>Ga0154020_10000721_pt1 | contig 40683 bp, 31 predicted proteins | sample Klosneuvirus_201_FD_109709 | JGI IMG/M metagenome (GOLD analysis project Ga0154020, IMG submission 109709) | Active sludge microbial communities from wastewater, Klosterneuburg, Austria - Klosneuvirus_20160825_MG | ecosystem: Engineered > WWTP > Aerobic digester > Activated sludge | place... | reverse complement strand
TGGGCCCGGGCGAAGATGTGGCGCATCTGACGGGGTCTGCGGTGCGCGGGCGTGGCGTGGCCGTGTGGGCCGCGGCGCAGGCCCGCCAACGTGCGGTGGTGTTGAATGACCGGACTGCACCTGCCCTTCCCACCGCGTGGCATACGTTTGCGCCCACGGTGTTTCACGTGGCCGGGGAACGCCCTCGGTTGCACAACCGCTTTGTGGAGCGCACCGGGCGTCCGCCCGTGCTGGTCCCGGGCATGACGCCCACCACGGTGGAAGCGCCGCTGGTGGTGGCCGCGGCCAATGCGGGCTTCTGGGCCGAGCTGGCCGGTGGTGGTCAGGTGACGGCGGAAATATTGCGCAGCCGTGCACAGGAGATGTTGCCGCTGCTGCAGCCCGGTGAAGGCTACATCTTCAATGCGCTCTACCTGGACCCCTACCTGTGGAACCTGCACCTGGGGAAAGACCGGACGGTGTTCAGGCTGCGCGCGGAAGGACATCCCATCCTGGGGGTGACCATCAGCGCGGGAATCCCGCCGGTGGAGGACGCGGTTGCCCTGTTGGATGACCTCCACGCGCACGGGATGACGCTCAATGCGTTCAAGCCCGGCACCACCGAGCAGATTGCGCAGGTGTTGGAGATTGCCAAGGCACGCCCACAGTTCAATGTGTTTGTGCAGGTGGAGGGCGGCAAGGCCGGCGGCCATCACAGCTGGGAGGATTTGGAAGACGTCATCCAGCGCAACTACGCGGCACTGCGCGCGTTGGACAACGTGGTGCTGTGCGTGGGCGGCGGCATTGGCACCGAGGAGCAGGCCACCGCGTGGCTCAACGGAAGCTGGTCACAAAAGCTGGGCCTGGCGCCCATGCCGGTGGATGCGGTGTTTCTGGGCACGCGCCTGATGGCCACGTTGGAGGCGTGCACTTCTCCCTCGGTGAAGGCGGCACTGGTGGCCGCGCCGGGAGACGTGGGGCAATGGCCGCTGGACGGCAAGGCCGCAGGTGGTGTGGTGGGGGGCCGCAGCTCCCTGGATGCGCCGTTGTGGCTGTTGGACAATGCCGCGGCGCGTGTGGCGGCGCTGTTGGATGAGGTCGCCGGGGACAATGCCAAGGTCCAGGCGCGCCGGGAAGAAATCATTGCGGCGCTTGCCGGGACCGCCAAGCCGTACATTGGTGACGTAGCGGCCATGACGCCACGGGACGTGCTGGTGCGCCTGGGCAAGCTCATGCCGCCCGCGCGGGATGACTCATGGCGTGCCCGTTTTGTGGACGTGGCAAGACGTTTGGAAGCACGGTTTGCAGCAGCGGCCGGTCCGTCCCTGGTGCGGGATGACGTGGAGAACGTGGCGCAGTTGGTTGAGGTGATGGTGGTGCGTTTGCCGCAATTGGCCACCGCGCGCATGCACCCGGAGGACGTGCGGCATTTCCTGGAGACCTGCCGCCGTCCTGGGAAGCCCGTGCCGTTTGTTCCCGTGCTGGATGCGGACGTGCGCCGTTGGTTCAAGTCAGACAGCCTCTGGCAGTCCCATGATGTGCGGTTCTCATCGGACGCGGTGCTGGTCATCCCCGGACCGGCCGCGGTGTCCGCCATCACGCGCGCCAATGAGCCGGTGGCCCACGTGCTCAATGACTTTGTGCGCCACGCCATGTTGGACGCGCGCGTGGAGCCGGCGCCGTCACCCGTGTCCCCGCTGCAACGCGCCCTGGCGTTGCCGGACGTGCGTGACGAACACAACCGCGTCCATCCCAACCCGCTGGTGGCGTTGTTCTCTGGATGCCCCGTGGCGTTGGAGGGCGTGACGCGTTTGGATGGGGCGGGCCGCACGGTTGCTGCGCTTGCGTGGGACGGGCAGTTGCGCGCCACGTTGACGGTTCCCAATGGGCCGTGCCTGGACCTGGGTTTGTCTTTTGTGGCGGATGGTCACGGCGGTCACCTGCGTTGGAACCGCCAGGCATACCTGGATGCGCAGCATGTGTTTTTCAGCACCGCCATCTTTGGCGAGGTGGTGGAGCCCGCGCCGCTGTTTGAACGCGTGACCCAACAGATCACCGTGGACGCTCAACGCGTGCGTTTGTGGTGCGCCACCACGGGGACACCCGCCACGGGCAGCACCCGCGTGCCGTTGGTGATGGCGTTCTCCCTGGCGTGGAAGGCCATCTTCCAGGCGCTGGCTGGTGCGCGCCCGGACGTCCTGCGGTTGGTGCACGCGGGAGACCAGGTGGAGGGGCCCGGCTTTTGTGTTGGGAAGACGCTCAGTGTGACGGCCGCCGTGACCGGACTGCAGACCCTGGAGGGTGGCCAGCAGGTCACCACCCTGGCGCAACTGGTTGGTGACGACGGAAAAGTACGCGCCACCGTGACCAGCCGCTTTTTCATTCGCGGCTCTGGCGCGGCCGTGGACCGGCGCGCGGTGGACACACGTTTGATGCTGGGCACCCCCGCGGATGTGGCGTTTCTCAAAGCGCTGCCCGTGGTGAGGGAGTTCCAGGAACCGGCCGTTCCGTGCGTGGCAACCCTGCAAGGGACCATCTCCGGGGACACGCTGACCGCCGTTATGGATGTCAACGGAAAAACGGTGGGGCGGGTGGAGGCGGTGGAGGCGGGCGCACGCGTGGTGGATACGCTCACGCAGTTGTTGGGCGAACGTCCGGCGCGTGTGGCGCTTCCTTCTCCGGTTCCGTTGGGGACGGACACGCTGGATGCACCACGCACCATGGCGCCGTATGCGCAAGCCAGCGGGGATCACAATCCGCTGCATACCAACGTGGGTGCGGCGGTGTTGGGCGGCTTTACGCAGCCCATTGTCCACGGGATGTGGACCGCTTCGGCGCTGTTCCAACGGTTGGTGGCGCTCACGGCGGATGGTGACCACCTGCGCGTGACGGGGTTTGAAACAACGTTTCTGGCGCCAGTGTTGCCGGGCAGCGCGTTGAAGATGGAAGCGCGCGTGGTTGCGCGCCTGGCTGGGGCGTTGGAGGTCCATGCCACCGTCGCTGCAGAGGAGACTGTGGTGGCCCGCGCGGTGATGCACGTGCGGCAACCGTCCACCGGTTACGTGTTTCCCGGTCAGGGCGTGCAGCACGTGGGGCTGGGGATGGAGTCCTATGCGCGCAGTCCGGCGGCCCGAGCCGTCTGGGATGAGGCGGATGAAACCTGCCGTGCGCGGCATGGGTTCTCGCTGCTGACGGTGGTCAGGGAAAACCCGCGCGAGCTTTGGGTGCGGGGAACCCGCCTGGTGCATCCCGACGGTGTGCTCAACCTCACGCAGTTCACCCAGGTGGCGTTGGCCGTTGCCGCCGTGGCGGATGTTGCTGAACTGCGTGACCGGGCCGCGTTTGTGGAGGATGCGCTCTTCGCCGGTCACAGCCTCGGAGAATATTCCGCGTTGGCCGCGGTGCCGCGGGTCATGCCGCTGGCGGCGGTGGTGGACATTGTCTACCAGCGTGGACTCACCATGGACCGGTTGGTGGCCCGGGATGCCCAAGGCCGTTCACCGTATGCCATGGGCGCCATGCGTCCCAACCTCGCCGGCCTTACCGAAGCACAAGCGCTCTCCCTTGTCGTTGACACCGGCGCAGCCACTGGCCTCCCGCTTTTTGTGGTGAACCACAACGTGCGCAACCGTCAGTATGCGGTGACCGGGGACGTTGCAGCGCTCAAGGTGCTCCGGGAGAAGCTGTTGCAGCGCAGCACAACCCAGAAGCCCGCGTGGGTGGATGTGCCGGGCATTGATGTCCCGTTTCATTCGCCGTTGTTGCGTGATGGCGTGGACGCGTTCCGCGCCACGTTGGATGCCGCGCTCCCCAAAGACGTGGACGCAGCCCTGCTCAACCATCGCTACGTCCCCAATCTCACCGGCACGGTGTTCCGCCTGGAACGCGCGTTCCTGCAAGAAGTGGCTGACGCCACGGGTTCCACCCGCGTGAAGAAGTGGTTGGACACCTGGAATGACGAGGTCGTTTCGGGAGCCACTCCTGCGCCAAACGTGTTGGCCCGCGCGCTCTTGATTGAAGTTCTGGCCTACCAGTTTGCGTCTCCCGTGAAATGGACGGGCGTGCAGGACGTGATGTTTGACCGCGTGCAGCAATGCATTGAGGTGGGAACGGCCCGTCAACCCGTGTTGATGGGAATGGCGCGTGCCACGGTGGAGCAGCAGCCACGCCATGGTCTGCGCGTGTTGCACGCGGCGTTGGACCGCACGGCGGTGGTTGACCTTGTGGCCGTGGTGGAGACGCCAGCGGTGACCGGCCCTGTTGCCACAACCACGGCCGTGCCCGCCACTGTGGTGGCGCAGGCCTCCGCGCCGGTGAACCGGGGTGCGCTGCCGGAGCCCGGCGCGTTTGCCCATGATGCGTTGCGCACGTTGGTGTGTGTGCTGGTGAAGAAGTCCTGGACGGACGTGGACCCCGCGCGGTCGTTGGACCAGTTGTTGGGAGGCAACTCGGCGCGCCGCAACCAGGTGCTGGCCGAACTTGCCGCCGAGCTGGGCGGCAAGGCCGTGGATGGCGCGCATGAACTTGCGCTGCAGGAACTGTCCGCCACGGTTGCGCGTGGCGGCGGGTGGACCGCACCGGGTCCGGTGTTGCGGGCCCATCAAGACCAGGCCATCCACACGTTGTTTGGCGCCGCGGGGTGGGACGCGGCGCGCGTTGAAGACACGCTGCAGCGGGAGTGGGGCCTGTCCCCGGCGCACCGCGCACGCGTGCTCAACCGCCTGACGTTGGGCGCCCGCAACCAGACACCCGCCAGCGACGCGTCAGGCGCGGTGGCAATCCTGGAGAACACGGTCAAGGCATACGCGTCTGAGCTGGGCACGGACATTCCCCGTCAACAAACGCAAGCCGCGGTGATGACCGCGGATCCCGCGGCGCTGCAGGCATTGGAAGCGCGGCTGTGGGGTCCCCAGGGTGCTTTCACGCAAATGGCGCGCATCCTGGTTCCGGAAGCCGCGGCCAAGGCGCCACCCCGTCAGGTGCCCAGCGTGACGCCGTTGGCCCAGCCGGAACATGACGAGGCATACGCCAAGGCGTGTGCGCCGCTGTTTGACGAGAAGCGCCACGTGGCTTTCACGTCCAGCTGGGCGTGGGCGCGGCGGGATTTGCTGGATGGCTCGGTGCCGGCGGCACGCGTGGCCCGCCGGTTGGATGCGTGTGCGCGGGCCATGGCCCTTGGGTTGCTGGATGACGCCGTGAAACATGGTGACGCGCAACGTGTGACGCGTTTGTCAGAGGTGTTGGCGCCGGCCCCGGCGTTGACCTGGTCCGGCAAGACCGCGCTGGTCACCGGTGCGGGCGAAGGAAGTATTGCCCGAGCGCTGGTCATCCGCCTGTTGGAACAGGGTGCCCGCGTGGTGGTGACCACCACCCATCCCACGGCTGCGGTGATGCGTGGTTTCAAGGTGCTGTACCAGGCCCACGCCGCGCTGGGTGCCGAGCTCCACGTGGTTCCCGCCAACCAGGGCAGCTTTTCTGACGTGGACGCGCTGGTGGAATGGGTTGGCTCGGCGCGCCGGGAGCGCGTGGGCTCCACGGACAAGGGCATCAAGGCTCCGTGGTTGCCGGACGTGCTGGTCCCCTTTGGTGCCATGGGTGAAACCGCGGACCTGACGTCCATGGGGCCCCGGTCGTTGGCCATGTTCCGCGTGCTGGTGTTGGGCGTGGAACGGTTGGTGGCGCGCCTGGCGGTGCAGCACCAGACGCAGGGTGGCCCGCAGTCCAGGCTGCACGTGTTGTTGCCGCTGTCTCCCAACCACGGGACCTTTGGTGGTGACGGCGCCTACGGTGAATGCAAGGCGGCGTTGGAAGCGTTGCTCCAGAAGCAGCACTCGGAAAGTGACGGTTGGGGACGGTCCACCACCATGGTGGGCGCACGCATTGGTTGGGTGCGCGGCACCGGCTTGATGCACAAAAATGACAGCGCAGCGGCATTCCTGGAAAGCCGCGGGCTCAAGACGTTTTCCACCGACGAGATGGCGGAACTTCTGTTTCCGCACCTGCAGTGCCGCGACGCTGCGCCAACCCGGGTTGTGGACGTCACCGGAGGACTGTCCGAGGTGGGCACCTTGTCCAGCCTGCTGGCGGAACACCGTCAGACAGAGCTGCGCAAAGAACAGCACGTGCGGCGCGTGACGGTGCTGGAAGAAGGTTGGCGCAAGGCCATGCCCGCAACGACGCGTGGTCCGGCCACCGTTCAACCGCTGCACCGCGCGCAATGGGCCGTGGCGGTGCCCGGCCAGGCTCAGCTGGAACAGCTGCCGCAACTGGACCACCTGGACCTGGATGAAGTTGTGGTGGTGGTGGGGACGGGTGAAGTGGGTCCCTGCGGCAGCGGCCGCACGCGTTGGGCCATGGAGCAGGGTGGCACGCTGAGCGTGGAAGCGGTGCTGGAGCTGGCGTGGATGATGGGCCTCATCAAACCGGATGAGCAGGGAACTGGATTTGTTGACGTTGCCACGGGTCAACGCGTGGAAGAGGGCCACGCCATCCACACGTATGAAAAGAGGGTGCTGGATCATTCCGGGGTGCGGGTGACCAATCCGGTGACCACCGGATTTGATCCGCGGCGGTTGCCGGGGTTGGTGGAAATCCGGCTGGAGCGGGACTTCCGTTTCCCGGTGCCTTCCCGGCAGGTGGCGCAGACCATTGCCGCCGACGATCCGGCCGGCACCACGGTTCTTGACGAGGACGGCGTGGTGGTGGTGGTGCGCAAGAAGGGCAGCACCATGAAGGTGCCCGCTGCATTGTCCGTGCACCGTGCGGTGACCGGGCAGGTGCCGGATGGTTGGGACGCCACGCGGTACGGCGTGCCCAAGGAGCTGGTGGAGCAGGTGGACCCGGTGACGTTGTATTGCCTGGTGTCCACGGCAGAGGCGTTTTTGAGCGCGGGGCTGGAGCCGCAGGAACTCTACCGCCACCTGCATCCCGGCCGCGTGGGCATCACGCTGGGCACGGGCATTGGCGGCATGAACAAGCTCAAGCGGCTGCACCGGGACTTTTTTGAAGGACGCCCACGCCAGAATGACACGCTGCAGGAAACGCTCATCAACGTCATTGGCGGCTACGTGGTCCAGGCTTACCTGGGCAGTTACGGCGCCATGAGCTTCCCGGTGGCGGCGTGCGCCACCGCGGGCGTGTCCATGGCGGATGCGTTGGACAAGATACGCACCGGGCAGGCGGATCTGGTGGTGGCCGGCGGCGCGGATGACCTGTCTGAGGCGGGGCTCATTGGATTTGGTGACATGGGCGCCACCGCGGACACCGACGACATGTTGGCCCGTGGCGTGGAGCCGGCGCACATGTCCCGGCCCAATGATGCGCGCCGCCGTGGTTTTGTGGAGGCGCAGGGTGCGGGCGTGACGCTGGTGTGCCGCGCGTCTCTGGCGGTGAAGCTGGGCCTTCCGGTGTTTGGCGTCATCATCTTTGCGGGGACGTCAGGTGATGGCCTGCAGCAAAGTGTGCCCGCTCCGGGCCAGGGCGCGTTGGTGTTGGCCAGTGAATGCCGCGTGCAGAAAGCGGACCCCACCGCGTGCGGGTTCCAGGCCCGGCGTGACGAGGTGAAACAACTGGAACAGCAGCGCCCGCAGCTGGTTGCGCTGCTGGGTGAAGAGCGCGCGGCTGCCGTGGTGGTGGATGCGCGCCGCCGGCTGGGTCACCAGTTCCACGTGGGACGTCAGGACATCTCCCCGTTGCGTGGCGCGCTGGCGGTGTTTGGGTTGACGGCCAATGACGTGGGCGTGGTGTCCAAACATGACAGCTCCACCCAGGCCAATGACCTCAATGAAGCGCGGTTGCATGAGACGCTGCAGGATGTGTTGGGGCGGGATGGGGCGCGGCCGTTGCGCGTCATCTCACAAAAGGCGCTCACCGGGCATCCCAAGGGCGCGGCGGCGGCCTGGCAGCTCCACGGGTTGATGCAGTGCCTCTCCCAGGGTGTTGTCCCCGGCAATGCCAGCCTGGATGACGTGGATGAACAGATGAAGCAGTTCCCGCGCCTGGTGTGGAGTGACCGGAGCACCACGGTGCCGTGGAGCGAACTCAAGGCAGGCCTGGTGACCACGTTGGGGTTTGGCCACGTCAGCGCGTTGATGTGTGTGGGGCACCCGTTTCTGTTCTGGCGTCTGCTCAACGCGGAACAGCGCGCGGGGTATGCGCAGCGTCTGGCCCGGCGCCAGGTGGCTGGCGAGCAGCGTTTGCAGGAAGTGTTGAGCGGGCGTGCGCCGTTGTTTGTCCCGCGTGGCGGCGGGCCGTTTGTGGGCCGGCCAGAACAGGAAGCGGCGTTGTTGTTGGACGCCGGGGCGCGTCTTTGATTGCCGGCCTGGGGTTGGACGTGGTGGCGCTGGGGCGCTTCCGCGGCCTGGTGGAGCCCGGTGCGGGGAACACGCCCAGCCGTTTTGTGGCGGCCACGTTCACCGCCGAGGAAGTGCGCTATTGCCAGCAGGAGGCGTTGGGTGACGCCGTGGAACACCTGGCGGTGCGCTTTGCCGCCAAAGAGGCCGCGCTCAAGGCGCTGGATGCGGCAGCTGCGGCGGCGGGCCAGTCGCCGGGGACCATTGCGTTGGCGTGCGTGGAGGTCCGGCGGGATGCGCGCGGGAGGCCGTCCCTGGCGCTTTCCGGAGATGCGCGCAAACTGTTTGTGGCGCTGGAACTCACCGCGGCGCACGTGTCTTTGTCCCATGACGGGGATGTGGTGGCGGCCACGGTGATCATGGAGCGTTAGCGTGGGGCCGCGGCGTCCACCCCGCGGCTATTTCACGGTGCGCACCGGCCTGAACCCGTGGTTCTCGCTGCCGCTGTGGGCCAGGTACTGGAAGCGGTGCGTGGCCCGCTGGTAGATGGGGCCGTCTTTGTAGCTGGCGCCGCGCATGACGCGGTTCTGGCCTTCTGACTCCAGCGCCAGTCCGCCAATGATCGGGTCGGTCACGTCCTCGGGATAGGGCTTGAAGTCCTCAGCGTCCCAGACCCACTCCCAGGCGTTTCCCAGCATGTCGTGCAGGCCGTAGGCGTTCTTCTTCTTCTTGCCAACGGGGCGCGGCTTGCCATCGCTGTTGTCGTAGTACCAGGCAATCTCATCCAGCTCGCCATACCGCGGCTCCTCAAGACCGCCACGCGCGGCGTATTCCCATTCGGCGTCGGTAGGAAGGCGGTAGCCCGTGCACTGGTAGCCCTTGGGCCACTGCGCCAAGCCTCCCTTGAACGTGTAACACGCTTCCAGCTTTTCGCGTTTGGACAGCAGGTTCAGGTAGTCCAGCGTCTGACGCCAGGTCACCCCACCCACCGGACAGTTCATCCCGCACTCCGGGTTGTATGACCAGGGAAGCGTGCCGGTGACGAAGTACCATTCGCCGTACGTCACCTCCGTTGCCTTCATCTTGAAGGGGTGTGTCAGGGTCACGGTGGTGCCAAAAACTTCCTTCTGGTCGTCCTTGTCAGCGTCAAGGCTGCGCGCGCCAATGGCAAATGGCGCCGGCGTGATGGTCACGTAGCTGTTGGCGGTCTTTGGCATGGTGCTGGGGCGGGGTGGAGGCTTGGTGGTAGGCGCCGCCTTTGACCGGTGCATACCCTCCGTTGTGCCGCAGCCGGAGCCCGGCTGGTAGAAATTGCCCCCGCCCACACACTTCTCGCACGCTGCGCGCTCGCCTTTGAGTGCTTTGCAGCCGCTGTAGCTGCCAACGCTGCCTGCCTGGGCCGTTGACGCCAGGGTGGAGAGGATCATCGCGGTGACCAGGGGGATGCAGCGTGTCATGTGGCCTCGCTTTGGGGCGGCGTTCAGGCGCAACGTTTTGGGGACTGCGTACCGCGCTCAAAACACCGCAAAGACGATCAACAGCATACCAACGGCGACCGACGCGATCCCGAGCCTGGGTTGGTGGGGCCCGAGCGTGAGGACCGTGACGTTCATGGCCGCGCTTGTTTTGTTGTGTTTGACGAACCTCTGGATCACTCCGACGCCAAGCAGGAGGCCGAGCGCGACCTGCAAGGTGGCGGCGGTGGCCAGCAGGATCCAGAACACGGGGGCCGCCGGAAGCCATCCCACGTGCCAGATGGAAGACAGGACGCCCCAGAGCCCCCAGACCGTGGACACTGCGCCAATCCAACCCTGGTATGGCGCCAGTCGGGCAAAGGCCGCCGCGGCCTTTGGCTGTTTTGCCACCACCACGCTGGCAGCGCCCAGCAACCCCAGGAGCGTGAGCCACAGCCCCGAGAGGATCCCCAGGCCGCCGCCGCCAGTGGACCCCGTGACCTCATCACCGTCGTTGGCGCCCGAGTCATCATCTGAACCGTGGGACTTTGACTTTGAGGCCCCTTGCAGGCCGCAGATGTTCTGCCCGGACTGCCAGAAGTTGCCGCCGCCAACACAATCAAGGCAGGCCTGCTTGTATTTCCCCAGCGGTTTGCAGCCGCTGTAGGACCCAATGCTGCGCGCAGACGCGGCGCCGGCGGTGACAGTGACAAGAATTGCGCACGCGAGACCGGCAAGGCGCTGCATGGTTCCTACCTTGGAGTTGGGGTGGCAGAACATGGCCGCGCGGGAAGATCACTGAAAGGGAGCGCCGGTGCAAGGAAGTTCAGGTTTGCGGGAGCGTCTTGAGGTGGGCTGGTACGTGGGCCCGCGCGCAGGACAGTGCCGTGGTGGAAACACGCCATGAACGTGCAGCGTTGGCGGGGCACTTCCCCAGGCGGCACCCAGGACGCTACAAGTCTGGTGTTGCCGCGCCGGGCAACAGGGGGCGGCCGGCATGAATCTTCCCGTGGACGCGTTGGACTTTCTTGGTCAACCCACGCCGCCGCCGGACGCTGCGGAATACCAGTTGCGTGGGGAGGCGCTGCTCAAACAAGGCAAGATTCCCCAGGCGGTGGGTGACCTGCAGACCGCGGCATTGTTGTACGCCGCGCGCGGTGAGCCGTTGCGGGCCATTGCCCTGTGCCAGCTCATTTTGAAGTACGACCCCAGCCACGCTGAGACGCAGAAGGACCTGGCAAGTCTCTACGCGCGGCGCCGCACCACCACCCAGAAGATGCAGCTGCCCGCGGCCCCACCACCGGCACCGGTGGCGGTGGGCAAGGTGGCGTTGGCCCGGGTGGAGCAGGGTGCGCCGCTGCCGTCCATTCCGTTGTTCTCGGACCTTCCGCGGTTGGCGTTTATTGACGTCACGCAGCGCGCCCGCGTGCGCAACGTGGAGGCCGGGCAGACCATCATTGAAGAGGGGGATGAAGGGGATTCCATGTTTGCCGTGGTGAGCGGCTGCGTGGAGGTCCGGCGCGCGCGGGCGGATGGTGAACCGCAGGCGTTGGCGCAGTTGATGGAAGGTGCGGTGTTTGGGGAGATGGCACTGGTGAGCGCGGCGCCGCGCACCGCCAGCGTGGTGGCGTTGGAGAAGACCACGCTGCTGGAGTTGGGCCGTGACGCCATGCAGGCGGTGATCAAGGTGTATCCCAGCGTGGGGCGCATCCTGGAGAAGTTCTACCGGGAGCGTCTGATTGGGTCGTTGTTGCGCAGCACCACGTTGTTCCGGCTTATTCCCGCGGAGGACCGTGCTGTGGTGGCGGCGGGTTTCAAGCCGCGCAACGTGCGCAAGGGTGCGGTGCTGGTGGAACAGGGCGTTCCGTCAGACGGGCTCTACGTGGTGTTGCGGGGCAGCTGTGCGGTGACCCGTGACGAGGGTGCGGGGCGGTCCATTCCCGTGGCCACGCTGGGTGAAGGCGCGGTGTTTGGTGAGATATCCCTGCTGTTTGGAGGACCAGCCACCGCCACGGTGCGGGCGGCGGCATCCAGCATTGTGTTGCGGTTGCCGCGTGATGCCTTCATGGCGCTCATTCTTGCGCAGCCCCGGGTGAAGGAAGCCTTGACCCAGCTGGGTCAACAACGCCGGGAAGCATTGGAGCAATCCATCCGGGAGACCGGTCCCGCGTTGTAGGCTGTTCGTTGTTTTTCGTGGTTCATTCGTTGTTTTGTTGTGGGAGGGCGAGGCGTCTGCCGAGCCTGCGTCCCCAGTTGGGCCAGCCGCACCTGCGTGTTGTTCGCGCGTTGGGGTGACGGCGACGTGCCGAAGCGGGGCTTTCCGTGCGCCTTTGACCGCTGGAAGGAAGAAGGCTGGGGCAGCCCGTCTTCATTGTGCTTTCCTCCCGGGACGCTCTTCACGCGCATCACAACATGTTAGGGTTGCGGGATGCCCGTGCTGCGCCGCGTGTTCATCGCTCTGCTTCTGTGCTCCGCCACCGGTTGTGAACGCGTTGATGGGTCATCCTCCACAAGTTCCAGCGGCGGTGCCGGGGGTTCTTCCGGCGCCACGTCCTTGGCTGGCAGTTCGTCGTTGGCTGGCAACACTTCGTCAGGCGGTGGCAGTTCGTTGGGGGCAAGCAGCGGGGCTGTGGCGTCAGGGTCCAGCGGCGTTGTTTCCTCCGGTTCCAGCGCGCTGGACGGCGGGGTGGGTGATGCGGGCCAGGGTGACGCCGGGCCAGCCATTGGGCTGGCTCAGTTCTGCGGCAGCTATCCAACAGCGGTGTGTGACCTGTTGGAGGCGTGCGGCGCGTTCTCCGCAGCGGGCCGGGCGGATTGCCTGGCGCGGGAGGGCGCGGCGTTTGAGGATGCGTGCGCCCGCGGCGTGCAGAGCCCTGCGTTCTACAATGCGGCCGGTGGCGCCCAGTGCCTCAGCAGCCTTGAGGTGAGGCCGGCGCGGTGTGGCCCCTACGAGCACTTTGTGCCGCTTTGTATTGAGCCCTTTGGCGCAAACTTCCGCCCATGTGGAAACACCACCTGCACGGCGGCCCAGGAGTGTGACAACAACTGCGCGGCACCAACGTGCCGTCCCCGCGGGATGGTGGGTGACACCTGCCAGCAGTGGACCACGCGTGACTACCGCGTGTGTGATCCGGCAACGGGTTTCTGTCTTGCGCCAGACGGAGGCGCAGGCACGTGTGTGGCACCGGTGGCGTTGGGTGGTGATTGCAGCAACGCAAATCCGTTTGGGCGCGCGCCGTGTGCTGCCGGTACCGCGTGCCGTGAACTTGGTGACGGTGGCTCCCAGTGCCAGGCCGCATTGCTGGATGAAGCCCCCTGCACCGATCCTCAACAGTGCGCCTCCGGCATTTGCCGGCCGGAAGGACGCTGCGGCCGCGGTGGTGTGGGGGCGGTATGTGGCAACAGCTTCACGGACTGCCAGCAGGGCCTCAAGTGCCTCAACCGCGCGCCCATCCCTGACGCTGGCTTTGGAAACGGAACGTGCGGCCCACCGGTGGTGCTTGGCGGCGCGTGTTCGCTCCGCCCAACGGATACGTGTGACACGGCGCGGTCAGAAGTCTGCCTCGCAGGGACGTGCCGCGTTCCCCCGCAGTACACCCAGGCTGAGGGCGAAGAATGCCTGCGCGCGCCGTATGGCCAGCCGGCGGTGCCGTATTTCGGGTTCATGGGGTGCCAGCCACACCTGGGATGTCTGGCCACGCCGGGAACCATTCGCGGCACCTGCCTTCCACTGTTGGCCGAGGGACAACCGTGTGAGTGGGGCTCTGAATGCCGCAATGGTCTGGTGTGTTCCGGGTTTCCGGGGACCTGCCGCGCGCGCGTGGGAGCCGGTGGTCCCTGCAGCGGCGCGGGTGCGCGGGATTGTCTGGGCGAACTGGCGTGCCTTCCCGCTGGAGACGGCGGCTTCACCTGCGGGGCGCGCCTGGCGGTGGGCCAGCAGTGCGCCGGAAACTTCCAGGCGTGCACCACGGTGGCCTTCTGCCCGGCCAGCGGCGTGTGTACCGCGCCCGCGGGCGCCGGCGCTGCATGTTTGTATGACACCGAATGTGCATCCAACGGGTGCATCAACGGCGTGTGCAGCGCCATGCAGTGTTTGTGACGCCACACCCGCCCCGTCAGGATTGCGCGGCGTTCTGCGCGCGGCGCGTATCGTTCGCATCCCACGCGGCGCGCGTGGTGGTAGCCTGGATGCGGTGACACAAGGAGGGACGCAACATGGATTGGGCTCCCAGTGCAGTGCGCACACAAATCCTGGAGGCGCACGGTGGGTTGCGCCGCAGTCTGGATGAGATGGAGACGCTGTTGGAGCGCGTTTCCCGAGGAGAAAATGGCGCGGACGGTTTGCTCACCCAGAAGGTGCTGGAGTTCCGCACCGCCTTCCTGGAGCATCTGAAACATGAAGAAGCGGCGCTTCGTCCGGTGTTGGAGGCCATTGACTCCTGGGGGCCGGTGCGCGTGCAACGCATGGATGCGGAGCACCAGGAGCAGCGCGAAACGCTGCAGGCCCTGGGCGCATTGCTCTCCAAGCGTGGCAGCGGCGCCAACACGGGGGTGGTCCGGGATTTTTTGTCCGCCATCCGCCTGGACATGGATGAGGAGGAGCGCGAGTCACTGAGGGAGGACCTCCTCAAGGATGACCCCATCACCACCGGGTCTTCTGAATAGGCTTCACGCAACCTCAGCCCAACATCAGGTACCAGACCAGCGCCACCACCACGGCCACCACGCTCAGACATCCCACGGTCATGCGCCGCTGTCCGCGTTCCATCTCTGCCTTGTTCACCCACGCGGCCCGTAGGATGTCCGGCGGCACCTCCACCGGTTGGCCTGCTTTGACCTTTGCCACCACGGCCTCCAGGGCTTCGCGGTTGAGGTAGTGGTCGGTGGCCAGCAGGTGCCGGGTCAGGCTCTCATCATCATTGGGCAAAAACCCGCAGCCCGCGCACGGCGTCCAGGCTCCATGTTTCCACGCGCCACATTTGAGGCACACCGCCACCGTCATGGGTTTGCTCCGCGAGGGGATGGCGCATGGTTGGCGGCGTGCACGCCGCCGTCAATGGACCACCAGCATGCCACGGCCCTTGCGCGCGCGTTGGGCCCGGAGGATGTTGGTTGAACAACACCACCCAAACACACGTCCCTGCCAACAAGGCCTGGACCACGGGGTAGATGGTGGAAAAGCGCGCGTGGTCACGGGTGTGGTGTGGTGTGCTGGTGTTGGCGGCATGGTGTGCCTGCACGGACGGGGGCACCGGTACCGCAGATGGTGGAGCGCCGGAATGCACCACCACCGCGCAAGGCCCGGACTGCAGCGCGTTGTGCAACCAGTACTGCAGCAAGCTGCGCACCTGTGGGGTCAGCGCGTCCAGCACCTGCGTGGATGACTGCCGCACCATCACCGAGGCGGGTGGCTCCACCAGCAGCTACGCGTGCGTGGTGGAGGCGGATTGTCCGGATGTTTCCAACTGCGGCATCTGAACCAGAGACTGCCCCAACCAAGGTTGATCCATGCGCGTGTCTTTGCTGGTGGTTGTATCCCTCTGCGTGACGTCCGGCGCTGCGCGCGCGCAACCGGAGCCCGCCGCGGTGGCCGCGGCCCGGGTGCTGGTGGTGCCCTGCGGGGTGGATGCCGCGGTGCCGGTGACGTCAGAAACGTGCAATGCGGTGCTGGCCGCGCGGGTGTCCAAGGTCCCCACCGTGTCCATTGTGACGCAGGAGGAACTGTCCACGGTGGCCAACTACCAGGCCAGCCTGCAGGGGCTGGGTGAGGATGACCTGGAGGGGTTGCTGGCGTTGGGGCGCATGGCCCAGGCGGACATGTTGGTGCGCAGCACGTTGGGCCAGGTGGGGGACACCGTCACTGCCACGCTGGTGCTCATCAATGTGAAGGATGGCACCGTGGAGAAGCGGTGGGGTGGTACCGCCAAGGGAGAAGCCGCGCTCATCCTTCCGTTGCTCAACAGCCAGGGGGATGCGCTGCTGGCGCACCTGTTGCGCACCTACGCGCCGCACAAACTGGGCACGCGCCCCGCGGCCACCGCGCCGGTGGCGCCCGCGGCGCTGACCCCGGCACCCACCCGCCCCCTTTGGGCGGCCATCACCATCCCAGCGCTGTTGGCGTTGTCTGCCGGTTTGGCCGGCGCGGGCCTGGCCACGGTGTTGACGGGTGGGCTGGCGGTGGTGGGCGCGCAGGTGTTGTTCCTGGATGCGCGCAGCACCAACGGGTTGACGTTTGGCGCCGTGATGCTGGGGGCCTGCGCGGTGGGCGTGCTGGGTGTTGTGGTGGGCGTGGCCGGGCTGGGTGGTGTGGCCCTCATCCACCGCCTCACGGCACCCCGGTGACGCCGTCCGGTCAGGGTAGGATACGCCTGCTGGGCACGGTGCGCGCTGGAAGTTGAGCGGCGCCTGTGCCGCGGTGCTACATTGGACCCCCGCGGGGTGGTGGAGGTTTGGAACCATGCGGTTGCATGTGCTGGCAGCGGCGGAACGCGGCAGTTCGTCTTCACTGGATGCGGCCATGTTGGATGGCCACGCGCTGCAGGCAGCGCTCCACCGTGCCGGACATGACGTGGAGCTCAGCGTGTTGCCCGCGCCGGATGCGTCCCTGGCGTCCCGTGGCCTGGCGGTGCTGGAGACGTTGGGCATCCTGACCAAGCTGGCCCTGCAACGCCCCGCGCCTGAAGGGGTGCTGGTGGTGGCTCCCCCCGCGGTGACGGCGTTGACGGCGGACGTTGTGGCGTCGTTGCGCAACATCCCCGGCGCGGTGCTGCTCAGCAGCCTCACCACCGAGGCACGCGTGCGCACCGGTGAACTGGATGCCAATGCGCGTTATTCCAAGGTGCTCAGCGCCCTGGAGACCGCGGTGGTGCGCCGTGCGCGGGTGCTCTTGGTGCCCACCGAGGGACTGCGCCGCCGCGTCCTGTTGCGTGGCGCCGACCCGGACCGGGTGCACATCCTCAAGGAGATGTTTGCGCCCATCATTCCCGTCCCAGAAGCCGCGCAGGTGGCCCGGCTGCGGGGCCGCCTGGCCGAGGGCGCACAATGCCTGGTGGTGGTGCCCGCCGCATTGGGCGCCAGCACGGACCTGGGCGCGCTCACCGGCGCGCTCACCCGCTTGAAGGATGACCACATGTTTGCGCTGGCCGCCGTGGGCGGTGGCACCCGCGCCGAAACGCTCAAGGAGATGATTGCCGCGCGCGGCATCAAGAACGCCCAGGTGCTCAAACTCACCCGTGCAGACCGCCGCGCCGCGGTGCACGCCGCAGACATCCTGTTGGGCATTGCGGTGCCGGCGCATGATGGGCTGTGTGTTCCCCGCGCGCTCACCCGCGCGTTGTGGGCTGGCAAGCCGCTGGTGGCGGTGGGGCCGGAGGGCAGTGACCTGATTCGTGAGGTGAAACGCCTGGGCGTTGGACCCACCGTGTTGCCTGGTGACGGGGACGGCCTGGCCACTGTGTTGCGTTCCCTGGCACTGGATGCCGCCGCGCGCGCAGACCTGGCCACCCGCGCGCGTGACGCCGGGGCTGCCGTGCAAAGCCCCGTGGCGGCGTTGACCGAGCTGCTCAACGGCACCGCCCGTCCCACAGACGCCAGGTTGACCGGTGCCCCGGCCTGAAACGCAGAGCGGGCTGGTGTTGGTTGGCCAGACCAGTTGGGCTGCTGCGGTTTGGTGCTAGATGCGCGGCTCCTTCAACACCCGGAGCCACCCATGGCACGCAACTTTGCTTTGTTGTCCACTTCCCTGCAGGACGCCTTGCAGCTGGCGCTCCCGCCCGTGGCTGTGACGCTTGGTCAGACGGCACCCGCCGGCGTGGCGCCGGTCACCCAGACGGTGGCGGCAGGCTGCGTGTTCTGGGAGCTGGGCGCACAACACACGTTTGCCACCACCTCCAAGGACCACGCGTTGTGCGCCATTGGAACGTTCACCCACAACATGGCCGGCACCCCCGCGCATGAGGAGGACCGCAAGGATGCCCTCAAGGTTTTTGCAGACCTTGGCTACCTTCCTCCCAGCGAGCTGGCCACCATCCCGACCCTCCCGCGCCGCGTGGAGACCGTGGTGTATGGCCCGCTGGCCCAGGCGCAGCAGGACCCGGACGTGGTGCTGTTGTTTGTGAAGCCCAGCCAGACACTGCTGCTTGCTGAAGCCGCCACCAGCGTGGACGGCGGGACCCCACCAGCCATGGGCCGCCCGGCGTGCGCCATTGTCCCGCAGGCGGTGAACTCCCAACGCGCGGTGTTGTCTTTGGGGTGTTGTGGCGCACGCGCGTACGTCAACGCATTGACGGATGATGTGGCGCTGTTTGCCCTGCCGGGTGCGCGTCTGGAGCTCTATGTGGAACGCCTGACCGTGCTGGCCAAGGCCAATGCAACGCTGTCCACGTTCCACACCCTGCGCAAACGTGATGTTGCCGCCGGCAAGACGCCCACCATTGCGCAAAGTGTGGCAACCCTGATGGCCGGCGGCTGAAGCCTCGTCAGCCGTAGAGCCCGCCTCTGTGCGGGCTCACCACCCAACTGTTGCCACCTTTCAAGGCCTTGCTGTGCGGGCTCAAGCCCGCCTGTTCATTCCTTGGGAATGAAACGCAACGCCACGCCGTTGTTGCAGTAGCGCAACCCCGTGGGCGCCGGCCCGTCGTCAAAGACGTGGCCGTGGTGCCCGCCGCACCGCGCGCAGTGGTATTCGGTGCGTGACATGAACAGCTTGTTGTCTGTGGTGGTGCCAAAGACGCCCGGGATGGTGGTGAAGAAGCTGGGCCAGCCGGTGCCGCTGTCAAACTTCATGGCACTGGTGAACAAAGGCAGGTCACAGCCCGCGCACACAAAGACCCCGGGACGTTTTTCGCCATTGAGCACGCTGGTGCCGGCGCGTTCGGTTCCTTCGTGGCGGAGCACGTCATAGGCCTGCGGGGTGAGCCGCTTGCGCCATTCTTCATCCGTGCGTTTGATGGGTTGGGGGCCGGCCGCAACGTCCGCCTTGGCCGCCAGCAAGTCTTTCCAACCAGCCTGCAACGCTTCCACATCTTTCATGGTCTTCACTGCTCCTCCCGCACGGGCAGTCCCCGCGGTCAGCGCCAACGGCAAGCTCCACAACAGGTGCAACACATCTCGTCTTGGCAGGGTCACGGGACACTCCTCCACGGCATTGTCTCAAACGGGCCTGGGACGCGCAGGTCCCACTGCCAGAAATTACGCCCTCAACACTCCGCCGGTTACGGCGTCCTGGCGTGACCGGCCGCACGTTGCCACCCGGTGCGGCCGCTGGTAGCCAACGGCCCGTCGCCACACCTCTGTGCGGGAGATCCCATGGGCACCATCCTCATCACCGGCGGCGCGGGCTTCATTGGCAGCGCGCTCACGTTGCGCTGGGCACGGCAGCACCCCAAAGACCGCGTGGTGGTCCTGGACGCGCTCACCTATGCCGGCCACCGCCCCAGCCTCAACAGCCTGGTGGAGGGGGACCACTTCCGGTTTGTCCACGGGGACATTTGCAGCGTGGAAGCGGTGGACGCGTTGTGGGCGCAGGAAAAACCGGACCTGGTGTTGCACCTGGCCGCCGAATCCCACGTGGACCGCAGCATCCTGGGGCCCATGGCGTTCATTGAAACCAACGTGCGCGGCACGCAGGTGCTGCTGGAAGCGGCCCGCAAGAACAAGACACCGCGGTTTGTGTTCATCTCCACCGACGAGGTCTACGGTCCCACCCCCGAGCCAAAACGTTTTGACGAGGACGCGCCGTTCCGCCCAACGAGCCCCTATGCGGCCAGCAAGGCCGGCGCGGATTTGCTGGCCCAGAGCTACCACAAGACCTACGGCATGGACGTGGTCATCACGCGCGCGTCCAACAACTACGGGCCGCGGCAGACGCCGGAGAAACTCATTCCGCTCATGATCACCAAGGCGCTGGGGGATGAGGCGCTGCCGGTCTACGGGGATGGCCAGCACAAGCGGGACTGGATTTTTGTGGAGGAGCACGCCGCGGGCATCATGGCCGCAGCACTCAAGGGCAAACCCGGCCGCGCGTACAACCTGGGCGCCGGCAATGAGCGCACCAACCTGGACATTGTGAAGTCCATTTTGCAGCTGGTGGGCAAGCCGGACACGCTGGTGCGCTACGTGACAGACCGTCCCGCCCATGACCGCCGCTACGCGCTGGGTGTGGCGCGTGCGCAGCGGGAGCTGGGATTTTCTGCGGTGATGACGTTGGAAGAGGGGCTCAAGCAGACCGTTGCCTGGTACCGCGCCAATGCGCCGTGGGTGGCCGAGGTGGCGGCACGGCAGGGTAGCTTTGGTGCGTCCTGGTACGCCGAGCGCATGAAAGATGCGTCCACCACAACAAAGCCCGTGACCGCGGCCACCGGGCACTGAACCCATCCCGCCGCCGCCGCAGTGCACATCAAAGACGCGTAAAAGCCGCCGCGGGGAAGGGTGTGTGGGTTGAAGCATGTGCAGTGCGCGCGCATGCTGTGTGGCCGGAGGTGTATGCCATGGAGCGCGCCACGGGTGTCCCACATCACAGCAGCGCCGCCGTCCCAAGCCCCGCCACGCCCCGGCTGGGCATGGAGGAACGGCTGGAGCGGCAGCTGGTGGTGGCCTGCCTTGCAGGCATGGTGGCCTGGCCACTGGTGTACGCGTTGAGTCCGGCGGTGGTGCCGTTGGCGGGGTTCCACATTGCGGCGTTGATCGGGGCACTGGTGGCATCGGTGCCGCTGCCCATCATGGTTCATGCGCTGGTGGCCGTGCTGCGGCGCGGAAGGCGTGCGTTGTGGGTGGTGGACCCCGCCTGGGAGCAGTCCACCGTGACCCACCTGGCGCCGGTGGATGCCCTGGAACGCGTCAAGACACGCGCGCAGGCGTTGGGGCTGATGGCGCAGCGCGAGGAGACCCACGGCGAGACCCGGCGGTTGTTCTTTGGACGGCCCCGCATTGCCAGCGCCGCCACGTTTCTGGATCACGGGTTTGATTGCGAGGCCAGCTTCATCCCCGGTGACGGTGGGACCACCATGACCGTGCGCGTGCAGTTCCTGGATACGCTGCTGGTGGACAACTCCGAGGGAGAACGCTTGAAGGAACTGGCAGACCACCTGTTGTTGTTGCGCCCGGATTTCCAGACGCGGTCCACCATGTTGACGCTGCATGGCGGGTGTCACCTGGCGGTGTTGTCGTCGGTGCTGGCGGTGCTGGCGCTGGTGTTTCCCGTCCCGGCCGAGCTGGTGGGCTCGGTTGCGGCGGCGGGTGCCATGGTGCTGGCGGCGGACCTGATGGTGGGGCGCGCGGTCCGGGCGTTGGGCGTGCGCGCGGCGCTGGCGGGGATGGTGCTGTGTGGCCTGCCGTGGTTGGCCGAAGGGGTCCGTCTGGTGCGCCACATGTGACGCGGGTGGGTCACCAGGATGGAAATTGTGGACGGACGCGCTACAGCATGCGCCCATGAAAGAAGAAGAACCCATCAAGTCCCTCCAGGAGCGCCTGGAAGCCCACCCGGACTACACCGGGGCCAACGTCGTCATCGGCTTTGTGGATTCGGGATTTTTCCCGCACCCGGACCTCACGCGCCCCAACAACCGCATTGCGCTGTACGTGGACGTCACGCAGGAACAGCCGGTGGTGGGTGACTTCCTGGTGCCGGATGTCCACGCCTGGCACGGGACCATGACGGCGTGTTGTGCGGCGGGAAACGGCTACCTGTCACGTGGGCAGTACCGGGGCCTGGCCAGCGGCGCCAAAGTGGTCCTGCTCAAGGCGCGGCACCAGACCACCGGCCGCATTGAGGGTTCTGCCGTGGTGGATGCGTTGCGCTTTCCACTCAAACACCCGGAGTTGGGAATCAAGGTCCTGAACTGTTCACTGGGCGTGGACACCAATGATCCCGCCGCCTCCGACGTGGACGCCGCGGTGGAGGAGCTCTTCCATGCCGGCGTGGTGGTGGTGGCCGCAGCTGGCAACCTGGAAGCAGAGATGCCCGAGCCACCGGCGTCTGCGCCGTACGCCATCACCGTGGGGGGGCTGGATGACCAGAACACGCACCGGGATGACCGCCACATCCGCTGGCCGTCCTCGTCCGGCCGCCCCGGCGGCGTTCCCAAGCCGGAGCTGCTGGCGCCCGCCAACCGCCTGCCCGCACCCATGGTGCCCGGCACGCTGGTCACCCGTGAAGCGCCACACCTCTTCAACCTGATGCGCGTGCTGGAGGAACAGGAGAACGACATCACGTTCCGCAAGGGGCGTCCGTTGGACAAGACCGACCCTGACGAGAAGTCCCTCTCCGAGATGATCCAGTCCTTGCGCCGGCGCATGCGCTACCGCAAGTACATTGCCCCGGCCTACCAGCACGTGGATGGGACCAGTTTTGCCGCGCCCATTGTGTCCAGCGTGGTGGCCCAGATGTTGGAAGCCAACCGGCGGCTCACCCCGGCAGACATTCGCGAAGGGCTGCTCAAGACCTGCCGCCCGCTGGAGGACGTTCCTCCCGCGCTGCAGGGGGTGGGTGAGGTGCGCCCGCGCGCCGCGGTGGAGTGGGCACTGCAACGTCACGCACGTTCATGACGGGCGGGCCGGCAACGGCTCATCCAACAACGGTTCAAACCGGTTGTAGGCCAGCGTCAATCCCAGGGCGAAAAGCATGCCGGCCATGCCCAACACCCCGGCCCACGGCGGAGGTGCTGCCAAGGCCAGCCGCAACAACACCGTGGCCACCGCCAGCCCCGAGTTGCGGAACACCACGCGGTAGCTGGCGTTGTAACGCAGCGAAATGAGCACCACCAACACGTCGGCAAAGATGAGCACCGTGTAGAACGCTTCAAAAAACCCGGCGGGCTCCAGGTGGACCAGGTCCCACAGGCTGCGTCCGGCCAGCACGCCAAACGCGGCCAGCAACAACAGCGCAATCACCTTTTTGGCCAGCACAAAGCTGTCCCGGTCATCCTGGTGGCCGGACAGCGGTTTGTGTTTTTGCATGGCGTAATAGAGACCCAGCCCCACAAACAGCAGCAGCGCGCTGCCGGCGTCAGCCAGCATGTGCAGCACCACCGCCTGCGCGGTGTCCCAGTGCACCGGCTCGTCCAGGTTGGCAAAGGCTTCAAAAGAACGGCGCAGCAGGATGAGCGAAAAGATCTCAAACTGTTTCCCCGCGGCGTTGGCCCAGGACTGCGCCATGGCAAACACCAGGCTGGCCACCTCAAAGGACAACAACAGGTAGAACGCCAGCTCCACGGCGTGAAAATGGCTGCGGGGCAGCGCGGCCTTGAGCGCCGGTCCCAAATGCCCGCCGCGGGACAACTCAATGGCGCCAAGGGCCAGCAGGTAGGCTCCCACCAGGCCAGACGCCAGGAGCTTGCGGTGCGCCGCGCTGTGGAACGCGGCATCCAGGTGATCAAACACCGTCCCCACGCCGGCCAACACCCGGCGGGTGGATGTGACGGCCAAGGACTGGCGTTGGTCCATCTGCGTTGGATGCAACCTGCCCGGTGAAGGTTCAGCGTTTCTCGACAAAAGATGGACCCCAACGCCCGGTTGCCGCGCACGCTCCGCGCGCTACCCTGCCCCCATGCGTACTGCAGCGGCCGTGTTGATGCTGGTGTTGTGGGCGGGGCTGGCGTGGCCGGCGCCTTCCGCCGCGCCGCAACGGGACGTCACGACGCTCACGCTGCTGTATTTCCACGCGTCCTGGTGTGGGTCATGTGCGCGCCTGGACAAGGCCGGCGTGGTGGCCTCCATCCAACAGGCCCACCCCGCGCTGCGCGTGGAGAAGGTGGATGTGGATGTGGATGCGGCACGTCTGGACCGTTACGGGGTGACGGTCACCCCCACGCTGGTGCTGGTGGACCAGGACGGCTTCCAGATTGGACGCCCGCGCATTGACCTGGATGATCCCACCGCAACCGTGGCCCGCGTGGTCCGGCTGGTGGACCGGGCCACCGGCGCGGCCAAACGCAAACCTTGATGGATGCTGGCTTTTTTCTGCCCTGGGAGATCTCCTTCGGAATATCTTGACAGTCCGTCAGCAAACAATTACCTGACACATTGTCAACCATGGCCCGCCCTCCCGACCCCGAGAAACACCACGCCCTGGCCCGCGCCGCGGTGGATGTGCTTCAGCGTGAGGGCTTGTCCATTCCCGCGTCCCGCCTGGCCGAAGCGCTGGGCATCAAGCGGCCCACGCTGCTCTACCACTTCCCAACCTATGGCCATCTGGTGGAGACCGCGCTGACGGACATCCTGCAGGAGCAGGCCGCGTTTGTGATGGAGCAGGTCAACAAGCACCACCATCCGGTGGACCGGCTCTACGCACAGATGTTGGCGGTGCACGCGTTCCACGCCGGACGCGAAGCCCGCATGGTGTTCCTCACCCAGGCCATTGCGGCCACCGCGGGCACGCGTGTCACCGAGATCCTGGAGAACGCCAACGCGGTGTTTGAAGTGTTCCGCGCCGCACAGGTGGCGGCCATTGAAGAAGGTGTGGCCCAGGGGCTGGTGAAAGCCACCCACGCCAGCGCGCTGGTGGCCGTGGTGCGTGCACTGGTGGATGGCTTGATGGTCCAGCGTGTGCTCACCAACGTGGAGCTGGCGCCGGTGCACGCGTTGGTGTGGGAACATCTGCTGGCGCCACTCAAGTCCGGGGATTCCGCCGCCACACCCGCCCAGCCGCAAGCCAGCACCACTGCAGCGCGCAAGCGCGCCCAGCTCAGAAAGACCACCACGTCACGCCGCGTACGCGCGGCCCGGCGTCACCAGGGGAGAAAACCATGAAGGCACCACAGTTGGGACGCGGCGGGCGCCCGTTGCGCATTGGGTACGGCCGCATCTTCCATGAAGCCAACGCGTATTCTCCGCTGCCCACCACGTTGGGGGACTTTGAGCGCATGCACCACATGGCCGGTGAAGAACTGGCGCGCGCCGTCACGCTGCGCGGCACCGAGCTCAAGAGTTTCATGCCCCACGCCGAACTCACCGGGTTCAACCAGGCGGCCGCGTTGGCCGGTGGCGTGGAGACTGTTCCGTTGCAGTCCTCGCTGGCCGTGCCGGGTGGACCGTTGACCCGCGCGTGTTTTGACACGCTGTTGGACGGGATGGTGGACCGGGTGAAACGCGCCGGTCACCTGGATGGAATCTACCTGGCGCTGCACGGGTCCATGCAGGTGATGGACCTGGAGGACGCGCCCGAAGCGGTGATCATCCGCCGGGTGCGGGAAGCCACCGGTGGCCGCACGCGCCTGGCGGTGAGTTATGACCTCCACGCCAACCTGTCCGCCGGGCTGTTGGAAGGCGTGGACATCATGACCGCGTACCGTACCAACCCGCACTGGGACCTGGCGCCCACGGGGTTCCGCGCGGGCAACCGGCTCATCCGCGCGCTGCGCGGTCAGGTTGAACCGGTGCACGCGTGGCGCAAGCTGCCCATGGTGCTGGGCGGTGGGACCACCATTGATTTTGTGGCTCCCATGCGCGGCGTGTTCCGCTGGATGAAGGACCTGGAGAAGGACCCGCGCGTCCTCACCGCCAGCCTGTTCATGGTGCACATGTACACCACCGCGCAGGCGCTGGGTTGGGCGGTGCACGTGTGCACCAACGGGGATGCGGCGTTGGCCAATGACCTGGCGGATCAACTGGCGGACCGCGCGTGGGCGCAGCGCAACGTGGAGCCGCCGCGCATGCGTGAGGTGGATGAAGCGCTGGACGAAGTGGCCAACGGCAACTGGCGCAAGCTGGGACCGGTGACGCTGGTGGATGTGGATGACGTGGTGGGCGCGGGCGCGCCGGGCGGCAACACGCACATTGTCAAAGCGCTGGCCAACAAGGACCGCGGGCTCAAGGCGTTTGTTCCGGTGCATGACCCGGCACTGGTGGCGGCGTTGTTTGAGGCTCCGCTGGGTTCCAGACATGACGTGGTGCTGCGGGGCACGCCCGGGTACGGCATGCCCCAGGTGCCGTTGCACGCCACGGTGGCCGCGCGTGCCGTGACGGATTTTGGCCGCACGCTGCGCCTGGATGTGGGGAGTTTCCACGTGGTGGTGTGTGACGGGTCCCCGCTGCCCATCCATCCCAGCTTCTGGACGGCGGTGGGGCTGCGCGCGCGTGATGCAGACCTTATTGTCCAGAAGAACTTCTTCCACTACCGCATGTTCTACGCCACCACGTCCTTCCGTCACCTTCCGGTCATTTCTGACGGCGCCACCAACCTGCGCCGCGTGAAGACCCGGACCTATGAGGTGCCCATGCACCCCGGAACCCCCCTGCAGGACTGGCGCCCCCTGGACCCGGTGTTGCGCGCTGGCGCGGGCCGCACGCCACGTGTGGCGTTGGAGCACCGTGCGGCGCCCCAGCCACAAGCGTGACGCTGCGCCCGGTGGTACACCACGGGCGTGGAGAAGTTTGCTGGTCATTTTGTGATGGACACGCTGGCCCTGGGCGGGATGGCCGAGGTGTTCCGCGCGCGTGCAGTGACCGCGCGGGACACCGGCCCGGATGTGGCGCTCAAGGTGTTGTTGCCCAGCGCGCGCAACATTCCCGGTGCGGTGGACGGCTTCTTGGCCGAAGCCCGGGTGTTGTCCCGCCTGAGCCATCCCAATGTCATCCGCTGCCTGGCGCACGGGACAGACGGGGACCGGCCCTACATGGTGCTGGAGATGGCCGACGGCCCGGATGTGCTGGGGCTGCAGCAAACCGCGGCAAGCCACCAACTCCGGCTGCCAACATCACTGTGCGTGGCGGTGGCCGTGGCGGCGTTGCAGGGACTCCACCACGCGCATGAGGCGCGGGATGAAGACGGCCGTCACCTGGGACTCATCCACCGTGACGTGAGTCCGGACAACATCTTCACCATGCTCAACGGCCAGGTGAAGGTGGGGGACTTTGGTATTGCCAAGCTTGCAGCGTTGGACCAGTTCACCGACCCGGCGTTTGGGATTCGCGGAAAACTTGGCTACCTGGCGCCGGAGCGCTTGCGGCACGAGCCTTTTGACGCCCGGGCGGACCAGTTCTCCCTGGCGCTGGTGCTCTATGAGATGTGCACCGGGCAGCGGCCCTACGCGGGTGATGAGCAGGACGTGGCCTTGATCAGGCGCATCCGGGACGCGGACATTCCGGAAGCGCGCAAGGCCATGCCGGAAGTTCCACCGCGCCTGTCCGCCGTCATCATGAAGGCGCTGGAAGCAAAACCCCGCAAACGTTTTGAGTCCTGCGCGGCGTTTGCGGCGGCGCTCGCGGAGGTTTCTGCGGCCCAGGGGTTTGGCGTTGGACCACAGGAACTGCGGGCATGGCTGCAGGAGTTGTATCCAGACCGCTACCCGCGCGCGGGCTCTGGGCGCGCCCGGATGTTGTGAGCGCTCAATCCGCCACGGCCAGCCGGTAGACCTGGGACAAGGCGGGCAGCGCACTGTCCACCAGCACCGTGTCACAGCCACCGGCGGGTCCCGCGCGCACCAGGTGCGTGATTCCCTGGTCATTGCCTGGCTGGCATATGGCAAACGCGCGCGTGGCGTCGGTGGGGTCTGCCGCGGCGTCAATGACGTGGCCACCGGCACATTCTGGCAGGGTGCAGGTGAACGTGGGCTGCGCCAGCGCGCCGGTCCCACTGTCTGTCCACAGTTGCAGCCCCAGCGTGGTGCCGCCGCCCGGGTTGAAGCTGTAGAGCACCCGCGCGGCACCGCTGGCCGGAGCGTAGGTGTGCAGGCTGCGGGAGAAGCCCGTGGGCACCCCGCCGGCATACGTGGCCACAACCACCGGCGTGTTGTTGAACGGCAGCGGCACGGTGCGCAGGTCCCGGACCGTGGAATAGGTGTAGATGATGTCTGAAGCGCGCGTGGGGTGGCGCGCCATGGTGAGGACGGAAATTCCCAGTTGCAGCGGCGCGGTGTCCAGCTCCCAGCGCGCCAGCCGCACTTGTGTGGTGGGGTCCACCACCTCCACAAAATCCGGGTCCGGGTCATTGAAGAACAGGCTGCACGCCGTGGCCACCGCGGCCTGGCCCGCGGGTCCGGTGACCGGGAAGATGGACAACGGAAGGCCATCCTGGCCGCCGGGCTGGTTGTAACGCCAATGCTGTGCATCCGTTTCCATGCTGTAGAACGTCAAGCGTCCCTGGCCCCCAGTCACAAAAAAATGCGGCGGGACATACGCCATGGATTCATCCCGGGGATCCAGCTGGCCACCGGCGGTGAGCGTGCTGCACGGGGTGGGCGTTCCGCTGGCCAGTGACCAGCGCCGCACTTCACCGCGCGCGGTGCCCGCCCCGTCATTGCTGCGTATCAACGCCAGCAGCATTGGCCTTGCGCACGCCGCAACTCCGCCACTGCTGCTGCTGGAGGTGCCGGAGCCGCTGCCGGCCATGGTGGACGAAGAGGCCGGTCCACTGGAGCCGCTGGAAGACGCGCTGCCGCTTCCACCCGAAGAGGTGCTGCTGGTGGCGTGGTCCGACGCCACCGCGCATTGCTGGTTGATGCACACCTGGCCATCCCAGCAGTCCACATCCGTGGCGCAGGGCAACACGCAGCCGGTGACCAGGGAGGCCACCACCCCCAGCACCAGACCCCCAATACCGCCACCGTTGTGCTTCATCATGTCCACAGGCTCACCAGCAGCACCGCACTTCCCGCGCCCAAAAGCCCCAACGCCACAGCTCCCAACACCACGCCCACGCCCGTTGCGCCCGCCCAACCGCCGTAGAGCGCCAGCACGCGCCGCGTGTGGACCAGGCTTCCGCTTGGAATGTTTCCCAGCAGTGCGGGCGTGCGCAATGCCACAAAAAATCCCGTGCTGGCCAGCGCCGCGGCCACCGCCACGCCAACGCCAACCGCGCCGCCCAGCAACAGCACCACGCCCAGCGGCCGGCGCACATCCACCCCGTTGCGCGCGGTGGGCGCGCTGTCCGCCGCGGTTTGTCCCGCGGCCACCGGAGCGTCGCAGCGGCCCAAATCGGCCAGGGCGCGGGAGGCTGAGGCATCTGCGTGCTTGAGGCCCACGTCCGCCAGCGTCACCGCCAGCAGTGGCTCCACCGCGTTGACCAGCTGGTCCTCTTTTTGTGCGCACACCTTGGTGCTCTTGGAGACGGCGGTGGCGTTGTCCACGCGCACCAGGGATGTGTTGATGAGCACGTAGCCACCCACGCGTCCCACGCTGCCAATGAGCACGTAGTCCACGCCCAGGGCTCCACTCACCTCGGCCCAGCAGGACACGTCCGAACAATTCATCAACTGCCTGGTCTGTTCCAGGGTGATGAGCGCTTCAATCTCGGTGGGAGACACCACGCGGGAGAACGTGTTGGTGGCCCGCACCTGGGCCACCGTGTATTCGCTGAGCAGCTGGGCTGCGTCCTGGGTGATGCCGCCCCGGGCCTGCAGGCGCATCACCGCCACCGCGGGCCCGGCCGGCGCCGGCGGCGCGGTCTGGACACCCAAGAGCAGGGCCAACTGCAACACGTGCAAAGGGAACACCGGCACTCCTCCTCAACAGCGGCCCGGCACCTTACCAGACATCCACACGTGGGTGACGCCAGCCCCGCGCGGTCCATCCCACATCAACGCACGGATTGTGGACGCGTGGCGCCGGGAACAATGGAGCTGAACCGGGTCAGGTCCATGCCGGCCAATGGGTCTTTCCCCGCCAGGAAATTCTCCAGGTGCATCAACCCGCCGTGAAAACCAAAGAACAGCTCCCCGTCCACCAGCATCCCGGGCACACCAAACACGCCATCCCGCAACGCCTCAGCCGTGTTGTCCTTGAGGCGCTGCTTGTTCTCGGCGCTGGTGGCCAGAGCCAGCGTCTCGGCGGCGGGGAGGCCCACCTCCACCAGCGCTGCGGCCACACCACCTTCATCCTCCACGCCGCCTCCGCCACCCCAGGTGCGCCGGTACAACGCATCCACCAACACCTTCTTCTGGTCTGCCGGCAACGGCAGGGCACTCACCCGCAACGCCAGCAGCGGGCTGAACGGGTGACGTGGCGGCGGTACCAACGGGACATGGTGCAGCAGCGCGGTGCGCAGCGCGTCCTTGAACACGTACACGCGTTCGCTGGGAATTTCGGCGGGACCGCGTTGGCCCGTCTCATTGAGCACCGCGGCAAACAGGATGGGGCAGGGCTCCACCGTGCGGCCGTACCGTTGGGCCAATGGATGGATCTGCGTCCAGGCCAGGTACGCGTAGGGAGACAGGTAGTCAAAACAGAAGCGGATGGCGCCAGAGCCCATGGTGTCAACGCTGGCACGGTGCAGCGGTGGCGCTCAACCAGGCCACCTCATTGAAAGGTGCAGCCGCTGCCTTGGCAGGTCCAGCGCACCGCACCCTGGTCATTGCCGGTGCAGGTGGTGTTGGCCGAATTGTAGGACGTCACCGCATCCGGGTTGGAGGTGGTGGCCACGCCGTCGGTGTAGCGGTTGTCCCCCGCAACTGCTGCGTTGCACGCAAAGGTGGCCGTGGAGTTGTCATTGAGGCACGCCGAGACCGGAGGATTGAATGTTTGTGTGTTGGCCCAGGCGTAGCTGGTGCACGTGGCGTTGTCCCAGCTGCCGTTGCAGTCCTCGTCGGTGTTGGGGGTGCTGTTGGCCGAGGGCGCGGTGACCGCACAGGTCAGCTGTTGGGGGAAGGTGCCCTGTGGCGTGAGGTCATAACGGCGGGCCAGCCGCACATCCATGGAGGTCCAGGTGGGAACCCAGCCGTCCCCGGGAAGCGTGATGTCATCTGCGGTGGCACCTTCATCACAATTCACGTTGCGCAAAGAGCTCCAGGCGCCGCCGCTGAACCGTTGCAGGACGCAGCCGTCCTCGCCGCCGGTCCCGGAACCCGCCGTCCAGGACACGGTGACGTCGCGGGTGTTGGGTGTATGGCTCAGGCTCAATCCCGTGGGCAATGCGGCGCTGCCTGGTTTGAAGACGGCCACCGCACTCAGGTATTCGTCTGACATGGTGCTGGTGGTGGGGTTGAAGGACTGGGTCCCAGTGAGCGCGGCCGAGGTGCGGTAGCCGGTGATGCCCGACGAGCGTGACACCGCCCAGCTGCTGGCGGCGGTGAAGGTGCCCGGCACGGTGAAGGTGTTGGGAGTGGTGTCACCCGCAACGCTGACCCCCACCACCAGGCCCACCGCGCTGGTCACAACACCGCGGGTGGAGACGTTGGGATTTGTGGTCCGTTTGGCGCCGTCCTGTTGATCCAGTTGCCCCACGCCGCTGGCGGCAAGGGCAACCATCTGGTTGGTGGCGCTGGTGCCGCCAAACGTAACGCTGATGGTGCTGCCCGCAGCAAGGGGCGTGGCCAGCGTGGTGTAGTGGATTCCCACGTAGGCATTGTCCACATCGCCCTCGCGCTCATGGACCGCCACCAGCCAGACGTGGGACGCCGAGTCCGTGACGGTGGCGGTGGTGACGCCGTCCCCCGCGGCGGCCAGCACCACCAGCAGCTGGCCGGCGGGGACCGCCTGGCCCACCGTGACGCCCTGGGTGGCACTGGTGCCGCTGTCCGAGCCCAGCACTGTGACGTCCACCCCGGTCCCGCCGCTGGATGAAGAGCTCCCGCCACCCACGCTGGAGGACAACGGGGCGGAGCTGCTGTTGGGCGCCAGGGACGAAGACACCCCCACCGACGAGCCCGCGGCCGACGACGATGCGGGAGCCGAAGCGGATGACCCCGGTTGGGACGATGAAGACCCCACCCCCGACGACGCCGATGCCGCAGTGACCGAGGATGAACTCCCTTGGGATGAGGCGGTCATGGAGGAGCCGCCCTGGCTGGACGGCGCGCGTGATGAGGAGCCGATGCCCGAGACGGAACTGGTCCCACCACCGCTGGAGCCCACCTGCCCGCCCGACGAAGAACCGGTGATGCGTTCGGTGCACAGGCCGTCTACACACGCATACGTGTCCAGGCAGTCCGCTTGTTCGGTGCAGGTTGCCGCCGGCGGGGTGGGGCAGGCCATCAGGGCGGCGCACCACGTTGCAGCCACCCACCAACGCAACATCACCGCAACGCGGGCGTTTTGTGGGAATGCCATGGTTGCTCCAGGAATGGGTGTGCCACGCCAAGCCATGTGGAAGGTCTACCATGCACGCCAGACAATGCCCTGCGCAAACATCGCGTTGCGCGGGTAGGAAAACGTGGGTTTTGAAAAACGCGGCGTCGTCGCCAGCCTTGACCACATTGCACCGTCAGGGAGCGCGGCTGGAAAGCGCACATTGCGCTGCCATCACAGCCTATTCCTGGTGACCGGCCACCACGGTGGACACATTGCCAACAACCCCGGCGGCACCCACCAGGGTACCCAAGCCATCTCCCAACAGCGTGGCGCTGGACAACACCGTGAACGCCGCCAGCGGAAGCATTGCAACCACCACCGCCTGGGGCGGCGCTGCAGCACCCTGGGGCGCCATGAGCCCGGCCAGGACTCCAACCACCGCGCCGCCAACCCGCTGCAATGCGCCGCCGGTGAGTTCCACGCCCAGGGCCACCGCCCACGCGCGCGCCGGCGTGCTGTCCTGCGCCGCGCGCCGCCCTGCCAACTGCGCCAGGCGGAGGCCCACTGCCTGCCACCGGCCCGCGCTTGGGTGGCTCCACACAAACGCAACCAACGGTGTCACCACCGCACCCAACGCAGCGCCCGCCGTTGCGGACAACAGCACCGCCGCCCCAGCGGCCAGCGCAAGTTGTGGCCGCATCATGGGGTCCACCTGTGGTGCGTTGAGCACGGGCGCCGCGGGCGCGTGCACTGTCACGCCGGGGGTGACGTCCAAGGACCCGGCGGGAAGCGCCAGCGCGGTGGTGAACGTGAGGATCAGCGCGGCAGCGGTCATGGCGTTCATTCATGAAGCAGCAGCCATGCCATGGGCGCCAACGTAAAACGCCGCGTCCGGACGCGCCCCACGCCAAGGTGGGATACCTCCACACGGGTGACCATGACCGTGCGGGCGCAGTTTGTTGTGGACGGTGCGTCACAACTGTCAGGGGTCTTGCTGCGGGACCGTGGTGCGCTGGCTAGCATGACAAAGACAACCTCCAATGGCGGGGGTTGGAGCAGGAGACGCAACGGGATGCAGCTCAAGAGTGTTGTGAAAGGCCCGGTGTTGGGGGTGGCGCTGGTCACTGTTGCCGGGTTGATGCTGTTGATGCCGTGCCGTCACAGCTGTGGTGCGCAGCGCCGGCAGGCGCATGCCGCGGTGGTGGCCAGCACCACGGTGACGGCGCAGGGCGGCATCCGGGTGGAGACGGTTCCGCCGGGCGCCACCATCACGTTGGATGGACGCGTGCTGGAAGCCACCACGCCCGCCACCATTGCCGCGGGCCCGGGGACACATCTGGTGGGCTTGTCCCGTGAAGGGTTCCGTGACCTGATGGTGGTTGCCGGGACGGATGACACGCGGGTGACCACCGTCCAGCGCAACCTTCCGCCGTTTTTTGTGGACCAGCACTGAACCAGCCCGTTGTTGCCGCGGTGGTGGAGCGCGCTGGCCGGTGGCTGGTGTGCCAGCGCCCGTTGCACAAACACCATGGTGGCCTGTGGGAGTTCCCCGGCGGCAAGGTGGAGCCGGGAGAATCCCTGGAGTCCGCCGTGGTGCGCGAGCTGATGGAAGAGCTTGCGGTGCGGGTGACGCAGGTGGGCCAGCCGTTGTTTGAGCGCGCGGTGGATGGCCGCCCGCTGCTGCTGGTGTTCCTCCCGGCGGCGTTTGACGGCGAGCCCACGGCGGTGGAGCACGTGGCGCTGCAGTGGCTGGATGTGCCGGCGCTGTTGTCAATACAGCTGGCGCCGGGGGACCGTGTGTTTGTGGAGACGGTGCTGGTGCCACGTTTGAATGCTCCAGGACAAACCGCGTAGGCTGTGCGGCATGCGCATGGGCGTGGCGGTCCTGGTGGTGGTGCTCCTGGCGTGGTCCTGCACGCCCAAGGCAAATCCCCCGGCAGACACCTGCGGCAGCCGCACCTGCACCACCAACACGCGTTGTGTGTCCGGCCAGTGCCGCGCCACCTGTGTGACAGATGATGACTGCGTCAACGGCGCGGTGTGCAGCCAGGGACTGTGCGAAGTCCCCTTGGGTGGCAGCACGTCTTCCTCCAGCTCCGGAGGCGGAAGCAGCCGCGCGTCCAGCCAGGGCACATCCTCCTCAAGTGTGGGCGGATCCAGCAGCATGGTGGGGTCCTCCAGCGCGGCCTCCCTTCCAGCCAGCAGCAGCTCCCGGGCGTCTTCGTCGTTGCCCCTGTCATCATCGTCACGCGCGTCCTCGTCATCGTCACTGGCGCCACCGTCCTCCTCGGTGATGGTGCTGTCGTCTTCCTCGTCGTTGGCAGTGTCATCCTCGTCGTTGGCGGCAAGCTCTTCGTCACTGCCTGCGGTGTCGTCGTCCGGTGCGCCGGACGCGGGCATCCCCAACCTTGGGTGGATTGGCGGCCCCTGCCTCAACAACGTGGATTGTCCTTATGACGGCGGAATCTGCCTCACCCAGGCGCAGGGGTTTCTGGAGGGCACCTGTTCCCAGGACTGCACGCGGTTCTGCCCGGACTTCAACCTGGACGGCGGGTTCTCCATGACGTTTTGTGTGGACCCGCCGGCGGGCGCCACCGGGGCCGCGGGGTTGTGCGTGTCCCGGTGCAACAGCGTGGCCTACGGGGATGCGGGCTGCCGCATGGGATACGCCTGCACGGATTCTCCGCGTTACATGGAGCCGGCGGTGGTGCGCGGCGCGTGCCTTCCGTAGGTCGTTGCTCAACCGCGGCGCTGCAGGGCGGCGTTGAGCAGACCCCAGAATTCCACAATGGGACCACGTTGGAAGGACCAGCCCACGTGCGCGCCACAGGTTGCGCAACAGGCAATGCTCCACTCCAGGGTTTCAAACCACGCAAAGTCTGAAGACGGTGCGGTGACCGGCGCCACGTGCTCCACGCGCCGGAAGCTGAGGAAGTGGAAGATGTTCCCGTGGGGGTTGGTCCGCGTGTGCTGCGTGACGCCGTCCACGTCCATCAAGTCCACGGCGAGCGCCAGAAGCGTGTCACACAGCACACAACAGAATGCGTCTTGTGGCGGGGCGTTTGCCGTGTGGCCCTGATGTCTGGTCTCTCCCGTGGGGGGAGCGGCAGGTTTGTGGTGGAGGGCCCACAAATCAGAACCCCAGCCGCAGCTGGATGCGCGCGCTCACGCCGCTGCCCAGGACCGCCGCGCCGTGGAGGCGGTAGACATCATCCGTCACGTTGTCCACAAACAGGTCCACCGCGGTGCGCGTGGTGAGCTGGTAGCCACCGCCCACAGAAAACACGAACGACTGTTGCGTCCCGGCAGGGTCATAGAGGGCGGGGAGTTCACGGTCCAACGCCGAAAGACGGCGCGCGGGCATGGCAAAGCGGCACATGGCCACGCCGTAGAATCCCACCGGCGGCAGGTACAGCACGCGCACTGTCCCGTTGGGTGGGGGATGGCCGGGCAGGGGGTCCTTGTTGCGCACGCGTTCGGCCAGCACGTAGTTGAATGCGCCGCCCAGGTGGAGATGGCTGATGAGCCGGACATCCGCCCACAATTCACCGCCCAACATCCACAGGTCATCTCCGGGGCGCCGCTCATAGACGTTGAGGTCATCCACCCGGGCCTCGCCGTCATAGCTGCTGCGCACGCGGGTGGGCGCATCATTCCAACGCGTGGCAAAGACGCTGTTGGCCACGGTGAGGCGGCCCGCGTGCAGCCGTGTGCTCAGGTCCAGGGTGTACGCGTGTTCCACCTTGGCGGCGTTTGGTTGTGCGTACTCAAAGCCAACATCCGTCAGGCCGCGGCCGGTGAGGTCCCACAGGTTGGGCGCGTGGTAGCCGTGCAGCAGGCTGAGTGCCACGCTGCCGCGGTCTCCCAGCGCTGCGCCAAGCTGGGCCATTCCCGAAGGCACCAGGAACAAACGGTCCAGCGTGACGGCGTCACGGTCACTGGCGCGGGCCAGCGCGCGGTGGACGTTGGACCGCGCGCCCACACGCAGGAAGAACATGCGGAACAACCACCACTCCATCAACGCGTGCGCGCTCATGGAGGTGTAGGTGCCGTTGGCCAGGCGGGCGCGCCGGCGGTCCTGGTTTCCCAGGCCGGAGACCTCGGCCAGTGCGGCGTTGAGCTGCGCGCGGTGGAAGCGGCTGTCGGTGACTTCATGGGCACCGTCCATCCCGGCCATCATGCGCACGGCCAGAAAGCCCAGGCTGTAGAGCGGTGAGCGCGCGCGCGCAAAACCACCAAAGACGTGGACATCATCCTGCATGCGGTCCAACAGCAGCGTGTTGAAGTTGGTGCGGGACAGCGTGTTCCACTGGTGCTGGTAGTACGCCCGGACCTCCACCTCCTCCAGGAGGACGCGCGGCTTGAGGCGCAGCCCGGCATACGCCAGGTCCCGGTAGAGTTCATCATAGACGCTGCAGTCCACGCCGCGCCGCGCGGGCGGTGGCTGGCACAACGCGGTGTAGGCCATCTGGCCCACGCGTGCGGCGTCAAAGCCCACAAAAAATTCCTGGCCGTAGACCCGCGTGCGCGCGCGCGCCGCAATGTGGATGTCCCTGAGCGCCGTGGACCATTGGCCGGTCTGGTTGCGCCCGGCGCGCAGGTCCTGCAACTCGCGCACGCTGCCACCCAAAGACGCGGTGAGCGGTCCAATGCCACCTTCGCCGTAGAGACGCAGCTGCCGGCCCTGGTCTGCGCTCTGGTAATACGCAGCACCGTCGGTGTGGACGGTAAGGTCCCCCTGGTGTTGTGGGCTGCGCATGGTGAGCGCAAGCACGCCGCCCAGCGCATCCGAACCATGGGTCACCGACGACCCGCCCGTCACCACCTGGGCGCTGTCCACCATGGTGGCGTCCACCGTGGCCAGCAGCGGGGAAAATGTATCCCCCCACGCCGTGGTGTTGAGACGGATGCCGTCCACCGTGATGGCCACGCGGGACCCGCCCATGCCGCGCACCATGGGACTGCCCGCGCCGTGGATGGAGCGCTGCAGCCACACGCCGGGCAGGCGCGCCAGAAGCTCGGAGGTCAGGCCAATGCCCTGCTGCGCGGCCTCCTGCCGGCCCACGCTGTCGGTCATGCGGCCCAGCTGGGTCACCGGTGTCACCAGGCCGGTGGCCTCCTGCGTGGTGGCAACCGGCGCGGTCACTTCGGCCTGTTCCGGCCCCATGGGGATGGCCAGCACCAGGGGCGGCAGGCCCAGAAACGTGCTGCCGTCGTCGTTGGTGGGGGGCTTCAGCGTGACGTACGCGGGACCGGCGTCCGCGCCCAGCTGGAAGCCAAGGCCTTCGGCGTAGGGGTGGAAGGGGCGTTGTGCGGGGATGCCGCCGTCTTCACGCACGGCGTCCAAAAAGCGCCGGTCCGGTCCAACCGGCGGGTCCGAGGGCAGCGGCTGCCGCACGGCGTTGGGACCGCTGAGCCATACACTGGATGGCGTGACGCCAGCGTCCACCCCGCCGTCCACGGAGCAAAGCACCAACACCGACGGCAGGAGCACCTGCAACATTGGCTGGACTCTGGCACAGCAAGGGCACCCCCAAGCAACCTTGTTGCGCACGCCGGTTGACGCTTTTTGTGGTTGACCATTCACAACACCCCGTGTGGACCTGGTGTGACCAGACCCCCGCTGCCGACGATCCACACGGTGCACTGTGACGGCTGGCACGTACCGCGCTTAGCGCACGCGTTTGGGCGTTCACCTGTAACCACGTCTTCCACGACGGGGGAGTCTTCATGTTTGTCTCCACGCTTCTTCTGGTGGCGCTGCACGCGCCGTGTCTCAACCCCACCCTTGCCCTGGACGAGCCAGACCCCTCAGGCATGCACCAACCCGTTGCCACCTCACGTCTGGAGCCGCAGGCCGGCGCGCCGCGCGTCCTCACCGCCCTCACCAGCCGCGCGGTGCACATGATGCGCATGCCGTTGGCGGGCCTGGTGGCGTTGCTGCCGTGCGCCATCTTTGTGCTGGACGCGCCCACCCTCCCCCTCAAGATCATCCTGGGCGCGGTGGCGTTGGTGGGCGTGGTGCTGCTGGTGGGCGGCGGGGTGGCACTGGCCGCGTGGTACATCAACAAGAACGGTCCTCCACGGCAGCTCAACGTGCGCGTGGGCTGCAACAACAACTGCCGTTAGTTGTGCGGCGCGTGTGACGGGCTCCCGCCGGTGGCCGGTTTGGGCGGCGGGGCCCGCTTGTGCCTCCCAAAGGCTGGAAACCTGCCGGCCCCTAAGGTGCGTTGATGTAGGTGTGCCGTGGCCTTGAGCATGACAGCCACCGTGGTACTGCCGCTGCCACAACACTCTTGGAACGCCGGGGGGCGTGTTGCAGGTGGGCCAAGCCCCCCGTCTTTGCAGGCAAAAAACATCAATGTGACCGGGCGTTACTTTGGCCCGGCGGAGGCACTACGCATGCGTCGTCTTTTGTTGGTTTCCAGCGCCACACTTTTTGGCGCCCTGGCCGGTTGTACGCAGTCCGGTGGCAATTCGGACAGCAGCTCATCCTCTTCCTCTTCTTCGTCTTCTTCCACCGGTGGTGCGTCCAGCTCCACCGGCGGCAGCAGTGCGGCGGTCTCCAGCAGTGCCGCAGCGTCCAGCAGTGCGGCGGCGTCCAGCAGCGCGGCAGCATCCAACGGCGGCAGCTCCGGCGCCGCGGTGAGCAGCAGCAGCAGCGGTGGCCCGGTGTGTGACCCCGAAGCTCCCGTGTGCACGCCCGCATGCAACGCCACGCAGTTGTGCAACAGCGTGTGCTCCTGCGTGACGCGCCCGCCGGATGTGATCCTGCCGCGCCCCAGCAGCTCACGCTCCATTGACATCAGCCGGGATGACACGCTGGTGGCCGCGGTGAACCGTGACGTGGGCACCTCCATCTCGCTGTTCTCCACCGCCGCCGGGTTCCCCCGCGTCTCCCAGGTGACCGGCTTTGTGGACGCGCGCGCGCTGGTGTTCCACCCGGACGCCACCACGCTGTTTGTGGCGGATGCCCGCGGCGTCACCAAGGTGACCGCGGCCAACACCGTCACCCCCATGGCCGGCACGGTGCTGCAGGTGTGCGCCGAACCCCAGGGCGTGGCGCTCTCCCCCGGTGGCACCAAGCTGTACGTGGCGTGCCTGGACGGTTTTGTGGCCATTGTGACCACGTCCAGCATGACCCTGGACCAGCGCGTGCCCCTGCGCGGCGCTGCCGTGGGCGGCTCCACCAGCCTGCCGGCCAACGCCGCGGCCATGGCCATTGCGGTCACCAATGACGGTGACACGGATGAAGCGGATGAGACGGTGGTGTTGCCGTTGTTCTGGCATGACCCGTTGACGGTGAGCACCCCGGCTGACGTGGACCTGGCAGGCCAGGGCGTGGTGGCGTTGATGGACAGCGCCGGCGCATTGACCGCGCGCATCAACCTGGCGCCGGAACCGGACGTGGGTTTTGGCACCGGCGCGTTCCTCAACCAGCTGTCCAGCGTGACCACGCAAAATGGCCGCGCGTACATCATGGCGCTGGCCGCCGCCCCCAAGGGCGCCCCCGGCCCCGCCGCGGGCAACCCGGACGCCGGCATCCTTGGCGTGGCGGGTTCACAAAACACCTACCCGTTCCTCATTGCGGTGGACCTCACCAGCCGCACGGAGACCAACCGCATCAACTTCAACCGCGAGCTTTTTGCCAAGCAGGCCAACGCCTTCCCGGACCGCTTCATGAGCGTCATGGGCGGGTTGTCCTTTGTGCCCGGCACCACCATTGGCTACGCGGTGAGCGTGGCCAGTGATGCGGTGGTGCGCTTCAAGCTCAACGCCACCGACGACATTGACACCACCGAAGTGGGCACCGGCGGCTTTGGCAGCCGCGTCAATGACTTCATTGGCACGGACAAGGCGCCGTCCGGCATCATCATCAGCCATGGCGTGTCTTTTGGCTTCAAGGGTTTTGTCATCAATGAAGTGAGCCGCAGCCTGCAGGTGGTGCGGTTCAGTGACCAGACCATGGAGGCCACGGTGGCCAGCGCCAACGCGCCCGTGGCCGCCAGTGACGAGGAGAAGATCAACCACGGCAAGCGGTTCTTCTTCACGTCCCTGGGCCGCTGGGGCAACAACGGCATGGTGGGCTGCCTGGCCTGCCACCCGGGCCAGGGCGCGTGGAGTGACAACGTGACCTGGTACTTTGCAGCCGGGCCGCGCCAGACGGTGGCCCTGGACGCCATGTTTGGGAAGCTGGGGGACGTTGCCACCGGCGCGCCCAACCCCGCGGACCAGCGGGCGCTCAACTGGACGGCCATCTTTGATGAAATGCATGACTTTGAGCTCAACACCCGCGGCGTGTCTGGCGGCGTGGGCGCCATTGTCACCGACGCAGCACTCAGCGCGGCCAACCGCGTCAACCTGGCCACCGCCAATGACGGTGGTCCCGCCCAGTTCCTGCGCGGGTCTGCCAAGGCGGCGGTGCGGGACCGCAGCGTCCTCAAGGATTGGGATGAGGTGGACTTGTTTGGCATGCAGCTGGCCACGCCCGCGGGCTCCATTGCCGCCACGCGCACGCAGGCCAGCGTGGACCGCGGCCGGGAACTGTTTGGGAACACGCCGTCCGCCAGCGTGCCCAACCCGGCCAACTGCATCCAGTGCCACAGCGGTTCCAAGTGGACGGTGAGCCGGGTGCCGTATGACCCCATCAACGCCAATGCCGGTGGCATCTTTGCCTCCGAGCGCGCCCGCACGGTGGCGTACACCGGTGGCGCCTTCAACAACGACACCACCGTCATTGCCGCGGACGATCTCTCCCTGGTGGACGGTGGCGTTCCGGTCCCGGCGTTGGACCGCGTGGCGTGCGTGTTGCGCAACGTGGGCACGTTTGACCGCGCCAGCCAGTTTGAGGTGCGGCAGAACATGGCGGCGGGCAACACCGCGCAGGGCATTCGCGGGTTCAACCCGCCGTCCCTGCTGGGCGTGCGTTACGGCGCACCGTTCTTCCACGCCGGTGCGGCGCGGACCCTGGCCAACATCTTTGATGTGGCCTTTGATGCACACACCACCGCGGGGAACGT
>Ga0154020_10000720_pt1 | contig 40694 bp, 27 predicted proteins | sample Klosneuvirus_201_FD_109709 | JGI IMG/M metagenome (GOLD analysis project Ga0154020, IMG submission 109709) | Active sludge microbial communities from wastewater, Klosterneuburg, Austria - Klosneuvirus_20160825_MG | ecosystem: Engineered > WWTP > Aerobic digester > Activated sludge | place... | reverse complement strand
TTTTGGAGTCCTCAGAATTGACTAGAAGATGAAAACTGAACTGATTCAGAAATTAGAAGAACTGCTCCTGAAGGATGCAGGTGAAGTGGCTACCGATGTGCGCGCTCTGCAAAAAGAGTATCAAAAACACCGTCACCACAAATTTGAACAGGCCCGTCAGGCCTTTATCGACGAGGGCGGAAACCCAAAGGAATTTGACCTTCCGGCTGATGCCAATGACAAACACTTTGATGAATTGCTTGTGCGGTACCAGCAATTGCGTAAGGAACAGGAGGCGAAAATTGCGAGCGAACAGACCCGCAACCTACTTATTCGTCAAGAGATCATTGCCAAAATTAAGGACCTCAGCCAGTTAAGTGAGAATGTGGGAGCAGCCATTAAAATGCTTGGCGAATTGCAAAAACAATGGAAGGAAGCCGGACAAGTTTCACCACACAAATACAAAGAAATTCAATCGGAGTACAGCAAAGCCATTGAAGACATTTACTATAACATCAAAATCTTCAGGGACCTTCAGGAACACGATCTGAAGAAAAATTTCGAGCACAAATCCGAATTGATCGAAAAACTGAGAGCCCTGCAACAGCTCGAAAACGTGAAGGAGGCCGAACGTTTGATCAAAGTTTATAGGAACGAGTGGGAAGAGATTGGACCAGTGCCCAACATGAAATGGGAAGAACTGAAACAAAACTATAAAACCGTTCTGGATGAAACCTATTCCAGAATAAAAGCCTTTTACCACTCCATGGAGGAAGTAAAAGAACAAAATCTGAAAACCAAACAAGATCTGGTTGAAAAGGCCAGGGGCATTATTGAAAAATTGGACGAGCACAAACTCGCCAAATGGAACGAGGCCACCGAAAAACTCATTGCACTTCAAAACGAATGGAAAACCGTAGGCAGAACAACAGACAAGGACAACGAAAAAGTGTGGGCGGAATTCAGAACGGTGTGCGATGCTTTTTTTGACAGAAAAAAAATATTCTTTGCCGGTCTGCATGAAAAATTCGCGGCGAACCGTAAAATAAAATCAGAGCTCATTGCCAAAGCTGAAGCCCTGAAAGACAGTCAGGATTGGCAAAAAACAGGCTTGGACCTAATCCGTTTACAGGACGATTGGAAAAAATACCCTTCCGGTGGAGACAAGGAAGAGCCCCGTTTGTACGCCAAGTTCCGCAAAGCCTGTAATCACTTTTTTGATGCCAAAAAACAACATTTTGAAAGTTTAAACGCATCCTTTGAAGGTAACCTTGTTGCGAAAGAAGAACTGTTGAAAAAACTTATGGAATTTCAACCCTCTGAAGACGGGCAAGCCACGCGTGAGCAACTCAAAGCCTTTAACCACGATTGGATTGCTGCAGGGCACGTGCCCCTGAAAGATAAAAAACGTTTAAACGACGCGTTTTTTAATCGCCTTGATGAATTGTACGAACAGTTGCACATGGACAAGCAGGAAAAATCAAAACTGCAGTTCCGCTCCAAACTCGACCGTTTGGCTGCTTCAGAAAATGCCATGGATCTTTTGAGAAAAGAATCCGACCACCTGCGCAAACAGGAGGAAGAGATCAAGGGTCGTGTGCGCACCTACGATAACAACCTGGGCTTTTTCAAAAGTTCCAAAGGCGGAAACGCGTTTTTGCAAGAAATACAGGACAAAATTGAAGCTGAAAAGAGCCGCATGCAGGAGCTAAGCGACAAACGCAAACTGGTGAACGAGGAAATCAATAAACTCAGAGAGCCGGTGAAAACCGCTTAGGTTTTAAAGTTTGAAGGTTTAAGGTTTGAAAGTTCTAAACTCCATAAAAAGCCACGAATTGCACGAATTACACTAATTCATATTGCCTAAGGATTTCACGAATGGGTTATGGTATAGAAGGTTAAAAGTTTAAAAAGTTTAGAAAGTTCTACACCACCTAAATTTAACATTTTGACTTTTCTTTTTACCACAGAGTCCACAGAGTTTTTCACTCCCGCCTGACCGGATGGGCAGGGAGTAACACGGAGGAGAATTCTGATTTAGGATAGTTTACAGAATAGGGTTAGGGATGAACTAAAGTCTAAACCCGGAACACGGAATATTGAATAAAAAAACCCTTAGGTTCTATATCCCCAAAAACTCCTTCACCACTTCTTCGGCGCGTTTGCAGGCTTCGTCGAGGTTTTCGTTGAGGATAAACACATCAAACAATTCAGCGGTTTTGAGTTCTTTCTCGGCTTTGGCAATACGTCGAGCAATGCTTTCTTCGCTGTCGGTGCTGCGTTTTTTTAAACGTTGTTCGAGTATTTTTATGCTGGGTGGCATCACAAAAACGCCCAATGAAGTTTGACGAAACTGGTTTTTTAAATTCAACCCGCCCTCTACGTCAATGTCAAAAATCACGGCTTTGCCCCTGGCCCAGATTTTTTCTACCTCTGATTTTAAAGTGCCGTAATGGGTGCCGGCATACACTTCCTCCCACTCCAGAAATTCATTGTTATCCACCCTTTGCATGAATTCCTCCACGCTCATGTAGTGGTAATCTTTGCCGTTAACCTCAACCCCGCGTTTTGGTCGCGACGTTGCTGAAATTGAAAATTCAATGTGTTCAGGAAAAGTTTTGCAGATGTGGCGCACCAGGGTGGTTTTACCAGAACCCGAGGGTGCCGAAAAAATGATCATTTTTCCACTGTGCATCCACAAATATAATAAAAGATAGGCAGCGGCAAGACTAAGGTTAAGAAACCCTAATGGGGCCCGCTATACAGGCATAATGCCACTCGTAAAAAAGTGCCTGAGGTCTCGCACAATCTCGTAATTTTGTGGCTCATGAAAAATACATTCTTGTTCCTCCTCCTTCTTTCCTCCCTTGCCTTCCGTGCACAAATGCCCGGTGGCAACAATTCCCAAATGGCAAAAGCCATGAAGGACATTAAGGGACGGGTGTATGGGAAAATTGTGGACGCCGGCACTCAAAAACCCGTTGAATACGCCTCAGTGGTGGTGCTTTGGCACAACAAGGACAGTTTATTGGGGGGCTCTCTAACAGCCGAAAACGGGGATTTTAGCATAGACAACCTGCCTCCCATGGGTGGTTTCAGAATTAAAGTCACGCAAATTGGTTACCAAACCTACACCTCAAAGTTTTACATACAACTACCCAATAAAATTGAAGTGGATCTGGGGGACATCGCTTTAAAAATTGACCAGAAACAACTGGGGGAAGTGGATGTAGTGGCTGAAAAAGCACAGGTGACCATGAACATTGATAAACGGGTGTACAACGTGGATAAGGACATTTCAGTGCGTGGTGGAACTGCAGTGGATGCCATGAAAAACGTGCCCGGGGTTTCGGTAGATGCCGATGGCAATGCCCAACTTCGCAACCAAACCCCCACTATTTTTATTGATGGAAGACCCTCCAATCTTACGCTGCAACAAATTCCCGCTGACCAGATCGACCGTATTGAAGTGATTACCAATCCCTCGGTGAAATACGAGGCTCAGGCCACCGGCGGCATCTTGAACATCATCCTCAAAAAAAATCTAAAACCAGGTTACAATGGCATTGCTATGGGTAATGTGGGAACCAACGACCGTTATGGCGCCATGCTGAACCTGAATGTAAAAGAAGGGAAGTGGAACTTCAGCGGCATGTACAATTTTAACCAGGGGTTTAATGACACCAAAGGATTTACCGACCGCATCCAATTAAACGACAGCACCGGTTTGGCTACAGCTTATTTTAACCAGGATAATAACGTGCGTCAAAAAAACATGTTCAATTTCGGAAAACTGGGCGTGGATTACAACATCACCAACAGGGATATGCTCTCCTTGAATGCCATGCTGATGGCCGGGCAATTCAATACAACGGATAATCAGGATTATCACGCTTTGAATGCCGATCAAATCGAAAAAATTTACGGGCACCGCCAAAACCAGCAGTTTGCGCAATTTCAGAATTACAACGGGCAACTGTTGTACAAAAAAACCTACCCTAAAGCAGGCAAGGAGTTAAGCGCGGATGTTAGTTACAATTATACCAATTCCGATAATGGGTATTTGTTTACCACCAATGATGTTTTGGTTGATTCTGCAAACCTGCCCCCAACGTATTATGAAAAAAACACCGGAGCCAGCAATGCCAACCAGTTTGTTTTTCAATTGGATTTTGTAAACCCAAACAGCGACAACAACAAGTTTGAAGCCGGCATACGCAGTTTTTACAAAAACTCCATCAGCAGTAACGATGCTTATTCATCCCTGGGTTCAGAAGACAATTACCAGAAAGATTCGGCCATGAGCAACCGGTATGTGATCGACGATATGGTAAACGCCGCCTATGTGAATTACAGCAACAAAACCATCTGGAACATCAATTACCAGGCCGGTTTGCGTTTCGAACAATCGTTTTACCAAGGCAACATTACCGACAGGAATGAAAGTTTTTCTTACCAATACCCTTCTTCTGCTGAAGACATAATGAAATCGTTATTCCCCGGAATATACCTTTCCAAAAAAACAGATAAAGGGCATGAGTGGCAATTGAATTTCAGCCGCAAGATTAAGCGTCCCAACTTTTTTCAACTCATGCCTTTTGTTATGTTCTCTGATCGCCAGAACATCCGTGTCGGCAATCCGGAACTAAAACCTGAATTCAGAAACATTGCCGAACTCAATTACAACAAAGTTTTCACGAAGGGCAATTACCTGGGTTCAATTTACATGCGTTACGAAGAACAGCCCATCACCAACGTGGCTTATCCGGCACTCGACCGTCCGAATGTGTTAATCAATACCTTTGTAAATGGAGAAAACAGCGTACAGTACGGCATGGAACACACCATCAAATACACTTTTTTCAAAAACCTGGATGCCATGCTGAATGTGCATGGGTATTACATTTACATGAAAGGGCTTATTGTACCAACCGAACCTGAGGTTACCGCCGAAGGACCGGCTTTTGACGCCAAAGCAACGCTTGGTTATAAATTTCCCAAACAACTCACCCTGCAGGTTAATGGAGGCTACCGATCGCCGCAAGTACTTTTGCTCGGCAATACACTTGACATGTATTACATGGACATCTCCCTCAACAAGATGATTGGCACCAAATGGGTGCTGAATGCTACACTCAGCGATGTATTCAATACCAAACGCATGGGAACACACTACGAAACCCCGTACTACATTCAGGACATGTCGCGCCGCCGCGAGCAGCGTTTTTTCAGGTTTAGTGTCACCTACATTTTCGGAAAGATGGATGCTTCCATTTTCAAAAAAGGAAAACAAATGCGCAACCAGGATAATCAGCAAGGCGGACAGGACGGATTGGATTTCGGAAAATAAGATGCAGAACAAAATAAACATTGAAGGAATTGAACTCTACGCCTACCACGGTTGTTTAGATGAAGAAGCCAAGATTGGTGGGCATTATACAGTAGACGTTTACATGTTGACGGATTTTAGCGAAGCCGCGAAACAGGACGATCTAAGCAAAACCATTGATTATTGCAGCATCTACGAGATCAGCAAAGCCGAAATGGCCATACGCAGTAAACTCATCGAGCAGGTGTGCCAAAGGATTTATAACCGCATTCTAAAAACACATCCCTCCATACAATCCCTTAGGGTAAAAGTCACCAAACACAACCCTCCAATGAGCGGTGATGTAAAACAGGTGAGTGTGGAAATTAACACGTAATTTTACCCGTATTTTTTAATTTCAATTGCCCCTAAACAGGCAAAATCCCAGTCATTAATTTAATATCAGAATTAACATATCATGGAATTTGACAACAGTGCAGACGTAGAACTTTCGCAATTGGGTGAGTTCGGACTAATAAAACATTTAACCGAACAAATTGAATTGACTCAGGACTCCAGCATTAAAGGCGTTGGCGACGATGCTGCGGTAATCGATAACAAAGATCTGCTTACGGTTGTAAGTACCGATATGTTAACAGAAGGCGTGCATTTTGACCTGAGCTACGTTCCCTTAAAACACCTTGGTTACAAAAGCGTGGTGGTGAACCTGAGCGACATCTACGCCATGAACGCTGAGCCCAAACAAATCCTGGTGTCCTTTGCCATTTCCAATCGTTTTAAGCTTACAGCCGTTGAAGAGTTGTACAACGGCATGCTGATGGCCTGCAAAAAATACAAGGTGGATCTGGTTGGTGGTGACACCACGTCCAGCTTAAGCGGCTTGGTAATCAGCATCACGGCCATCGGTGCCGCGAAAAAAGAAACCCTTGCTTACCGTAACGGGGCCAAACAAGGCAATTTGCTTTGTGTGAGCGGCGACTTGGGCGGAGCTTACATGGGACTGCAAGTTTTGGAAAGAGAGAAGGCCGTTTTCAAAGAGAATCCTAAAATACAGCCTGATCTTGAAGGAAAAGATTACATTCTTGAACGTCAGTTAAAACCTGAAGCGCGTCGCGATATAATTGAATTGTTGAGAGATTTAAAAATTACACCAACGGCCATGATAGACGTCAGCGATGGTTTGTCCTCCGAAATTCTTCACCTCTGCACACAATCCAATCTTGGCGTGGAGTTGTATGAAGAAAAGATTCCTATCGATCCCTTAACCTTTGACACTGCAAGAGAATTTAATCTGGATCCTACTGTGTGTGCATTAAGTGGTGGAGAAGATTACGAGTTGCTGTTTACCATTGATGCCAAAGAGTACGAAAAGATTAAAAATTCAATGGATATTTCCATTATCGGCCACATGACCAATCCTGAAAAAGGGCGTTTGATGGTGTCAAAATCTGGAAGCGTTCACGAAATCACAGCCCAGGGCTGGAATGCTCTTCTGAAAAAATAGGGGTTACAAACAGCGCTATTCTGCTTTTGATTTTTCTATTTCAAATCCAAAATCCATAATTAATGGAAGCGGGTCGGCCTGCATGGCCTGAGTAAACTCAAACTTATAATGTCCGCTCAAGGGAAAACGCACATTTTTTTTGATGGGTACTTTTAAATCAAAAATATCTCCGGCGCCATCACCCTGCCATTCACCTTTGCTGTTGGCCAGCATGACTTCCATAGTATCCGTTTTAACATTTCCATCGGGGTACGATGTGGTTACAAACAAAAAAATATTGCTGAAGGGATAACCATCCGCATGACGCAACATTAGCGAAATGTTGTTTAAACTTTGGGTATCGTTAATGTCCATTTCGAACACGGCCTTGTTTTTAGAATGCCATTCGTTTTCTTCAAACGTTCGGTACTCGCGATAGACTACGTTTTTATTGCAAGCGGCAAAAAAAACCAAAGCGAGTATCAGACTGCTAATCCGGCTTATTTTTTGGATTTTGTTTTTGATCATTCCTCGGCTGATTTGGTTTGTTAGGATTTGGGCCACGGGGTTTGGGGCGGTTTTGAGAGCCATGCCCCCGATTTGGACGGTTATCCGGCGAAGCCTGTTTTTGGTTTTCAGGCCGCGGGCCCTTGGATTTGTTTTTTTGCTGTTGTTTTTGGCGTTGAGGAGTTTGGCCACCCTTTCCCTTCTGAGGACGTTTTTTATCAAAACGCGTTAAACTCTCTTCACCTCCTTGATTGGAAAAAGATGGTTCAGCAACAAGCGGTTTTTCAACAAATATTTTACTGGCTACCAATTCTTCCGGCTGTTCACCATTTTTATTCGCCTCCAGAATAGCTTTTACCGCTTTCACATCCATGGGTATCATCACGCTTGGATCGCTTTTATAGCTGAACCACATCATACGTTTAAAGATGTCGGTTTTTTGAAGAAAAGCTTCGCCTTTTTTGGTGTTGAGGCGTTTGCCTTCCAGATCCGGAAATTCTTTCAGAGCCTCTGCATAAGCGTCTAACTCATAATTTAAACAACACTTTAATTTACCGCATTGCCCCGCCAATTTTAAGGGGTTTAGGGACAGTTGCTGGTAACGGGCTGCGCTTGTACTTACGGTCCTGAAATCCGTTAACCAGGTACTGCAGCACAATTCTCTGCCACAAGAGCCGATTCCTCCAAGGCGGGAGGCCTCCTGGCGTGCGCCAATCTGCCTCATTTCAATGCGCACTCTGAATTCTTCCGCAAGCACTTTTATGAGTTCTCTAAAATCAACTCTGGCATCTGCAGTATAATAAAACACGGCTTTCGATTTATCGCCCTGGTATTCCACATCGCTCAGTTTCATTTCCAATCCCAAATTCAATGCAATGGTACGGGCTCTGTACATGCTGCTGGTTTCAAGTGAGCGGGCTTCCTGCCATTTGTCAAGATCACCTTGTTTAGCCTTACGGTATATTTTTTTTATTTCTTCGCTCTCGGAACTTTGATTACGTTTTTTCATCTGCAAACGCACCAACTCGCCGGTAAGAGATACTGTGCCTATATCATGACCTGAATTGGCCTCAACAGCAACTACCTCGCCAACATTCAGGCTTAGGCCGGAAGTATTGCGGAAAAACTCCTTACGTGAGTTTTTAAACCTTACTTCTACTATGTCAAAAGGTTTTTGGCCTTGAGGTAAAGCCATATTGCCCAGCCAATCGAAAACGGAGAGTTTATTACAACTGTCTCCTGTGCCGCAGGCCCCATTGTTGCCACAGCCTGCAGGTATTGCACTGGTTCCGGTACCACATCCACCGCTACATCCCATAGAATAAAAATCAAAGTCTAAATATACTAAGATTTGCAGTTTAGACCAATTCCAAAAGCCGTATCTCGCAGCTTAAACGGACCAAGTGCCTCCTTTTTCATAAATTTGATATAATGAAGGCTTTTGTGCTTTGTTCCATCTTTTTTTTGACCATGTCGTTCAATGCGCAGGACAGAGTTTACTTGCTAGATGGACAGCGACTAGATGGTTTGGTGACCGAAATCAATGAGGAGTATATAACCTTATTGGCGAATTCAGTGACACAGCAAATCAGGGTGAATGCAATTGTATTGATAGAATTTAGAAATGGTCGTACAGAGGTGTTTAACGAGGCGCCAAAGGATGTCTTTGTGCTCAACTCCAAACGACCACATAATACATCTGAAAAGGACAAGATTGCCTGGCAAAATGAATGCTACATTAATACTTTAGCCTTATTCAATGCTGATCTCTCCTTATATTATGAGTACAGGCTAAGGGCAAAACCCCTTGGATTAGGTGTTTTGTGTACCTATAACTTTAATCACTATGCCACATTGCCAAATGTTTTTATTGGCATACTCAGCAATGGCAAAAAACGTTATGATGCAGGGGCCTTCATAAACTTTTACACAGGAGGCCTTAACCCAAAGCACAAGTTGTATTATGGTCTTATTATGAAGTACACTGCTTTTGATTTTACGGCCGTAATAGAAGACAGTATTTATTCCAATAATACAGTATCGGTTTTGGTAAGTTATGAAGAAACCAGCGCTTCACAACTCTCCTTTTTATTCAACCTCGGGTCGCATCACAACATTGCCGATAACTTATTTATTAAATCCTCATTCGCTTTTGGGTTTTTCAGATTAAAAGGCGTTTACAAAGAGCAACTGAATTATGTCCTAAGAAATCCGGAAACCGGTGAGGCAGCTACTTACAGCCTGCTTCCAAAAGCCAGTATTGGCCTGTGTGTAGGCCTTAAATTTTGATGAGGCTTCTTTTATACATATTTTTCTTCAGCACGGTAATTCTTAAAGGCCAGGATAAACTCTTTTTAAAATCGGGTAAAATAGTGCATGGCACCTTTGTTTCACTGACGTCTCAGGGGGTTTTTTATATTCCAAAAGATTCAACCGGAATTCACTCAATCTCTAAAAAAAAGGTGCTGCTGATTGAGTGTTTAAATGGAGACCGCTATGTAATTGGAGAGGACTTAAAAAAAAACAAACCACCCGGGTCGGATAGCGCAAAAGCTGGGTTAATGCGCAATGCCATCGGCATGCAACCCCTTGGCATTTTGGGCGGCAGAGTCACCTTTGTATATGAAAGACTTTCAAAGTCAGGTAAATTAGGTTTGTGCCTGCCCTTTTCTCTCACTTTTGATCCCTTCGGTATATTCTATACTTCCGCTGCCGACACCAGCGTGGATTCACCCGAACACATCCCCGGCGTGAGTTACATTACTGGCCTTGATATAAATTACTATTTCATGGAGAAAAAAAGCAGCCGATTATATATGGGACCACGGTTCCGTTTTGGTACCGATCAAATGATGAGGGGGATTGAGGGGTATAGCCTTCAGTACCAATTCGGGTGTTTGTTTAGAAGCGGAAAGAAATTTTCACAACACCTTTCCATGGGTTATGGTTTTGTAAAGCTTCAAAATGTGCCCAGTAGCAGCACTTTTGACCCCGAACAATTGTATGGGTGGGTCAGTCTGAACTATCGCCTAAGTTTATGGTGGTAGCGTTTTTCGAACCCTGCATTTCCCTGCAAACCCCCACTATGAACTATAAGCACTGAAGTATTCTTTTTGAATTTTTTCTTGCCCAGAAGATCGAAAGCCGCATAAAACAATTTTGTGGTGTAAACATAATCAAGCGGCAACTGATGCTCCTTTTCAAATTGGGCTTTAAAATCAATTAGTGCTTGATCGAAGCCAGCGTATCCTGAAAATGCATAGCGGTCGGTAATACAGGAGTGTTCCAAAAGTTCGTTGTCAAGGGCCTCATTACCCATCACCTCCACCTCCCCACCTTGTCTCATGTTACGAAGCATTTGATTTGCCTCCAAAACAAGTTGGTTCTCTCCTTTTAAAACATTGATGCCAATGAGTACCTGGTGTTTTTGTTTACCTAACATCATGCCCGCAAAAGTAGTTCCTGTGCCACATGCACAAAGCAGGTAATCATACTCCGGAAAAGGCTCGATCATACCCTTGCATCCCGCGGCTCCCAGCATGTTGTTTCCTCCTTCAGGTACCAAATAAAAGTCTCCAAATTTTTCATTAAGTGTGTCAAGAAAGTTCAAATCATCTTTCCTTTTGTAGATTTCCCTGTCTACAAAATGCAGCTGCATGCCTAGTTCATTTGCCTTGCTCAAAGTGCTGTTAGCTGCGTTTTGAACTTCGCCTCTTATTACACCAATACTCTTTAATCCACTTTTTTCCGCAGCAAATGCAGTTGCTGCAATGTGGTTGGAATAAGCCCCGCCAAATGTCAAAAGGGTTGTTTTGCCTTGCTGTATAGCTTCCTTTAGGTTTAGTTTTAGTTTAAACCATTTGTTTCCACTAACATGAGGATGTACGAGATCGAGCCTAAGCACATCTATCCGACTCGCCTCATTGGTAATAAGCTGTTGTGTAATCAGGCGTTCAGCGATCAAAATCAATTGTTTTGGAAATCACCGCGAAGTTGCCTGTAACGTTTGCGCGCTTCAACGGTATAGATGCTGCCTGGGTACCTGACCATTACTTCTTCATAAGCTGCCCTTGCTTTATCGGGATTGGCCATGTACTTATCATACAAAACAGCGAGTTTAAACTGGGCGTCATCACCATACAATTCATCCGGAAAGTACTCCAGAATATTCCTGTACATGCTTTCAGCGTTATCGTATTGAGTCAAATGTTCAAAGATCTGCGCCTTTTTATAATAAATGTCATCTCCCAAAGTGTGCGAGGCATAAAGCAGGTTAATGGTATCCAAACGCGATAAGGCTTCGCTATACCGGTGTTGCACAATTAACAGATCAGCGCTTGCAAACAATTCTAAGGGCGCCTCATTGGTATCAACCCCTATCGCATCTGTAATAATTAAACTTAAATCCAATGCATCATTAGCAATTAATTTTGAGGTCGCACCTTTTAGTACATCAGCCTGTGTTTTAGCCCAAGGAAAGTCGCCTGCATAATAACTGAGTTTTGCGTTCCTGAATTTTGCTTCCTGGGCGATGGCATCGTATTTAAAATCCTTTTCAACCTGAGAATACAGTAATGAGGCTTCCCATATCTCTCCGTGCAAAAGGTAAATATCACCTAACAACAACTTAAACTCGGCTTTTACACTTGCTTCTACCTTTGAGGTGTTCAGGAAATTTTCGATTAATGTTATGGCAGACTCTGTATCATTGAGATAAAACGCTTGCAGATTGGCGAGATTACGCAGTAAATTAAGTTGCATTTTAGATTCACGGTAGTTTTGCAGTGCCGAATTGAGTTTCACCTCAAGCGCCTTTAATGCTGCTGTTTCCGGCCGGACCCGTGAGGTCAGAAAAAGGTATTCAGCATTTAGTCCTTCTACAATGGCAGCCTCATAAAACACGTAAAGAGGTCCCTTTTCAACAACATAGTCGAAACAACGTTTGGCACATTCCCAATCCCCGTTGGCTACACAAATCTTTCCCAATTCATACAATCTTCTTCCATCTTCCTTAAACCGCTTATCGAGCGCCCTGCTTTGAACAAAGGCGCCGTTAAATTCTTTCTGCTGTTTTAAAATGAAGATCAGGAATTCCGAAAACACCACCATGTCGGGTGATTGTTGAATACGCTTCTGAAGTTCCTGTTTCAACAAGGGATTATTCATGCCACCTGTTTCATCGTCATAGCCAAGTGAATTCTGAAGTCGCATTTGTACCGTTTCCAGCTCCGTTTCCCTAAACTCAATGGCATCGAGGTATTCATTAATCATGGCCACCAGGTCGTTTTTTAGTTTATACACCTCTGCTCTTTCGTAAAAATAGGGGTAATCAGGGCTTTCCTTACGTGCCTTATTGTATACGAGTATAGCGTAATCGTATTTCTGTTCCTCAATGAAAGCATTGGCCAGATTATAAATGTAAGGTGGCATGGGAAGCATTTCCTTTACTGCCCTGTCGTAATATTCTTTCTCCTTTTTTGATTCGGATTGAAGTCCGTAGAGATGGCCAAGGTATACGTAATACTGTACGTTATTTTTATTAATGCGTAATTGTTTTCTTGTGATCTTTTCCGCCTTGTCGTAATCCTTCACGGCAACAAGACTTTTGTAATAATACAGGTACCATGCCGAAGGATTGTATTCATACAATTCAGAAAAATACACATTGGCCTTTTCAAATTCCCTGGCGTCAAAATACTGCAGAGCCAGTTTCTCAGCTTCAGCCAATTTATTTTGTGCCCTCATAACAGGGGCGAACAATAAACAAAAGACAAGTAAAATGGCGAAGCGCGGCATGCTAGTTCAGTTCCACATAAAGGTAATGCCATTCCGAATACAATCCGGACTGCTGAATGCTAAATTATGCTTTTTAAGGAGTTGAAAGTTCACCGGGTTAAACCGAAAAGCCCAAAAGAACTTTGCTTCCATTGTTTTCAAATTCTATGGAATCGGCCAGGTGTTTCATCAGAAAAACTCCCCTGCCGCTTGGTTTATCGATGTTGGCTGGATCGGTTGGATCAGGTAAACCCAGGTAATCAAACCCATTTCCTTCATCCACAACTGAAAAAATCAATTTGTTATTATGGGATTCGAATCCAATCTTCACCATTTTTTCAACCTTATCCTGATTGCCGTGGTGTATGGCATTATTAACGGCTTCTGTAACGGCAATAAGCATGTTGCCATAAACGTCCTCATGCACATTGTAAACGTCGCACACGTCTTCAATCAATCTTTCCACCAGCCTCAGGTTGTTAACGTCTGAGCTTATTTTAAGGTTATCGTATTTAGTCGGAATCATCTCCTGTTCAATCCGTTAAAGTAAGTATTGACTTTTTCCTTATAATAGGGTGTTAATCCAGGGGGTACGGTATTTAACAACTCCATTTCTTTTTCCTTCAGCCTCTTATACTCTAAAAAATTCTCAGGGTTGCTTAATTCCTGGTTTTTGGCTTCATTGCTTTTTCTCTGTTCATCCTGGTCCCTTTCCCGTTCAGCTTTTTCGCTTTCCAACAATCGGGTTAAAATATCCTGCTGCCGCCTCATGGTTTCGTTCGTAATTTGCTTATTTACAAGGTCTTTTTCGGTTTGTTCCATCATGTTGGCCAAATCGCCTCCTGGATTACTGCCTTTGGTTTTCAGTTTGTCCATCATGGCCTGCATTTGCCGCCTGAGGGCCTCTTGCTGAGCCGCCATTTTGGCAAATTGTTCGCTGCTACCCGGTATGCCATTGCCGGTTTTCCCATTCTGACCCAGGCCCGATCCCGGTTTTTGCCCCTTTTTATCCCCCGGCTTTTCCCCCGGCTTTTGGCCTTTTTCCATGGCATCCTTCATTTCCTGAAGCTGTTTATTGAGCTGCTCCTGCATCTTACGCATGTTTTGTACGGGTTGCCCCTGAGATGAGGGGTTTTTACCTGAACCGCTGCCCGGTTTTTTGCATTTTCCACTTTTTTGTCCCTTGTTTTGCATCTGCTGTTTCATTTGATTTTGCATTTGCTCAAGGGATTCGTTCAGCAATAATGCCAGGTTGTTGACAGAGGTCATGGTGCTTTGCATACGCATAAGGCTTTCACCGGAATTTCTATCGGCCAGAGCTTTTACGGTTTTATCCATGTTCAGATTAATGGCGCTGATCTCACGGTTTATGGTTGCAGATACCTGTGGGGCCCTTTTGCTTAGGGCCAGCAAACTATCTTCAATTATCCTGCTGTCGTCTTTTAATTTATTTTGCTGTTTTGGGATTTGAACGTATTGTGGATTATCGATGCGGGTCTTTGGCAGGGTTTTAATCAGTTCCTCCTGGGCAAAAGAAAGATTCAAAAGGTTTTCAAGGATCTGCCTTAAGGCCTGTGCATTTTCTTCATTCTGAGATTCCTCATTCTCCTCCATGGATTGTTCCAACTCTTCCTTCATTTCCTGCATGGATTGAGCAGCCTTTTTTTGGGATTTAGATGCGTTCTTTTTATTGTTTGAACCGAGTTCTTTCGAGCTGTTATTCAATTCCTTGCTCACCTCTTCCTTTTTTTGCTGCTGCTCCGGTAAGGTATTTGGTTCTTCCAGGGCCTTGTTTTTTTGTTCAAGTTCTTTTAGTTGTTCTTTCAGTTGTTCAAACTCTTTGTTGATCTCGTCCTGCTTTTTCTGAAGCTCTTTGTTATCGGACTTTTTATTATTGTCTTCCGGTTTTTCATTCTTTTTATCTGCGTTGTCTTTTTTGTCGACATGGTCTTCCTTTTTGCCTTCTGTTTCTTGGTTCAGAGCTTCTTCCTTTTTCTGTAATTCATCCAATTTGTCAATGGCTTCCTGCAACTTCTGTTCCACTTCCAGCTGTTTGAACAATTCAAGGTTGCGGTCGAGTTCCTTTTCAATGTCCTTGTTATCAAGTTTTAATTCTTCCAGTTTTTCCTGTACCTGGTTCTTGTCGAGTTTCTCAAGCATTTTGTTCAACTCCTCAAATAGCTTTTTCATTTCAGGAGTCATCACATCATCAAACAATTTTTCGAGCTGTTGTTGTTTTTCAAGTATAGATTCATCTGTTTGAGAGAATTCGTTCTGCATTTTGTTATTCCTCTCATTCTCCTGCTTTAGCTGATCGATCTTTTGTTGAAGTTCATTCTGCTTTTTCATCAACTCCTCCAATTTCTTTTTCTCCTCATAGCCCAGCTGTTTTTTGTCATTTATCTTTTTACTCAGTTCATTGATGTCCTTTTGCAGTTGTTTGGCTTTGCTAATGCTTTCTTCAAGGTCCTTTTTGATCTGGGTGTTATTTTTTTCTGTATTCTGACTGAGCTCTTCTTTCGAAGGTGTTTTAAACACCATGGTTTCGCTACGCGTGGTTTTTGACCCGTTTATGCCATCGTTGTCACTCACCTCGAAGTAATACTCTACTTTATCACCGGGAAGAAGTCCGAACTGTTTGAGGTCTAAATAATGGTAATACGATTGCGATACCTTATCCTTAGATATATTTAGTTCGGTTTGGTTTTCGAGTTTAGTTGGCCGTCCATTTGTATCGGTTGAAAAAACCGAATAGTTGAACTTCAATCCATGGAATCCATAATCATCCTTTATCATACCGCTGTAGTAAAGATTTGCAGGCTCAAGAGAGTCCTGTACGGCATGCAGCGTTATGGATGGGAATTGATCAGGCACGACAATCAGATTATAACTCATGGAATCAACCGCACCGGTTACCCTGCTGTTAATCGGTTTAATACTATAATGTGAGCTTTGCATAAAGCGCTTTGAAAATCTAAACTGGTCAGAGCCTGTTTGAGAAGGATAAACAAGGCTGTCTTCCAATCTCATAAGGATGTTATTGGTGTTTCGGGTAGTGAACACCCAACTTACCCTGGTTCCTTGGGGAATTTGAACGTCGCCTGTATTTGGTATTTTTTCGTTTGCGCGTTTCAGATAAGCCGGATAGGTTAATTCCAGGTCAAAGTTCAATAAGGTGGGTTTAGCAAGAACCCTCAGCTCATACTCTTTTGAGAGGTACCCCGCGGCATTGAATTGAAAGCTAATGTTGTTCTGGGGATTGCTGAACACATGCGAAAAAGTTTCAATATTGTCTTTTTGCATGCGGTATTCAATTCCATTAATTAGCAGGTAAACTTCATCCGGCACCTGTCGACCCTGCATTTCCAGTTCAAGAGTAAAGTCTGTGCTTTGCAGGGTTTGTAAGTCGGGGTTTTTAATCCTGAATTGAAATGGCATTTCCTTTTCATAATAGGTGGCGTAATTCACCAAACGCTCGGTGCTTCGCGAAATAATTTGAGGCCAGAAATAAGCTAGTCCAAAAGTTAGAAAAAGTAAAGGCAATACATAAGGAAGGTACTTTTTGTTTTCAGAAAAATCGACGGCACCTGAAAACGGTATAGGCTTAAGTTGTTCTATTTTTTGTTCAATCCCGGCCAATAACAATGCGTTGTTTCTGTCAAACGTTTCGGTGGACTGAAGCTGTAAAACGTTTAGCAATTTATCCTGTACGTTATTAAAATGCTTTCCAATGATCTGCGCGGCCTGTTCATAGGAAATGACTTTACCAATCTTATACAACCGCATTAAAGGCTGCAAAATATAATGCCACAAAACAAATGCGCTGGCACCTACAAAAGAGAAAAACAAAATGGCTCTTAAAACTGAATTAAACTGACCAAAATACTCCAATAAGATAACCGTAAGAAACACTGAAAGCAAAATGGAGAGGCTGTAAAGTATGCCTTTTACCAATACGTTTTTATAATACTTGCGTATAAACTCATCCAGCTTTTGAAGCAATATGTCGGTGTTTTTTGACACGTATAGGGCGCACGGGGATAATTAGTTCAATTGGGGGCACTAATCCCTCTCCTCCAAATTTACCAAATTACCAAAGGATTAAAACAAGAATAGATGTTAAAGTTTGCAAGCAAGATTTGTTACAGGTGTGTGTTAGGGTGTGATGGCCACCAATGAATCTTTATAAGCGAGGTAAAGCGCTTGTTTAAAATAATTCACTCCTTTCAGCAGCTTATGATCCGGTAGCGGTTTGCACACTTCCTCCAGCAGTTTGAAATTATAGCTGCACAAAGTGCTGTCTCTGCGGAAGTACACAATTTCCTCGTCTACCCTAAACCCTCGTAAGGATTTTAAAGGGATTAATTTACTGAATGCCCCGTAAAAATCGAAAACATAAATTCCCTGATCAGGGCAGTTAAGATAAAGAAACCCATTGTACTCTCTCATAAAATTGGGGTCAAGGTCGGCTTTCAGAATCTGCTTAAGGTTACCCGTGGAACTTATTTTTTTTGAGTTTTCATTAAACCTCAGCAATTCATTGTTCTTGCGGTCATAAATCCAGAAACTATTATTGGCGCCGGCACAAGCCAGCTCTGTTTGTTCGTAACCCAGGTTTTCGAGTGCAACCTCATTGCTGTTGACCGAAAGTTGGTTGTCGAGAAATACAAGTTGCTGGAAGTCCTTGTAATAAAGCAATACCTTAAGTGGATTTGTGGCGTCAACAAAACTTATCTTTCCCAATTTAAGGTTACTGTAGCGGGCAAAAAACTTTCCGTTTGGAAGGTATTTTACAATTTCCTCATCCAGCAGGGTATAAATATTCCCTATATTATCAATAGTGAATTGGTCGAAGTTTGCTTTGATCACAACACGCCTGGGATTTGTGTCCATAACAAAGGAGCAAGCCATTAGGGCAAGAAGCAAGGGGATTAATGGTTTGCGTGGCCTAATAGTATTCATTAGTTATTTGAGTACCTGTACGTTTCGTTTTTTTCATTACTTCCCGAGGCATTAAGCTTAAGTACCTCATCCAGAATTTTCCGGTTATTGCTGAGTCGCGGTACTTTATATTGTCCACCTAATTTGTTATTGTGTTTCAACCAACGGAGAAAGCTTCCCTCCGGCATCTTCCGGATCTGCGGAAAATGTAAAACGTAATTATTGAAACGTTTGGCCTCATAATCGCTGTTTTGTTTTTTAAGTGATTCATCGAGTACTGCGCAGAAAAACTCAAAATTCTCCGGCTCCTTTTCAAATTCAATCAGCCATTCGTGGGCGCCAGAGGTGGTATTCATAAAAACAGGGGCAACAGTATATTCCTTAACCATGGCGTGGGTCTTTTCACAAGCAAACGCGATAGCCTCATCTGTATTGTGTATCATTAACTCTTCACCAAAAACATTAATATACTGGCGGGTTCTTCCGGTAATCTTAAACCTGTATGGATTTGTGTTTGTGAACCGGATCACATCACCAATCTGGTACCTCCAGAGTCCGGCGTTCGTGCTGATAATCATCGCGTAATCCACGCCTATCTTAACATCTCCAAGATGAATGGTCTTTGTAAAATCATTTCGTTGTAAGTCGTGCAGTTCTATAAATTCGTAAAAGATGCCATAATCCAGCATCAACAACATTTCATCGCTGTTGCTCTGATCCTGAATACCAAAAAAACCTTCTGAGGCATTGTACAACTCAAGGTAATGAACGTCATCCTTATCAAAAAGCTGTCGGAACTGCTCCCTGTAGGGTGCAAAATTTACGCCCCCATGAAAGTACACTTCCAGATTGGGCCATACCTCTCTGATGCTTCCAACTTTCTTTTTATCCAGAATCCTTTTCAACAACACCAGCATCCAACTGGGTACACCGGCCAGACTCACCACATTCTCATTCATCATGCTGAAGGTCATTTTTTCCAACTTGCTTTCCCACTCATCCATAAGGGCAATGCTGATTTCAGGGGCCCTGAAATAATCAGCCCACATGGGAAGGTTGTGTATGATGATGGCACTTACATCACCGTGGAAAGAACTGTGGTCTTCAAAAATATCCTCTTTAAAACTGCCACCCAGGGCCAGATTTTTGCCTGTAAACAATTGTGTATCGGGGTGGTTGTTACAATGTAATGTGATCATATCCCTACCGGCACTGTAATGGCAACCCTCAAGACTTTCGGCGCTCACCGGTAAAAATTTACTTTTATCTGTAGTTCCACTGCTTTTTGCAAACCATTTGATCTCGCTGTGCCATAGGAGATTTTGTTCGCCACGACGGGTTCTGTCTATAAAGGGTTTTAACGATTCGTAATCGTTAACCGGTACATGTTCCTTAAACTGTTTGTAGTTTTTTATGTTCTCGAATCCGTGTCTTTTTCCGTAAAACGTTTCGGAAGCTTCGTACACCAGTGAATACATCCACTCCTGCTGTACATCAATTGGGTATTTAATGAAGAGTTCGATTTGGTGCATACGTTTCTTCATCAACCAACTGGCTATGGAATTGAGCAGTGCCATTAGTTCCTGAATTTGCTCAAAATTTCATTCAAATCCAAAGCATTCAGGCAGTATTTTTTACTAAGCATTCCCTTGCGGGCAGCACACACGCCATAGTGTACATCTTTTAGACCATCCTTATGGTGTGCATCCGGATTAATGGAAATCATCACGTTTTTTTCCAGGCAATAAGGAATCCATCTCCAGTCAATGTCTAAGCGGTAGGGGTGGGCATTTAATTCTATGCTTACATTGTTTGCAGCACAGGCATCGATTAGTTTTTTGTAATTAAGCGGATAACCCGCACGTGCCAATAATAAACGGCCACTCGGATGGCCTAAAATACGCGTGTAAGGGTTTTCAACGGCTTTGATTAAACGCTCAGTTGCCTTGGATTCGTTCATTTTTAAATTGGAGTGAACCGAAGCCACAACAAAGTCAAAGGTTTTTAAAATGTCTTCAGGGTAATCAAGTGACCCATCATTGAGAATATCGCTTTCTATTCCTTTCAGGATTTTAAACCCTGAAAAACTGTGGTTAAGCTTATCAATTTCAAGGTGTTGTTCCTGCACACGTTCTATACTCAAGCCCTGGGCATAAAATGCCGAGCGGGAATGGTCACAAATTCCAAAGTAGGCATAACCCAAACGTTTGCATTCATCGGCCATTTCTTTAAGGGAATGCACACCATCACTGTAGGTGCTGTGGCAGTGCAAAATGCCCTTCAAATGATTGGTTGTAATCAGTTCAGGTAATTTATGCTCATTTGCAAGACTCACTTCACTCAGGCCCTCGCGTAGTTCGGGTGCGATGAATTGCAGACCAAGCGTTTTATAAACGTCTTCCTCGCTGCTGAAATTTTTTGTTGTGAGTGTGGTTAAGTTCGTTTTTTCAAGGTGCGCCGGACTTGAACTGTACATCACCTTATAGTAAAAAAATTCATCCGGCTTGCAGATATGAAATTCTATAGGAAGGGGAATCCCTTTTAATACTTCGGCATAGTCCTTTTGTAAGTCCCGGTCAATAAGCACTTCCAGTTTTTCGATGAGCTCACACTTTCTTGCCATTTCACCACATAATGCCGCCTGTATGCCGCCTTCAGTCTCGATCAACAAGGTAATAAAATCGTTCATCACCTCTTCAAGTGCGGCGTAGTGGTATTTGTCTCTGTTGCTTAGGCTAAACTCTATGTTCTGTTTAATTTGGTTTTGGGTCTTTTCACCAAATCCCTTGAGTGTTGTTAAACGGTTTTCGTTGCATGCATACAATAACTCTCCAACACTCTCAATGTCCAGTTCCTTCCATAGTTGTCGTACTTTTTTTGGACCTAGCCCTTTTATGTTCAGAATTTCAATAATTCCCGGTGGTGTTTTTTCAAGCAGTTCATCCAGCTCGGGCGTTTGGTTTGTGTTTATAAGATCAAGAATCTTTGAAGAAATTCCCTTTCCAATTCCTTCTATGTTTTCAATGTCCTCTTTACTTTTTCCCTCGAAATTGTAGCGTAGTTTGTTCAGTTTAAAGGCTGCATTGGATACGGCTCTTGTTTTAAACGGATTTTCATCATGAAGTTCCATCAAGCGGGCCATTAACTCTAAGTGTTCTATAATCTCATCGCTGTTCATGTAGTTTCGGCAAGCGCATTCGCAAGTATCAAATCAAATGGAGAGGTAATCTTAATGTTTTCCGGATTGCCTTCCACCAGGTGAATGGTTTCGCCGGTACTTTCAAGCACAGTCGCATCATCTGTGAAGCCGGTGTTGTAGTCCTGCTCAAAGGCTTTTTTAATTCTTACTAAATCAAAACACTGGGGTGTTTGTATAATCTTGTACTCATTACGGTTAACTGAGTGGTTAATGTTGTTGCTGATCTTTCTTAAACTTTCGTTTACGGGCATACAGGGCACTGCATTGCCTTTAGTTCTGGCCGTTTCAAAACACTGCTCTATGGTTAGTTTTGAAACAAATGGCCGGGCTGCATCGTGAATACCAACTACCGCTGGTTCTTGGCTGGTAATCAGCTGTAAGCCATTTTTTACCGACTGGAAACGGGTGTCGCCTCCATGGGTGATCTGAATACTGTAATTACCCAAATTGAATGTTTTGATGAGGGTTTCCATGTGCGCCTTGTAGGAAGGGTGTACACAGACAATAACTTTAATTTCTGATCTGTAATTCAGAAAACACTGTATTGCCCGAATGATGATGGGAACACCCTTAACAGAGAGGTATTGTTTGGGGATGTCGCTTTTCATTCGACTTCCCTGCCCTCCGGCTACTATAATCACATGATACTGCACGTTTTTTATGCAGACCAAATTACAAAAAACAGAGCTTGTTTACGAGGTAAATAAATTAAACATCCCTTTATTTTTAGCGGCGGGAAAAATACACATAGGTCATGTCCATAAATCCCATTGGGTTTTCTCTGAAGTTTTTAACCTCCTTTTGTACGAGCCTCATGTTCTCATCGTAATACAATGGAATAAAAGCAGCTTCGTCAATCAGGATTTGCTCGGCCTGTAACAACAACTTATAGCGTTTTGTTTTATCCAGCTCTATGCGTGAAGCCAGGAATAAGACATCAAACTTCATGTTTTTAAAGCGTCCGACGTTGATATAGGATTTTTCTTCCATACGTTCGGGAACATGTTGTCCGTAAAACAAGGTAAGGAAAGACTCCGGATCAGGATAATCGCTAACCCAGGCGTACCTGAAAAAATCGCTTTTGCCACTGTGCACATTGCTCATGTGTTCGCTCCAGGACACAACATTCAGGTTCACATTGATGCCAAGATTTTCTTTAAGCATTTTTTGAACAGCCAGGGCTACCATCAGATTACGCTCTCCTCCACTGCTGTTAATTTCCAGATTGAGTGCAGGCAATCCAAGACCCATAGGATAGCCGGACTTTTCTAGCAATTTACGGGCAGAATCCGGATCATAGGAAAAACCACGTAGTGCTTTATAATCGTATCCTGCCCTTTCGAATGTTTTGGTGTAAGGAACTATCCCATATTCAGCTGCTGTACCTTCTCCCTTTAAGGTTACCTCAGCAATCTTTTTTCTATCGATAGCCAGATTTATGGCTCTGCGAATCTCCTTTACAGAAAAGAAAGGGTTCATCTGTACATTCAGTCCGTAGAAATGAGTGCTTAAGGCAGGTGAAGTGTAAATATCGAAGTTCAAATGTGTGCCCGATTTGTCCTGCAGGTTACCTAATGTTTGATGAAACAAATCAACCGGAATGTTATAAATGGCATCTAGTTTTCCATCCCGAAAAAGCTCCACTTCACTTCGTTTATCGGGCACGAATGACCAATGGATTCCATTCAGATAAGGCAATTGATTTCCATGAATGTCTTTTCCCCAGTAGTCTGCGTTGCGCGTTAACACCACTTCTTCACCCTCTTTAAGGTATTCAAGATAAAAGGGTCCGGTACCTACACATTTTGTGCGCATGCGGCTGCCGTATTTTAAGCCGGCCTCTTTGGGAAAAACAAAACAGCCCGGCATGGCCAGAATATTCAGAAAGGTTGGGTCAGGATTCAGCAGTTTGATAGACAGTGTAGAATCATTGATTACTTTCACTCCTGAGATGCTGTGAACTTTTCCTGAACCCGATTGCTCGTAATTTTCATTTGCTCCTTCCACCCTATCCTTAAAAGTGATATCAAACTGACTGTTATTGATGTTTTTTGAGCAGAGTGCTTCAAATGAAAACAGCACATCGCCTGCTTTGGCGTTTCTCCCTTTACCATCTTTGAAACAACTGTCGTCATGGAATCTGGCATTAGTTCGGAGGTGAAAGGTATATTCCTTAAGGTCGTTACTGATCCCCCATGATTTGGCCAGGCCCGGAATTAAACTTAGGTCAAATTGATTGTATTTCACCAGACCTTCGTATACCTGTGAGGCGATGTGATAGGCATTCTGTTCACTGATGGCCATTGGCATCAAACTTTTGAAGCGATCAATCTCGTTTACCTTTAAAATGCCTCCGTATTTTACACCGCCTTTGGCTAGCGATGCAGGGGTCTGCTGTTCCGGGATTTTTTCGGCACAGCTACTCAAGATAACAGTCAGGAAAAGGGCACTTAGAGTACACAACTTTGTCATATACCTGTTTTAAGGATTAGTATAAACAAATATAAGATTAAACCCCACCAAGTGTAAATAATTTAGCCCAAGGGCAGGAAAGTATAGACCAGTTTTAGAGTATATCTAAAATAACGGGGCAATGGTCGCTGTGAACAGCACGGGATGCTATGGCCGCACCTTTCAGGCGATCCTTTAAACTTTGACTCACCAGATTATAATCGATACGCCAACCCAAATTTTTTCCGCGCGAACCGGCTCTGTAACTCCACCAGGTGTACTGATGTGGTTCGGTGTTGAACCATCGAAACGAATCAATAAAGCCGTTTTGTATAAATTTCTCCATCCACTCTCGCTCTTCGGGCAAAAACCCACTGGTATTGGCGTTTGATTTTGGATTATGAATGTCGATGGCTTTATGGCAGATATTAAAGTCTCCGCTCAGGATCAGGTGTTCTTTTGTTTTTTTAAGCTCAGCTATATAATCGTAAAAAAAATCGAGCCATTTCATTTTAAAAGCTTGCCTGTCATCACCACTGCTGCCGCTGGGGTGGTACACGCTCATAACCGAATAATCCTTAAAATCGACACGCAGCACGCGGCCCTCATCATCGTAAAGTTTGTTTCCGCAACCATACTCTACATGCAAGGGTTTGGTTTTACTGAAAATGGCGACTCCGCTATACCCTTTTTTTTGAGCCGGATACCAATAATGGTGGTAGCCGAATTCTTCAAACTCCATCAAACCCACCTGTTCGGGATTAGCTTTAATTTCCTGCAAACACAGCACATCAGGATTATCTTCTTTGATCCAATCCAGAAGTCCTTTGCTCATGGCCGAGCGTATCCCGTTAACATTGTAGGTAATAATTCTCATTTGGTAAATATAAAAAAAGCGCCTCTTTCATGGAGACGCTTTTTAATGAAGTGAAATTTAATTCTACTCTTTAATCAGTATGACTTGTTGCGTTTGATCTTTCGTATTGGCCTTAAGAATGTACTCCCCGGCTGCATAGGCACTCAAATCGATTTTATGACTGCCTTCTGTTACATTAACGGTTTTGATGAGTTTACCCTGAACATCATAAATCTTCACCTCAGTACTTTCAGTTGCTTTTAAAGTAAACTCTCCGTTAGAAGGGTTAGGGAACACTGAAACGAGCTGAGGCTGATCGGCAGTACTTTCAGTTACGCCAAGGCATAACGAAACGGCAATAGCAATGCTAGCCTTTTTACCGCAGTTATTGGCATCAATCCCGGTAACGGTATACCCAGTGTTGGATAAAGGAGAGACCACAATGGCTGCAGTTGTAGGGCCCGTGTTCCAGGAATAAGAAACAGCTCCACTCGCAGTAAGTGTTGTTGATTCGCCGCGGCAAATGCTTGTACGTGTAGCGCCAGCTGTAACATTAGGCAAGGCATTTACTGTGAGACTGGAAATCGCTGGAAGGCTGACACAGCCTGTGGAATTGGTTCCAACAACAGTATACGTTTGAACGCCCGCTGTATTTGGCGTAACAACTGAAAACCCACTGGAAAGGGTATATATGGTCGCGCCACTTGGTGTAAGTGTGAAACTTTCTCCCAAACAAATGACGCCACTGTTTATTGTAACCGTTGGGGTTTGGTTAACTGTAACAGAAACAGTAGGGTTGTTTATAGAAACACACCCATTTGCATCGGTGCCCATTAAGGTATACACTGTGGAACTAAGAGGATTCACAACAAACGGTGGCCCGTTGGTTATTCCCCCCGGTTCAAGCGTGTAGGTTGTTGCACCTGAAGTTGATATTGTAACCGGGCTACCGGAACACACCAGTGGTGGATTCACTGCTTGAAAGGAAACAACAGGAGGTGGTATGGTTGTAAATACAAGAGTAGTTGGGCTTGACACGCCGCAAGTATATACAGCCGAAACTGAAATGCTACCGCTTGCACCAACTGTTGCTGTTAAAGCGGTAGTTGTGCTTGTTCCGGTCCAACCTCCGGGTAATGACCAGGTATAAGATGTTGCGCCCGGGCTTGGTGGTATTACGAAATTAACCTGAGAGCCAACGCATGCTGTGGTATTGCCGGTTATTGCACCAGGAGCAGTTGGTGCATTCGTCGGAGTCCAGCGGTAGGCAGAGTTTGTGGCGGTCCATGCTGAAGCGTTTCTGCCAGGAGCAGGATAAGCGTGGGTACCATTCGAATTCTCGATTCCTTGGGTCATTAAACCAGAATTATTGCCTTGCTGGTCGGATACATATAAATCAATTACATTACTTCCTTCATAAAGTACAATTTGTCCCGAACTGAACGGTGGATTTGCAGTGCAACAAAATGGAACATTCGTGTAGGTAACGATTAACATCTGGTTTGGTGAAACCCCGGTAAGCGCATAGGTTATGGTTCCTCCTCCCGGAGGGTAAAGATCGTTCCAAAAAAGAGAAATCAAGTTGTTAGGTGTGTTTCCATCAGGTAACAATTGCCCTTGGCAGCATCCGTTTGGGGCACCCAAATCAAATGAAATAAACCCGTTGGAACTGATTACAAATTGTGTATAGGTATTACACATGAATGAAAAAGTAAAACCAATTGGCAGAGGAGAACTGGTTTGGTCATCAGATAAGAACTGCTCATTAACACCATACCCTGAACCGCCACCTAGCCCGGTAAAGGTGGTGAATGTAATTGGCGACACGATGTAGTTGGAGCAAGAAGGAGCGCATTGCGACCACACTGAACCTATGCTTGCAAAGCCAAAGGCTAAAAAGAATATTAGTTTTTTCATGTTAATGGATTTTAAGGTGGTTAGTTTTTAGGTTCAGATACAATCGCGTTTTCAAACCTCCACAGCGTTTCGCGGTATTGGATTACTAGCGCTGCGTTGTCCTTGTTTAATCGGATCAGATCACGTGTTGCGTTAATTTTGCTTTGCTTTTTTGCTTCCAACTCCGCTTTTGAACTAAACACCGCCGGAGAACCGTCTTTGGGTTTTAAAGGAGTGTAAATGGTTTCTGTTGTTTTAGCGGTTGCTTTTCCGGGAACAGGAGTTTGGGAAATTCCGACCAGGCTTGTTAAAATAAAAGCCAGACAAAGGAGGTGTGTTTTTTTCATACTTGGTTTTTTAAAAAATTAATGATGAGAACCTTTTTGTATTTCAAGAGGTGGTACTGGGGTAATTACTGTTTAATAGCAATCTTTTTTATCATCACGTCCTGCCCGTTATTAATTTCAGCTAAATACAAACCTTCTGCCAAATCCCTGATGTCGATCACAGTCAACACTGCATTCAGCTGAACTTGCTTCACCAGCTGATGCGTTAGCGTAAACAGTTTTAATTCTGAATCGTTACTAAGCGACTCCAGCTGTATAGTTAAATCTGTAGAAGCGGGATTTGGGAACACCTTAATCATGGACTCCTGAGCCGACATTCGTTCTATGCCTAAACATAAACTCACACCTTGTGTAAATACTTTACTGCTTTTACACCCGTTGTTATCGCCGGTGACTGTATACGAAGTTGTAATTGTAGGACTTACAACAGTAGCGGCCGTAAGCGCAGAATTGCTCCAGGAATACGTCGTGGCTCCGCTGGCGGTTAAGGTGGCACTTTCCTTCACGCAAATAATACTCTTGGTGCTAACCACATTTACAGTTGGCAAAGCAATTGCAGTAACCTGACAAATAGCCGGATCACTTACACAGCCATTGGTAGCTGTTCCGGTAACTGTGTAGGCATTGACGCCCACAGTTGGACTGACAATAAAAAAACCGCCGCTTATGATATATCCATTGGCGCCTGAGGGATTAACCGTAAAAGACTGGCCTACGCAGGTGGTTCCGCTGTTCACGGTAACTGTTGGTGTAGTATTGGCTATAATAGCAACCGTTGCCGTATTGATTGAAACGCAGCCGCTTGAGTTTTCAGCTGTAACTGAATAAATGGTGCTTGCATTTACCTGAATCACAAGTGGTGATACTCCTGTTAATCCACCCGGTTCAACTGTATACTGTACCCCTCCGTTCGGCGTGAGGGTTATGCTATTCCCTGAGCACAACACACTCGGTGTTGCTGATAAAATACTTACTACCGGAGCGGGAACAACACTAACAGCAATGATAGCCGGGGCTGAAGTTCCACAGGTGTAAGTTGCACTTACCGAAAGATTTCCACTCACACCAGCAGTTGTTGTTAAGGCGGTTGTGGAACTTGTCCCAGTCCAACCGGCAGGTGTGGACCAAGTATAAGAAAGTGCACCAAGCATTGGATTTGTTTGGTAAGCGCCCTGAGCTCCCTGACAGAGGAGCGTATTACCTGTAACAGAACTAGGTGGCGCCGGTGTATAAGGTGCAAAACTATAAGCAGTACTGTCAGCTGTGGCCCCCCAGGAGTTGTTTGCGTTCCTTCCGGGAGGGGTAACACCTATGGTTCCATTTGTATTTTCAATACCCTGGGTGCTGCCAAGGGATAGCTGGTTAGCATCGGGCCTTGCTTTTGTTGTATGAATCTCGATGATGTTTGTGGTTTCATAAAAAACGATCTGTCCGGTGTTCTGGTCAGACGGTGTTGAAAAACAAGGTACATTGCTGTAGGTAACAATAAACATCCTGTTTGGGGCAACTCCCACGGTGGTATAAGTAATTGTCCCTCCCTGACCGGGATCAAGATCTGTCATATTAAAGGCAACCATACCATTCGGAAGTGCCGGGTCCGGTAAGTTCTGGGTCGGATGAACGTACTGGGTTGGCCATGGGAAAGGCTGATAGTCCAGCATAATAAAACCGTTAGAGCAAATATGTATGTTCGTATAGGTGTTACAATAGTAATCGAAGTTGAAACCAATAGGAATTGGCCCTATTGAACCATCATCTGCAAAAAGACCAATGAAACTATTGGTGAATGTTGGGGTAACGTTGGTTGGACCACTTGGAAATGTGGTGAAGGTAATTGGTGATGCTACATAACCTGAACAAGTTGGAACACATTGCGACCAGGCATTGAACGAAATAAGGAACATCAGACTGAAAAGGCGTAATGTTGTTTTCATAGGCGTAGTTTAAAATTTAACTAAAATTAAGAATTATATCCTAAAGTCCTAATTTTTTACTACAATCTAACAAAAAAGCCATGGCAACCGGGTTACCATGGCTAATACAATAGAAAACTGCTATTTCTAGTGTTTGTGTTCCTCTGTTTTACTTTCTGTTGTTACTTTCTCTTCAATTGTAACAGTACTCGTAGTTTGTTCTGCTGATGTTGTTAAAGAATGGGCGGCAAGGATGCTATCACACTCTGCTTTGCTGCTGCATGTGTATTCCTGGCCGTTGATGTTACATTTTAAAACTTCAATTTTTTCCTCTTTTGCGCAGCAGGCATCATTTGTTCCACTTGCATTAACAGCGATGTAAGGCGCAATTACCAAAGAAACAATACTCATTAATTTGATAAGGATGTTCATGGAAGGACCGGAGGTGTCTTTGAATGGATCACCAACTGTATCTCCTGTAACGCTTGCCTTGTGTGGCTCCGATTTTTTGTAAAACATTTCTCCATTGATGTTCACCCCTTTTTCAAACGACTTTTTTGCATTATCCCAGGCACCACCTGCATTGGATTGAAAAATACCCATCAACACGCCACTAACCGTAACGCCGGCCAATAATCCGCCCAACACTTCAGGACCGAAAACAAAACCAACAATCACCGGTGTAATCAAAGCGATAGCACCAGGCATCATCATTTCACGGATAGAGGCTTTTGTGGAAATGGCCACACATTTTTCATATTCAGGTTTTGCCTTGTATTCCATGATGCCGGGGATTTCGCGGAATTGGCGGCGCACTTCCTGCACCATGTCCATGGCCGCTCTTCCTACCGCCTGTATACACAAGGCTGAGAAAATAAAAGGAATCATACCCCCTACAAACAATCCGGCTAACACAGGGGCTTTATAAATGTCAATAGCGTCAATTCCGGCTATACCAACGAAAGCCGCAAACAGCGCTAAAGATGTTAAAGCGGCTGAAGCTATAGCAAATCCCTTACCGGTTGCAGCAGTTGTGTTTCCAACAGCATCCAAATTATCGGTGCGTTCACGCACTTCAGGAGGGAGTTGGCTCATTTCGGCAATACCACCGGCGTTATCAGCAATCGGTCCGAATGCATCAATGGCCAATTGCATGGCTGTAGTTGCCATCATACCGGCGGCGGCAATGGCTACACCATATAAACCGGCAAAATAATAAGAAGCCATTATACCGCCGGCCAATGTTAGAATTGGTATTACGGTTGATTTCATGCCTACCGACAAACCACCGATGATGTTAGTGGCATGGCCCGTAGACGATTGTTGAATGATAGAAAGTACAGGCTTTTTGCCCATGGCTGTATAATACTCCGTAACGATACTCATGATGGCACCAACAATGGTACCAACAACGATTGCGAAAAACACATTCAGTTTAGTAAACTCATAACCGCGCAAACTTAAGGTATCAGGCAACATCCAATTCACAACAAAATAGGAAGCAAGAACGGTAAGGATCATGGAAGACCAGTTCCCCATATTTAAAGCGTTTTGCACGTTTGATTTTTCATCCTTAATTGTAACAAACCAGGTGCCTACAATTGAAAATAGAATGCCTAAACCACAAATTACCATTGGTAATAAAATAGGAGACATGCCGTTAAAATTATCTGCAGCAACAATTTCCTGGCCAAGTACCATGGTGGCTAGGATAGTAGCAACATAGGAACCAAAAAGATCCGCACCCATACCGGCCACATCACCAACATTATCACCAACGTTATCGGCAATGGTTGCCGGGTTACGCACATCATCTTCAGGAATGCCCGCTTCTACTTTACCCACAAGGTCAGCGCCAACGTCGGCCGCCTTTGTGTAAATACCTCCACCAACACGAGCAAACAAAGCAATGGATTCAGCACCTAAAGAAAAACCGGTTAACACTTCAATAGAAGTCTTTACAGTGTTTACCCCCAAATCAGCAAAAACCGAAAGAAAGGCAATAAACAAACCACCTAAACCCAACACTGCTAATCCGGCAACACCCAGTCCCATCACGGTTCCACCTGTAAACGAAACTTTAAGCGCTTGTTTTAAACTTGTACGTGCCGCTTGTGTAGTGCGCACATTGGCTTTGGTAGCCACTTTCATGCCTATGTATCCGGCAGTAGCGGAAAACACGGCACCAATAACAAAGGCAACAGAAATAATCCAGCTGGAGTGGATCTCAATGCCATTAACCTCATGTATGGTTCCTGAATAGGCTAAAAGCGCCGCAGCAAAAATCACAAACACACTTAATACTTTCCATTCTGCTTTTAAAAAAGCCATGGCTCCGGCCGCAATATAACCGGCCAACTCTTGCATTTTGGAATCACCGGCATCCTGTTTGCTAACCCAGGCCGATTTTATGGCCATTACAATCAGGCCAACAATTCCCAGAACGGGAATCAAATAAACAATATTCTCACTCATATAGATTTGATTTATAGGGGGGCAAAGATAATTAATAAATTCTAAAAACGAAATAGATTAATTTATTGATTGTCAGCTCTTTAATTGAAAATTCCCGACTCCGATCAAGTTGCCTTTACAAGCAGACAAATTCCGGTTCTGTCTGCTTCCGTTTTGCGTGTCACTACTGCCCAACTCCTCTTTCAGGGGGATTTATTGCACCAAAAGTGTAAATTCACCCTGTGCAAAACCCTAGTTTCGATTTAATAGTAATAGGTGCAGGTCCTTCGGGATACGCCGGAGCCATGAGGGCCATTGATTTTGGAAAGAAGGTACTGTTGATTGAAAAAAACCGCATTGGCGGTGCCGGCATTTACGATGGTGTGTTAACCTCAAAAAGCCTTTGGGAGCAAGCTTTGAAGGTGGCCTCCATTCGTGAACTTATACCGGACTATGAACCCAATTTTGACACGGTTGCCAAAACCATTAAGGAGGCTGTTTTTGAACGTAAAACACAAATGACAGTGCACTTGCAGATGTTGCAAAAGGAAAAACAGGGCCTGTTATTCTATGAAAAAGGTATTGCAAGGCTCCTCAACAAAAATGAAGTAGAGCTTGTTAAAGACGATGGAGAAAAAAAAATAGTTACAGCTCATAACATTCTTATAGCCACCGGCAGCCATCCACGAGTGCCTGATTCTATTAAAGTAGACGAGAAAACCATAGTAACCAGCGACGGTATTAAAAACTTCACCTCTTTCCCAAAGAGTATGGTGGTGTTGGGGGCTGGGGTAATTGGTTGTGAGTTCGCCACCATTTTCTCCACCTTCGGAAAAACCAAGGTTTACCTCATAGATAAGGCCGAGCGTATTTTGCCTTTTGAAGATGAGGATGTTGCTGCCCTGGTACAACACAATCTCGAAAGTAATGGTGCTATAGTACATCACGGCTCATCTCTGGTGCGGATGGAGATTATCAATGGAGAAGTGGAATACGAATTAAAATACCAGGATGGGAGAACGGAAGTTTTAAAAGTGGAAAAAGCACTTATCTCCATTGGCAGAGCCGCAAATATTCAGAATTTGGGTCTGGAAACCGCAGGTGTTAAACTTAACAACAGAGGGGGCATTTGGGACGAAGACACCCAAACCAACATCAGCAACATTTATGCGGCCGGGGATGTAACCACCGAAATGGCATTGGTGAATGTTGGTGAACGCGAAGCCAGACACGCTGTTGTGCGTATGTTTGGCCCAATCGTAAAACCGCTCACTTATAAAAACATAAGCACCATCATGTTTCTGAACCCTGAAGTGGCGACGGTTGGTATGAGCGAACAGGAATGCAGGGAGAAAGGGATAGCTCATAAAGTAGTGAAGCTCGATTTCAGCACAAATGCCAGGGCCATTGCCATGCGCAAAACCAAAGGCTTTTTTAAGATCATTGTAACCAATGACAATGGCATGAGAATCCTGGGCATGCGGGCCATTGGCGAACACGCCAGCAGTACCATTCAGGCTGTGGCTTACCTTATCCATACCAATCAGGGCATCCGCGAACTCGCTGATATGATGCACCCCCACCCAAGCATCATTGAAGGTGTGCAGGAATGTTTGCGTATGTTGTTAAACAAATCCATTTATAAACCTTATGTGTTTAAGGAAAAACTCAAATGTTATATTTATGAAAATGGCGTTCAATACCCGGTTGATTCACTGATTGCCTGATCCTTCCTGTTTTCATTTCATCTGAATCGCTTAAATTTGCAATGCACATGAAGTACCGTACCCCCCTCTTTTTCTCAATTAGTTTTTCGCTTGCCCTGTTGGTCTTGGTTTTGTTTCAGTTGTACTGGATTAACAACGATTTTAAAATAAAAGAAGATTTATTCAGAAACAAAGTGGATGTGGCCCTTAGCAGCACCGCTACTAAGCTTGAAAAAATCGACCCGCGCGGAAATTATGTCAGAAAAACAACGCGTACCCAGGGCATTGCATACGGTACGCAAGGCTTGAATAAAGACAACCGCATTGGCATCAGTGTAAAACAAGAATTTAGTGTAGATAGCAATGGCAAACAAATCAGCCGCTTTACACAGAAAGACCTAACCAACGATTCTCTTCTTAGTTTAAATCCATCTACATTGAATTTTCTTCACCATTTTAATAAAAAACAAAGTCTGCTCCCCTCTGTAAATAATGATATGCCCGTAACCTTAAATGGCAACAGTTTTTTTGACCAAACCATTTCTGAAAATTATTACAACAACATCAATCATAAAATCGACACACTGTTAGTGGATTCCATACTTCGCCAGGAACTTTCCAAACAAAAGATTTATTATTCCTACCTGTTTTATGTGTCGAGCCTTCAACCCGGCAGTCGTTACTTCAGCGACATTAAAACCGCCGATCAGATTGCCGACTCTTTAAACATTGACTATCACAAAATAAACCTGGCCCCCGGCAACAGCTTTGTGGAGCCGGAATTTCTGTTTCTGTTTTTTCCGAATCAAGACCGTGACATCTTTAAAGAAATGTGGCCTTTGCTTATTACTTCCTTTGTGGTGGTAATGATTATGGTCTTTTCTTTCTACTACATTGTCGCGAATAACCTTAAGCAGAAAAAGCTTTCAGAGATTAAAAATGATTTTATAAGTAACATGACCCATGAGTTTAAAACTCCCATTAGCACCATTTCACTCGCCAGTGAGATGCTTGGAGACTCGAGTATTTCGCAAACACCCGATAAACAGCAGCGTTATCTCAAGATGATACGTGATGAGAATAAACGTTTGAGTGTGCTGGTAGAAAGTATTTTGCAAACGTCCATCCTGGATAAAGGGGAGTTCAAACTCAAATTAAGTGAGGTGGATGTTCATGAGATCATTAACGCGGCCATAAATAATACGCAGCTACTAATCGATCAGAGAAAGGGACATGTGAATACTGTTCTCAAAGCTCAGAAACACATTTTGAGGGCCGATCGAGTGCATCTTACCAATATTATTTTTAACCTGATTGATAATGCCATTAAATACAGTAAAGAAACGCCTGAGATCACTATTAATACTTACAACACGGCAGAAGGTATTATGATTCAGGTAAAGGACAATGGGATTGGCATCTCCCGGGAAAATCAAAGAAAAATATTCGATAAATTCTACCGTGTGCCTACAGGCAACCTTCACAATGTAAAAGGGTTTGGTCTAGGGTTATCCTATGTATTGGCCGTTGTTCTCAAACACAAGGGCACTATTTCTGTAAATTCAGAGCCCGGCAAAGGCAGCACCTTTAATGTGCATTTTCCGGTTGATAATTAATGTTAATTTTGTTAAAATGCCTTCTATTGTTTCTATCTTTAAGAGTCAATTTAACAATTCAACATGGACACTGTTAAAAGTAAAGTGCTTTTAGTCGAAGATGATGCCAGTTTGGGCCCTCTTTTGCAGGAATACCTCGAAGCCAAAGGTTTCGAGACCAAACTAGCGTCTGATGGAAAAACGGGTTCTGATGTTTTTTTCAAAGAAACATTTGATCTTGTGCTCCTTGATGTGATGATGCCTATTAAGGATGGGTTTACGCTTGCGAAAGAGATTCGCCTGGTGGACAAAAACATCCCCATCATTTTCCTTACTGCAAAAAGCATGAAGGAAGATACCATTGAGGGTTTTAATGCCGGTGCCGATGATTACATCACCAAACCTTTCAGTATGGAAGAATTGATGGCCCGCGTTACTGCAGTGTTGAGGCGAACCAATAAGGTGCGTTCTACTGAAAGTGAAGAAGTAAATTTTAAAATTGGCAATTACCAATTTAATTCTGAAAAGCAGATTCTTCAGCATGAAGCTACCGAACAGAAATTAACGACCAAAGAAAGTCAGTTGTTGCGTTTGTTGTGCATTCATCGCAACGATGTACTCGACAGAACCTTTGCCTTAAAATCCATTTGGCACGACGATAATTATTTTAACGGCAGGAGCATGGATGTGTATATTGCCAAACTCCGCAAATACCTTAAGGACGATACCAAAATTGAAATCATCAATATTCACGGTAAGGGTTTTAAATTATTAGTGAACTAAAACTACACAGGCCCTTCAATTCAAAAATAACACAGGGTTTCATATACAACTAAATAAAAACGGCTGCCAGATATATCTGGCAGCCGTTTTTGTATGGTATGATCTCAGGTTATCTGAGTAGGGAGACGTGCCCCATTTTATTGTACACGTTTCCATCGGTGTCCTTGTACTTAATACGGTAGATGTAAACTTCTTCCTTAAGCTCTTCTGTGCCTTTGTTTTGCACGGTGCCATCCCAGCCCTTGGTTACATCCTTGGTATAGAACAGGCTGTGACCCCAGCGGTCGAACACTTCGAGTTCGTAGGTTTTAGGATCCAATCCATAAGGTGAGAACACAGGTATAAACACATCGTTCAAACCATCGTAGTTGGGTGTAAATGAACTTGGGATGTAAATGTTGAAGTCATTTTTCACCTCAACGGTTTTGGTAATCTCATCCTTACAGTCGTTAACACTGTTTACCTGCAAAGTAATCTGGTAACGGCCCACCTTCTCAAACTTCACCACAGGGTGCAACACGTTTGGTATCTGGTACATGTTACTTATGTTCCAGTTGTACTTGTTGTTTGCGATATTGCTGGTTTGATTGATCAGCTGTATTTCAGGATTAGAGATAAGTACTTCTGAAGGTGCCGAGAAATCTGCCTTTGGAACATCATAAACAACTATTGGGTTTTGCACCTGGCCGTAGCCTTTGCAACCAATCTCATCCGAATAGCTGTATGTAATGGTATAGGTTCCGGGTTGGTTATACACGTAAGTTGTGTTTAGACCTTCCTTAAGTTCTGAACCGTCGCCCAGGTTCCAATACCCTGTACCGGTGTTAGCCGAGGTAAGGTTCAATAGCACCTCAACAGGAGCACAGCCTTTATACGTGTTGGATATAACCTGTACGTTTGGAAGTTCATTCACCCGAACACGAACCATAGAAGTGTCCTTACATAAACCCAATGGTGTTGATTGGGTCGAATACGTAATTAGGTTGTTAGAGCCAATATTCGCCATGCTCGGATGGAACATGCTGCCCATCATACCATTTCCACTCCATAATCCACCGGGATTGTTCACATAACTGTTAAGGTTAATGGCTTCCGCGTTTCTGCACATTGGGTTAACATACATTGCAAAGTCAGCTGAGACAAAAGCCTCAACAGTAATTGTTGTTTGAGCGTACGCTACGCAAGGGCCTGAAGTAACACTGTAGTTAATGACGTTTTTGCCTGGTATAGCCGAACCGGGATGGAACAGACCCTGAGGCGAAACAGCCATGTTATTGATGCCTCCAAAAATACCACCCGCCGGAGTTACTTGTATTTGAACGGGTTCAACTGCATTACAGAATGGACCTATGTTTGTAACTACAGGAGGAGCAAGTGAGTAAACAGCTACTGCAACAGTAGATTGGTCTGGACAGATACCACTTGGCGAAGAGGCCGTATTGTAGGTTAACACAAATACACCTGAACCAACCGCTGCCGGGTTAAAGCTTCCGCCATTTACGCCGGGACCGCTCCACACACCAAGATTACTTTGAGTAACCGGTTGGAGATTGAAGGGCGAATTGGTGTTACACTGATCCGGCACATTGCTGGCTAAAGCAGCGGTTACAAAGGCCTCAATGCTAATGGCCATGGTTGGCGCATTATTACAGGTATTTGTACCAATAGCATACTGAACCAGATTATTACCTACAGGACACAAAGAAGGTGTGAATAAACCGTTGCTGTTTAAGAATGGAGATGAGGTCCAGGTGCCCGTATTTGGCGCAACCGTTAACTGAACAGCACTGCCGTTGTTACAATACGGTCCAACCTGAGTAATGGTAGGCGTAGCCGGGTTCAGATGTTGCACACTGATGGTTTGTGAATCAGGGCACAAGCCTGCATTAGGAACGGATTGGGTTGAATACGTAAGTACATAAGACCCCGTCTGTCCGATTTGTGAAGGAATCAACAATTTCATGGACTGATCGACTCCATTGCCAATCCAATAGCCGGTCGTGTTTTGTACAATACTCATTAAATTAAATGGATTGTTATCCTTACCGCAGGTGTAAGGTACCGGGTTGTTGATCTGAGCTGAAATAAATCGACTTACACTCAACAGTGTAGAATTTGAATTGATACATGGGCCATCAGCCACAGTATATGTTACAGGATAGATTCCTTGACTTGCATATGCAGTTGGTGTAACCACCCCGGCATTTGTAACACCATTGCCCGTCCAGCCACCGCCTGCAGGATTTACAAGGAGGTTGAAAGGAGCCGCATTGTTACAGAATTCCCCGGGAGGAGTGATATAAGGTGTTATCGTTTTTGTAACCGACACCATTAAATTGGTAATTGAAGGGCAAACCGTAGGGTTAGGATTGGATGTTGTTACATACTGTGTCTGATATAATCCTGTAATTAAGTTTGCCGGATAAAACACGTTGTTTGAAATAGCACCCGGTGATGCGCAGGTCCAGGTACCGTTAGCAGCACTTTGAACAATGTTCATCAGGTTAAACGGCGCATTGGTAACACAAAGGTTAGGCACCGATGCGGTTAAAGCCGAGGTGTTGAATTGCGACACCTGGTATGGCGCTGTTGAAGTGGCCACACAGGTATAAATAGAGTAAGCGTAACTCATGGTGTGTGTACCAAAAGAGGGAACAAAACTTGGAGAAAGTATACCCGATACCGAATTTAATACAGTAGAGTTAACCGCAGCAAAGGTTCCACCCACAGGTGTAGCAACTACCGTGTATGGCGTGCTGTTGTTACACATTGGTGGAATAGCTCCTATTACAGGCGGCGCAGGGTTAATGGCCGTTGCACTCAAGGTTTTCGTTAACGGACAATTTACTATAGATGGTGTGACGACCACTGTATAGATCACATTGCTGACCGTACCCGGTGCCACGTTGGGTGAAATAATGGTGGATTGCTGGGTATTACCCGCAAGCCAGGTTGACGGCGTCCAGGAATACGTAAATTGCCCGAGCGTAGGTTGTTGAAGCAGACTGCCGCCCAGTACAAAGTTAACTCCCGCAGCAGCAGATACGCCGGGACAAAAACTGGTCGTTACAGGGGCGAGGTTATAGTTAAATACATAAGGCACGACGTTAAATGAGGTGCCATACTTACAGGACCCGTCAAATGCATTTACACTGTATGTGCCGGCCGATAAGCCATTGACCGGGAATGCCGTGGCAGGACCCGTGGCCAGTGAGGCACTATAGGCAGGCGTGGTTTGTCCCACCGAATAAACAGAATACGTGTTCTGACCCGGAGGCGAGCCCAGAGCGGGGGTTAAACTGACCACTGCTGAACCATTGTTTCCACCCGGACAAATCAATGCAATCTGCCCAACAGACATGATACCGGGAGCCGATAAGCCTAATGTAAACCGAATGGAATCCTGACAACCAAACACGGATGTATACGTTAATGAATAGACTGCCCCGTTGGCGGGCGAGGTTACCGTGTAACAAGGCTGTACACCAGCCGGAGGCGCGATGGCGACCCCGTTGGGTCCGTACCATTTAAAGCCGGAGCCCGCATTCGCACACAAATACGCCTCATTATTACAATATGGTTTATATACATTAATTACTGTAGATGGTGCCGTTCCAATAGAGAAAGTAGTTACTGCAGAGCCACAACCGGCCGCTCCCATACCGGTGAGCACAATGCTGTAGTTGCCCGGGGCAAGCCCGGTGACCGTTGAGGCAGTACCCACCGTGACGGAGTTGGAATTTAACCAGACGTAATTATAGCCGGTACCACTACCGTTCCCCTGGACCGTGGCAGAGCCACTGGAACCACCCGGACAACTCGGTTTGGTGCCCAGTCCGGCAAATCCAACCTGGGTAAAGTTTATCGTGTTTGGAATAACATATTGGCAACCGGATTGCGATGTCGCTAAAAGCGTATACGTTGAGCCAGGCATTGGGTTATTAACGGTATATGTAGAGCCAGTTCCAAGAGGAGCAGGAATCGGGAAATTACCCGGAGCAATCCACTGATAAGCAACATAACCTGCAGGTGCTGCTATCACCGCCTGGTTTGAACCGGCACAGAAACTCACAGCACCGGGAACAAATCCACCAACACCACCAAGACCCTGGCCGATCAATTGACCACCGCAAAGCGCGTCGAACCACAAACTGCCATGGTGGCCGGTATATGTACAATCGGCATTACTTACCACCAATCTGATGCACTGTCCGATATAAGGAGTAAGGTCGATGTATTTTACCTGCCAGTTGGTCCAGGATACAGTACCGGTTAAAGAATAACCGGAGGTTCCAACACATTGCCCGGAACCCGGTGTCAAAGTAAGGTTAGCACATGGTAAAGCGATAAGTGACCCTGTACAGTTGTAAAGGTCAATTCGAAGTGCAGGCTGGCCGCAACATTCGTGAACACCATCCCAGGAACCTGCAAAAGCAAATTGAAACAAGGTGTTGGCGTTTGTAACAGGGAACTGCGTAACGATTCTGCTCATCATACCGGTCGGTGAAGTATTTTGCAACCTGGCAACGTTATTTCCTCCCAAAGGTGAATTGGGTAGGTTTCCAATAAACGGAACGCCCAAAACAGGAGTAGCTATAATTGAAAACTCCGGACTACCCGGATTCCAAACTGCTCCCATGCCATTGTTACACCCTAAGCCTCCAAAGCCGGTATTCGTGCCACTTTGAATGGTCCAGCCAGTCACTGCATTACTGGTTGTATAAACTCCCGGTGATGTGGATTCAAAATCCTCATTCACACAAGGCAAAGCGTTAACAACGTTACCTCCGCCGATTGGGCGATTGTTGCTGCCATCGCCCCAAGGATCCTGAGGTGGCGCATAACCCGGCGCGTAAACGCCCAGGCGGTATTTTTGATTAATGAACATCCTTCTCTCCATGTTCATCGCATAAATAAATTCGGAGCCATGTAGCCCTATTTCAAGGTACTTGGCCTTAAAAAATTCTTCATCAAAGCCCCTGAGGGAATCGCCGTAAAACCCTTTATAGTCTTGCAGCGAACTTTTGGACAGATAGCCCTGACCTTTTACAAATTGTGCTTTCTCCGGGTTTTGCCCAACCTTTTCCTCGGTTTGTGATACAATTACGCCTCCTGTAAATACAACGAGGAGTGCCGCTAAAAGTAATTTCTTTCTCATGATTGTGAATTATCTCTTCCAAAGGTAACACAGGAGTTCTACTATTTCAAGATTTTCACTCAATAAACCCTTGGCTTTACGAACTGAACCGTTGGTTTTTGGCAGAAAATTCCGAATTGAAGCAAAACCCAGTGAAATAGTCGGGTAAACTTTCTTTTGATTTTGGATTGGTTTGGGGGTTATCCTGGCCTAACGTAATAAACTCACGTGCCCCATTTTGTTGTAGATGTTTCCATCCAGATCTTTGTATTTGATTTTGTACACGTAAACGTCTTCCTTGAGTTCTTCGCTGCCCTGGTTGCTCACCGTGCCGTTCCAGCCG
>Ga0154020_10000718_pt1 | contig 40734 bp, 28 predicted proteins | sample Klosneuvirus_201_FD_109709 | JGI IMG/M metagenome (GOLD analysis project Ga0154020, IMG submission 109709) | Active sludge microbial communities from wastewater, Klosterneuburg, Austria - Klosneuvirus_20160825_MG | ecosystem: Engineered > WWTP > Aerobic digester > Activated sludge | place... | reverse complement strand
GTGGAAAACCCTTATTAGGCAATAAGGTTCTGATTCATATTGTAACGATTTAAACTTTCAAGAGATCTACCTCTGCGATCGTTGATTGACCTAGTTCCTCCCTATGGACTTCTCATAAATTTTAGCTTTTCATCCATTTTATTACACTCTTTCCAATCCATGGGATTTCCTCCGTGAGTAGAAAAGTGTAAACGATGTCTCCGGTATAAAGTGTAAAGGACATGTCAGGAAGGACATATCCTATATTATATAAATACGAATAGGCCTGCGGATCTTATCCACGCTTTCCACACCCATGAAAAAGCCCGAAGGGATTTTCTTTTTCATGGGATGTGGGAAGGGTGGGTAAGTCCCCTCACCTGTAACCATGAAAGACCACACAGTTGCTACTATTGTCCTCCGATACTAGCAACTGTGCCAAATTTAACTGGAGACTCCGAATAAATTTGGCCTTAACTTTGGGGTACAGGTCACCTAGCCATTTTCGTACATGGAACTCTGCAACACAGACATATTGAAAAGTTTGCGTTACAATTTTTTTTTAAAAAACTATTTGACTGCATCATAAAGCAAAAACACAACTTTTCAGTTGTAAATAGAAACCCCATCATAAACAATGAAACCATTGATGCTATTAGATTATATAGCATATTTATTTAAGCTTTATGTTCCCGGATGAATCGTGATTTTTTACTCTTTTCCTATTCAATCCTTGTTCGTTTAAAATGATCAAAAAACCTGTGTTAGAGCAATACCGTTCGGTTAAGGACGTATCAGAACAACATTATTCTTGTCGTAAATACGACCACGCCTTCGAGTAACCCTGGGATAACTGCGTGAAAGTCGTTCACGACTCTCAACCGTTCTCCAAATACAAGCTTCGATAATATTTTTTATTTTCTTGCGCCCAGCGGAGGTAAAACACAGTTCGACATTGTCGACAAAGGTGTTAAGTGTAAACTTGAAGTTAGATTTTTTATATTTTCTCTTCAGCCAAGTTTGGGCATTGAAATGAGCACGAAAGCAATTGAATTTAATGGTATTAATCAGCCAAAAGAGAGTGAATATTTCCTGAAGAATCCCATTTAAATTTTTGGAGTGCCACTGTTCCATTTTTAATGTTGATGTAATATCACGAAAAGACCCCTCAACGTCCCAACGCCGTTGATAAAGCTCGCCTAAATCAGCGTCACAGAATTGCTTCTCAGTAAGGTTTGTCATTAAAATCATAAACTCATTTGTTCTAGGGTTTTTTATTTTAACAAGTCTTACTTTGATGTCCTGCTTTCCTCCACTTTGGAAACTCGGCTTCCAAATAATCCATTTAGACTTCCTTTTTGATTTTGAAAATTTAAATATTTCTTTTTGAATATTGCGCCCATTGCCACCAAATCTTGCGCGAATGATAAATTTATTCCCTGCCGTAATATGCGCAAACATCGTTCGATAGCCACAATAGAGTCTATCATAGATAGCAATGCTATTTTTTTCATAGCATTCGATCATTTTTAAGGCGAGTTCTGTTTCGCCCATCTCTTCTGAGTATTCAAATTTTTTAATCAATCCATTGACGACATCATAGGCTTGCGTCGTATACATTTTTAAACAGTAAGTTTCAGTTTTTTTACCTGGGCAAGGCGTGCCTCGGAGCCCTGACTTGAGCAAGTCTTTTGATGGCATTATGTCTAGATAGTCACCATCAACGGCGTAGATATGAAAGCCACGGATCGTGGCTCGTTTTGCATTTATATTTTCGAGGTGCTCTTTGAAATGATCTTCAAAAAATCGATAAGAAACTTTATTTCTAAATTCTGAAAAGGAACTTTTAGTTGGCATTTTTTGGATCGAAGAAACTTTGTTCCAAGTTTTTACTAGTGCCGAGATGTAGCTGTCATTGTTAGTGGACGAAATTAAATTAAGCATTGTCATGAAAAAATTTTGAGGATTAAAGACGCGACTTCGAGTGAGAAATTTTTTGCTTGTTGCGTATTGGGACTTGAATTTTTTAGAAATTTCTGGGAATATAATGTGGGATGTTGTAACGCGTGCGTGTCATTTGATTCCAATCGCTAAATGTTTACGCGTGCATCTCACAGCAACGCCCCTCTATTTTCCTTTTAAATAATTTAAAATCAAGATTTTTATCATGTTTGATACGTCCTTAACCGAACGGTATTGTGTGTTAGAGTGTTTCGAACTAAAATAACTTTACTTTAGTAACCTATGAAGACGAACTTTTAAAAAATTAATTAAGTCTTAATCAATTTGTAGAAGAATAGGAGTTAATGAAATGGAATCACTAACAGAACAATTAAAAAACTTTGAATTAAAAACTCAAGCCTTGAAGGATCAAGATTTACTCCAAACCCTGCAAAAACTCTTGGACCGAGAAAAACGAATTGGTGATGCCATTCTTTTAGCCTTAAAAGAAATTAGAGTACGAAGGCTTTATGCAGCTATGGGATACTCGAGCCTTTTTGAAATGCTAGTTAAGCAGTTTAATTTAAGTGAATCTTCGACTTATACCAGATTACAAGCTTTAAAGCTGATGGATGCTATTCCTGAAATACAAGAAGACTTAACTAAGGGAGATTTGAGTCTTTCCAATGCTGCATTAGTTCAAGGATTTATTCAAAGAAATGAAAAGGAGAAAAATCAGTCTTTCACTTTAGAAGAAAAGAAAGAGATTGTAGAGTTAGTCAAAAATAAGTAAAATCTTGAGGCAAAGATAGAATTAGCCAATAAAGATCCTCAAATTGCCTTACCACCGGAGAAAGAAAGGCCTCTTGCTTTGAATCACACGCAATTACAGATTACAGTTGATGCAGAGACGATGGAGAAGTTAAGTGAAGTAAAGCATCTGCTAAGCCACACCATTCCAGATGGAAACTTAAAAGAGGTATTAAAGTATATGCTTAAGTTGACGGCTCAAACCCTTAAGAAGCGCAAAGGACAAGATAGAAAAGTGAAGGCTATACCTGCCGAAACGATCCAAGATCAGAAAATAGAAGTATTAAATCCTTTTTGCAATTTTAAACAGAGCAAGAAAATAGGAGAATCAAATCGTTCTTCTGCAACGATACAAGGTAATGAAATCAGAAATACAAATCCTTCTTATGAAACTATGCGGGATAAGAAGAAAGAAACTACAAATATTTCTTATGGATTAATTCAATATACGAACGAAGAAGATCAAATCTTTACTGCTTCAAAGCAAAGTTCAGCCAATGAAACTGATAAAGCAAATTCTCTGACAAATGGCGGCACCGACGTAAAAGTCAAAACCAATCGTAAGAATAAATTTTGTGCTGACTTTTCTCAAAAAAATAAACAAAGACTCTTTTTATCTCAAGCCACTAAAGGCAACCGATATATCCCTCAAGAGACTAAACGAAAAGTATTTGAACGATCAGGAGGATGTTGTGAGTTTATAGGAGAAAATGGAAAACGATGTCATAGCAAACATCAACTAGAGTGGGATCATGTCATTTCGTGGAGTCAAGGCGGTGGTAACGATGAAAAATCGCTGCACGTTTATTGTCGAGCTCACAACCAATATCGCACAAAAGAGACCCATGGGTTCTGGCATAGTGCGAAGAATCGTATATGACGATTCTTTCTTCTGAGAGGTTATAATTTTTCTATCCCACGTGAAATTATAAAGAATCAAAACGATTCTGAATTAATTCAAAGTATAAATTTATGTATAAGTTATTTTAAGGTAATCTATTGGGTGAATAACATCCAAATTTGGTTATTTATTTTGTGATCGTAAGAGTAAACTTTGTATATAATCCTCAGGTAATAAGGCTTGCTTTGCTCCTCTAATTAAAGCTTCAAGATAATCTTGACTTATAGGTCCTTCGAGGCTAGATCTTTGAGGTGATGTAGTAAAAGCAATGGCCTCTATTTCTTGGCCTCCCACAAGAACCTTAATTTTTCTTTCAATAGACATACCTGTAATGACGCCCTCTTTATGTTGGACTACAGGCCAGTTCTTAGTTGGGATCTCAAACAATACCCCATAAATTGACGAACCTAATTTATCAATGAGTCCAGCAACTCGTCCACCCCACCAACGTGAAGGAAAATCAAAAGTAAGATCCGTATTTTCTGCTTTTGCTAATTGACCTATTGGAAGTTCAAAAAAATGGTAGGAGTGTTCAATTCTCCATTGATTAAAAGCTTCTTGATCTAAAACTCCTGAGTATGCAAAGTATAACTTTACTCCATTGTCTTGGATATCTTCACGAGCTTTCATTACTTTTGAATAATGGGCATCCATAAGGTCCTTTCAATTGACGAGATGTCGCACCTTATGAAATCTTTAAACAATTAGCAAGTTAGTTTCGATGTATTAGTTTTTTAATTACAATTAACCCAGGCCTCAATATAGGGGCGCAGGGGTTGTTCGAGATCCATTCCCTTTCGAAAAGTACCTAGCTCTCCCTGTCTTGCAAAAATTCCATAATAATTTTTTGCACGATCCCAAAAAGGATAAGCTCCGTAGGCACCAGGACTGGAAATCCTTGTGCCTGGCGAACAAGAATAACTTAATGAATCTGGGCACTCCTGCCATGAACCAAAACCATAATGCCACACTTGATTAATGACCGAAATGGGAGAATTTACTATTGTAGCAGATGCTATTTGATCGGAGTACATCTCATTCATTAAAGTTGAGCTTAGAAGACTTCCGTTTTTAAAGGCTTTGATAAAAGCAAAATACTCATTTCCAGTCCAATGCATGCCACCAGCTAATCTCGGATTGGTTGAAGATGGGAGGTCATAAGTTGAGGTGGAAAACAATCCAGTTTCAGTTTTAAATTCTGTAAATAAATCCTGCCAGCTACTTTTTCCATAGGCTTTTATTGCCATGGCTCCAGCAACATGTAAATGCGTATTGGCGTAATAAAATTCAGTACCTGGTATCATTGTATTGGCAATATTGGCATTTGCTATATTGTTGGCACAACTAAAATAATTAGCTGTTGGGCTAAAAGTACAAGCATGATCTTCAGTTAATCCTGATGTAAAGCTTAATAAATGTCTTAAAGTAATGTTATAAAGAGGTTTGTCTGAAGTGATTGGCCAACCAGGAATATATTGCTGAGGCTTATCATCTAAGGATAAGACCCCCTTATCAACTAATCTTAAAATAATCACAGCTGAAACCCATTTTGAGGTAGATGCTGATTCATAACTTGTTGTTAATGTGGAAGCTCCACGATTATAAGTAAATTGTTTCCCGTCGGCTCGTTCAACAATAAATGAGAAGTCGACGGCAGGGTTTTCGTCTGTGGTAGCTGCCGTCATCGCAGTCGTCAATTCAGACTCTTTGGCAGTTAGATCACAAATTGGTGGATCTTCTAATTGTCCAGTCCCATTATTTGGGGTTGGAGAGGAGGGGGTTGAGTTCGAACTGCAGTTCTGAAAAAATAAAAAAATTATAAATAGTGCAAATAATGGAATTAAATTTTTTTTCGTTAACATCATGTTAAATATCCTTTAAAGAGCGATAGTATACAATATCTAAATTTTAACAAATAAACATCAATAACTCTATAATTAAATAAATTTAACTTAAATGGATACAACTAATTTAATAATAACAATTTCAATCATAAAATCATAATATGGTTCATTTTGAAACAAGTATAATAGTCAAAATTAACTCCATAGTTGGTTGAGTATCGAGTTTTTAGAATCACCCAAGTCAAAAATGGTGAATAGTTGTAATTTGAACTTCAAGTTGTTCAAATAGTGTGTGCAGAAATTTAAGTTTTATGATAGTAACAAGTAAGTTCGTTACTTATAGGATCCACTGTTTATAAAAGGATTAATTTTTGTCAAATTTAATGGAAAATAAATCAAATAGCTTCAACAACTTATCTCTATCATCTCGAGCACTTAAAGGTGTCGCTGATTTAGGATTTGAGGAACCAACAGCTATACAAACAAAATGTATTCCAATATTAATAAAAGGTATTGATTTAATCGGCCAATCACAAACTGGAAGTGGTAAAACGGCAGCCTTTGTACTACCAATGCTTGATAAAATAGATTTTTCAAACAAAATTATTCAAGGATTAATTCTTTGTCCAACCAGAGAGTTATGTCTTCAAGTTGTTAGTGAAATTAAAAAATTAGGACGATCTTTTAATGGACTACAGGTGGCCTCAATTATTGGAGGCGTGCCGGGGAGAGATCAAGCTCAGATTCTTGAAAATGGTGTCCATATCATAGTTGCGACACCTGGTCGCTTGTCAGATCATATTAATCGATCCCAAGTAAATCTTCAATCTATTAAGTATGTCGTACTCGATGAAGCGGATAAATTGTTAGAAATGGGCTTTGAAAATGAAGTAAAACATATAATGAAGAGTCTTCCTAAAAAACGACAAACTGTCTTTTTTTCTGCTACTATTCACGAAACAATTCAAAACCTAAGCCATAAGTACCAGAGTAATCCTGTTTTCATTGAAGTGGAAAATTCATTAACAAATAAAGTAATGATAAAAGAGTATCTTTATCAAATTGATAGAGCCAATGATTCAACCAATTTTTTACAAAATAAAATTAATACCTTAATTAGAATCCTACATCAGCATTCTAAGGGCTCAACCCTTATTTTTTGCAATCAAAAATCGACAGTTTCAGAAATTGAAGAGTCTCTTTCTAAAAATGATGTCAATTGTGCTATTCTTTCAGGAGATCTTGAGCAACGTGAACGTGATAGGGTTATAACTCTCTATAAAAATGGAAGCATTAGAATATTAATTGCTACAGATATTGCAGCAAGAGGATTAGATATTGAACAGATTGGGTTAGTTATTAATTTTGATTTACCAAATCAAGCAGAAACCTATATTCACCGAATTGGTCGAACAGGAAGAGCTGGTAAAGAAGGTCTTGCTGTTTCAATTATGAATTCAAATGAAGAAATAAAGATTGTAATGATTGAAAAATTTACAGGCAGAACTATGATTCGTGATAAACTTGGGTTTAAAAATCAACATGGTCTAAGTTCATCTTTTCAATTTGCAAAAATGCAAACCCTCCATATTTCTGGTGGAAAAAAGGATAGGTTGCGTCCTACAGATCTGCTTGGAGCATTGACGGCGCAACCAGATGCAATAAGTGCTTCTGATATTGGTAAAATAGATATTCAAGATCGTTTTTCTTTTGTTGCAATAACATCAGAGCTAGTGAATCGTGCCTCTGATAAACTAAGAAATAGTCGTATAAAAGGATCTAAATTTAAGATTAAAATAGTCAAATAATAATTAAGTGTCATTGCACACAGTTTTAGTATGGGCATTTATATATTCAAATAAAAATAGAATCGTATCATTTTGATACAAAAAGTAAACATTAGAATATTTTGTCATTTTGATTTGTCCTTAATATTAAATTAAAAATTGGTCTATACAGTATATTTATCTTTTGGAAATCGGATTACAAATTTAGTATGTGAAGCTTTGCGATCTATAAATAGCTCACCACCATGGTTTTTAATTATTCCAACAGAAATACTTAACCCAAGTCCGGTACCTTTACCAATTTCTTTCGTTGTAAAAAATGGCTGCATTACTTTATTAATGATATCTTCGGGAATTCCAGGCCCACTATCAGAAAAAATTATATCCAAACCATTTGATGATTTACAAACCTGTATTTGAACCCATTTTTGATCTAAGTTACAAACGGCATCGTAAGCATTATTTAATAAATTTAAAAAAATCTGTGAAATCTCGATTGGTCTACAAATAATTTTAGCAGATTCATATATTTCGTCTTTGATTATATTTAATTCAATGCCATGGTTTTTAAATCTTTCATGACAAAAACTGAGTGTATCTTCTATAATTGTTTTGACAGAATTAGGGGTGGGGTTATCATTGCTTTCTTGACGTGAAAAAAATCGAAGACCATTTATAATTTTTGTAATTCTTTCAGTAGTCGATTTAATGGATTCAATGTACTTATTAAAATCTTCAACCCTAGTATTTGGTGTTAAAATTAGTTCTTCCATTTGCTCTGCGCGAATTCTAATCGTTGCTAGTGGAGTATTCACTTCATGCGCCAGGCCACCTGCCATTTCACCTAGTGCTGACATTTTAGATGTAGCTATCAGTGACGCTGATTTTTCCTTATTCTTTTGTTCAAGAATATTGTGTCGGTTTGTAATAAGTTTTAATAGGTAAAGTGTTAATAAAATACTCAATAACCAAATGGTTAATGTAATGGTAGTGACCCAAAATCTTTCATTTTCAATAAATGTAATGCGATTATTTAATGCTTGAATCAGTGAGTTGTTAAGAATCAACCAATATTCATATGAGTTTTTTAATGGATCTTCTCTGAGATCCTGTATTGCTGTATTTGAATCTGATTTTAAAATTGACATCATTTCTTCTTCAAAAAGTTTTTTTAAATTGGAAAACTGATTTTGATTTAAATTAGTGATAATGCCAAAATAGTTTACATCTTCTTTTTCTGAAATAGCGACAGATCGTTCTAGGTCTGATAATGAGGATTTGATAAGTGGAATAATTAAAGTTGACTTTTGCCTACTGGTTAGCGGGTCAAGAAATTCCATGGTGTAGTTAATTATTTTTGGCATTTCAATAATAACTGCGGTCATCAAATAAAAACTATCTAAATCAGGATCTAGTATCAGTTTAGAATAGTCTCCAATATCTCGAATTTTATTATAGGCCTGACTAATGAATGCTCTAGTTTTTCTATTTGCATTTAATTCAATAATAATTCTTTCAATTTTATAAGCACCCTCTCTTTCATTTTTTGCAAAATCAATAGCCTCATTTCTGAATTTAAGCATAAAGTAAAATAAAATGATTATGGGGATTGTAAATATAATACATGTCGTAACTAATCCATATTGAATTTGATGTATTTTATTAGAAGCAGTTTCAAAAATAGTTGATACTTCATTTTCACCTTTGGTTTTGTCTGGCGGGGTCCAAAGTGATAGATTAGATCGAAAATTTTTCGATGTTTCATTTGAAGTTTTTTTGAAATTGCTTCTAGATAAAAACTTTTTTAAGTTAAACATTTTATTTTTTAACTAGTGCCTTAAGGGCTTCAAAAACATTTTTGTCAAATCTTTCAAGACCAGTTGTTTCAAGATGGTATACAGCAATAGGCGCCGTCATTGGTTGTTTAAGACTCGCTGATCGGATGGTAATATCAGCAAATCGATTAGCTAGAATCAATATTTTTGAAAGAGGGTGGAGTTCATTTTTGGATATAGCACGTGGATAACCCTGACCTACACAATCTTCATGGTGTTCATAGATCATTTGAATCACATCACTAGGAACTGTTCGTAAATCTTCTAGAATTTCTATTCCTCTAGTAACATGTGATTCAAAGCTAACCCTTTCTTGCGACGACATTAAAATTCTGGCTTTTTCTAGTATCTCAGTTTGGATTTCTTTTTTTCCGATATCGTGAAACATTCCTGCCATACAAAGCTTAAACATGGTTTGGGAGGAGTTAATTCCCATTTTAGTTGCGATCATAACAGAGTACATGGCGACACCTACGCTTTGGGCGTAAATAAAATTAGAATGTTTATTTAACAAATTTAATAAGTCTACCATGGAATCAGATTCTGAAATAACATTAATGGTGGCATCAAGAAAACTCTTTGCTTCTTTAAAGGCCATATCATCTAGACCATTAATGAAACAGTTTTCTAGAATTGTTTCTCCAGTGTATTTTATAAAATTGATTTTTTTTTCTTTTGAAATATTTGTATTATCTTTAATAAGATTGGTTAGTTGTAAATTAAATCCTACCAGACTTCCAAAGTCTTCTCGTAAAATATAGAGATGAGTTATACCTTTCTCTTTATAAGTTATAAGATTTTCAACCTGCAGTATTGTATTTTTATGAGCTATTTTTAAATATTTTGCAGCTGATAATCGGATAAAAATATCAAAACTAATTTTAGGTTGAATTACAAATTCATCAATCGATACTTTACAGTATTGAGATTCGAGGTTTACATCAGCCTCTGTCTCCGTCTTCGTCTCAGCTGGTGTAGCAGCTATCGCATCTTTTGATAAAATATTTTGAACAAGGTCAATTAGCTCTTTATTCTTAAATGGTTTTGTTAAAAAACCTTCTGCACCTAGGTCATAGGCTGTCTTTGATTCTAATAAATTTGAAAAACCGGTCATGAGTATAAAAGGTATTGATTTCTCCTTTTTAATCCATTCTAAGAGATCGATGCCGTTTAAAAAAGGCATTTCTACATCGCTTATGACTATTTCAAAGTCTGATGCAGCTAAGATGTCACGGGCTACTTTTCCGTTCGGCGCTTCAAAAATGTTGTGCCCTTTGATTTCTAAAGAGTCTTTAATTGCAGCTCTAAAAAAGTTATCATCTTCGACCAGGAGTATTTTTGCCACGTCTTTGTTCCTTTTTCTTTGTGACTAATCTTTTTATTTAATTATTCAAATTGTATTATTTTATTAAAAAAATTAAAATAAAATAAGTAAATTTTAATCCATAAATTTTACTTATGCCATTAAAGCAAACTCAAACCACAGTGTCGTACAACAACTTACAAATTTTTTTAAATTATCAACACCCGATGGTTTTTTAACGTACATGCTGGCACAATTAATATAAGCATCTTGAACATCTTTTTCTAAATCACTATTAGAAAACATACAAACAGGTATCATTTTTAATTTTTCATCTTTTTTAATTTCCACTAAAATTTCATGACCATTTTTCTTTGGCATATTGATATCAAGTAAAACTAAAATGGGTTTAACGCTTTGGTCTGAATGCAGATAACGGAGACCTTCCTCACCGCTATCTACCATAACTAGTTCTACATTAGGTTCAACCATAGAAAAAACTCGTTTAAGAATTAATTTTTCTATTTCATTATCATCAATGACTAATACTTTTGATTTCAAGTTAAACTCCTTTGTGTAAAACTCTCGGATAAGTGAAATAAAAGGTGCTTCCAATTCCAACTGTTGATTTAAACCATATTTTTCCTCCATAGCCTTCTACAATTTTTTTGCAATAGGCGAGTCCAACGCCTGTGCCAGGTCGCTCGTGATCATTGTGTAATCTTTTAAACATTTCAAAAATTCGATTTACATAGATTTCTTCGATTCCAATACCGTTATCTTTAATGGAAAATTCAAAGTATTGCACAGTTTCTTTGCAATCAATAAAAATTTCAGGAGATCTTTTTAAATCTCTGTAGTTTAGTGCATTTCCTATTAGATTACTAAATAGAGCTTCGAGCAGAACTGGGTTTCCTAAAACTGATGGTAAAAGAGTCCATTGAATTGTTGCTTTTGTATTCTTAATCTCTGAGGTGAGTTCCAGCTTGATATTTTCAAGAATGGAATTTAAATTAATTTCAGTATTTTCTAATGTCGCACTGTCTACTCTCGCTACTTTTAAAAGATTAACAATTAGTGATTCTAATTTAACGGCACTTGATTGAATAAATGTTATTGTTTGCTGTACCTCCTTTTCAAGTGAAGGAGAGAGTGATAGGCTTAATAGATCAACTAGGCTTCGTATGCTTCTAACGGGGGCACGAAGATCATGAGCTACTATAGTTGCATATTGATTTAATTCTTCATTTGATTTCTCTAGTTTAAATTTTTCATCTTCTAAATCGTTAGTTCTTGCTTTTACTTTTTCTTCCAACTCAGTATTTATGTTTTGTAGTTTGTCATTGATTTGGCTCATTAGTTGAGCTGTTTCTTGTCTTTTCAGTGATAAATTTAAATGTGTTTTAACTCTAGCTATTAACTCTTTAGTAGAAAATGGTTTAACAAGGTAATCATCGGCTCCGGTGGCAATTCCTTCTATTCGAGCCTCTTCTCCCGCCCTCGCAGAGAGAAGTATGATAGGAATATGTTTAGTTTTATCATGATTTCTCAAACTTTTTAGCAGTTGAATTCCATCAAGTCGTGGCATCATGATGTCAGTCAGAATTAGATCTGGTGGATTTTGAAGTGCAATATCTAGAGCTAGTTGACCATTTCCTACTGCGTCGACTTTCCAATATTGAGAGAGTAGTTTTTTTAAATAATTTCTCATGTCGTGATTATCATCGGCTAATAATATTCGAGGCGAAGATTTTAAATCGTGATCAACATCCGTGTTTTTAGTTCCATCTTTCATTATTTCATTTGAGTCCATATGCAGTTCTTCTTGATACCAACTTTGAGCTTCATCAATAAATTGATTCGATAAAATTGTATTAGAAGCAAATGAACTGTTGCTACGGATTTGATTTATTTTGAGATGCTGAGTGCCAAATGGCATCTGAATTTTAAAAGAAGTTCCTGATCCCGGAGTACTTCTAAGGGTAATATTTCCAGAATGATATGAGACAAGTTCTTTTACGAAGGCTAAACCAATACCAGATCCTTCATGGCTGCGAGATTTGACGTTAGCAATCCGGTGAAAACGATCAAACATACGCGGTATTTCATTTTCAGCTATACCAATTCCGGTATCAGAAATTGTAAGCTCTGCAAAATTGTCTACTTTTCTAAGTGTGACAGAGATTTCACCTTCGAATGTAAATTTTAATGCATTACTCAGTAGATTCATGACAATTTTTTCCCACATCTGACGATCAATAAAAACTGGTTCTGGCAGAGGAGGGCAATCTACCAAGAATTTGAGTTCAGCTTTCATGATTGCAGATCGAAAGCTACTGGCTAAATCTTGTGTATAAATAGAGAGATCGGTAGATTCAAAAGATGCTTCCATTCGATTGGATTCAATACGTGCAAAGTCAAGGAGTAGATTCACTAGTTTTAAAAGTCTAACACCATTTCGATGAACTACTTCTAAATTAGTTTTGATCGAATTGGGAAGAGTCTCTTTTAGTGCATCTTCTATGGGACTTAACATGAGTGTGATAGGAGTACGAAATTCGTGACTGATGTTATTAAAAAAAGTAGTTTTAGCTTGATCAATCGCTGCGAGAGATTCAACCATCAATTTTTCTTTTTCTAAAGCAAGAAAATTTGTTAAATGAGAAGTAATTTGATTTCCAATTAAACCAAAAAAATCTTCATAGGATTTATTAAATTCTAATCGCGCACTTACGCCCAATATTAAAATTGCAGTAAGCATTTCGGAGCTATTCGGAACTAGTGGTATTACATAGGCCGAATCGGGTCCTTCTGTGTAGGGGACTATAGGAATCGAAGCAGGGAACCGGTTTCTAAGATTGGTAACAAGTCTTGGAGCTTTCGTTTGAATTATTTCATCAAAGGGCCAAATTGGGTCAAGCGTATTACCTTCCGACCAACCAAATTCTGCTTTCAATTGAGGTGGACCATTTTTTTCGATCAGATAAAACTGCGCCATAGGAATATCATTCAAATTGGAATTCAAAACTTGAATTGATTGTTGAGCGAGCGCTGAAGTACTATTGACATTCATTGTTCCTAAATGATTGAGTAATTTGAGTCGACGTTCACTAATAACCTTTCCTGTTTTTTCTTGACAGGGATTGATAATCCCAGCGACTTTCCCACTTTCATCCCAAATTGGAGTATATGAGAAGGTGAAATAACTCTCCTCCAGAAAATCATTTCTTGTAATAAACAGTTGCATGCTCTCTGCCCAATTGGCCTCGCCAGTTTCAAAAACATGCTTAGTAATTGGTTCGAGGGTATCCCAGATCTCAGCCCATTGTTCACGTGCCGGCCTCCCAATGAACTGCGGATGCTTTTTAGAAGCAAAAGGAATATAGCCATCATTATAAAATACAATTAAATCTTTTCCCCACCACAAGCACATAGGAAATTTACTAGATAAACATATACCTAATGTTGTTTTTAAACTCTGTGGCCAGGTTTCCGTTGGACCGACCACGGTTTTGGACCAATCGAACTCTCGCATCCGATGAGTCATTTCTCCATTGCCAGGAAAAATAAGTTCAGTTGATTTTTGTTCCAGTTTTCCTGCCATCATTACCCTCATAGATTTTATTTATATTAGTTTTGATAAAAAATTGCTTTATGTCTCACTAAATAGCCTGACCAGTTTGTAGTTAATAGTCGCCTTAAGATTTCTTTCTTGAAGCACTGCAGAGATTTTATAGATACGTTACTTAAAGATGCTTAAGAGCGAGACCAAAGTCTTGGCATGAAGAAAAAATCATTTAATTGAGTTATATTGAAAGTGTAAAAATAATTTTCACTATTTTATAAATTTTTGAACAAAAATTTAAATTATTTTTAATTTGAATGAACGTGCTGATTAAGTAATTTTTTCTTTTAAAATTATTAAATTTAATTTACATCTATTTGAGAAAAACAAAGAGTCAAATTTATATTTTCAATATGAAATGCCAGTAAATATTTTGCAAGTTTTCATAATTAGTGTAGATTGAAAAATATGAATATAAGACGGAGCTTAAATTGATTAATAAATATTTTTTATCTTACTTGATTCTTCTAATATTAATATCGCAAAATTTACTAGCAAAAAATCATTTTTTAACTAATTTGCAAGAAGGAGTTAAAATTTCAGGGTTTCAGTTAATTCATCTTTATACTGATTCTGAAAATGAAGTTTTGGGTTCAAAGTGGAACCATTCTGAATCTAATACACCAATTTATCTTTTATCTCAAGAAACAACTCCGCAGGTATTAGTTTGGGTTAATACTCCCGATTTATCTAATAAAGGGCTCCCTCATGCTTTAGAACATTTACTGGCAGGAAAGGGTTTAACAGGTCGTTATCGTAATTTATTAAAACAATTAACATTTGGACAAGACCAGGCTGCGACATTTAACGACTATGTTTTTTACGGTTTATCATCAGCAGAAAAGCTCATTGATTTCAATCTGCAGTTTCGTGCACTATTAGAAGCACTTTTTCAACCAGATTTCACTGATCTCGAAGCTGAAAGGGAGTTTTATCATTGGGGTTTAGAAGCTAATGTTAAAAATGGTGGAAAAAAGCTTATCGAAAAAGGAACCGTTTACATTGAAATGCAAAACAACGAAAATAATTGGGATTATTACTATGGACTTCGCAAAAAAATACTGGGTGCCAAAAACCCATTGAGTTATCAAAGCGGAGGGTCGCCTTCAGAAATGAGAGTTGTTACTCCAAAGGAGATAAAACAATTTCATCAGAGTCATTACTTATTGGGGCCTACAACTGGTTTTATATTTGTAATTAGCCCAAAAGATAATATTAAAAAATTTTTAGCTCATATTGCTTCAGAATTCTCTAGAATATTTTCAATGCAATCTATAAATTTAAAAAAAGAATCAAAAATAGGGAATAATGCACATGAGAATGTTAATTTAAACTCTAATGAGTTAGACAATGAATATTCTAAATATCCAATTGAACCATCAACTTCAAATGAAATTGAATATTTTGATTTTCCTGCAGCCTCTGATTCTCATCCGGGAACACTTTTACTTGGATGGCAAAGTCAATTTACACAATCTCAATTAGAAATTCAATTGTTAGATCTTTTAATCACAGGACTGGGGAGTGGTAAACAAGCGTTAATTTATAAAGATTTAGTTGATTCGCAAACAAAAAAAATAGCTTTAAATATCATGAATACATTTGCTGCAGTTTCAAGAGACCATTCATCATTTTTTCCTTATCCTTATATTTCACTTGGTGGAATTGCAAGTAACCAACTCTCAAAAAATAATGTAAAAGTAATATTAGAAATTGTGAACAAAAGAATAAAGGAAATATTTTCTTGGATTGATGGACAATCTGAATTAAAATTATTCAATGAGAATTCTATTTCAAAAATTAACGCCTTAGCAAGGTCGTCTAAAGTTTGGACTCGGAATTCACCTAGTTTTGGAACTAATAAGAGTGCTTATTTATGGAAAGAGTTTTTTGAATTTTTAGATATGAATACAAAATTTATTCAATCTCTGACTTTTGCGGAAATTAATACCCAACTTTATGATCATTTAAAATCACAAACTAATATTTGGAAAGCACTGATTTCGAAATATCATCTACTTGAGAATCCATTTGTAACGGTAGGCAGAGGCACTATTAAAAAAACTGAGCAACTAGAAAACGAAAAAAATGAACGAGTTCTGATGCAAATGGACATTCTAAAGAAAAAATATTCTAACAAAAACGATCAAGAAGTGTTAGTTCAATTTGAAAATGAAGAGAATGTTAAATCTACTTCGATTGATAAAATTAGCTCGCAAGTAACAATACCTTCTATTGCTCCAACGTATCCATTGGTACCAGATAGTAATATTCAATTTCGAGTTGATAAAATAAACTCGGTACCTACAAGCATCACATTTTTTGATAAGCCACCTACAAAAGATTTTCATCTGATATTTGATTTACATTGGATTCCTGAAGATAAAATAAAATACATTCCAATATTAGCTAGTTTTATTACAAATGTTGGAATTAAAGTCGACCAGAATATCCAATCTTATAGTGATGTAGAAAAAGAGATTAATGATATATGTGTTAATTTGCAAATGCGGTATAGAAGCAATATAGAAAATGATATTGAAGAATTGGTAATAGATTCATCAACTTTAGATATAGTTGAATTTAATAAAGTTTTAAATTTGATCAGTCGATTTATTTATCATAATTATTTGGAGCAATCCAATTTAAAGCGACTTAAGGATATTGTTAAGCAACTTATAATAAATGATAAAAATATACTTAAAAATAATAGTGCATTATTAGTAAGTGAAATGGACTCGCTATTACGATATGGGGATTCTCCATTAGCAATGGTAGTTAATTCATCGCTTACAAAAGCCCATTGGCATCATCGAATTTGGTGGCAATTGCATGATCCAGTTGACTCTAAAGACCTTAATGATGTAATTGAATTTGGGCATTTCCAATTAGAATTTCTTAAAACGAAAAAGCTTACTGCAAAGGACATCGAGAATTATTTACGTCAAATCAAAGAAAAGGGTCTTAATCAAGAACTAATTGATTATTGGTTGGAATTGCTTAATTTTAGTCCTCCAGCAGAAATAATTCTAGTATTTGAAAAGCTTCTAATTGAAGTGGTTGAAGATTTAAAACATGGCCCTGCAAAAACAATTGCTGAAATTCAAGAAACACAGAATCTTTTATTGCACAAAAGTGCGATAAATATTGAACTCTCAATATCGCATAGAGATTACAGAGATGTGAGAACAAGTTTAATTAAATTCTTAAATTTATTTCCTAATAGACAAACAAATATAAAGCCTTTTAGTATCAAAAAAAATATTCAAGTTTTAGATCAAATACGTACAAGGTACGCACTTAATAAACTTAATTGGCCAAGATATTTTTATTTTGAAAATATTGAATCTCGTCTGGCAAATGTTCAATTTAGTGCCCAAAGTCTTGGTTTTTCACAATTAAAACAAGATGATTTTGCAAAAATGCTAGGTAGTCATATTTACTCGGGGGGTGGACCTCAAACACTTTTTATGAAAACTTGGGAGGCTGGATTAGCCTATAATAATGGAATTAATAGTTCTGTCAGTAATCATTTAATAGTATACACAGCTGATCGAATTTCAAGTATTTCTTCACTTTTAAAATTTGTTGATTCAATAGCAGAAAGAAAATTATCAGATAAGGATTTTCAAGATCACGATATTTTAAAATATGTTTTTGCTCAGTATTTTGATTTTTCACGAACAATGCTTTCAGTCTCACAACGAAGTTCAGCTTTTCTGTGGGATTTCCACAATAATATTACTAATGAAATGTATTTGGAGTATTCAAGAAAATTATTACGTTTTAAAAAACAATCTAATATACAACAATTAATAATTAAAAATTCTGATTCAGAATTGAAGAAAATATTGATCTCATCAGATGAGCAAATTAAGAGAAAAGCTCAGTCTCAATTTGTATTTTCGAGTTCTGATATTCATTACAAAGATATTGAAACTTTTTTACCATCATCTATTCAAATTTGGAAAATCTGGCCTAGTGATTTTTGGTAATTAGAAGCACAATAGCACGAATATGCATTCTCAATATTCTCTTAAGATAAAAAAACGACTTAAAATGATCCAATATATCTAATTAAATGAAAATTAAGCAAAATTTGTATATAATTTAAATAGAAGGTGTATTAAACGAATTGAAGTGCATTGTGCTTTGGTAAGAATAACATTCAAAATTGATTTAGTGGATAAATAAAGAAATATTAAAGTAAGCGTGATATTTGCTATTTCATACAGCTTCGATGAGCATAACTGATAGTTATTAATAAATTTATATTAAAAGAGAGTCTACGGTATGAACTCGAGTATTAATTTAAAAGTTATTAAAATGGTAATATTAATTGTAAGTTTATTTTTTATCTCAAATTGTGGATATTTTAAAATCGATTCTACTAGTTCTAAAAAAACAAGTTCATCTACATTAAGTTCGTCTAAAAATATTTCTCGAATTTTAACTATTACTAGTTCATTAGCTAATGGTCGTTACAAAGCTGGTGACATAATTGATATTTCAATTGAATTCACGCAACCTGTGATTGTAAGTGGAGGTATTCCAACTTTGTCTTTAAATGCAGGACCAGCTGCTAAAGCGGTATATCTGAGTGGAAGCAATTCTAATATTTTAATTTTTCGTTATACTATTGCTCCTGATGAGTCGAGTGTTAATTTAAATTATATTTCAACTTCAGCATTGATTCTCAATGATGCACTAATTCGCGATAGTAATAACGATGAAGTAATTTTAGATTTGCCTCCAATTGGTTTAGGTACTGATTTGGGATCGATGAAAACGATTTCTATTGATGCTGTAGCACCTACAATACCGACAGAATTAGCTGATGGTGTTTGGTCGAATTCACTCAATCAAACTCCAATTATTACCTTCTTAGATAGTACAGATAATCAAAGTAATATAGTAACTTACAAAGCGAAAATAATTGATAATAATTTAAATGCAGATGTAATGAATTTTACTCCTATTTCAAGTGGAAGTCGATTCAGCGGATTAAATCTTTTAAATGGACATAATTATTCAGTTGTTCTTAAAGCTATTGATTCTGTTGGAAATGAATCTCTAGAAGTCACAAGTAATGGTTGGACAATTGATACAATCCCTCCTACTATTCCTGGCATTATCACAACAGGTGTTGTGCCTGCAAACTTTACTCAGTCTACACCAGTTTTTACTTTTAGTAATAGTATTGATGATATGAGCGGTGTTTCACGTTATGAAATTGAAATAAACAAGAAAATTGACGGAAGTAATGTTAAACCATATATGATAGTTATTGGAAATGGAACAGGACTTAGTTTTACTGATACTGCTTCATTTTTAACTCCTGGCGAGTCCTATTTTGTTAATATAAGAGCTGTCGATGTGGCTGGAAATATTGGTTCAGTCCGTTCAACTTCTGGATCTCCGTGGATAGCTTTATTATGTCCAACTAATTATATTTATATAACTCCACGTACTCCGTTTACTTTAGTTGGATTTTGTGTTGCAAAGTTTGAAATGAAAATTCAAGGTAATGATAATGGAAATATAGCTTACAGCGAAATTTACAATGCAGAATCTCGTCCTAATGGTACACCATGGGTAAATATTAATCGCCCTCAGTCCATCGCTAAATGTCAAAGTTTAGGTACTGGATATGATTTAATTTCCAATGCTCAATGGCAAACACTTGCACAAAATGCAGAAATGAATCCTAGAAATTGGATCAAAGGTATTGTCGGAGTTGAATTAATGTATGAGGGCCATTCTGATAATGTTCCTCCTAATCCTTTAGAAGTTACAAATATTGCGGATAATTATAACTTAACTGGTAATAATAGTGCAGATCCTGCTGATATTGGCAAAAATCAAAGAAGAACGATGGAGTTTACAAATGGAGTGGAAATCTGGGATTTAGCTGGGAATGTTACAGAATGGGTAAAGGATGATATTTCAACTTTCTTTTCTATTGATAATTTTGCATCGATTGTTAATGACTTAAACTCTCCAATAACAGGAAGTATCGGTGGTTTGTCAGGAACTGCAAAGTTTCTTTTTGGTCCATTAGGAGATTATCAATCATTGCAAGTTGCAACTGTAAATTATGGTGGATTTGGAAGAATCACTTTGAATTCCAGTCCTGTTACGACAGGATCTACATCGTTGATGCGAGGTGGACGATGGTCGGGGGATAATTATGTTGGAGTTTTTCGAACTTTTCAAGCGGCTCCCACTTCATCTACAAACCAAGTTGGATTTAGATGTGTCTACACGGCTCAATAAGAACTGATTAAAATAATTTTTAAATTTTTTATTGTACATTGAAATTATTAAAGTGATTTAAACATCGAGTGTAAATTTCTAGTTAAAGCATAAATACATATAAAATGTTACATATGTCATTCGCAATTCAGTTCATCTGATCACAATGTGAGTAACTACTTGACTTAATAATCATGAAATTCTTTGAAGATTCTTTTTAATGAGTTGAAATGCGCCTTTTTGTCCTATGTTGATATAATCACTTGACGCGCAGCTTAATTGCGATCAAGTGTACAGTATGAATATGAATATGAATATGAATATGAATATGAATCATAAATCTAAAATTTTACAAAAAAATAAAATAACAACTAAATCTAAGAAATATAACAAAGAAAAGTTAAACAAAGAAATATTAAATAAAAACCATCAAGGTCAACACAAAATTAGTTTTCCAATTGTAGGAATAGGTGCTTCGGCAGGAGGTTTAGAAGCCTTTATACAAATTCTAAAAAAATTGCCGAACGACATAGGTTTGGCTATTATTTTTGTTCAACATCTTGACCCAACTCATCAAAGTCTTGCCCCTGAGATACTTTCGAGATCAACTGATATGCCAATTCATGAAGTTATTGATGGTCAGTGCCCACTTCCAAATAATATTTATTTGATTCCTCCCAATTTCAATATGGAAATTTTCCATGGTACTCTAAATCTACTCCCGCGAACAGAAATTCGTGGTCAGCACCTCAGCATTGATTCCTTCTTTAAATCTTTAGCTATTGATCAAAAAAGTCACGCCATCGGAATAATTCTTTCAGGGACTGCTTCGGATGGAACTCAAGGATTAAATGATATAAAAACTGAAGGTGGTTACACCATTGCACAAGATCCAAAAACCGCAAAATTCGATGGAATGCCTAAAAGTGCTATTGAATCTGGAGTGGTGGATATGGTTTTAACACCAGAGAATATTGCAAAGGAGCTTGTTCGAATTGGGAAGCATTCTTTTCTAATTAATAATCCAAAAAAAATCTATAAAAATCAAGTGTCTAAGGATGTACAAGATCTTCAAGAGCTAAAAATTAGAAATACAGTTGAAGTTTCATTGAGAAAAATTTTTTCACTGTTAAGAACTCATACGCAAGTAGACTTTTCAGAGTATAAGTTGCCAACAATTAAAAGACGAATTAAACGAAGAATGATCGTTCGAAAATCAAAAAATTTAGAGGAATATGTAAAGTTTCTTCTAGATAATCCATCTGAAATTAATGAACTATATTCTGATATTCTTATAAATGTCACTTCATTTTTTAGAGACCCTGAAGCCTTTTCTGTGATTAGAAATCAAATTCTACCTGTTTTGATAAAAAAAAAATCCGGTAACTCTACTATTCGAATTTGGGTGGCGGGATGCTCATCAGGAGAAGAGGCTTACTCTTTAGCAATAATACTTATTGAATACTTAAATGAAATAGGAGTCCATTTTCCAATTCAAATATTTGCCACCGATATAAGTGAAATTTCTCTTAAGAAAGCAAGAGTGGGATTTTATTCAGAAGAAATTTTAAGTCAATTAAGTAAAGAGAGAGTAAGAAATTTTTTTGAAAAAATAGATGGCGGATATAAAATTATTAAAACAATCAGAGATCTTTGTCTTTTTACCCGTCATGACATTGCTAATGATCCACCCTTTTCAAAAATGGATTTAATTTCATGTCGTAATGTCATGATTTATTTTGGATCCTATTTACAAAAGCGAATTTTTCCAATTTTACATTATGCTTTGAACTCTAAAGGATTTCTTTGGATGGGGAACTCTGAAAGCTGTGGAGAGGGTTCAAAATTATTTGTTCCAATAGACAAAATTCATAAAATTTATTCAAAAATTAATATACAATCTCCAATGAGTATTCGACCATTCGTCAATAACTCTACTACTTATATCAATTCTGAAAGCATAAGACAAACTGAACTATTAAGTCCAATTACGAATATTTTTAAAGATGCGGATCGAATTGCACTTTTAAAATATGTTCCTCCGTTTGTAATTATAAACTCTAGCCTTGATATAATTCAATATCGCGGAAGAACAGCACCCTATTTAGAGCCTGCACCTGGTTCACCCAGTAATAATATATTAAAAATGGTACGAACAGAGTTATTGACTGATTTGAATCGAATGATTCAAAAGGCTAAAAAACAAAATACCAAAGATCGTATTGAGAATCTAAGTTTTGAAGTTAATGGCAATAATTAATTAATCAACATCGAAATTATTCCAATTAATCCTTTGGATCCGCTTTTTCAAAGGAATTTTATAATTTTTTTTGAACAGTCTCTGACTTCTAATCTTAAAGATCGATCGATCTTAAAATCAATTGTGAAAAATGAAAAAACTATCAATGATTCAAAAAATGGATCAAATTCTAAAAATCTGTTGAGTCAACGCATTCTACAACTAGAAAATGAACTATCTGTTTGCAAAATATATCAACAAACTGTATCGGAAGAATTCAATGCGTTTCAAGAAGAACTAACTTCCACAAATGAAGAATTGCAGAGTACAAATGAGGAGCTTCAATCTTCAAATGAAGAACTAGAAACTGCAAAAGAAGAGCTCCAATCATCAAATGAAGAACTTGTTACTGTCAATGATGAGTTGCAAAGTAGAAATTCAGAACTTATCATAATTAGCAGTGATTTAAATAATTTACTCAATAGCGTAGAAATTCCAATATTAATTGTTGGAAATGATCATTGCATTCGGAAATTTACGCCAAAGTGTGAAAAGGCTTTCAATATAATTTCCAGTGATATTGGTCGTCCTATAGGTGATATTAAATCAAGTATTGATTTAGATTTAGATACTTTAATTTCCGAAGTTATTCAGACTTTGAGTCCAGTAGAAAATGAAATTAAAGATCGACAAGGTCGTTGGATGCGACTTCAAATTAGACCCTATCGAACAATTGATAATCGGATTGATGGTGCCGTTATCGCGCTTGTTGATGTTGATGCTCTTAAACAGCAATTGAATGAATCTATTAAAGCTAGAAATTATATGAATTCTATTTCTGATGCCGTTAATTTGCCTTTAGTTGCTCTAAACGATCAATATTGTTTAGAGTTTGGAAATCAAGCTTTCTGGGAGCAATATAAACTACCTCAAACACTTTTAGGTAAGAATTTGTTAACTATACTTAATTTACCTGATGAATCAAAGCTTCAAATTCTTTCATTATTAAGTGATTCTTTTCAGGCAGCAAAAAAGATAAATAAAATTGATGTAACATGCGACTTTCCACAGTTAGGGAGGCTAAATTTATCTCTATCGACTAGTCTGATACATTGGGAAGCTGTTGGCGTAAAATCAATATTGCTAAGTATAGAAAATATTACTGAAAGAAAAATTTCTGAAGAAAATCTACGACTCGCTGCCAATGTTTTTTCAAGCAATCTCAATGGAATTATAATTTCAGATTATAAAAATAATATTATTGATGTAAATCCTGCATTTACTAAAATAACTGGTTATGAAAAACAAGAAGTCATCGGCAAAAATCCAAACATTCTGTCCTCAAAAAAACAATCAAAGGAATTTTATGATCAAATGTGGAATACATTAAATCAATCGGGGCTTTGGTCTGGAGAGTTAATTAATCGAAAAAAAGATGGTACTTTTTTTCCTGAATCATTGACTATTACTGTCCTTAAAGAAAAGGTAACGGATAATATTAAAAATTACATTGGTATTTTTTCAGACATAAGTATCATAAAGAATTATCAAAATTCGTTGATTGAATCAACACAACTTGCTGAAACGGCCAATTCAGCTAAATCACAATTTTTAGCGACAATGAGTCATGAAATTCGAACACCATTAAATGGAATTTTAGGAATGGCACAACTTTTAGGTTCACCTGATATTAAAGAGGATGAAAGAAAAGAATGCGCTCAAATAATTTTAAAATCTGGCAACATATTATTAACTATCTTAAATGATATATTAGATTTAACTAAAATCGAGTCTGGGAAAATTAATTTTGAAAATATTGTGTTTGACCCACAGCAAATCATTTCCGATACAAAATCATTGTTTATAGAAATTGCAAATATAAAGTCTTTACTAATCGAAGAAAAATGGAGCGGACAGACAGGTCAATTGTATTTAGGAGATCCCTACCGTATTCGGCAAATGATTTCAAATTTACTTAATAATGCTATCAAATTTACTCAAAATGGAACGATTCAGATCGAAGCATATGAAGTAGAACGTAAAGATAATATTGCGGTGCTTGAGTTTTCATTGCTTGATACGGGTGTTGGAATATCAACTGAAAGCCTTACTCATATTTTTGAACCATTCTCGCAAGAAGATAACTCTATAACGCGAAAATTTGGTGGAACAGGATTAGGTCTATCTATTGTATCAAATTTAGCTAAATCCATGGGTGGAGGCGTTGGCGTTAAAAGTATTCCAAATAAAGGATCTCGATTCTGGTTTAGAATAAATGTTGGATTAGTGTCTCAAAATCAAGTTGTTTTTGAAAAGCAAAAACACTTTAATAGTTCTTCAGTTTTTGCAAATCATGAAACACCTGGAATGTTTAAGGCACTGGTTGTTGATGACGATGCGATAAATCGATTGGTTATTGTTAAAATGCTATCAAGGATTGGTGTTCAATCAACAATGGCTATAAACGGACAAATTGCTTTTGAACAAATTAAAAGTGGAGAGAAATTTGATTTTATCTTAATGGATCTTCAAATGCCACTGATGGATGGTTACACCGCTACAAAGCTAATTCGGAGTTGGGAAATTGAGACGAATCAGTCAAAACAATTAATAATTGCATTTACGGCCGATGCCTACCGAGAAACAAAACAAAAATGTTTGGAATCGGGAATGAATGATGTTCTTACAAAGCCTGTTTCATTTGAATCAATAAAAGCAATAATTGAAAAATATACTCAAGAAAAAAAAATATAACTTAATTTTTATTTTATTTAATTATTATTTTTTCAAAATATTTTAATTTTTGTTTGTGTGTAAAATATTTTTTATATTTTCAACTAATGTTTCAAATATTCGTATTATGTCGATTTTATTTCTGGGTTTATTTAATAATAACTTAGATTTATGAGTGGGCGCATCTAAATAAACTAAAAATAGTAATGGAAAATAATTTTCAAATAAATGTATAAATGCAAAACTCCGTATTTTTTTTATTAGAGAAATAATTAAAAAAAAATAATTATAAAAATAATTCCAAACTTTAATTCCATATATGGCCTCACTGAAAAGAGTTGTAGGTATCTTAGCTTGTATTATATTAAATTTATATATACACAAACATATGAATGCAATTATAAGACCTGAAGTGAAAACACATAAATTTAATTACAGTAATATTATTTCAAATGTGCGGACTTTTTCTGAACATTAGAAAGGAAAAAATTGGGACATTTGGTATTAAAATTGAAAAAGTGGACAAAAATTTGAAATTTATAAGTTACATCAAAACTTTTTAAAGGAGGATTGATATGTTAAAATCTAAAAGCAAGAAACAAATACTTTTACTAAATTTAGACAGTGAGGTTCAAAATCATTTTACAGACCTTTTGGATTCAAATGAGTTTAATATAAAACATCTTATTAGTGATAATTTTATAGATATTAATTCAATAAATAATGAAAATACGTGGGATCTAATGGTTATTAATCCACTTAATTTAAATTATTCACAAATTGATATTCTTTTTCAGTTTAAAGCAATAAACTCAATTGTCCCAATCATTCTAATAAAAAATATGACTAATACTATTCCAAATTATGATAAATTGAGAAAAATAGCCTTTGACCTAATTGATATTCCTTTATCGCTTCATCAAGTAGAAATTTCTTTAAGGGAAGCATTTTCATATAGAGAATTAAATTTAAAAATATTAAAAATTCGAGAAGAAATAAAATCGCTAAGCCCTTCTGAAAAAACTATTATCGGTCGCAGCCCTCGATTCTTGTATGCTCTAGATATTGCCAAAAAAGTGGCATCAAGCAATGCTAATATCTTTATTACAGGCGAGAGTGGAACTGGAAAAGAAGTTTTTGCAAAATTTATTCATGACGAAAGTAAACATCAAAAGGGGCCTTTTGTAGCAATTAATTGCTCTGCTATTCCTGAAAATCTGCTGGAATCAGAATTGTTCGGACACACAAAGGGATCCTTCACAGGAGCCCAAGATAAACGGATTGGAATGTTCGAAGAGGCCCAAGATGGGACTCTTTTTTTAGATGAAATTGGTGACTTAGGACTTCCACTTCAAGCAAAAATTCTGCGTGTATTACAAGAACGAAAAATTAAGCGAATCGGAGAAAATCAATACAGATCTATTAATTGTAGAATTATTTCGGCTACGAACCGAGATCTTCCACTCGAAATTCAAGAGCATCGTTTTAGAGAGGATTTATTTTTTAGACTTGATGTTATACCAATTACCCTTCCACCCTTGCGAGAAAGACGGGAAGATATTTTAAGACTAAGCGAGGTATTTTTAGCTCGATATATTAATGAGAATCATTTACCAAATAAAACTCTTACATACGAAGCTATTAAATTCCTTTATGAAAATGATTGGAGGGGAAATATTAGAGAACTAGAAAATACAATTGAAAGAGCCCTAGTACTGAGTCAAGGATCTGAAATTACATTAGAGAATTTGATGCCCCTAGATGCAGGAATAACATTAAAAAGTCAATCACAACGCATTTCTTCGGAGCAAGGCAATTTTTTTGTTGAGTGCCATGAACAATTACCTTCTTTAGAACAGATTATTCAAAAATATATCGAATTTGCCGTAACTAAAACAGGGGGGGCAAGGGACAAAGCGGCTAGAGAAATTGGAATTGATCGTAAAACTCTTTATAAAAGATTAAAAGTTTCATCCATGAAATCTCAAAATCAATTTGATAACATGGCCATAAATTAAAAAACTTATTGAGTGACTATGTCTTCCGGATTGATCTCATCAGAGCTAGAGTTTTGTTTAGATAGTTCTGATTCGAGTCCTTCTATAAAACCATTGACGAATATAAGAGTGAGATCATCAATATTTAGAGGTGTTCTGGAGGTTGGTTCCTCCTTATTAGAAGCGATTTGATTTTGTTTCATAGTTCTAATTAAAAATACATGGTTTAAAATTAAAATACAGCCAAAGAAAATTAAGTTCAAAGTAATAAACTCAATAATATCACCATAAATAAATCTATTCATAATATTTGAAAATGATTTAAAAATATGAAAAAGTGAAAGACCAAAAATGAACACAAAAATCGTTCCTAGTATTAGTTTGTAAAATAAATACAAAAATTCAGTTCTAATATTATTTTTTAGTGCATTAATTAAATTAGAAGTCGTTTTGGTATTCTTATTCGATTTATTCTCTAATACTAAAGTAAGTAGGTATATAATATATTTCATTTATTATAGCTTTCTAATGGTTATTTTGTATTTAAAATTATTGAAAAAGTATCTTCCAATTTATCAGATACAATTTCATATCTATTTTAAATAGACGTTAGTACTGAAAGATTTAGTGAAATTAAAATCAAGACTACTGTGATTTAATTCAACTGTATTTTAATAATTTATTTAATGAAATGAAAAATATATTATATTTCACAATTTTAGTCGGATAAATTTCCTGAAAATTTTATTAATTTCATAGCAAAATGCAAATATTAAATATATTATTAATCAAGAACATTTAAATACTTATAATTTCCTGTATAAGAGTAACTCCAATTTGATAAATTAAACTTTATTCTTAAAATATTCAAATTAGAGTTTCTCAAATAATTATATATTATTTAATAAAATCGATATTGAATTAATTTTATTAATGTCTGTTTTTAAGGGCAATGGTGAGTAATCCGCCAGCTACAGCTCCAGCTAAAGCAGCAATTGCAACACTTTTTGCAGGATTTTCTTGAACATATTCTCGGCTATTTTTTAAATATCCAGCAGCCATTTTTTCCATTCCGGCGGCACTATCTCCCAATGACTTTCCAACATCATGAGCCATTTTTTCAATACCCTTTTCTGTTGATTCAATTTTATTTTTAAAATCAAGATTACTTGTACCTGATTTACTTAGATTTTCTCCTGCTAAATTAGCCATATTAACCTCCATTAATTGTTTAAATTAAAGTTACTCGTTTGTTTATTATACTTGTTATTCTTTTTAAAATTTAGGTCATGTAATTTTATGTATTCCAATGTGTTCAAATATCTCATTTAATCTTTTTTCATACTGTATTTGTTCCTCTCCACATTTGTTTTCATTATTTACTTCGCTAATTTTTGCGCTACTATCACATACATTAATTCTTTGTTGAGTTAGTTTTCGCCATCGTTTTAAGAAATTGAATTTAAACAAAAACCATTTCACTTTACATCCATTTGTTTCCATTCTAAACCCCTCAATTATGTAAATTTCAATGTTGAAAAAAACCATTATATTAGAAAAATATTTACAATAACTTAACTTTATATTAATTCTATAAGAAATCTTATTTCATAAAAAGCAACAATTTTATAACTTGCAATCTAAGTGCCACATTCATTAATGTGAAATGCAAACATATTATCTTTTAAAGAACAAAAATTTCATGATGGTCTATAATTGAACATAGGAATGTGTATATACTGAACATAAAAAATTAAGGTATTGTATATATGTTTTATTGAATTTTTGAATGGCAACTAATTTGCATCAATTCTAAAAATGTAGAGTTAATTTTGAGTAGTATGATATTTTCAATTATATTTATAATTTAGTTTTAGATTATGACAATGAGGTATAAGAGTTGCTCTCTCAATTATCTCACATAAGTATGGTACTATTTAAATAGCTTCTTAATAAAAATGTAAATTGTAATGATTAATATAGGAGGTAATATGAAACATAGTAGAGAAGAAAATAATAAAAAAAGTAAGAAGGATAGTTCGCAAATGCCTAAAGAGGCTGTCTCTCGTAAGGGGGATAATGTTGTAAATGCATCTCAATGCGAAACTGGCCAAAAAGATGAATTAAAAATGAATAAAGATAAAGATAAAGAGAATAAGAAAAGTAAAGAAGTTAATAAATAATCTTTTAGTTCAAGGATACTTAATGGAGAGATAAATATTATGATATTTAACTTAGTTAAATACGAGCTTGGCTTTCTTTCATTATTTTGTCTGTTATGTTGTGTTAGTAATGGACAAAAATTGAGCGTTCAAGAGGTACAGCAAAATACCAATATCAATAATACAATCGCTCTAGAAGCTAATGCTAAAAATTTAGTTGAAATTGAATTTAACAAAGGTCGTGATGAACTAACAGTAAGTACTAAATTATCTATGAATTTAGTAATTGAGCAAGCATATGCGTCTGGGAAAATAAAAGAGGTATTGGTTTGGTCAGATGAGGATTTTTCTGTAGGACATCTAAAGTCTCTTGCTTACCAGCAAAATGTTCTTGCCACTAAGCGTAGTGATTCAATTAAAAAACATATTTACATCTACTGGTCTTCCAAAATGTGCTGATATGAAACCACATTTAAATAAGGCATCGCATGAATTGGTACTTTTGAGATTAGAATAAACATTTATGTACATTCATAACTTCATTAAAGCCATTTGCGAATGGTTTTCATCTATATTTCTGTTACTATTAATAGTTAAGTTAAATAATAAAAAAATTAATCTTTTCCTTTTTTGCATTTATAATTTCAATTGTGGATTTATTAAAGGATTGGGATTGATACATAAGACTTAAGAGTAGACATCCCCCGAAAAAGTAAACACATATTTTATGTTATTAATACTAATTCTACATATTTTTAATTTAAATTCATGAAAATAACAGAAACGTGGATTTTTTCATCACAATGTACAAAATTTCTATTTAAGCGACCAATGATAGATGTTTTTATATTATTGATTATAAAAATACAGATAGATTTTGAAGTTAGAAATATCAATATTATCTGACGATAATTGTATGTAGTAAAATTAATATTGTTAATAACACTTGCAACAGTAACTCTGTATGATTTCAAACAGTGTGATAGTTCAATTTTTTCTTTTCATCAATAAAAATAAATTTGGCATACAGGTTGCTAGGATTACTAACCAGGATTAAACCGTAAACAAAGGAGAAAATTATGAAAGTTATGTTAAAATTAGTAGGATTAATTATGATTAGTTCTGCATTAGGATTTGCTGGGGAAAATAAATCAGACGTTAGCAGTGCGGGTAAAGGAAAGCCAGAAATTGCAGTTTATGATCATTGTAAAGGTATATTAAATGATAAAACTCGTGAACATGATAAAACTGGATATTGTTATGTAATGGATCAGCATAAGACTCAGGATAAAGTTGTAGTTCATGAACATGAGCAGGGACAAGATCAAGACCAGGACAAAGTAATCGTTCATGAACATGAGCAAGGACAAGATCAAGTGATTGTTCATGAACATGAGCAAGGACAAGATCAAGTGATTGTTCATGAACAAGATCAGGATCAGGACCAAGATCAGGACCAAGATCAGGATCAAATTCGAACTCATGGACAAGATCAATCACAAGATAATGATCAAGTTGAAATTAATCAGCAAGGACGAGTGATTTATGGTAAAGGAGAAGTTGGTTTATATACCACTACCAGATGGGTTGACTACGGAACTTATTCGTCAAATAGTTTATTTGAAAAGGATATTAAGATTAAATTAAATGGTCAGTATTTAAATGAAATCAGTCTTATTGCAAGCAAAGCCGATATTAGAATCTTATCAGCAACTGCTTATTTGACTGATGGTCGAAAAGTAGATTTGTTATCTTATACTGGAGAATTTATTTCTCAGGGATACCAACTACGTACAAAGCTAATGTATGATCGACCACTTTTAGTTAAAAAATTAGTTATTACAATTAAATCAGCTAATTTCAGTTTAATGAAACATGGAAAACTAAGAGTTTCATTAGGATTTATACAATAAAAATGGCATAAAAAAGATTTAAAATTAACTCCCTCATGATGCCTAAACTGATCTTCAGTTTAGGCATTTTTAATTGGATAAAAAGCCATCAATTAAAAAAATTAAATTACTCTAATTTAAATTGAATAATTTATAATATTGAAAAATGTAAATTATTACAAAATTTTTCCTTTACAATTTAATGATAGAACCTTTTTTAAATTAAGAAAAAATTCCCATTAGAGATAGATATGAATTATTGTGATAGACATAAATATTTTAAAATGGGTAATAAGCTTTTGCATTTGCAATGCTTAATAAAACACTGAGGGGAAAATAAGGATGGAGCAACTTATGTTAGGTCTTGTTGGATTTATTTTAATGCTGGTACTTTTAGGTTGGTTTATTATAGGATTAGTCACAGTATTTTTGCCGATCATAGGTTTCATTTTTCTCATTTTTAAATCAACTAAAGAGTTGGAAATGAATCACAAAATAAAAGAAACCAATTTTGTCTTAGTTGTGGATGATCAATATCATACAATTATTCCATTGATTAAAATTTTCCAACAAGCCAGCGTTCCATTTAAATATGTAGCTGATGGATTTGATGCAATAAAGGAGCTAACTCAAACACAGTTTAAACTGATAATCATAGATCATATAATGCCAAATTTAAATGGTATTGAAACACTAACTGAGGCAGATCAATTTTTAAACGATTCGCATCACACTCCTGTTATATTTTTTAGTGGAAGTAATTTTGATGAAGAAATTAAATGCAAATTAAATCACCTCACAATTGTTGATTCTTGGGACAAGTCGATGAATAAAATGGAATTAAATGATCGTGTTAATCAGTTAAATTTAATTTCTAGCATTTAATAAAATATTTATAGTTTTAAAAATATTATGAACTTTTACAATAATTATGATTCACCAATATTATTTTTAGACCTATATAAAATATTCAAATAATGATAAAGCAATAATTAATTGTTTGAGAGCAAAAGTTCATTGCATTGAAAGGAGAGCGATGGTTAAAACTGCTCAATTCAAATAAGATAAATTGTTTGTTGCTTACTAAATAAAATTTAAATAAGGAGAGTTTTATGAAAAACCATATATTATTATCACTTGTAGTTGGATGTCTTTTTTTTCAAAACATTAGTTCAGCGGGCGAACAGACTTCTGATGTTCAAAGTATTCGATTTGAAGATTTGAAAGTGGCATGTTTAAATCCATCACGCTTTCATAATCAAATTGCCCCATCGAATATTCAAATTTCATGTTCAGAAATTAGAGCTAAATGGATTCCAGATGAACAAGGTAAATTAAGTCTTCCAAGTAAAAGAGTTGTGCTCACATCTGTGATATCTAATAAATATAGTGTATCACCAATTTCTGCTGAAGTTGCAGTCGAGCCCACAGAAGCAGTTTGTAGTCAGTATAAACAAGTTATTGAAACTGTTGAATCATTACATAATGCTACATGCGAAAAAATAACTGCTTTTGAAGGAACCGCCCAAGAGTATTGTGCGCAAAATCTGGATGTTTTAAGAGTTGATAATCCTGCTGCTATTAAAGTACAAGAGACAGGTAAGAAAACAAGTTTATGTAGTTTAAAAATGCAAGAATAACATATTACTTTTATGATTTCGCTGTTAATTTCATTTTCAGCGAAATCATAATTTAAATTTTATAAAATTTAAATGTTGTTTTGTGACATTGGAGATCAAATCAACTTTATTCTCAAAGTGATTCTTCTTTGGCAAACACAATTCGCTTATTTATTACGGACATTTTACTTTATCACCACTGTTGCATGAATGTAGTCTCAGTTTTTGCATTTTCAAAACATTACTAAACAATACTTGAGATAGGTTTTTATTTAATTTTTATCTTTATAAGGAATTTAATATGTCGTTACAATTTAAAGTTATTTCTCCTATAATTCTATTTTTTCTTTATTTATTTATAATACCTTTTTTGATTTCATGTGAATTTGTATCGAATCATGATCATAATAAAACATTTGTTCCAACGCGACCTGAACTGCAACCTAATAATCCTAAAATAAATGCGCAAAAATATGGTGATATTTACAGAGAACAAGATCAAGATTTTATTAATGCCATTAATGACCCATCTCTCACAGCTGTAACTCGTGAATTTGGTTTATCCAAAATTTCAATTAAGGAATTTCCTTATTCCTCAGAATTTGCAATTGCGGATGTAAAACCTTGGTCTTCTTGGTGGTATCCTAAAAGAGAAAAAAATTTGTTTGATAATTCAAAAGTCCGGTCATCTAAAGATTATAAAAATTTCTCTACTTTAAGTAAATTTGACCTTATTAAAAAAAATAAAAATAAAAATGCACCTTCTGCTGCGGCTTATGAGAAAACATTATATAATCCTAATGCATTAAGTTGGGAGGGGTTGTGCGATGCTTGGTCAATTGCATCCATTTTATTTCCTGAACCTAAACGATCTGTTACAATTAATTTGAATAATAATTATGATATCATATTTGAAGTCAAAGATCTTAAAGCACTATTATTAAAAACATTTGAATCAGTTGATGACCAATATTTTAAATACTACGGACAAAAATTTTCGGGACAAGAAAATGCTTGGATTTACCCAGATATATTTCCTGAACAATTTCATCGATTTCTTGAAGTACAACTATTTGAAAAGCATAAAGCTTTTATTATTGATACTGATCAAGGTGTCGAAATGTGGAATGCTCCAGTTTTTAAAGCTAATTATACCATGACTCGAATTCCAGATGAACCTAATTCAATTTTTGTTAGAACTTGGATTTATTTAGCAGACTCAATCAAAACTGATGATCATAATTTTGTTGGAACCAAAGAAGTTGTTCGTGAGTATGATTATGTTCTAAAAGGTGATAGAGATAGCAATGGTGATCTTATTGTGAATCTAGGTTATTGGGTCAAAGGTCCAAATAACAATGATTCAAGACGTGATCATCCAGATTTTATCATTCTTCCACCGGATATTCAGCTTCTGAAAAGAAAAAGTTGGAATCCTGAAATTGATATAGAAACAGTTGATGAAATTCTATCTACTTCTTATTAGTGCTCTACGATATACAAAATATAATCTTATATCGTAGAGCTATACTATTTGAATGCTCAAGGAAATTAAGGAATTGTGATTTCAACAATTTGTCGGCCTTTACCCTCAAATTGGACTATTGCTTGGGCAGTACGTCCATCAGGCAAAGTAGCCTTCAGGGAGTAGTTACCAGGTTCTAAAACTTTAAAGAAATATCCCGCAGGATTAACTTGAAATGGTTTCTCACCAGTAATTTGTTTTACTTCGTTTATGTCTATTTTAGCTTTGGAAATCGGAGCGCCATGAGAATCTGAGACATGGATAGCGAGTAAATTCATTTCACTACGAGTAAGTAAATACTGCCAACCTTTTCGTTGTTTTTCTAAAGTAGGCTGTTGTAAAGAATATGCTGGTATAAAGTCTTCATTGACCTCAATGGTAAAAGCCAATGCCCCAAACTCCGAGTGCATAAATGACATTGAGTCCCCATCAACAGAGTAGAGTAACTTCCAAGGTGTTCCTGGCGTGTAAGATCCACTTCCTGAATCGGAAGGTAAAACTGCAGCTAATTCTTGGCCTACACGTTCTTGCAAACTATTATTACCTGATAATTGACCTTCGCAACCATATGGGTAAAGTACAAGTTCTCCATAAGAATGATAAGATAGCGAAACCGTGGGCATAACGAAATTTCCTAATTTAATCATTGCCGTTGTTTCGGGTTCACTTGCAGCTCCAGTTCCATGATAATCTTGTGCTTCGCGATTAGTAGAGGAGCCGTTGCAGGCGGCCCAATTGAATGGATAGTTTCGGTTAATATCTACACCATAAATTTGGCCCTTATCATCTCTGGCGTTCTTTCTCCACATTTGATTCTCAGTCCATACCATATTGTTGCCATCAACATTAAGCATAGGAACGATCCACACATTCCAAGTAGAGAGTGCATTGATTGCAGCTTCGTTGTGTGCTTGAATAGCTTGTAAAATTGTATGTCCAACATTCAAAACTATTTCTGAAGTCATTACCTCTCGGGCATGATGCATTCCATCGATAATGATTGAAGGCTTCGTATACATTTGAGGTAATGAAGGAGTAGATGATATCAAAAGAGCCCAAATCGGGCGACCTTGAATTGATACTCCGACTTGTTGCAAATGAGTGAGTTGTGGAAATGCTTTTGCCAAGGCTCGCAAGGCGGCTTCTACTTTAACAGGATTTAAATAATTGGGATCAATTGAGGATTGTTCAGAAAATTTTGTAATCGGGCGGAAAAGGCCTCGCAGACCTTGTGACTGTAAAAACTGGACACCAGTTTGGTTCGTTACTACTTCAGCTATACCCTTTTTTAAATTTGTACCAGCAATATCAAATTGATTTTTACGTAGCCATCCTAATAATTGTCTCATACTATTTGGAGTCGGTTTGGGTAATTGAATATAATATCGAACTACATTCATTTGGTTACGAGGTGCGAGTGGTGACGAAAATCCCATTAAGGACATCATCAAAAATCCAATTAGTAATATATTAATTTTTCGTTTCATAAAGTTATTCCCCTTCAATATAGATTGTGAGGTATGTGCTAATGGGTATGAGAGTCAATATTAAAATGAATTAGTTGATTATTGACGCAAAGACAAGGACGTAATTTCAAGGTAAAAACTATGATGTCGGCTAATTTTACCCTTACTAGTTTTACGCAATCTCAAGGGTTTACGGTATTAAATCTCATTTTTAAATCGAGTTGGGCTTCAAATAAGTTAGTTTTGAGATAATGGCTTTTTTTAATGATTTTTTAAATAAAAACGGAATTTTGATTTGTGTAAAAAAATCCTAAAGTTATTGATAGCTCTGGCAGAAGTTATGAGATGATAATTGGGGGTCCATACAAATTTGTCTCATGTATTTTCCAATAGCAATTAGTGGCCAAGTAAATGGATAAATGGGATACACCATATAAAATAATCCAGGATGCCCAGTACCTGTAACACTAGGATCAGTCCAGAATCCATTTCCCTGATTCTTAAATGTTTCACCATTTTTTTCAAATTGATTCATCAGATAGTTAATGGCATCTCTGGTTGTTTTTGAATGTGCTTCATTGGCATCACATAATGCCATGATTGCCCAAGCTGTTTGGCTGGCAGTCCCTACGCTAGAATTAGAGTTTACAAGCAAGGGGTTTTTATATGAATCCGTTGATTCACCAAAGCTGCCATCGCTATTTTGAATTCTTTTTAAAAATTTTACGGCATCTTGAATGACTGAATTGTCTTTAGAAATGCCAACCGCACGCAAACCAGTGATAACAGCGCTGGTTCCAAATATATAATTTACTGCCCAACGACTCATCCAAGAGGTGTTTAAATTTCTAACTCTTGATTTTTTTAGATATTGAATTGCATTTGCAATTTTTTGAGAATTAAAAGCATTCTTATTGGTAAAAAGCCCTAATGCTTCAAGTGCATGTCCTGTAACATCGGGACGACTAATATCAAAAAGTTCAGCTGAGTCACTAAAGTCAGTTGAAAATATTTTTAAAAACGATGTTCCGGTATTATTTTTATCAAAAGTACCCCATCCATAATCTTTATTTTGAAAGTTTGATATAAAGTTTAGTGCTTTTTTTTCATCATAATTTTTTAGTTTCAAATTTTTAAGTGCAATAATAGTCTCAACGGTATCATCAATATCAGAATAAATTTCAAATCCCTCACCAAAAGGAAAAGCTCCATTTTTTTGTTGGGTATCAGCTAAGCATTGTGCTGCAATCTGAATTTGATTATCAGGTAGGCCATTTTCTCTCAATGCTCTAATTGCTAATGCTGTATCCCAATATCGTCCATCATCAAGAACTCCCATATAGGAGCTTAAATTAGTTTTAAAGTACATTTGTTCAAGAAAATTTAATCCTTTTTGAAATTGTGTTTGAATCTGATTAGTAAAATTGTGGCCGTAGTAATGATCAATTGTGATTAAGCTAAAGAGCGTTGCTAATGTATAACCACCCCAGCTTCCATTAGGCCGTTGAAGTTGTAGTATATTATTCTCAACTAATTTTTTCCAATTTGCAGAATTATATCTATCAATAAAACTAATATTTCCGTTATTAATTAAATTTTCCAATTTGGTTAAAGAGCCGTTAAGTAAGATATTTTTTAATGATTTGTATTGAGTCGTTGTTTGAATGAATAATTCATTCAATGAAAATTCAGATCCAAGATTTGTTTTACTAATGCGATGGACGCGAATATAACCAATAGGACGCATGTGGGGTATTACCCATTGAGAAAACTTGTCAACCGTGTAGGGTGAAATAAAATCCGAATATGTTGCTGAGGGAACATATATAATATTGTCCCATGAATAATTACCAAAGAGTGCCATAATTATTTTAGTAAACAAAACAGCTTTTTCAGCACCACCTTGTTTTAATATATACGACTTTGCAAGATTTAATGAAGTATCAATTTCTAGTTGTTTTTGAGGAAACTCAGGCCTTAATACCTTAAGGGCCCAGTAATGAAATATACTTGCATCAATACTATTGGGTACTTTTAAATTCTGATCATCAAGTTCAAGCCAAAACCCTTCCTGTTTATTTTGTTTTGATAAAATTAAATTGAGTAAATATTCATTGTTCATGGAGGTATTTGCTAAGCCTAACCATCGACTCAGTAAATAGTACTGTGAAATAAAATGAGAACCAAGATAGGCTGGCATTGACCAAAACTCACATTCATGATTGTCACTTAATATTTTTTTACTTAATAAGTTATTTTTTGCAATAGAAACAATTTTTTCTAATTTATTTAAATCAACTGTATGGTGAGATTGCGTTAAAATAGGAGAAATAACAAGTTCATTACCATGGACCCACATACTAAGAAAAAATTGTAATAAAATAGACGTGATGGTAAATTTCTTCATTTTTCCGAACCTATTGAAGTTATAATGTTTTTAAGTATTCAAGAATATCGCTTTTAATTTGGTCTGGTATTGGTTTTGAAGGTATTTGATTCCAATCTTTAATATCGTGTCCTTGATTAGAACAACCTAAATTAGTTGTATCGTATATTTTTGTTGAAGGAGGTTCATGATCTAATTTCAATTCAACATCAAGTCCAGGATTATCGATAATGTATGGAGTGTAAGGAGTATTCCTATTTTTTGGATCATCCTTCAGTTTCCATTTGGCAGGTCTTTCATTTGGAAATAAGACAGCTCTTAAGTTTGGAACTGATCCATTATGAAAATAAGGAGCCGAAGCCCATACTCCCCATAATGGCGGAATTTGATATCCGTAAACCTTCTTTTTCAATTCTTCATTAATTACATTAGTACAATCAAATCCATAATACTGAGCACAGAAGTTTTTAACTTCTTTGACTGATTTTGGATTTTCAGGTTTAGGATTATTTAAGTAATCAGAAAGAACTTTTCTAGTTCTAAATTGATAGTTTTCGTCAGCATAATGACCAAGCCAGGTTTTTTCAACCGTGTTAATATAAAGAAGATTCATTCCTTTGATTCGAGTGTCGTCTGTATTTATATGACTCCAATTGATAATTTCATCGGAGTAATTTCCTTTTTTTGGATCTCTAAAGTCGGTTGGATTACGATAGTAAACCCCACGCTCTGAATATTTGCCGTGGCATTCAGAACAGTATTTATTAAATGCCTGTTCTCCTCGTGATATTTTATCTAAACTCAATCCTTTTAATTTAGGATATTCGGGGGGATCCATTTTATGAATTTCGTCATAGATTTGAGTAAATAATCCATCCATATCACGAATTTGATTTCCATTTCTTCCAGGTGATAAACTTGCTTGAACAATGACACGACCTGATTTTTTCATCAGACCATCCCAATTAATATAGTTTTTATATTTTAGTTGCCACCAGGGCATTGGATCTAAAACGACCTGAGCAGATTTAAAACCTCTACCAGTTAATCCTTCTAAGGAAGGTTTGGGAGTCCAATAATCCATATTCTCATCTCTCCAGCTTACTAGATATTCAGCAAAACTCCAAGGGTTTGTGTGACCTGCGGCCAAACTTTGGCGAGTTGGATCTAACATAAAATCAAAGACGGAATACAATAAAATACTTCTATTGATAAATGAACTCGACTTGGCCTCTGAACCTTTTTTGTAAATTTCTTTAATTCGATTGGTTAAAGTCGAAAGTGACTTTATATTTTCAGCTTTATTTTTAAATATAAGATCATTTAAAAATAATTTTAAATCAACTCTTGTATTCCCAATTCCTGGTACAAATTGACCATTAATATAACTCGAATGACATAAAAAGCAATTAGGTGATACACCACTAAGATGATCACCTACTTTTGCCCAAGTCTCTGGTTCTGATTTAATATAAGAAACGTTGTAAGAATTAAGCCCGTATTGTAATTGCATTTGTCGTTTTATTGATTGCTTTTGATCTAACGTTTTCATAAGCCCATATAGCATTTGTCCTGGTACAAATGGAAATTGAATCAAGTCTTGTTTTTTTGTCGAATCAAATGTTTCAGATATTTTAGGGTTTGGAGTTACGATACGTTTAATTAAATTGGGATCAAATTCATGACGTTTAGTCGTGTTAGCGCTAAATGATTTCAGAGAAATAAATGAGAAATTCGAAAGTATTAAGATAATAACCATTTTCTTTTTAGTATGAGAAAACATAAAATCTGGTTCTCCTATTAAAACTTTAAGAGCTTTAATATAAAATATTTTAATTCTTGTGGTCTGTTTTTTAAATTAACAACTGAAGGTAATTTAAAAAAGCGAATTCGTCTCTATTGATTTTCTTTAATTGCTCAATTTTTCAAAACAACTTGCCAAATACTGGATAAGCAATTCCATCTCCCAAGCTCAATGCCTCGGATATGTTACATTTAATTAATTACTTAAAAGTACTTGTAATATTCTCTGTGCATTAATCAAAAATAAAAATTCAGATTCAAGCTCGTCTTAAAAGAAAGAATATAGCTTAATATGATGAAAACATAAACTGTTATTATTTGTACAGATGACAAAAAAAGTCACAAAATGAAATAACACAGCGATTTTGTCCGCGTACCGAGTCACTTAACTTCAGAAAAACGAATATAAAAAGGTTATCATAATTAGAGTTAGTTCGGAGATTTAATTTGAAAATCAGTTCATTTTCTTGAGTTGTCCACAGGGTTTATTTATTTTTACCGAGTATGTGTGGATAACCTCCTGGTTGATCTAGCTTAGTGCTACTATTTTTGTTTAATACCCAGCTTGCTGCGCTTGAAGTTGCAGCATTCTGACGGCCTTTGATAAATTGTAGCCCAGAAATGAGCGCTGG
>Ga0154020_10000717_pt1 | contig 40766 bp, 35 predicted proteins | sample Klosneuvirus_201_FD_109709 | JGI IMG/M metagenome (GOLD analysis project Ga0154020, IMG submission 109709) | Active sludge microbial communities from wastewater, Klosterneuburg, Austria - Klosneuvirus_20160825_MG | ecosystem: Engineered > WWTP > Aerobic digester > Activated sludge | place... | reverse complement strand
CTGGTATCAACCTATTCAGAAACCCAGCAACAGGCCATGTCCATTACTTTTTTCTTTGTGATGATTTTTATGCTGATGAGTGGTTTATTCACCCCGATAGACAGCATGCCGGCCTGGGCGCGTACAATCTCTTACTTAAGTCCTTTGACTTATTTTATTGATGTAATGCGCATGATCGTTTTGAAAGGAAGCGGGTTCGACGATTTGTCGAATCAATTCTATATTATATTGTTCTTCGCTCTCGTGCTGAATGTTTGGGCCACTCTGAATTACCGGAAAACAAATTAAGCCTTAACTTTGCCGGAAGAAGTTACTGACTAATTATTCCCCACATTCTTCCTGTTTTTCCTTTATCCCTTCGGTAAGAGAAAAAATCGTCCTCAAAAGAACAACGGTTCAGGTGCCAGATGTTGTTTTCGTATAAACCCAAATTCAGCATCCACTTTTTATTGCAGGCTGCCAGATCAATGCGATTGTTCTCAAAATACGCATCACCAAAACCGGCATCACGAAATTGTTGTGTCACTTCTTCTCCAACCTCAAAGCGTTTAAATGAAATGCCTTGACCGATGGCTGCTCGAATGTTTTGTGTTTCTGCCCCCAGTTCACACATGGCCTCAATTGTGTTTTTTACGATGCCGCCAACGGTCCCTCTCCATCCGGCATGCACAGCGGCAACGACTTTATTTTTTGGGTCCTCAAATAAAATAGGATAACAATCGGCAACGCTTACGGCAAGAACAATTCCCGGCTCATTGGTAACCAGGGCATCGCCTTCCTGAGCCCCTTCACTGGCTATACACACTTTGCAACTGTGAATTTGTTTGAGCGTGGCCAGTTGTCGTTCCTGAAGTCCCAGAGCCTCCAGCGCCAGCTTTCGGTTGTGATTGATGTTTGATTTTTGGTCCTCAGAACCTCCAAGGTTAAGGAAGTTAAATGGGGCGGGTGAAACGCCTCCTGTGCGCGTTGAGAAGCCATGTATGCAGGAAATATTAGGGGCGCTTATCCACATTAACTAATGTAACTCAGCTTCATCATGTTGGTGCGTCCTTTTTCCTTCATGGGCATACTGGCAATGTTGATCACAAGGTCATCGCTTTTTAGTTGCCCTTCTTTTTTAACCATTTCTTTCAGGTCGTTGATGGTTTGATCGGTACTTTCGTACTTGTCGTAAAAATAGCCTCGCACACCCCACACTAAACTCAAAGTAGTGAGTAGAGAACGGTTGTCAGTGAAAATAAAAATAGGCGCCTTAGGCCGGTGGCTTGATAATTTAAAGGCGGTATACCCGCTATTGGTCATGCTGATGAGTGCCCGGGCACCTGCATGGTGGGCCAGAGAACAAGCATTGTAACAAATGCTGTCGGTAATGTAGGTAATGGTTTTCAGTTTAGGTGTATGTTCTTTATGGTAAATGGTATCCAGTTCTTCAACTTCGGTAATGATTCTGCGCATCATCTCAATTACTTTAACAGGGTATTTGCCCACCGAAGTTTCCGCGCTTAACATCACGGCATCGGCCCCATCCATAACCGCATTGGCTACGTCGTTTACTTCAGCGCGGGTAGGCGTGTAGCTGGTGATCATGCTTTCCATCATTTGTGTGGCGATGATAACGGGCTTACTCATTTCAATGCACTTTTGAACCAGCATTTTTTGGATGAGAGGAACGCGTTCCATTGGTAGTTCAACGCCAAGGTCGCCGCGGGCCACCATTATTCCATCCGTTACGTCGATAATGTTGTCAATTTCATTGATGGCTTCCGGTTTTTCGATCTTGGCAATTACTCTGGCGCGTTTGCCTTTGTTTTTTATGATCTCTTTCAGCTCAACAATGTCGGTTACACTTCTTACAAAGGATAAACCTATCCAATCAAAATCGTGTTCGAGAGCAAAGTCCAGATCACGAAGATCTTTTGGGGTTAAACAGGGCAGTGAAATTTTGGTGTTGGGAAGATTAACACCCTTTTTAGAAGAAAGCGGTCCGCCGGAAAGAATAGTACAGCGCACACGGTCCTTACCATTGGTTTCAATCACTCTCAGGTGAATTTTACCATCGTCGATGAGCACCAGTTCTCCTGCTTTCACATCTTGAGGAAACTGGGGGTAGGTGATGTAAATCTCCTCTGCGTCGCCTTCTTTTTCTTTGGTGGTGATTCTGATCTCTTTGCCATTTTCAAGTTGCACAAGATTATCTTTAATCACTCCAATGCGGAGTTTTGGTCCCTGCAAATCGGCTAATATTCCTACATGGCGGTTTAATTTTTTATTTAGTTCACGAATGTTGTTTACCGTATTCAACACCGCTTCGTAATCCCCATGTGAAAAGTTAATGCGACAAATGTCAAGCCCCTCATTGTACATGGCTTCTAGAGTTTTTACGTCGGCGGTGGCCGGACCCATGGTGGCTACAATCTTTGTGCGGTTAAATTGCTGCATAGTTAGGATTAAGAAGCTAAGTTAAGAAATGACAAGCAGGAATGAAATTAAATTATTGTCATGAAATTTCTACAATACTGATTTCTCATTTCTAATTGGGCAGAAGCCTATTAGAAATCAGTAACAAAAGATTATTTCCTTTTAATAACCTTTTCCACCGCCGCAACAATGTTCACGGTGTCGAGCCCGTATTTTTTCATCAACTCATCCGGCGTTCCGCTTTCACCAAAGGAATCCTGAACCGCAACAAACTCCTGGGGGCTTGGTAATTTTCTTGACAGGAGTTGGGCTACGCTGTCGCCCAAACCACCGTTCATTTGGTGCTCTTCAGCAGTGACCACACATTTTGTTTTGGCCAGTGATTTAAGAATGGCGGTTTCATCCAGAGGTTTGATGGTATGTATGTTGATGACTTCTGCATCAATTCCTTTTTCTGCCAGGTGTTCCGCAGCTTCAATAGCTTTCCAAACCAGGTGGCCGGTGGCGATAATAGTAACGTCTTTGCCTTCATTCAGCATCACGGCTTTTCCAATTTCAAAAGTTTGGTCGGGTGCTGTGAAATTTGGTACAGACGGGCGGCCAAAGCGAAGGTAAACCGGACCGTGGTGTTTGGCAATGGCAATGGTAGCGGCTTTGGTTTGGTTAAAATCGCAGGGATTGATGACCACCATGTTGGGCAGCATTTTCATCAAACCAATGTCTTCAAGAATCTGGTGCGTTGCTCCGTCTTCGCCCAGGGTAAGCCCGGCATGTGATGCACAGATCTTTACATTTTTGTCGGAATAAGCAATGCTCTGGCGGATCTGATCATACACGCGTCCTGTGCTGAAATTGGCAAAGGTACCGGTGAACGGGATTTTTCCTCCAATGGTTAAACCTGCTGCAATACCCATCATGTTGGCTTCAGCTATGCCTATCTGGAAAAAGCGCTCAGGAAATTCTTTCTCGAAAGCGTCCATTTTTAAAGAACCGGTAAGGTCGGCACACAAGGCCACCACCTGATCGTTTTGTTTGCCCAGTTCCAGCAAACCGGCGCCAAATCCCGAGCGGGTGTCTTTCTTCTCAGTGTAGGTGTATTTTTTCATAGTTAGTATATTCTTACGGTCATGGGTGTACCGGCTCTTACTTCAAAATTATGTTCTGTGGTTTTCAGTGTTTCTTTGGCCAGTTCGGCCCTGAACACCACTTTGTATTTGCCGGGTTGTAAATATATAATTTCATTTTGTGAAGCCATGTTGAGGTTACACACCCATTCTAAGCTTTTTCCATTGTCTACATAAACGCTGCCGTATCCCTTGCTGCTTTTATTAAAATAAACATTTCCACTTGCCGGAATCTTAATTGTGTTGGTACTGCTTTGTTTGATCTCCACATCCTTAAGTTTAATACGTGGAAGTGTGAGGATCTCAAGATCATATTTCCCTACAATGTATTTTTCTTTTGTGCCAAACTCCTGCACATTGAGGGTTCTCATAATGCCTTCCTGGCGAACGATGGTTGTAGGAAAATAATTGCTGTTTTGTCCGTCGAGTTGTAATAAAAGATAACCCTGTGGGGCATCAAGTGAAATAATATTGTGTTTGCCTTTTTCAATGCTAATGTTCTTTTTTTCTACCGGCGGGATGGTATGTACAACCAGATCATATTTCCGGTCAGGGTCAAGCACCAAAGTATCAGGATTTCCACGGTGATTTATAGTGTGCAGGTAGTTGTGTTTTACTAATGAGGAGCCGGCCTCATAAAAGGTCATGTCTACATCGCTTTCAGATGGTTTTTTGTTGATATCGAGAAGGTTCACCTGCACAGTGGTTTGTGACAAGGACTCAGTCAGAACCAACTTCAAAACATCCATAAAGTTGGCCTCATTGCTTACATCATAAAACTTCCCCATACAGGCAAAGGCATCCGCAAATTTCACATCCAGGCCAACACCTATTACAAAGGGGCGAAGAAAAATGCCCTTGCGTTGCATGTCAATGCTCACCTGACATGGATTGCCGCCGCACTCTTCGATTCCATCAGTGATTAGAATAACGATGTTGCGGCAGGTGTTGCATGTTGGGAAATCGTTAATGCACTGTCCAAGCGAGTAGGCAATAGGTGTTGTGCCCGTTGGCTCAAGTTTTTGAATGCGCTGTTTAATTTTTTCAGTATTGGTTTTAGCCGGTGCAAACGCCACTTCCAGTTTGGTGTCTTCGCAATTGCGTTCAGGTCTGAAAAAGGTAGTGTGTCCGTAACAACGCAGGGCCAACTCGAGGTTCGGGATACTTTTTAAACTATCCAGAAACTCCCCCATTACTTTTTTTGCAACTTCAATTTTGATATTGCTGTTCCAGGCGCCGTTCATGCTGAAGGAGTCGTCGAAAATAAAAAGGATACGGTTTGTGGTTTGTGTTTGGGAATACGTGCTAAATGCACAAAGTAGAAACAGCAAACTATATTTCACTTTCCTTAATCGGTATGAATGACGACTACCCATGGCCTGATTGCCCTTGCGGAGGAGACTAATAATCACCTAACGTTAAGGGAAGCTGATCGAGTGCTTTTTTAAGTTGTTCATCGTTAGGCGCCGAACCGTGCCATTTGTGCGTGCCCATCATATAATCAACGCCCATACCCATTTCGGTTTTCATTAGGATAACAATTGGTTTGCCTTTTCCAAGATGAGTTTGAGCCTGCTTAAAGATGGCAATCACTTGCTCAAGATCATTCCCATGAGGGTTTTCAAGCACCGTCCAACCAAAGGCTTCAAATTTTGCTTTTAGATTTCCAAGGGGTAAAACCTTATCAACATCACCATCAATTTGTCTTCCATTGTAATCAACGGTGGCAATGTAATTGTCTACTTTATTAGCTGAGGCATACATGGCTGCTTCCCAGATTTGCCCTTCCTGAAGTTCTCCGTCCCCATTCAGGCTGTAAACAATGTGCTGGTCTTTGTTCAGTTTTTTGCTTAGCGCAGCCCCAATGGCCACGCTCATGCCCTGACCAAGTGAACCACTGGCAATGCGAATGCCCGGCAAACCTTCATGTGTTGTAGGATGACCCTGTAAACGGGTGTTGAGTTTGCGAAAGGTGTTGAGTTCCTTAACCGGAAAATAGCCGTTGTGCGCCAATACACTGTAATAGACCGGGCTGATGTGCCCGTTGCTGAGAAAAAACAAATCTTCATTTTTGCCATCCATACTGAATTTGGCTGGTTCATAGCGGAGAATTTCACCATAAAGCCCGACAAAAAATTCCACACAACCCAGGGAACCGCCAGGATGGCCGGAGTTTACGGCGTGTACCATTCTCACAATATCGCGGCGCACCTGGGTGCAAAGTCGCTTCATCTCATCCATTTTAGGCATAGTTGCAGAGTTTACCGACAAAATTAACATTTGCCAGTCGCCCGAGAGACTTGCTGTTAATAAGAAGAAAGGGATGTTAAAAACTAGAAAATCCCCGGAGGCCAAAGGGAAAAAATGCCTCGCTTATTAGTATATTTGCAGGTTTTAATTCAAAACCTAATTTATACTCATGGCACTCAAATGTGGAATCGTTGGTTTACCGAATGTTGGCAAATCCACTCTTTTTAATTGTTTAAGTAATGCAAAGGCACAGGCAGCCAATTTCCCTTTTTGTACTATAGATCCAAACGTTGGAACGATTACCGTGCCCGATGAGCGTATGACCAAACTCTCTGAAATCGTTAAACCTCAGAACATTGTGCCAACTACGGTTGAAATTGTGGACATTGCCGGCCTCGTTAAAGGCGCCAGCAAAGGCGAGGGTTTGGGCAATAAATTTCTTGGAAACATACGCGAGTGCGACGCCATCCTACATGTTTTGCGTTGTTTCGATGATGATAACGTGGTACACGTAGATGGACGAGTAGATCCGGTTAGGGATAAGGAGATTATTGATACCGAATTACAACTGAAAGACCTTGAAAGTGTTGAAGGTAAAATGAAAAAATTCGAAAAGCTGGCCAAAACCGGCACTGACAAAGAGGCTGTACGGATTTTCGCAACACTTACAAAGGTGAAAACTACTCTCGAAGGCGGCATGTCAGCCAGAGCCTGTCATCTTGAAGACAATGAATTGCCATACATCGCCGATTTGCATTTGCTGACCATTAAACCTGTGATGTATGTGTGTAATGTAGACGAAGCTTCTGCTAAAACAGGCAATAAACACGTGGATGCAGTGAAAGAAGCTGTTAAAAATGAAAACGCGGAAATTCTGGTAATCACCGCACAAATGGAAAGCGAAATAGCTTCTCTTGAAACCTATGAGGAAAAACAGATGTTTTTGGCCGAAATGGGATTAGATGAACCCGGCGTGAACAAACTGATTAAATCCGCTTATAAATTATTGAAGCTCGACACCTATTTCACTGCTGGGGTAAAAGAAGTGCGTGCCTGGACCATTACCCACGGCACTAAAGCCCCGCAAGCCGCGGCGGTAATCCATACCGACTTTGAAAAAGGCTTTATTAAGGCGGAAGTGATTGCTTACAACGATTTTATTTCCATGGGCTCTGAAGCCGCTTGTCGCGAAGCCGGTAAACTAAGAATAGAAGGAAAAGAATACGTTGTGAACGATGGAGATGTGATGCATTTTAGATTTAATGTCTAAAGACAATTTCTAATTTCTGATTTCTAATTTTGTGTGAACAAGAATGGGAACAATAAAACGATTTGAGGACCTGGAAATTTGGAAGGAGGCAAGGATCCTGCTTCAGGAACTTATCCCTTTGTTCGATAAAGCCGAAGAATTAAGGTGCTTTGAATTGAAGTCACAAATCGAAAGGTCTTCGGGTTCAGTCATGGACAATATTGCAGAAGGTTTTGAACGGGATGGAACACGTGAGTTTATCCAGTTTTTAGCAGTAGCCAAAGCCTCTTTGGGAGGAGTTAGATTTCAGCTATATAGGGCAATGGATAGGAAAGTGATTTCAATAGAAAGTCATGATGATTTGCAGCAAAAGTGTTTGGTATTGGCTGCACAAATCGCTGGCTTTATAAACTATCTGAACAACTCAAGCATTAAAGGGCAGAAATTTAAAAAACCCGAATCCAATTAGAAATAAGTAATTAGAAATTAGTAAAATGAACAACCACGAAATTGACTTTAAGCTTTCCGGAGAGGAAATGCAATGCGTAGAGATTGAGCTCGATCCGCAAGAAGCCGTAATCGCTGAACCCGGCAGTTTTATGATGATGACCGACGGCATACAAATGCAAACCCTGTTTGGGGATGGCAATGAAAAAGGAATTATGGGTAAATTGTTTTCCGCAGGCAAACGTTTGCTGACTGGTGAAAATTTGTTCATGACCGTTTACACCAATACCTCACAGCAAAAACGCCAGGTCAGTTTTGCCGCGCCTTATGCAGGAAAAATCATTCCCTTAGACCTGCATCGTTTAGGTGGTAAGATCATTTGCCAAAAAGATAGTTTTTTGTGTGCCGCCAAAGGCGTAGCAGTTGGCATTGAATTTCAAAAAAAGCTGGGCACCGGTTTGTTTGGCGGGGAAGGGTTCATCATGCAAAAACTCGAAGGCGACGGACTGGCCTTTGTGCACAGCGGAGGACATGTGATCGAAAAAAATCTTCAAATTGGTGAATTACTGAAAGTGGATACCGGCTGTATTGTTGCTTTTACAAGTGACGTGGATTACGACATACAGTTTGTTGGAGGGGTAAAAAACACTTTATTCGGAGGCGAAGGTATGTTTTATGCCAGTTTACGAGGTCCGGGCAAGGTATGGATCCAAACCCTTCCTATTAGCCGTTTGGCAGGACGAATCCTCTCCTATGGTTCCTTCCGGAGAAAGGAGGAAGGCAGTATATTAGGCGGCTTGGGAAACATTTTAGACGGTGACGGAATTTAAAACTACTTTTAAGCAAGAGATATTTAAAGGCACCAATTAGAAATTAGAAATCAGGAATTAGCAGAGAATGGCAAAATCAACCTACAACGAAGACAGCATAAAATCCCTCGACTGGAAAGAACACATCCGCACCCGCCCCGGTATGTATATCGGGAAATTAGGCGATGGCAGCGCTTTCGACGATGGCATTTACGTACTTATCAAAGAGGTCATGGACAACTCCATCGACGAATTTATGATGGGTGAGGGCAGCAAGATCGAGATTAATATTAAGGATGGTGTAGTTACCATTCGTGATTACGGACGCGGTATCCCCTTAGGGAAAGTAGTGGAGGTGGTCTCTAAAATTAATACCGGAGGTAAATACGACAGTGAAGCCTTTAAAAAATCCATAGGTTTAAATGGTGTAGGTACCAAAGCCGTGAATGCGCTCTCCGTAAATTTTAAAGTAACGTCTTACCGCGATGGCCAGGCTAAAACAGCTGATTTCTCTCGTGGAGAGCTGGTTAAAGAATACAAATTGGTGCCGGCGCCCGGGGAAAAGAACGGCACCTTTGTTGAGTTTAAGCCGGATGACAGTATTTTCAAAAAATACCACTTTGTGCACGAGTACATCGACCGCATGGTGTGGAATTATGCCTTTTTAAATACCGGTCTCAAACTTTATCTCAATGGTCAGGAGTACAAATCGGACCATGGCTTAAAGGATCTTTTAGAAAAAAACATCACCGGAGAAATTCTCTATCCTATCATCCATTTGCGGGGAGAGGACATTGAATTGGCCATGACTCACAGCAACGAACATTTCAGTGAGGAATATTACAGTTATGTGAACGGGCAGTTTACTACTCAGGGTGGAACGCATCAGGCGGCTTTCAGGGAGGCCGTGGTGAAAACCATTCGGGAGTTTTATAAAAAAGAATTTGATCCAACCGATGTGCGCAAATCCATCATCGCCGCCATTGCGGTAAAGGTGCAGGAACCGGTGTTTGAGTCCCAAACCAAAACCAAACTGGGCTCTCAGGAGATTGCCCCGGGCGGACAAAGCATGCGCAGTTTTATCAATGATTTTATCAAGGAGCAACTCGATAATTACCTGCACAAAAACCCGGATACAGCCAAATCCATAGAAGCAAAAATTCTCGCCAATGAAAGAGAACGCAAAGAACTATCGGGCATACAAAAGCTGGCAAGAGAAAGAGCGAAAAAAGCCTCACTTCACAATAAAAAACTGCGCGATTGCCGTGTGCACCTCGATGATACCAAAGACGTGCGTCGTTTAGACACGACCCTTTTCATTTGTGAGGGCGATTCAGCAAGCGGCTCCATTACTAAAACCCGTGATGTGAACTGTCAGGCTGTATTCAGTTTAAAAGGAAAACCCCTGAATTGTTTTGGTCTCGGAAAAAAAGTAGTGTATGAGAATGAGGAATTTAACCTTCTTCAGGCAGCGCTAAACATAGAAGATGGTTTGGAAGAATTGCGTTACAACAATGTGGTGATCGCTACCGATGCCGATGTGGACGGTATGCACATCCGATTGTTATTGTTAACCTTTTTCCTTCAGTTTTTTCCTGATTTGGTGAAAAACGACCATGTAAAGATCTTACAAACCCCTTTGTTCAGGGTGCGTAACAAAAAGGAAACGATTTATTGTTATAGCGATGAAGAACGTAAGGCAGCCATTGCCAAACTGGGCCCAAAACCTGAGATTACCCGTTTTAAGGGGCTGGGAGAAATATCTCCGGATGAGTTCAAACATTTTATTGGGAAAGACATACGCTTGGAGCCTGTGCTGATCGATCAGCGCGCCAGCATTCAGGAATTACTTAATTATTATATGGGCAAAAACACCCAGGACAGACAGGAGTTTATAATCGAAAACCTGAGAATTGAGAAAGAGCTGGAAAAGGACCTCGTGGGTTAACAAAAGTTAATTTTATTACATTTGAGTACTTTGGAACAAGAATTGAATCTACCTTAAATCAAATAAAAACACAAAACGTATGAAAACAAAGCAATTACTTCTGATCCCTGCTCTGGCTGTTTTAACACTGGCGGGTTGTAAGTCTAAAAAAGGCACCCCGGTACAAAAAGAAACCGGTGCCGTAGAGATTACTGTACCTTTCAGCAGCAAAGAGTACCGTAGCGATGAAAATTATTTCAGGGCCAAACAAGTGGGCAAGTCCCCTGATTTGGCAACCGCTAAAAAAATCGCCTTTCAGAATGCCCGCGCCGAAATGGCCGCTAACATTCAGGCTACTGTAAAACGTGTTACCGACCAATACACCAACCAGCGTTCAGTTGGAAACACTCAGGAGTACGAGAATAAGTTTGAAGAGTTGACCCGCGAGGTGGTGAACATGCAAATGTCTAACGTAAAGGAAATCGGCGAAAAGATTTTCAAAGAGCCGGATAATTCATACAGCTACTGGATTGCAATTGAAGCCGGTAAAAAAGAAGTGTTCGAAAAAATGGATGCCAAGATATCCAACGATGCTAAATTGAAGCTGGACTACGACAAACAAAAATTCCAGCAGATCTTTGATGCTGAGATGAAAAAGCTGGCCGAAGAGGGCAAATAAACCCAAGCCAATTAGAGCATCTTCACTGAAGATGCTCTTTTTTTAACCCATTCCGTGAAATCACTTATTTATATAAGCAGTCTGGCTTTCTCCTTGCTTTTTATTTCCTGTACGGGATCCAAAAAGTACTTTAAAGCGGCGGAGAAGATGGAAAAAATGGGCCTTGTTAATGAGGCGGCGGAATTTTATTTTCAATCCCTACAACGGAAACCCACTAACGTTGAAGCGCGATTAAAATTAAAGGAAGTGGGGCAAAAACACACATCCGGAATGGCTTCTGAATTTTTCAGAAACTTTAATACCCAGCAAAACGAAGCCAGTCTTGAAAGTTATGAGCGCATGAAGGATTTTGTGGACCGGTGCGCCGCGTTAAATGTTCAAATGGACTACCCCAAGGCTTACGATGAAGATTATCAGAAAACGGTTGAGGCGTACTGCTCAAAAAATTACCACCAGGCCTCGGTGCTGGTGAACCAAAAAAAATACAACGAAGCACTTGCCTATATTTCAAAGGTGAACCGTTACAACAAAGACTATAAAAATACGGCTCAACTTAGCGTTATCGCCACCTGTGAACCCCTTTACCAGACAGCGATTACCAATCTTCAGAATAAAAATTACGCACCGGCCGTTCAGGCCCTGTCTGCTATTTCTGTAAAAACTGATAAATACAAGGACGCAAAGGATCTCCTGGAAATGGCCAACGCCCAAAGCACCAAACAGTTTATTTTATTTGAACCAAAAAGTTCAGCGAATGCCCTAACAAAAACCATTGAATCGGCCTTGTATAACAACATGAACGATGCAGCCTCCGCCAAGTTAAGTGCCATAAAGGTGATTAACAACACACCCTTTCAACAAACACCTGAAGCCTTTGATTTCACCAAAAGCACCAACGTTGATCTGATTCAGGCGATACGGAAAGCCACAGGAGCTGATTACTTTTACTTTTTTAATGTAAGTAACGCAAAAGAATACGATTCAGGACTTTCAAAAACCCAGAAAAAAGGGTACGAGGAATTTCGCACCCGAAAAAATGACACCTTGGTGATAGTGGAATACAAAGCCTTTAACTATAATCTCGTAAAGGCACAACGGTCTGTTTCTTATGACTTTAGTTTTAAAATCATCAATGCTCTTAACAGCCAGATTGTGGCATCCCAAACCAAAAACATTCAAAGTGCTGACGCGGTAGAGTATCAGGAATTTACCCAACCCTTCAAAAGCAACATCAATAATTTGTATCCCTATAATCCGCAGCAAACAGCCATCACTGCACAATATAACGCCAAAGCCTGGAGAAATTCGTTCAGCGCACGCAACACCTTAAAATCACAGGAAGAATTAAAAACCGACGTGTACAATCAAAATATTAAATTATTCATCACCTCAACTTCATCAATGAAATGAATCTGCGTGCCTGCATAGCTATGGTGATATTGGCGTGTTTTCTCCTGTCCTGTAAAACGCAGGAGGCATTGCCGGATGCAGCAGTTGAAGTTAAAGTGCCGGTATGGGTAAGCAGCCGTCCAAACAATGGGTTCAAATATGTAGGCATAGGTTTTGCAGAAAAAGGCAGAAGCGGAAATTATCAGATGGAAGCTAAAAAAAATGCGCTTTACGATTTGGCTTCAGAAATTAAAGTGGACATTTCAAGTAATTCAGTACTTTATACTGTGCAGAACAGCAACAGTTTTAATGAAAATTTTAATTCCCTGATTAAATTATCGAATAGTGATAATATTGAAGGGTATACCTTGGTGGATTCATATGAGAACGACAAACAGTACTGGGTGTATTATCAGCTCGACAAAGAAGAGTATGCCAAACAGAAGACCCTGAAGAAACAGCAAACCATCAACAAAGCATCTAATTTTATTGCATCTAGTTTTTACGATGAAAAAAATCAGGATTTTTCTTCGGCCCTAAAAAAACGCATACAAGCGTTTGGTGTGTTGACCCCATACCTGAGCGAAGAGATAAATTTTGATCCGGGCCAAACCGAAGGAGTTAAAAATGTACTTGATCTCACTAATCTGATACAAAATCAACTGCAATCGATTTCAATTGTGCAAAGCAAAACCATTCCGGAATTAAAACCCTACCAGGCCGTTTATGATCCGCTAAAATTTAAGCTTCAGATCAAAAATAAATTGCCCCTTCAGAACTTTCCCTTAACTGTATTAAGCGAGGAAGATCAGGTGGATGTTTCAGAAACCTCGTCTACTGACCAATTGGGAGAACTTCAGCTTAAGGTGCAGAGTGTAGAACCTCTGAACCAGTATGTTTCATTCTCACTTAGCCCGGATATCATCACCCTTATGGGAAGTGATTCTGTGAGTCGCGCGGGGATTACATTACTAAAACAATTTATTCAAACACCGGCCCTGAAAGTACAGGCCAACGTAACTCAGGTAACTATTTTTATAGAGGTAAGTGAGAAAAATTTCGGTAAACCAACGGGATTAAATTCTATTGAAGCACTTATCAAACAAAAATTTGAAGGACAGGAAGTCCGTATGGTGGAAAAAGCAGCACAGGCCGATTATATCATTACCGCCAAAGCTGAAACCCAGAAAGACATAAGTAGCGATATACTCGAAAAAAACTATGAGCTCAGTCTTGTTCAGTTAATTATTGACTTGCAGTTAAAAAAGGCCGGCAATGTTGAAATTCTTTACAAACAACAGGTAACGGAAGTATACGGGTATGCCAATAGTGCTGAAAAGGCCGGGCTTAACGCCTATTCCAATCCTAAACTTCAGGCCAAGCTTTCCGAGGCTTTGTTTTTTCTGAAAAGGAAAATACTGGTGTATTAATAATTCGGGACAATATATTTGTCTTAAGTGCGGGTCTTTCAATTCCTTACATTTTGTGATTCAGAAGAATAAAAATACATTTGGACAAATTCGTATTTAGTACACAAACCATGATCTTTAAAATGAAAAGAACCTGCACACATTTCTTTGCCTTTTTCCTTTTTGTTACCATCGGGTTACAGGCCCAGAAAGCCTCACTTGAGAAAGTTGTAAAATTCAAACTGCAGGACATCAGGGCCATTGAGGAAAAGGGCAGTGTAAGCGGTTATTTTTTCTTTTACAAAATTGATAAGGAAAACAGGGAGGAAAACAAATACGGTTTGTGCGTGTATGACACGGATTTTAACCAGACGCACTTCAAGGAAATCATCAAACCAAAAAAAGTAGAATTGGTGGATGCCAAGTTCAACGGTACGGAGTATTGTTTTCAGATGCTTGATCTTGAAAAGATGCGGTATGAATTTATCGTTTTTAATAGTTCACTTGAAGAGGTAGGTAAGTTTTTAGTGCCTCTCCCTAAGGAAATAGCCGAAGCCATCTCTGAAGCTGCCAACAGTGGGTATGGAGGAGCTTTTGTTCAAACCTACACCCTGGTGTCCTTACCCGAGACCGGGTTTGGTGTTTACGGTATGAATCCGGCAACAGGCAGATTTGAACTAACTGCTTACACTGTTTCCGGTGATGAAGTGTGGAAAGCAAATTCCGGAAACACTGATAAAAAAACTTACGAATACGCCAGCCTGCTATTTTATGACAAGGACCTTATCACATTTGAGTTTCTTTTCTATAAAAATTACAAAAAGATTAAGGAAGGTGAACGCAGGTTGATGCGTTTTGATACCAAAACAGGTGAAAAAGTATCTGAGACTCAGCTCACTGGTTTAAAACACTATTCAGGTTTTGTTGATCAGATTAAAAGGGAGGAGGGTAGCCTTTTGTGTGGAGAATATTATGATGAAGAAACAAAGACAGGAGGTATTGCATTGCTTGGCATTGCTGAGGATGGAAAAATCGCAGAAGAAGTGTATATCTCATTAAGGGATGATGCCGCAAATGTGTTGCAAGACAAAGCGCAGGTTAAATTACTGGCCGATAAGTCGGTGATGGTCCATAAACTTTTCATGACTGATAACGGAACGACATTTATGATAGGGGAAGTATTCGACAAAAATTATGTGTATGACCTGGTTGTTTTTGAAATTAAGGATAATGCACTTGTGAATGCGTACTTTTCAAACAAACAAAAAACGAACATAACGAGTTTAACAAATGCATGGAATAGCACTGCAGGGCTTGGGGCTTTAATTAAGATTGGTTTGGTTGGCGGCTCCGATTATTGTTACACGGCAATTAATGAGAACAAAACCGGGTTTACTACGGTGTATTGTAATTATGAAAAGGAAAATAAGTCGGGAGACTATTTGATAGGGAGTTTAAGTTTTTCTGCAGAGAAAATGTTCGAAAAGAAGGAGATCACCCTTACAAGCAAACCAAGCTATTTTACTGTTTTACCCGCAAAGCCGGGTCATATTGCCGTATTCGAGTATTTTGAAAAGGAAAAAAGCGTGAATATGCGTCTGGAAAAAGTAAAATTTGAATAGGTTTTCCTCGTCTTTGCTTCCAGGGGCTTAAAGCCGGAGTCATTCAAAATTTAGGGTTTTAAGGTAAATCCTGCTAGTGGACTGCATGTTCACTGGCGTTTTGTGAATATTTCTATCACTTTTTCAGGCTATGTCTGCCTAAGTTAGCCCCATATTTCATCTCCTAAACGTATATTTGCACTTTATCTTTAGAAACACGAATGGACGATACAATTTTCGAAGGAGCGGACATGGATAACCATGATGAGGTAGACAACCTTACGCATGTGAGTGGGATGTTCAAGAATTGGTTCATCGATTACGCCTCTTACGTTATCCTTGAACGGGCGGTTCCTGCCCTTGAAGACGGTTTAAAGCCGGTACAGAGAAGGATCCTGCATAGCATGTGGGAGCTGGAGGATGGGCGCTACAACAAAGTCGCTAACCTGATCGGGAACACGATGAAATACCATCCTCATGGCGATGCCAGTATTGGTGACGCTTTGGTAAGCATGGGGCAGAAGGATCTGTTGATTGACTGTCAGGGAAACTGGGGAAACATACTTACAGGAGATAGCGCCGCCGCGCCACGTTACATCGAAGCCCGACTTTCAAAATTTGCACTCGAAGTCCTGTTCAATCCCAAAACCACCAATTGGGGATTAAGCTACGACGGCCGAAACAAAGAGCCGCTTACTTTACCGGTTAAATTCCCTTTATTGCTGGCTCAGGGTGTAGAAGGTATTGCGGTGGGTTTGGCCACTAAAATATTACCACACAATTTTAATGAGCTCATCGATGCCTCCATCCAGATATTAAAAGGAAAAAAGGCGAGCATTTATCCTGACTTTATTACCGGGGGCATTGCTGATTTTAGTGACTATAAAGACGGTTTACGTGGAGGTAAGATTAAAGTTAGGGCAAGAATAAAGGAACTGAACCCAAAAACGCTGGTGATTACCGAGGTCCCATTTGGTACTACTACAGGTTCACTCATCGATTCTATTTTAGCCGCCAACGACAAGGGCAAGATTAAGGTTAAAAAAGTGGAAGACAATACCGCTGAGAATGTGGAGATCCTGATTCACCTTCAACCCGGCATTTCTCCCGATAAAACCATCGACGCTCTATTCGCATTCACCAATTGTGAGGTGAGCATTTCACCCAACGCCTGTATTATTGAGAATGATAAACCAAGGTTTATTGGCGTAAGTGAAATTTTAAAAATTTGCACGCAACAAACTCTTGCTCTTTTAAAACGTGAACTGGAAATTGAGCAGAAAGAATTGGAGGAGAAATGGCATTTTGCTTCCCTTGAGAAGTTGTTTATCAAGGAGGAGATGTACATTGATTTTAAGAAGTACGCCAACCGTGAAACCTTATACGACTATTTATACGATCGCTTTAAGCCCTATCGTAAAAAGCTACTTCGTGAAATCAACGATGAGGACCTTCAAAAACTCACTCAGATCCCAATGATACGCATCACCCGTTTTGACAGCATCAAAGCGGAGGAATTTATGAAGGAGTTGGATGCCAAGATAGAGGCAGTAAAGAATAATCTCGCTAATCTGGTGGATTATGCTGTTGAGTATTATAAAAATCTTAAGAAAAAGTTTGGTGCCGGGCGTGAACGCAAAACCGAAACCAAACAACTGGAAGCCATTATTGCCACACAGGTTGTTATGGCCAACGAAAAGCTGTATATGAACCGCGAGGAAGGGTTTATTGGAACAGGTTTAAAAAAGGACGAATACATTTGCGATTGCTCTGACATTGATGACATTATTGCTTTTACCAAAGAAGGCAAGATGAAAGTTTTTAAGGTGGCCGATAAGGTATTCGTTGGTAAGGACATTATCCATGTGGCTGTATTCCGCAAAAATGATGAACGAACCACGTACAACATGATCTACCGCGACGGGCCCAAGGGCATCACCTTCATGAAACGCTTTAATGTTACTGGCGTTACCCGCGACAAAGAATATGATCTTACCAAGGGCACAGCTAATTCTACAGTGTACTGGTTTACCGCCAATCCAAATGCAGAAACTGAAAAAGTGATTGTTAACCTGAGGGCTGTGGCCGGGTTGCGCAAACTACAACTGGATGTGGATTTTGCTGAACTCGAAATTAAAGCCCGTTCTGCAGTGGGTAACATTGTTACCAAATACACAGTGAACAAGGTGACCTTAAAAGAAAAAGGAGCATCAACACTTGAAGGAGAAGATTATTGGTTCGACGAAAGTACACACCGTTTAAACAAAGACGAACGGGGGTCCTATTTGGGTAAATTCAGTGGCGAAGATAAGATCCTCTGTATAACCGGAAGTGGAAATTACAGATTATATACATACGATATCCTGAATCATTTTGATGACGATGTTGTGTTAATAGAAAAGTATTACCGCAAACAGGTAGTTACCTGCGTGTATTATGACGGACTTAGCAAATCCTATTTTACCAAACGTTTTGAACCGGAGATTACCACTGTCAAAACATTAATCATTACTGAGCACCCGGAGTCGAGGATAGAATTGGTGACTACTCAAATCCATCCGGTTGTGGAGATTAAATTTGCAAAAGAAAAAGGTAAGGAAATTCCTGATGAGGTGCTGAAGATGGTTGAGTTCAGTCCTTTGGTGAACATGAAAGCCAAAGGTAAAAAGATATCTACCTATAAAGTGAAAGGGGTGAATTTGAGAGAACCTGAAGAAATCAAATCGGCGAAAAAATTTTTAGCCTCGCACGATGATGAAAAAACCGGCCTCTCGCCAATGGAACTCCACCGCAGGGCCATGGAAAAACTAAACAAAGACAGTGCCAAGGATTTTTTTGATACCGACGGACAGATCACTTTTGAATTTTAAATCCAAACCCATGAAATCGACTTCGCTGATCATTTGCCTCTTTGTTTTAGTTTTGATGGCATGCAATAAAGACAGGGTATGTACCTGCACGGTTGTAACAACTGGCACCACAAGTACAAGAACCATTTCAGAACTGATTGGAACGGATACAACAGTGGTGATTCCTTTGAGCACAACCAATCAAAACTCTACCACGTTCAGCGATGTGAGCAAACGCAAAGCCAAATACAATTGTTTTGATAAAACGGAAGCAATCAATGAAACAAGCTCTAATGGCGTGCCGGGTTTTGTTACTATTTCAATTACAAATACCGGTACACGCAGTTACAGTTGCGAACTTGAGTAGGGTCAGGCCATCTTAATAGCCAATTCAACCAGGCGGTTGCAATACCCCCACTCGTTATCGTACCAGCCAATTACTTTCAAAAGATTTCCAACTATGCTGGTAAATTCTGCATCATACACCACGCTGTGTGAATTGCCAATTACATCCACACTCACAAGGGGATCTTCGGTGTATTCGAGTATGCCTTTCAAATGGGATTGAGAAGCTTTTTTAAAAGCGAGGTTCACTTCATCTACTGTGGGGATTTTTTTCAAAACGCAGGTAATGTCGGTTAATGAACCATCGGGAACCGGTACACGCATACCGCAACCGCCAATCTTTCCTTTCAGATCCGGAAAAATGCGTGTTATGGCTTTTGCTGCACCTGTTGAAGTTGGAATTATACTCAGGGCAGCGGCCCTTGCCCTTCTCAGGTCTTTATGTGGGGCATCATGTATACGCTGGTCATTGGTGTACGAGTGCACAGTAGTAATATACGCCTCTTCAATGCCGAATGGGTGAAGCACTTTTAACATCGGTGCCGCACAATTGGTAGTACAACTGGCGTTTGAAACAATCACGTCATCGTGTTTAAGCACATGGTCGTTTACACCCAGCACCAGCGATTTTATGGAATCGTCATTGGCGGGGGCTGAGAGGATAACTTTTCGGGCACCGGCCTGCAAATGATGACTGGCGCTGGCGGTATCCAGGAATTTTCCTGTGCTTTCAATCACGATATCTACTTTTAACTCCTTCCAGGGGAGCTGAGCCGGGTCGGCGCTGGAAACAACGCGTATGCTTTTCCCGTTTACCACTAGCGCATTGCCTTCGGCCCTTACCTCACCTTTATATCCCCCGTGTACAGAATCGTATTTGAATAAATGGGCCAGAGTAGCCGCATCGGTAATGTCATTGATGGCAACCACCTCAATGTTAGGTTGACTCAAGCTATTTCTTAAAAACACGCGGCCAATCCTTCCGAAACCATTAATGGCAATGTTGATTTTTTTCATAACACCTTTTATTAATTGGTACTTAGTTTTTTAATTCTGTTTTTTCCTGGGTCTTAAGGTTGTAAACCCACCAGCCAGCCTTAATTCGAAGAAGAATGAAATCCCGGCTGTAAAATTTGACCTCATCAGCAATGAGCTCTTTCTCTTCTTTGGTTTCTATACAATAGGAAATGAAGTGTTCTTTAGGCTCGAAACTCTTAAGGATAATGTATTCTTTTGTCGCCAGATCGACATGGTGCCTGTAGGACTGAAGTTTTTTACCGCTGTAATCGAACACATAATCTTCAGTTCCTGCCCCATAACCGGTACCACAAACCATAACCAAAGAATCGATGGGGTTTAATTTTATGCCTGAATACTCAAATGGAATAATTGTTTCTTCTTTGTTGGTAACGAGTCCATACATGGGCACATCCGCTTCATTTAGCCCCTGTGCTATATAAAATCCGGGATCATCGCACAATTCAATGTCATAATAAGGTTTAAAGCTTAACTGTTTAAATGATTTACTTACAAGGTACATGTATTTATTCACCTTTACCTTAAATAGTGTGTCGTTTTCAGTGTATTGATTTACTGTTGATTTTGTAAGTTGAAAAACACTGCAGGTATCCCTTGAAGATGTTTTGATAATTAACCGTTTCGATTCTGTGTTAAGGTAATTGCAGGCGTAGGTTGTATTGGTTACTTTAATGTATTTATTGGTATTGGTGTTTTTGCTTTTAAAACAAGCCAGACAAACCCTGGCGTTTTTGTCGAAATTAAAGATGGTGTCGTATACAGGAGTAATCACAATTTTGTTGCTGTCCTTTATACCCCATTTTTTGTTTTCAGTGAATGGGTGGTATTGGGCAAAAAGAGGGTGACAGAAAAAAAACAGTAAAACGTGTGTAAATGACTTAAGCATATGCGGTGCTTAAATGTAATAAAATCCGAGGCAATTTAAAGCTAGCCGGTGGAAATTTAAGGGCGGCAGATTGTGAATAAACCTTAAAAGGCTGGTTTCTGAAAGGCTTAGTACTACTCGGTTTCAAGGTTTTGTTGCCATTTCCAGGCGCTCAGCATCATGTCGTCGATGCCGTACTTCGGTGACCAGGCCAGTTCTTTTTTAGCGAGGGTGTTGTTTGCATAAATGGACACCACGTCACCGGCTCTTCTTCCTCCAACCGTGTAAGGTAATTTTTTACCGGAAATTTTTTCGAAGGAAGCAATGGCTTCCAAAACGCTAATCCCATTTCCTGTACCAAGATTAAAAATGCTGCAGTTGTTTTTGTTATTACCATTCAACAAATAGTTAAGCGCTTTTATATGGGCCTCGGCAATATCGCTCACATGAATGTAATCCCGAATACAATAGCCATCACGGGTTGGATAGTCGTTGCCAAAAACAGTTAAGGCGTTTTTACCCATTGCAGTTTGGGTGATAATAGGAACAAGATTATTTGGACGGTTCAATGGCAACTCACCCAATAATCCACTCATGTGCGCTCCAACAGGATTAAAATACCGCAAGAGCACTGCAGATAAAGATGGGGTGGATTGGCAGAGGAAAGAAAGCATCTCCTCGCCCACCTGTTTAGTGTGGCCATACGGGCTTTCGGCTTTTTTTAGAGGGCTTTCCTCAGTTACCGGTAAATCATCGGTATTGCCATAAACAGAACAAGAAGAAGAGAAAATAAAATGTTTGATGCCATTCTCTTTGGCGTAGCTGAGCAGGTTGTTGAGTGAGGCCAGATTATTGTGGTAATAAAGCAAAGGCTCTTTTACGCTTTCCGGAACAGATTTGTATGCGGCAAAATGGATGATGCCGTCAATGGGACCAATTTGTCCAAGAGCCTCATATAAACGCGTCTTATCACAAAGGTCGAGGCGTATGGTCTCAAAGGCACGCGGACATAATCTTTTAACCCTTTCATAGGTTTTTTCCAGTGAATTGGAGAAGTTGTCAAGTGAAACTACACGGAAATTTGTGGTTTGAAGCAGTTCGACAAGTGTGTGAGAGCCAATATAACCCGCTCCTCCGGTAACCAGTATTGTGCGCATAATATGCAAAAGTAAGGAATTGCCATTACAAACGCCGACATTCTGAAGGCAGTTTTCGACATGGCTTAAAACTCCCTGAATTCAACTGAAGCTTTTTTTTTACTTTTAGTCGCATCGAAAGTCCTTGGATTGACATATACGACCTCTTTCTGGCACCCTTGTATTTTACCATTATTATTTTGGTAGCTATTGGAGTGCGTAACCGTAACATCAAGGAAAAATCCTACTACAAGTATTATATTCCGGCTGTACTTTGTAAGTTGATAGGAGGGTTATCACTTTGTTTGGTATACACCTTTTATTACACTGAGGGCGGTGATGTGAGCAACTACTTTCTAACGTCTACAACCTTCGTAAACGTGTTGTATGACCTCAATTTTTCTCTATTTTTTGACATGGTGAATTTTTATTCCAATAACATTCACATGGCAGGCGTGTACGATAAGGAGTATGGACCTGTACTTTTTCACAATACTGATTTTTATGCACTGTTTACCGTAGTGCTTACAGTACCGTTTTGCATGCTGGGGTGCAAAAGTTTTTTGGCAACTACCTTATTGCTGGCCTATGTAAGTTTTTTAGGGCTTTGGAAGTTGTACCAGGTGTTTATTGAACAATTTCCTGAATTGCAAAAACAATTTGCCATCGCTATCTTTTTTGTTCCATCTGTGTTTTTCTGGGGTTCAGGTTTACTGAAGGACACGTATACACTAAGTGCGCTTGGCTTTGTGACTTATGGTGTTTACAAATTTTTAATCAGGAAAGAACGTAAGCTGAAGTACCTGTTGATACTTGTGCTCGCATCACTGGTGCTTATTTTGATTAAACCCTATATCTTTTTTGCCATAACGCCCGGTTCACTAATCTGGCTGTTCTTCGATAAGTTTGCCTCGATCAAAAACCCGATACTTAAAACCCTGGCCTTACCGGTTTTAATCGGCACTATGGCCACATTAATCATTTTTACCATGCAGTTTTTAGGCGAATACCTTGGGGAATACAATCTCGATAATGTGTTGGATAAGGCTGTAAAAACCCAACAAGACCTTATTCGTGGTGAGCAATATGGGAGTAATTATTACAACATTGGTGAATTCGACGCCAGCTTCACCGGCCTTATTTCCAAAGTACCTGCGGCGCTTAATATGGCTTTATTCAGGCCATACATTTGGGACGCGAATAATCCGGTGATGTACTTATCGGGTTTGGAAAACCTTTTTGTACTGGCCTTTAGTGTTTTTATTTTACTTAAGGTAAGGATAACCACCTTGCTAAGGTCGCTCTTCAGCCACCCCTTACTTATTTTTTCCTTTCTCTTCGCATTATTTTTTGCCTTTTCTGTAGGTTTAACCACTGCTAATTACGGGGCTTTGGTGCGACTAAAGATCCCCGGCATACCTTTTTACATATCCTCCTTGTTTATTCTTTTCTACTTGAATAAACTTCGTTTGTGGCGTAAATAGTTGTGTAGACAGGGATTGAATTTTTAAACGACCGCTTCTCTTCTGCCAGTGTTCTGATTTTTGTATGAAGTTGAGGTGTCCTAATCAGGCGGTCGATTTCCTTAATTGCATTCAGGTATTCAGCAGAGGAAAAGTCAGTTAAAACATAACCGATGTTATTTTCTCGAACAATTGCACTATCCGCTGAGATGTTATCCGCTATCACAATGGGTAAGCCCATAGCCCAGTACTCACCGTTTTTAATTGGTGTGCCGAATTTTTTAGAAGGCAGGGGTTTTATGGTACAGATGCCAAAATGAGCCAGACTCATGTATGCCGGCACTTGACTGTGAGGTACAAATTGCTGATAAATATTGGCATATGGAAAGCCTGAGTAGGCGCAATACGCCATGATTTCTGCGGTGCTGTGTTTGGTGAGTAAAATTACCGAAAACTCTCCCTTCCAGTAGTCGTATGCGGTTTTGAAAAAGTCAAACACTTCGCGTTCAAGATAAAGGTCGCCAAATTTCCCCGCATATACACAAACGTTTTGTTTTAGTTTAAGCTCAGGCCTCAGCCTGGGATACTTTTCAGGATTAAATATTTCCAAATCAACACCGGCAGGTTTTACGAAATAACGTGATTTTTTAATGCGGTAAACCTGTTGAGAATGTTCTATCATTCCTTCAGAAGCACAAATCACCTCCCGTGCCAATTTTAACTGAAGTTTCTCGAGAAAAAACAATAGTCTGAAACTAAAACTGTTTTTTTTCCAGGCGCCAGCTTCCAGCATAGATTCAGCATGGGGTTCAAAACTATCCAGTATGAGTGGTTTTCCGCTGAACTTAGCTATTGGCCATGCGATGGCGCCTCCGGGAGTACACCAGGCGTGTATGGCCCTGATGTTTTTTAAAACAGAAAAGGTTATCAGATAAGGAAACATAACAAGAAACGTGAGCAGCATCCTCAATCCAAATGGATAGTAGTTAAAGTTGATCACTTCTATTTTTTCATTTGCCAGACTTTTAATAAAGACGGTATTGTATTCACGCTGCAGAGTGCCTGGAGGACTAAGCGTAAGAAGAAATAGTTTAGCGTCCTTTTCAAGGCAGTTCCTGATCTGCCGTAAATAAGGTAGAGTATAGGTGTGTATCAAAGCGTTGTCAATACTCCAATACGTGATTACCAATATGTTTTTGCCCTTAGTCAAAATAAGTTTTTAAGAATTGCGTAAAACCGACGTTCAAATAGAAAGGCTGGACGAAGAGCAAGTGTTTTAAAAAGATACTGCAAGGCTGGTCTTTTTTGATTTTTCATTAAGGCCAGGTGCAGCGAGAGGTAGGAGGTACAAGAGCATTTGAAACGCAACACATCTGAAGCCATAAATGTTTTGAGTGAAACATTCTGTTCAACCAGTTTCATCAGTAAATTAACCCTTTGAATTAACCTTTCGGCATTATTGTTTAGCACCGACCTGTCTTCGTGCTGAAGTATAGACGAAGTAATTGTATTGGAGAAATACAAAGGATAAACTGCTGCCAGCCTGAGCCAAAGTTCCCAGTCTTCAAGGCCAGCTAAGTTCCTGTTTTCGGTAAAGCGTGATCTTAAAAACAATTCCTTTCTAATAAAAACACCATTACAACTCAAATGGTTTCCTGAGATCAAGAGGCGGTTAGGCGATTCTTTAAAAACAGGACCTTTTCCTAGCAGGTCAAGATTTGCATTTTTAAAATCATAACCCAAGTGAAACCAAAGCGCTTGTGGATGCGCATTTAAAAAGGCGTTGGCCTCTGAAAGGTGATTGGGATACAATACATCGTCAGAGTCGAAAAAATTCAAAACTTCACCCATGGCTTTTTCTGCGCCGTAATTTCTGGCTGCCGCCCTTTCGCCATTTTCTTTATAATGATACTGTATTTTTTTATCGGGGTGTTGTTTAATAAGCGATTGAACAATTTCCCCTCCCTTGTCAGTGCTGCCATCATCTACCACAATTAATTCATAATGCGGATAGGTTTGCATAAGGACAGATCCGATGCTTTTGTCCAAAAAAGCAGCCCTGTTATATACAGGCAGGATTATGGAAAAAAAATGATCTTTCAAGCTGTCTTTGGTAAAAGGTGAACGTCAAAAAAATCCTCGATAGAACAAAAGGCGCTTTCATCCAGTTCCTTCTTTTTATATTGCACAGTGTAATTAAGTGAAGTGAGGAATGAAAAGATGTCCCGGGGTTGATTGTTGTTGTTGCGGATTAAACGGGGATGAATGGCCAGGATTACTTTTGGACGCTGTGTCCGTAATACCTTCTCAGCACCTTGTAATACCTGAAGTTCAGAACCCTCGGCATCTATCTTAATTAACGCGATTGCTGTCAAGTGATTTTTTTCAGCATAGGCATCCAATGTGGTACATTTGATTTCTACTGCACTACGGTTGAGCGGATGTTTCTCAACCAAACTGTTGGAATTGCTCCCTAAGTCAGACGAAAGATAAAAACGAATGTTTCCGATGGTATTACTTATGGCCATTTGTTCCGGGACCACAGGAGAGTACCCCGAATTAAGCGCAAGCACTTTTTTAAGCAGGTCAAAGGTAGAAGGACTGGGCTCAAAAGCGTATACCTTGCCTTCTGGTCCGCTCAGTTGGGATGAAATTACCGACATCAGGCCAAGGTGAGCGCCAATGTCGAAAACCATATGGCCGGCTTTTACATGTTCTTTTAGAAATGCAATGTTCTCGTCTTCGTAATTACTTTCGAAATACCTTGACCAGCGTGCCGGAAAATAAATGTTGAATCCACTGATGTTTCGTTTAACACCTTTTCCAAGGCTTAAAAGGTCAATAAAGGAATAGATCAGGGACTTAATTTTTTCCATAAGATTCAAGTTCCAAATGTATACGATTGTATTCAGGTAATTGAGAAGAAATATCAAAACGTTCAAGCACAGCGTTTTTCAAGGCTTGTCCTAAGGTTTTCAACTTGTCTGTGTGCCCGTAAACTGATTTAAGTTGCGTGCAAAATTCTGCTGCGGAATCATACGAACTTACAAGTAGGGCATTGTTATCGTGAACAAGGTATTCCTGCACATCGCCAATTTCTTTGCAGGCAATAACGGCTTTGGCATTCAGGCCGGCTTCTTTAATTATAACCGAACTGGAATCCTGCAGGGAAGGATGCACAAGAATGTCGGCGGCCGAAAGAAAATCCATGATGTTGGATCGGTAGCCAAGCAAAAACACACGGGATTCGAGTTTCAAATTCCGGACCTGTTCTTTTAATTCCTCTAACAAAGGGCCATCTCCAAGCAAAAGCAACTTCACATCCAAGCCTTCATCATGTAATTTTTTGCATACCTCAATTGACACCTGAGGGCGCTTTCCTTCCATCATTCTGCAAGCCGTTAGCATCAGAAGTTTGGTGCTGTATTTTTCTCGGATTGTGGCCACTTCCCCGGGATCGGGTTTGGGATAAAGTTCAAAATTGTAAGCGAGTCGTATAACCCTGATTTTTTTTTCTGAAACGCCTTCCTTTTCTACCATATACTGTTTGCTGCGTTCTGATACAACAATGGTATTTCGGCTGAGGGAATAAACAATTTTGTTGAGGAGAATAAATTTTCGGCTTCCCATTAATTCTGCTTCGTTAACGGTGTGACGGCAGGTGAACACCATCGCGGAAATAAATGGCTGACAAAGAACCGCAACCAAACCTGCATTTTCAAGGTGGGCGTATACTATGTTAATGTTATGCTGCTTACAAAAACGTTTAAAATAGAAAGCGTGTTTTCCAAAATAGATCAGAGGATTTTGTTTTTTGATGGCGTAGCCAAAGCTGAGAACGCCTAACCGCTCGCAATTTTCGTGGTAACTACCTTTTTCGGTCTGCGTTAAAACAAACACCTTATGGCCCTGCTTCACAAAGGCTTGCATTAGTGATTCGGTATCTCTTGAGCCTGTATTAAAGGAGGTATAAAAAAGAATGTTTAGCATGTTTTAATGAGAACAGCCGGAACTCCGGCGATAACCGAGTTGTCGGGAAAACTTTTATTCACAAGACTGTGTGCTCCGATGACTGAGTTTTTTCCGATGACCACATTTTTTAAAATGCTTGCTTTTGCTCCAATCCAAACATTTTCACCGATTCTTATAGGCCCGCTATTCTCACCCGAATCCTTAATAAGTACACCCTTACCGTAATTATGGTCCTGATCGCGGATCACCACCATTTCAGCAATTGAACAGTGGGCACCAATGTGTATGCTCGATTTTGCAACAATAACAGAGTTTGGGCCTATTGAGGTATCGGATATAAAAAGTTGTGCGCCTTTTTCTATGACAATAAACACACCCTCACCCAAATGTGTGTTTTTGATTTCACACCTGGCACCATCCATACAGCGGAGTTCACAGTTTTTGGAGACAGTGCTATTCGCATCTATCTTAAGTGAAGGGTATTTTAATCTGAAGTGTAGTCTGCGCATGTGAGAGCCAAGGAATGACAACACTGAAATGCAGGTTCTGTATAACTTGTTTACTAGCATCAGGACGTTGATTCAAGTATTTGGAAAGGAACAATTCGGTTTTTATCAAAAAGTCCGAGCCCTTTAGGTATGATATTTTGATAGAGCATGAAAAGTGTTTCGGGATTTGGCGCGGTAACTGGTTGTACTTTTAAGGCTATACGGTTAAGCCGCTCCTTCATCATCAGAATGGGATTATTGATCCTGAAGTTTAATCTGGCTTCCGGATAGGTTCTTCTGAGTTTGTGGTATTCTTTTCTGATCACATCATAAAATTTTACTGAGTTCGAGGCAGGATTAATGATGTTGACAAAAGCATGCCCTGTATAAAACGCAATTTTACTTTTCATGGACGTAATTCTCAGGGAATACTCCATATCGATTATTTTATAATTTGCATTGAACAAACCCAGGTAAGGCAAGGACGATTTTCGTATGAGCAAACTTAAGCCGCAAAACAAAAAAGCCGAACCATCTTTTTTCCAGTGGTGAAAGCCTTCAATAAAATTGGTTTTTTCAAATTTTGGTTTCTCTGCCACTTTACAGGAATACCCGTCAAAACCCAATACATCGGTTTCCGGGTGCTGCAGCATGTATTTTTTACAGGCCTGTATGGCTACAAAATCATATAGGTCGTCATCGGTAATGATTTTGATTAACTCTCCGTTAGTTAAAAACAGGGCTTTGTTGATGCCATGAGCTTCCCCTTTGTCTTTTTCTGATAGGACGACATGAATCTTTTTTTCCTTGAACAGATCCTCCAGATAGGCTTTGGTGCCGTCAGTACTGCCTCCGTCAACCACAACAATTTCTTCATCAGCTTCACAGGCTTGTATTAACAAAGGCAGGGTTAGTTTAAGGTAATCCAGTTTGTTAAAGGTGGTGAGAACGTATGACAAAGTATACTGCATCATTCGTAGCCTAAGCGTTTGGCATATTCCAACATGAGTTCTTTTTTTCTGACTTTCACAGGCCTGGCCGGTATACCAACATAAATGGTCCAGGGTTCAGTATCCTGTGTTACAAGGGCGGCGGCACCAATTACAGAGCCTTCACCTATGCACACGCCGGGCATGATAATGGCGTTTGTTCCCACTCCAGCAAAACGGGAAATCTGAACTGTACTGAATTCCACCTTGTCGCGGAATTCCGCAGGTGCTGTTACACTGGTAAAGCCCTCTCCAAGAAAAGCATCGCTTCCTGCAATAATGCGGCTTCCTGCGGCCACTGTTGCAAAATGTCCTAACAAAAACTCACTTTTTTCCCCTCCTATAACAGTAACATATGGAGAGATGTGTGTGTAATCCCCGATGTTTGCTTTTGTAGTGATATAAACCCCTGAATCAATTGCAACATGGCTCCCAACGTTCACCAAATGAGGGCGACGGATTTCAGCCTTTGTGCTTATAAAAACGTCCTTTCCGCAGGATTTAAGAAGCGTTAGGTCGAACTGTTCGGAATCTGGCATGAATAGTTTGAATTTAAGCTATAAAATTAACCGAATTACGCTGAACTCTGCCAATTTCAATGAAAAAGATAAACCCTTTTATAAGAATTTATTAGCTGAATAGTGATACCCAATTCCTGATCCTAAACACACCTCATACCGGCGGGGATGATTATATTTGCAGATTACAGGAAATATGGCTTCAAAACATGTTTTGATAACTGGAGTTGCCGGAATGATAGGCTCACACCTGCTCGATGATTTGCTTAACAGAGGGTATACTGTTACCGGATTAGATGATTTGTCCTATGGATCAGCTGCGAATATTGAACATCAAAAAAAACATCCGCGCTTTACTTTTTTGAATGCGAATGTGCTGGACATTGTAACACTTAAAAAAGCGGCTACCGGTGCTCAAACCATCATACACCTTGCTGCATTAAAAAAGATCAGTGAAAAGGAAGAAGCCTATCCAACACTTTCGGTAAATGCTACAGGCACTGAACATGTTTTAAAAGTGGCCAGAGAACTTGGGTGTAAAGTGTTGTTTGCCTCTACCAGCGATGTATACGGCATGTCACCTGATCTCCCCCTGAATGAAGATGGTGACTTGTTGATAGGGCCAAGCATGATCAAACGCTGGAGTTATGCTGTTTCTAAACTTTACGGAGAACAAATGGCAAATGCCTATTACAGGGATTTTGGAGTACCTGTGGTGATATTGAGGTACTTTGGTGCGTTTAGTCCACGCAGTAATTTCAGCTGGAGCGGAGGGCACATTCCCATTTTTATTCAACAGGTACTTAAGGATGAAGCCATCACCATTCATGGCGACGGATCTCAAACCCGTTCAATGGGATTTGTGAGTGATCTTGTAGAGGGAACCCGCCTTGCCCTTGAAAGTGATTCTGCTATTGGCGAGATCATCAATCTGGGCAATGATGAAGAAATGAGTGTGCTGGATGCTGCAAAACTAATTCATAACCTGGCAGGTACCGGAAAAGAACTAAAATTAAAGTTCATTCCAATGGCTGAGATCTTTGGAAAGTACAAGGACATCATGCGCAGAATACCTGATCTTAGTAAAGCCGAACGCCTTTTGGGCTATAGGCCCAAAGTGAGCATGCAGGAGGCCATTCGCCTGACACTGAACGAAGCAAGAAGGGAAAAGGCATGATCTATTTTGTAATTCCAATTTATAATGAGCGCCCGAACATCCCGAATTTACATAAGGAGTTAAGCGCTGTGCTGAAAAACGAGAAGGTCTTTTATGTCTTTTCAGATGATGGTTCTTCGGATGGCTCCACTGAGAGCTTAAAAAAGGAATTTGAAGGTCTGGATTTTATTGTTCTGGGTGATGGCCTCAACAGAGGACCGGGAGCTGCTTTTAATGCCGGGTTTGAATGGGTGTTGAACCATAGTCAAAATGAGGAAGACCTTGTGGTAAGCATTGAAGCCGATTGCACCTCTGACAGTGGCATTCTCGAAAACATGGTGCAAATCGCACGTATGAATTTTGACCTCGTGCTTGCCTCGGTGTATGCGCAAAGCGGAGGATTTGAGAAAACCACGCTACTGCGTCGTTTTATTTCTGCTGCCGCCAATTTGCTAATGCGTTTTGCATTCAACATCCGTGTTCTCACGCTCAGTTCATTTTACAGGGTGTACCACGTTAATCTGCTGAGAAAAATAAAAGCCAAACATCAGGTTCTAATTCGCGAGACAGGATTCATATGTATGCTTGAAATTTTACTCAAAGCCATTCGTTGTGAGGCCAGAGTGATTGAGGTGCCAACCACTTTGCATTCGTCTAAACGTCAGGGGAAATCTAAAATGAAAATGATCAAAACCACACGGCAATACCTGGGTTTTCTGATGCGCAATGCGTTTCAGGCCAGGTAAATGTAGCCTGCCGTATCTAGTAAAGAAATAAGCACCACACTCCATTTCATTGTTTGTTCTAATGGTTTGAGCGTTGGGGAAGAACTTAGCCGGGCAAAATACAACAGGTAATAAGGCAATACAAAAATGGAATAACACAGTTGAAAAACCGTTGTGTTCCCGCTAAGTGCAGAAACCAGAACCAAAAATGTCAGATGTGTAAAAAGAAGAGTTGTAAATACCATCCCATGTTGAAGCGTTTTGTTTTTATTCTGTCTGTAAATGAAGTAGGCCGGCAAGAGTAATAAGACTGCAAAAAAACGTATTTGCAACACGCTTTGTAAGCTTAAGCCAAAGTTCTGGCTAAGTACCTGTACTAATCCTGTAAGTAAATTTTGTAATGAAAATGGTTTGAAGTGTACTGATTCCGGGGCTTTCTGACTAATAGTCGTATTGGCCTGACTAAGGCGATTCACAAAATCGCTCTTCTGATCGATCAGGTAGAGTATTGAGAAAAAGACAATAGCCACCAAAAGGTAACCACCCAACAACTTAAACTTTGTATTGCTTTCTTTTAGCCTGAGCACAAGAATGGCCTGCCACAAAAACACCACAACAACGAGGTAATGCGAAAACACAGATAACAAAACGAATAACAGGTAAAGGCATAGCGTCACAAAACTTCGGTTTTTCATGTAACGGAGTAAGAGTAAAGTCGAGAAAAGTGATAGGCATAAGGTGAACATGTAAGTTCTTGCTTCCATGTTGTATCGGAAAAGCAAAGAACTGCTCAACAACAGCAGCATAAAAAAAGTTGGTTTTATCTGTAGTTCTCCTGCAATGCCCAGGGCTATTAACAACACAAATAAAAAACAGAGTAGGGAAAGGGCACGTACAGAAACTAAACTTAGTCCAAAAAAGTGCATCCAGGCACTAAGGGTGTAATCGTAAAGCAAAGCATTGGAGCGGTCGTTCTGAATGTTAGCGTAAAATACTTTGCTTAAAAATCCCGGTTCTTTTAAATTTTGGAACCTGATCTCTTTTAATGCTTCAAAATTATAAACATTCAGTGTGCTGTCGCCACAAGCGGCGTTTACAGAGATCTGCTCGTCAATCCATAAGGGTTTATAATCGTAAAATGCAGCAAAACGGAGCAATACAAATATCAGGATCAGTAATGCCGAAAACAGACTACCTTTTGTGCCAACCAGGGTAGTAAACACATTTGGAGAGGCAGATTTTGTTTCAGTATTCATTACAGCCTACTCAATACGGGTAAACACTTTTGTAATAGGCAATGGTTTGATCTATTCCTTTATCAAGTGAGGTGAAGGTAAAATTTCCAAACACCTTTCTGAAGCGGCGGTCATCCATCACTTTTCGTGGGCTGCCATCAGGCATGTTGTGGTTCCAGCGAATTTGAAAGGCATTGTTGAATTTGGCATTGATGAGTTGCACAAGTTCTCTCACGCTCAATCCAAAATTCTGGGCAATATTAACGGGTTCATCTAAGCCCATGCTGATTTTTTTGGTTAAAATGCTTTCACATACGCGCGCGAAATCTTCAGCATATAACCATTCTCTTACAGCAATACCGGTACCCCAAATCTCGATTTCAGTTTTCTTTTCTATTTCAGCTTTTACAAATTTGGAAATCAAGGCATCCAGAGCGTGCGCTTTGTTGGGGTCGGTACTGTCGAAGGCTCCGTACATGTTCGGTACAAAAAGATAAATTGACTTAATACCATATTGCATATAATAACTTTCACCGATGTGCCAGAGCAATCGTTTGCTGGCGCCGTAGGAAAGCACGGAGCGGTGCAGGTGGCCTGCCATCCATTCGTCTTCAATAAAAGTGTCTGCATGTGCCGGGTACGCACAATTGGCAATGGGGTTAATGAGAATCGCTTTAGGGCAAACTTCAGCAATGGCCTGATACAGGTTCAGGTTCATTCTCGAATTATCGCTGATCACGTCAGCTGCCATTTTGGTCACATAGTTTAAACTTCCAACGTGAGCTGCGCAGTTCAATACATAATCCGGTGAAGTGTTTTTAAATAGGGCGAGGGTTTGTTCGTAGTTCAACAAATCGCAACCAAGAGAACGTGAAGTTCGGATGTGGGGAAGATTTACGGAATCCAGATAGTTTGAAATGGTTTTCCCAACAAATCCTGTTGCGCCTAATACAAGTAGTTTCATTACCAGCCTTGTTTAATGGTATTTATAATATGTTCTGCGTTTTCCATACTTAATGCATCGTGAATTGGAATGTGAATCTGAGTTTCATCAAATGCTTCCTGCCCGCTCAAGTTTTTGGTGAGGCCCCCAAATACCGAATTACGGTCTATTCTCTGATGAACAACGGAAGCCGCAATTCCGGCAGATTTTAATTTCCTGATAAAATCCTTACGTTTTTCCACATGAAAACCAAAGAGCCAGTAGGCACTTTGCCGATCAGTGAAATAATTGAATAAACGAATACCATCCTGTTGGTGGAGTGCGCTTCTGTATTGGTTGGCAATCTGTATTCTCTTTTTTAACCTAAGCTCAAAGCCATTTAAGTTCGAAAGACCAAGTGCTGCTGCATAATTGTTCATGTGGTATTTGTATCCGGCATGAGAAATGTTATAAGCCCTTTCTCCCAATTCTGTTAAAGGCGCTTTTTCACGGTCGATCCCAAACCACCGCTTGCTTTTTGCTGTTTTATAATCGTTAGGCGACTTGCAGCATATGGCACCACCGTCACCTGTGCTTAAATGTTTAATTGCCTGAAATGAAAAACAGGTAAAGTCGGAAATACTTCCGATGGGGTCTTGTTTGTAGCTGGCGCCAAGTGCATGGGCGGCATCCTCAATTAGTTTTAAGCCATGATGTTCAGCCAATGCCAAAAGTTCAGTCATGTCGCAGGGATACCCCCCCCAGTGAACGGGTAAAATAGCTTTTGTTTTAGAGCTGATCTTTTCTTTTACGGATGCAGGAGAAATATTTCCGGTGAAATAATCGATATCGGCAAATACGGGAATTGCTTTTAAGTAAAGTATGGCTAGGCCACTGGCCACAAAAGTTTGGGCGGGCAGAATCACCTCATCACCTTCCTGAACCCCGGCCAGATCAAGAGCTAGGTGAAGGGCAGATGTTCCTGAATTTACACTAACGCATTGATTAAAGCCGAACTGCTGTTCGAGGGCTCTTTCAAATTGCAAAACGGTTTCGCCCTCACTTAAAAAACCTGTGTTCAGAACCTTCTGAATGTCTTCTCCGGCAGTAGGGGCTATATAGGTATGGAACAAGTTAATCATGCCTCTTCTTCTCCAAGGTAGGTAAAACTGCAGTCAAGGGCCGGCATCAGAATGGCATCTTCTCTTACAATGGAAAAATTTCCACGGGCAATGGAGTGCTCATCCATAGGATCCCAAACAGAAAACAGCAATGTACCCAAATGCGCATCATAGCAGTTTGTAGGGCTTGAACAATCCAAGGCCAGATTGATTAAATAGTCATCTGTATTCAATAAATTTTTAGGAATCACAAATTTGGTGCTGTATCTACCGGGCCGGGATTTTTTATCACCCTGCCAATCAACCGGCGTATCAAGGGCCACCATCACTGTTTGATTTTTTTGATTCACCAGCATAAAGTTTGGACTCACCAGCCGGGCGCTTGCGTTAACCCAGATGATTTCCAGGTGAATGTTTTCGTAAGTTCTGAAACGCTTGCACAACTCACCTCTATCGTTTAGCAAACGGGCTTCAAGAATATATGCTTCTTTATGAGAGGGTTTGCTTTTTATTTTGAACACGGAATGCTGAACGGCTTCTTCACCATGCGTATATTGCCTTACTGTTTCTTCAATGGACGTTATGCCTTTGCTCATGCCGTTACTTAACAAAAGCCCTTTTTTGCAGATGGCCTGAAGGGAAGCCAGGTTGTGGCTCACAAACAAGATGGTTCTGCCGCTTTTACTTACATCCTCCATCTTTCGAATGCATTTTCGTTGAAACTCTGAATCACCTACGGCCAGTACTTCATCAATCACTAAGAGTTCAGGTTCAAGAAAAGCGGCAACTGCAAATGCAAGACGCAATTGCATACCACTACTGTAATGTTTGAGCGGTGTTTCAAGAAATTTTTCAACGCCTGAAAAATCCACTATGGCATCCTGTTGTTTTTTAATTTCAGCACGTTTCATGCCCAGAATACTCCCGTTCAGAAAAATATTTTCCCTTCCGCTGAGTTCAGGATGAAAGCCTGTGCCTACTTCTAAAAGACTTGCAATTCTACCCCTGCAAATTACTTTGCCGCTTGTGGGTGGAGTTATTTTACTCAGGATTTTAAGTAATGTGGATTTACCGGCTCCGTTTTTGCCAATGATGCCTATGGTGTCGCCTGGCATTACGTCGAAGTTGAGGTTTTTTAGAGCCCAGAATTCTTCGTTCTTAGAAGCTGGATTTAAAAAGGAGAACATACTTTCTCTTATACTCAGGTAAGGTTTTACCTGGCCACGGATGGTAAATTTTTTACTGATGTCCCTTACCTCAAGTATAGGCTTCATACGGGCAAAGATAAGGATTGAGGCAAGTTGGGCAAGAGAATAAAGCAGGTGTTGGTATTTACTTTTTACCGTGAAAGTACTCCCACACCAGTTTGGCTTTGTTTGCACCCAATACCGCTTCCAATTCTTCGGGTGTGGCCTCTTTGATTTGTTTCACACTTTTTAATGCCAGTAACAACTTCTCCGCGCTTTTATCGCTGATGCCTTTGATTTCGTTCAATTCGGTTGTAAAGGTTTCCCGACTACGTTTACTTCGGTGGTGGGTAATGCCAAAACGGTGCGCTTCATCCCGGATGTGTTGTATTACTTTTAATGTTTCACTGCGTTTGTCAAGGTAAAGGGGTAAAGGATCAGACGGAAAATAAATTTCTTCCAGGCGTTTTGCGATACCAATTACCGCTATTTTCCCCCTGAGTCCCAGTTTTTCAAGACTCTCCATTGCTGCGGCCAATTGTCCCTTGCCACCGTCGATAACGATAAGTTGGGGCAAGTCTATTTTCTCATTAAGCAATTTGGAATAACGGCGGTAGATTACCTCGCGCATGCTTGCAAAATCATCGGGTCCTTCAACCGTTTTAATGTTAAAGTGCCTGTATTCTTTTTTCGCCGGTTTAGCATTTATAAACACCGGCATGGCACTTACCGCAAACTGACCTTGAATGTTGCTGTTGTCAAATCCCTCAATTCTCCGCGGCAATTCTTTTAATCGCAGGTCCTTCATCATTTGCATTAGGATACGTTCGCTGTGTTTTTCAGGATTGGTCAGGGCCAGCTGTTTGTCTCTTTCTTGTTTATGGGCCAGAGCATTTTTATAACACAAATGCAGCAGTTGTTTTTTGTCGCCAATTTTGGGCACTACATAGTTGCATCCCGGAATTTCTACTTCCGGCAGAAAGGGCACAATAAGTTCTTTAGCGGTGCTGCCAATGCGATCGCGAAACTCCAACAAGGCAAACAACATCAGGTCCTCTTCAGTTTCATCCAGTTTTTTCTTCAACTCAATATTTTGTGCCTGAACTATGGCTCCGTTGGTTATGTGAAAACAATGGGCAAATGCTGTTTTTTCTTCGCAGATGATGTGGATCACGTCGGTGTTGGTTATTGAAGGATGGACGATAGTGGATTTTCCCTGAAAGGAGGCAATCTGTTCAATTTTTTCCTTCAATTCATTGGCCTGTTCAAACGCTAATGCCTCTGCTGCCCCTTTCATGCGTGTGCGTAAGTCGCTGAGTATACTTGAAACGTTACCTTTGATAATCTGTCGTATTTCCTGTAAGTTTTGATTATACTCCTCTTCACTGAATTTATTTACACAGGGGGCTTTACAATTTCCGATGTGAAATTCCAGACAGGGCCTGAACTTCCCTTTGTTAATATTTTCTTCGCTGAGGTCATAACTGCAATTCCGCAAAGGATAGGTTTGGCGGATAAGGTCCAACAAGGCATGCATGTTTTTGCCACTGGTATAGGGCCCAAAATACTCACTGCCGTCGCGAATGAGTTTACGTGTAGGAAAGATCCTTGGAAAACGTTCTTTTTTAATCACAATCCACGGGTACGTTTTATCATCCCTTAAATTGATGTTGTAACGGGGCTTAAGGTTTTTGATGAGGTTGTTCTCCAGTAACAAAGCGTCACTTTCGGTGTTCACCTTTATTGTTTTGATGTCGGCAATTTTATTTACCATCAAGCGCAGGCGCGCGTTGTCGTGCACTTTGGTGAAGTATGAAGTGACGCGTTTTTTCAGATTTTTAGCCTTGCCAACATAGAGCAGCTGTTTTTCCTCATCAAAATACTGGTAAACGCCAGGCCCCTCAGGCAGGGTTTTTAATAAAGATTCCAGTATGGTTTCCTTTGGATCAGGCATCTTACAAAGCTATGAATTTGCCGGGCAAAATTTGTGGGGATGCTTGCATTAACGGGCATTCGGATTCAGAAAACGGGCTTTCACCCATTTCTCCAATTCAAGTGCGTGAAACAACAACAGGGCCAGGCCAATGCAAAGTCCCAATTCAAAAGCACTAAGGGCTTGGGTGTGGAAGGCCGTATTCATAAACGGTACATAAATCACTATCAACTGCAAAACCAGGGTGATGAGTAAAGAGATAATCATTAACCGGTTTGAGAAAATACCTTGCCTGAAGAGGGACACCCGTTCGCTTCTTACGCCCATCACGTGCCCAAGTTGCAAAAAAGAAAGAACCGAAAAAACCATGGTTTGCCAATGTTCAAGATTTTCGCTTAGTGCCCATGCTTGCACACCAAGTGTTATTCCTGCCATAAAGAGGCCAACCCAAAGAATATGAAAGGCAATTCCACCTGCAAACAAACTTTCTCCACTAGGTCTCGGAGGCCGGTGCATCAGGTCCTTTTCGCCTTTTTCATTTACCAAGGCAAGAGCGGGCAAGCCGTCCGTTACCAAATTAATCCAAAGAATATGAATGGGCAATAACGGCATGGGCAGACCTAATAAAGGCGCGAGAAAAATGGTCCAGATTTCGGCACTGTTACAGGTCATGATGTATTTCACAAATTTCCGGATGTTGTCATAAATCCTCCTTCCTTCGTGAACCGCTTTTACAATGGTAGAGAAGTTATCATCCAGCAAAATCATGTGGGCTGCCTCTTTGCTCACATCGGTTCCGGTGATGCCCATGGCTACTCCTATGTTGGCGGCTTTTAAGGAAGGCGCATCATTCACGCCATCCCCGGTCATGGCAACAAAATGATTTTTTTCCTGCAAGGCTTTTACTATTTTAAGTTTCTGTTCAGGCGAAACTCTTGCATATACAGAAATGGCTTCTACTTGGGCAAGAAATTTTTCATCGGACAGCTGAAGCAATTCTTGGCCGCTCATCACTGTTTGTTCTTTTTCCAGAATGCCCAATTCTCTTGCAATAAAACCTGCTGTGGCCGGATGGTCGCCCGTTATCATGACCGTGTGTATTCCGGCAGTTTTACATAGATGTATGGCCTCTGCAGCTTCTTTTCTGGGTGGGTCAACCAAAGCGACCAAACCACACCATTCCATTTCGGTCTCAAATGCTTCTGAAAGTTCCTGCTCCGGCAGTTGGTCTAAAAGTTTGAAAGCAAAGGCAAGCACCCGAAACCCTTCCGAGGCCAGCTCGTGAGAGCGTGATAATAAAAGCGCGGATTCACTGTTCCGACTGAGAAGAGCAGCGATGCTTTCGCCTGCACCTTTACTGATCATTAAAATCTTATTTCCAAAGGCATGCAGGGTGCTCATGCATTTTCGTTGAGAGTCGAAGGGAATCTCTGCCACACGAGGGTAACGTTTCAAGAGCTGCTCAAGGGCCTCAGTACTTAACTTGTTTTTTTGCAAGGCGTAATCCAGCATCGCTATTTCTGTGGAATCCCCTTTCCATTCCTGGGGGCTATTCACCTCCACATCCTGATTTAGCAGCAGCCCGAACTCAAGCATGGTAAAGGACTGATTGGGTGAAATGCAAGGATGAATGTACTCCCTCACCACTTTCATTTTATTGATGGTAAGCGTTCCGGTTTTGTCGCTGCAGATGTAGGATACCGAGCCAAGCGTTTCCACAGCGGGTAACTTTCTCATCAGGGCATTTTTTCCGGCAAGGCGCGATGCCCCTCGCGAAAGCGCAATTGTGATGAGAGCCGGTAGCGCTTCCGGAATAGCCGCCACAGCAAGACTAACCGAGAGAAGCAACAAACCAAAGGGTTCTTCGCCTCTTAAAATGCCGGCTAAAAAAAGCATAGCGCAGATCAATAATATGATGTAGGACAAGTTTTTACTGAATTTTGCCATGCGGGTTTGTAAAGGACTCAGGCTTTCGCTTTGCTGTAACATATCGGCAATTTTACCAAGCTCTGTGTTCATGCCTGTGGCTACTACAAGTGCTCTGGCCCGGCCATTGGTTACCAGGGTGCCTTTAAACACCATGTTGGTTTGATCCCCTGCGGCAAGTTGTTCTCCCTGAACAATGGCGTTTGTTTTGTCAACGTTTACCGATTCGCCGGTCAGCGAAGATTCATCAAGTCGCAAAGCATGGCACTCAATCAAACGCATGTCGGCCGGCACCAGATTTCCTGCTTCCAGCAACACCAAATCACCCGGCACCAGATCCCTGGAGTCGATCACGGCGTTTCTACCTGCCCTCATGACCCTGGTTTGGGTAAAACTCAACTTTTTAAGCATGTCCATGGCTTTTTCAGCGCGGTATTCCTGAACAAAACCCACGATGGCGTTTAAAACAACAATGACCAGAATGATAATGGTTTCTGTTATGTCGCCCAGAATACCCGAAAGCACTGCGGCGGCCATGAGGATGAGAATCATAAAGTCACTGAATTGCCTCAGAAATAAAAGTAGAGGTCCGTTTTTTTTCTTTTCACGAAGCTCATTGGGACCATGAAGACTACGTTTCGCCTGCACGTCTTTTTCGCTTAAACCCTCGTTCGAAGATTTAAAGAACTCAAATACGGTTTGCAAATCGGTATTGTAATACACCATGCCCGTGCAGTTGTTGGGAATTTATCTGAAATATAAGGGAATAGTGCTGATTACGGAAATCGGGCCCTAATCTCCTGAGATCTTAAATTGAATCGGGAATTTTACCGCTTGTAAAATTGTTTGTGAAGAAAGGGCACAATGGTTTAACTTCGAAACGAAATGAAAGCCCTCCGCATCCTCCTTATTTTTATTACCTGCACGGGATTTACTTACGCCCAAAACAGTGGCGGTGAGGATTACTTAAAACAGGTACACAAACGCTTCTATCAGGCGCCTTGCAAGATCTATTCTTTCTCTCAAAAAAATGACCATTACCGAAACGACAGTGTGGTAAATACTTCGGTTTGGCATGAGGCCATTGAATTTCCGGATAAATTTAGAATCCATTTTGGGAATGTGTCCGATGGAAATTACGTGTTGTTTAAAAACGACAGCGTGTTTAATTACCGTGGGGCCAGGTTTTTGAAGTCCAGAGCCGATTCCAATTCCCTGTTACTCATTTTAGGAGGCATGTTCTACCGGAGTTTTGAGGAGACGATTTTCCGCCTGAAAAACGCCGGGTACAAAACAGATGTGCTTTCAGAGCAAACCTGGAACGCCAGGAAAGTGTTTGTAATTGGTGCTGAGCAGGGCGACCTGAGTTCCAATCAGATTTGGTTCGACAAAGAAACCTGGAAAGTGCTGCGCATCATTGAAAAAGGAAAAGCAAACAACAGCATGGACATGCGCTTTGAATCGTATCAAACCTGGTGCAAAGGGCAGGTGGAAACCAAAGTGGCCTTTTACAGAAATGGAAAGCTGGAGCAGGTGGAGGAATATTACGATCTGAAGATCCTGGATAAATTTCCTGAGTGATCAGAAATAGTTCAG
>Ga0154020_10000716_pt1 | contig 40800 bp, 32 predicted proteins | sample Klosneuvirus_201_FD_109709 | JGI IMG/M metagenome (GOLD analysis project Ga0154020, IMG submission 109709) | Active sludge microbial communities from wastewater, Klosterneuburg, Austria - Klosneuvirus_20160825_MG | ecosystem: Engineered > WWTP > Aerobic digester > Activated sludge | place... | reverse complement strand
GAGGCCCGGTTCTGGGAGAGACGCGCGACTCCCGTTGATCTGCAGCATGAATGCTGCAGCTCGTAAGGCGGGAAAGGCCGTGGCCGGCCTTACGAGGCGCCGCCTGCCAGCGCCCGTGGCCGGAACGTCAAAGGCAGAACGACGACGGGAGAGCCAACTCAACGCACGCGAAGAAGAAGACCCTTGAGGTATTCGGTCTCTGGAAGGCCGCTCAGACCTGGATGGTCCGGCCCCGCGTGCAAACGCTCCAAGAGCTGCACCTGACGGTGGGTGGCTGCCGCTGCCTCCCGCACCACACCCTCCAACAACTCCATGGTCACCCGCCCACTGCAGGAGAACGTGAAGAAAAAACCGCCAGGCGTGCACAACTGCAGCGCCCGCCGGTTGAGCTCAAAATAGCCGCGCAAGGCGTTCTCTACTGGACCCGCGCGCTTGGCCAACGCCGGAGGATCCAAGACCACCGTCTCAAACCGCCGCTTGGCCGCCCGCAGCGACCGCGCCACGTCAAAGGCGTTGGCCTCCTGCACATCCACCTTGGCCGTCAACCCGTTGAGGGATGCGTTGTGTTTCAAACGCGCCGCGTTGGCCGGATCCTGCTCCACGCACACCACCAGCTCGCCACGGCGCGCCATGTGCAAACCAAACCCGCCCACACAGCTGAACAGATCAAGACACTGCCCCGCTGCAAGTTCCCCCGCACGCGCATGGTTGTCCCGCTGGTCCAGGTAACTGCCCGTCTTGTGGCCCGTCAGAAGGTCCGCTTCAAAGGAGACGCCACGTTCGTCATAAACCAAAGTAGAACCCGAGCCGCGCAACACCCCGGCCACCCGCGGCATGGCCTCCATGTCCCGCGCACTTCCGTCATCACGCTGGACCACCACCGTGGCACCCGTGGCCTCCACCAACATCTCCACCACGTCACCCAGCAACCCCTCCATGGCGCTGCACGCCGTTTGCACCACCAGTGCATTGGCGTAACGGTCCACAAAAAGGCCCGGCAGACGGTCCGCTTCGCCGTGGCAAAGACGCACCGCCGTCACGCCAGGCAGCACGCGTGCACGCAACCGCAACGCCGCGTGGAGACGGTCCTTCACTTCACCCAGGTGCGTGGGCGTCCCCGGAGGCCCCCAACGCCGAAGCGCCAGCGCCCCCTGCGACGCCCACAAACACACCATCAACGGCGCGCCCCGGTGATCCTGCGCCAGCACAAACCGCGCAGCTCCACCCTCTGGACCCCGCTGGATGTCCCCCCGGTAGACCCAGCACAAACCTTCCCGCAGCCGGCGCACCCCCGCCCGCCCCACGGTCACCGTGGGCAACAGGTCAGGAGCGTTGGCCGGGCTGGTCTGACTGGTCATGGCATCCGTTTGGGGGCGGCCCCTCCTCCAGCGTGCGCCGTCCAGCGGCGCGCGCGGCAGGGGCCCGTGTGTTCCCCCCCGCCATCAGGACGCTGCGGGCATATCATTGACCCCTGGATAGGTCTTGATGCTGTCCTTGGACAGCTTCCAGGCCTGCTGGATGATCCAGGAGATGGGACGCTCCAACCGCTGCGCTTCCTCCTGCATCTCATCCAACATCTCCACCGGGAAGTACAGGGACTGCTTGCGCTTTTCCACGCTGTTGAGCTTCATGATCCATTGCCTCCATGGTGCGGTAGCGGTCATCCGGTGCGGCCAACCGCCTCCGGCATCCGCCCGTGTGGGACGGTGTGGAACAGACGCTACAAGCACCTCCAGGTGGCGCCAAATTTCCTGCATGCGTCACTTTTCATCTGGGTCAGACATGACTGTTTTCTATGGATAACTTTTCAACCAAAACGATCAGCACGGGGGCCGCGCCAGATCGGGATTGACAGTGCAGTGCGGCGCATGGTGAAACGCGCGTCCCGTTTGGCCCCATGTTCCGGAGTAGCTCAGTCGGTAGAGCAGGTGGCTGTTAACCACCGTGTCGGGGGTTCGAATCCCTCCTCCGGAGCCAAACAACAGGGCTGCTTCCCACGCAGCCCTTTTTTTTTTGGCCACGCAACACCACGCCGGCCGGATTGACCCGGCCCAGGCCACACCGTACGCAGCGGCCCCGTGACCGCCTCCTCCGCTTCTGACTCCTCCCCCGCGCCCAAGCGCAAGGGGCCCATTGAAGACCTCAAGGACACCCTGGCCGCCCTCAAAGCGGTCAAGCCGGGGTTCTGGACCTGCCTGCTGGTCTTCATGTTGGACGGTGCCGCCTATTTTGGCGTCCTCAACATCCTGACCCTGCACCTCTCCAAGGCCATTGGCCTGGATGACGCGCGCGCCGGACAGTTTGTGGCCATCTTCCTCACCGGCGCGGTGACCATCCTGGCCGCCGTCTTTGGCTTCCTGGTGGACCGCTGGGGCGTCAAGAAGACCATGATCATCACCATTGCCGTGGCCCTGGCCGGACGCAGCCTGCTGGCCCTGGCTCCGTCGCTGCCGTTCGCCGCGCCCATCAGCGCGGTGGCCCTGTTGATGATGGCCTTTGCCGCGGGCCTGTTGCAGTCCGCCGTGTATGGCGGCGTGAAGCTGGCCACCGACGAGCGCAGCGCCAGCGTGGGTTTCTCCCTGGTCTACGCCATGATGAACGCCGGGGTGATCCTGGAGAGCATGGTGAGCAGTCCGGTGCGCGCGGCGTACGGCACCACCGGCGTGATGTGGATGTGCGCCGCCATCACGTTGACCTACCTGGTGCTGGCCCTGCGCTTCCCGGACAGCACCGGTGGTCCGGTGGCACCCGGCGCCGACGCCAAAGAACCGCTGATGACCCGCATCAAAGGCATGCTGGATGCGCGGTTTTTGTTCTTCATCTTTGTGCTGCTGGGGGTACGCACGCTGTTTGCCCACCAGTGGCTCACCATGCCGCACTACGTGACCCGCGCGTACCCCGCCGAGGTGGGCGAGAAGTTTGAATGGATCAACGCGCTCAACCCGCTCATCATTGTCATTGGCACGCCCCTGGTGGCCGCGTTCACCCGCCACGTCCACGTGGTGACCATGATGCTGCTGGGCACGCTGGTGAGCGCTTCGGCCACGTTCCTGTTGGTGCCTGGCCCCAACCTCACCGCGCTGCTGCTGTATGTGACCATCTTCTCCATTGGTGAAGCCCTGTGGTCCAGCCGGTTCTATGAATACGTGGCGGACCTGGCCCCGCCGGACAAGGTGGGCATCTACATGGGGTGGGCGTCCATTCCGTGGTTCTTGGCCAAGACCACCACCGGCATGTACAGCGGCGTCATGTTGAAAGCGTATTGCCCGGAGGGTGGCCCGTTTGACACCGGCACCATGTGGCTCATCTACGCAGTGATTGGAATGACATCTCCGGTGGGCCTGCTGCTGGCCATGAAGTGGCTCAAGGCGGGCGTACACCACAAACCCGCGGCCGCGTGACACCGCAAGATTGAGACTTGGTGGGCGGGTTGTGACGCCACCGCAACACCTTCAGGCAACCGCGTCAGCTTTCACCGCGGCGCGCCACCAACGCGCCTTCCAACGTGGCCCGGTCCTCCCACGGCCCCTCCCCCGCCTTGGCCTCTGACGACGGACAAATTTCCTCCAAAGGACACCGCGCGCATTGCGGCTTCTTGGCCACGCACATGTAACGCCCGTGCAACACCAGACGGTGACCCATGTCCACCCACTGCTCCTTGGGGAACGCCGCGCACAGGTCTGCTTCCACCTTGCCAGCATCTTCTTGCGTGGTGAGACCCAGGCGGCGCGCCACGCGCCCCACATGCGTGTCCACCACCATTCCAGTGGGCAGGCGGAACACAGTCCCCAGCACCATGTTGGCGGTCTTGCGGGCCACGCCCGGGCATTCCTGCAGCGCGTCCATGTCCTGCGGCACCTGCCCGCCGTGTTTCTCCACCAGCACCGCAGACGCCGCCCGGATGGCCTTGGCCTTGTTGCGGAAGAACCCGGAGGCCTTCACCAGCTCCTCCACGTCCTCCTGAGGCGCCTGTGCCAGCGCATGGGCGTCCGGGTAGCGCGCAAACAACGCCGGGGTGATGCGGTTGATTGTCTTGTCTGTGCTTTGCGCGGACAGGATGGTGGCCATCAACAGCTGCCAGGCGTTGTGGTGGTCCAGTTCACATTTTGGCGCCGGCATGGCCACGGTGAGCCGGCTTGCAACGGCGGCGGGCGGGGCCTTGATGGATTTGGGCATGCGGCGTTTTCCGTCCTGCGCCCCTGCCCTGTCCAGCGCACAACGCACTACAAAAGCTCATTGGTCCTGGCAATCCAGGCGCCAGGCGTCCAGGTCCAGGTTCTTGATGAGCGTGGAGAAACCGCGGGTGTTTGCACTGGGACACACCGCCGCCGCCGTTGCTGCGTTCCCGTACTCCACCTGGAAGACGGCTTTTCCGGCGGTGATGAACGGTGTCAGGGCGTCACATTCGTCATACTGGAAACACTCTTCATTGAGCGCCCAGTCAAAATCCACCACCAGCTGCGGCACCTGGTCCAGGTCATTCTTGAGCCCCACCGACAAACCACGCGCGCGCGCCTGCGCGGCGACAAAACGGTTGAAATCCAGTTGATCATTGGCGGTGAGTCCAAGGCCATTGGTGTTGGCATATCCATCCACGTTGTCCGGTTCCACGCCGTCACAACCACGCATCACCGCCAGGTCCAGACGTCCCTGGATCCAAGCTCGAACAGCCGCATGGCGAATGTCCACCCACCGCTCGCCGGGCCAACCATCCAACGCGCTGCCCAGGACGTTGGCCGGCAGCACATCCACGTCCGGCCGCCAGTTTTCATACTGGGTGGAGAAGTAGCAGATCACCACGCGGCCCTGACCGTGCAGCGTGGTGACCACTGCGTCCGGCACATCAAACAGGTCCACGTCATACATGGCCACGTTGATTGAAGTGTCCAGCGCGCCGGATATCTGCCACTGCCAACGCGTGCGCGGCGCGGGGTGCCAGATGCCCGGTGCTGCAGCCGCATCCGCAACACCGGCATCCATGACCGAGGCATCTCCAGGCACACCGGCATCCACCACCGCGGCATCCCGTGCTGGTGCTGCGTCCGGACGGGAGGCATCCACCGCGCCCGCGTCCATGGATCCCACGGAAGCATCCGGGAACATGGTGCCTCCAGCGTCCGTTTCCGACGTGGAGGTGGTACACGCGAAGCACAGCAGCAAACTGGACCACAGCCAGGGGCGCATGAACGAGAGTGTCCCGCGCCGGGTGCGGACGCACCATCCGTCATCCGGGCACGAACCTACAAAACTGCGAACCTTATGCGCGTTGCGGCGCAGGTTTTCCTGCCGCAGGTGTTTGCGCTGCACTGTGACGAGGGAACATGGCCAGCGACGGAGCGCGGCGCCGGGCAAGGAGCGGGCACGCGGGTTGCTGGAGAACACGTGTCCCGGGGGGTGGTGGTGCCACCGGGCGCGCAACCCAACGAGGGAGGACCCCATGGCAGCCAAGAAGAAGACCAAGACCGCCCGCGCACCTACGGGAAAAAAGAAGGCCGCTGCAGTTGCGGCCGCGGTGGGAGCCACGCTGCGCGTGGTGCAGGTGATGACCCGGCCCGCGCGGACGGTGACGGCGGACCTGAGCGTGGAGTCCCTGGCGCAGCTGCTGTTGGAGGAGGATTTGCGGCGGGTGCCAGTGGTGGATGATGCCGGCAAGCTGTTGGGGATTGTGTCCCGCTCTGACCTGGCCGAGCATCTGGTGGTGGAGAACGGTGGCGAAGAGGATTGGGTTGCACCGAAGCCCCGCAGCAAGAAATACAACGCACCCGGTTTTGAAGTCCGCGCGATGCCCGGGGCCGCCGTGCGCGATCTGATGAGCCGCCGCGTGGTGGCCGCACCGGAACAGCAACTGGTCACCAGTTGTGCGCGGGAAATGGTGTTCCACCGCGTCCACGGGATGCCGGTGGTGGATGGCCAGGGTGTGGTGGTGGGGATGGTCTCTGCGTTGGACCTGTTGCAGGCGTTGACCGGCAAACGCGTGCCCAGCGCGGCGGCGGGTGAGGACACCGTGGAGCAGGCCCGCAAGGCGCGGCGGGTGTTGCTGGCGCGCCGCAACGAGATCATGCGGCGTTACCGTCGGGATTCGCGCGCCACCCCCACCGAGGTGGAGCCGGATCTTCTGGACCGCGCGGCCATCCAGGAGGGGGTGACGCTGCATGAAGGTCTTGCACAGACCGAGCGGCGGCAGATTGAGGCCATAGACGCCGCACTGCGCCGGCTTGCCGAGGGACACTTTGGAAAATGTGTGGCCTGTGGCGGCGCGGTTGAAGCAGGGCGTTTGAAAGCGTACCCGGAAGCGGCCACCTGCCGCGCATGCGCCGAAGAAGCCCGCGCGTCTGCCTGAGGCGGGGTCACCGCCCGAGGTGCTGGCGAAGCCACGCCAGCACGACGGTGGCGTGTTGGTTGGGCGGGAACACGGGGTACCAGACGTGTTGGATGCGCGCGTCCTCAACGAACCAGCCCATGCGTTTGATGAGCGTGTTGGGGCCGCCGGACTCCACGGGAAACTCAAACGTGGGCAGGTTGAGCGCGCGCACCAGGTGGAGGTGTTGATCTGAAAGCGCATGGAACGGGACGTGGTTGCGCTGGCGGAATTCTTCCTGGTGCTGCGTGGTTTGCGTGGAGACACCCCAGACCGTCACGCCAAGCGCCGCAAACGCGGCGTGGTCATCCCGGAACGCGCAGTTTTGCGGCGTGCAGCCCCGCGCACCGGGGATGTCATCCCAGTCCTCGCCGTGGAAACCGCGGTTGGGCGGCTGCCCGGGCACACCGGTGCGAGGATAGAAGAACAAGACGTGGCGGCCGGAAAGTCTGGAAAGATCGTGAATGGCTCCGTCTGTTCCGGGCAGCTCCACTGCGGGCAGCGCCTGGCCCAACAGGTGGCGCGCTGCGCCGTCATCCTGGGGAACGGGGAGGTTTGGCGGGAGGAGTTGGGGGTTGTGCATGTGGCCCTTTGCGTACGACCTACGATGCCAGCATGGCCTGGGCCTGTTGCTGGACCCGCTGTGCGTGGCGCAACACGGCGGCCTGCCAGCGCAAGTCCGCCGGGTAGTAGACGTCCCGCATGCGCTGGTGCGCGGGATGGTCCGGGTGTTGGCGTCCATGGAAGTACATCTGGTTCTCCGCACGCATGGCGCGCACAATGGTCAGGTCCCCGCGCGTACCAAACTCCAGTGTGACGGCGTCATAACGGGTCGCTGCGTAGCGGCGGCGCAGCTCACCCAACATGCCACCGCGCATGTCATAGCCATCTGCCGTGCCCGCAGCCCAGGAGCGCAACCGTTCTCCCCACACCGCAGCACCGCGGTCCAACAACTCCGGCTCCGGCCGGCCTTCCAGGAACGCCAGGTACTGGCCCCACTTCCCGCGTCCCACGTGCAGGTCCACGTGCATGACACGGCGGCGTCCGGGCACCTGCGTGTCCAGAAACCGCAGCAACGCCTCAGGCGCGGCCTGCAGGGCATTTCCGCCGTAGAAGAGACCTTCCGGGTAGCTGTACTGGCCACGCGCCACGGCGTTGGTGAGGGTGGCCTTCCCATGCCGCGCAATTTTCAGCGCGGCCCGCGCAAAAAAACGCAACGTCCCCGGGCGGCCGGTGGGATTGAGCATGGTGTCCACGCGCGCATAGTCCGCATCATCTGCTGCGTAGGGCTGGCCTGGTGGCAGGAAGTTGCGGTTGAGGTCCACGTTGTTTTCATTGACCCGGCGGAAGTGCGCCATGCCCCACGGGTTGACGGCGTGGATCCACAACGTTGGCACGTCCTGGTGTTGGCTCAACAGTTCCAGTTGTGCCGCGCTCCCCGCATAGCCCTCAATGCCATGGACCCCGGAGGTGTAGATGAGGATGTCCTGGGCATCCCGCTTTCCCGTCCACGCCCAGTCCACCGTGAAGTCCTCCAGCACCGGCTTGCTTCCCCGCGCCACACGGTGGGGATGCGCATCCACCGCCGCGCGGAACTTTGCGCGCGCCTCCACGTACGACGGAGAAAAGCGGGTCAACGGGTCCATGGGCACGCGTCCTTTGTGGGGCCGCCGTCACGCCAACAGGCGCTTGAGGATGCCCACCGCACTTTCCACCTGGGCGGTATCACAGGAGAACGCCAGGCGGATGCACGCTTCACCGGCGGGACCAAACGCGGTGCCGGGGGATGAACCCACGCCGCCCTGGTCAATGAGGTAGTTGGTCATGGCCCAGTCATCCCGCTTGCCGTTGTGGCCCTTCCAGGACGGCTTGATGCGCAGCCACATGAAGAAGGATCCCTCCGGCTTCACCGCACTGACTGCATCAATCCCCTGGATGCCGTTCCAGAGCAGGTCCCGGCGGTGCTGGTATTCGCGGGCCATGGCCACCGTGGCGTCCTTGGGCCCCTTGAGTGCCGCCACCACGCCGTGTTGCGCCAGGGAGTTCACGCCGTTGGTGGTGCAGCGCAGCAGTTTTTTCATGCGCTCCATGATGAGTGTCTCGCGGCTCACCACGTAGCCCACCCGAAGCCCGCTCATGGCGTAGCTCTTGGACGTGGAGAACAGCGTGATGGTGCGGTCTTCGGCGCCCTTGAGGGAGCCCAGGCTCACGTGCTGGTGCCCGTCAAAGATCACATGTTCATACGCCTCATCTGAAATGAGCTTGAGGTTGCGCCGCACCGCCAGGTCCACCAGCCCCTGGAGGATCTCCCGGCCCAGCACCACGCCGGTGGGGTTGTGCGGGGTGTTCACAAAGATGGCCTTGGTGCGTGGCGTGATGAACTTCTCCACGTGGGCCGCGTCATAGATGAGGCCGTTTTCCCCCAGCAACGGCGCGCGCACCGCCAGGCCACCCGCCAGGCGGATGTTCTCGGCAATCTCCGTCCACATGGGGTCCGGGATGATGACCTCATCACCGGGCTCCAACATGCAGCGGAACACCAGGTAGAGACCGTGCATCCCGCCGTTGGTCACCATCACCTGGTCTGCGTTGTCAATTGGAAGACCATTGTCCGCCTTGACCTTGGCCAGGATGGCCTCACGCAACGGCGCAATCCCGGTGGACGCGGTGTAATGCGTGTGGCCCTTGTTCAGCGCGGTGATCATCGCCTCGCGCACGTGCGGCGGGACATCAAAAGACGGGTCCCCGCTCTCCAGGCGGTAGATGGTGCGGCCACCGGCCTGCAGGTCCAGAAGACGGTCCCGCACGGCCACAATGGCTCCAAAAGAAACCTGATCCACAAGATGCGTCATGGCTTTCCCCTGCGTGTTGTGCCTGGTTCAAACAACCACACTGTTGGACTGCTCCACGTTTTCTGTTGGCCGCGTGCCGCGCGCCAGAACACCGCGCGGGACAATGGCCACCAGCCCGCCCTGGTCCCGTTTCCATGACGCCAGCACCGCGCGCGCCTGGCGGCTTCCGGTGAGCCGCTCATGCTGGGTGAGCAGCTCCAACACGGCGGCGGCGTCACTTCCGTGCAGCGGCACCGCGGCAACATATTGCGGGTTCACCTGCGTGACCTGATCCGCGGGGATCACCAACGTGCCACCCGTCATGCCGGCTCCGGCGTTGCCGCCCAACGGGCCCAGCACCACCACCAACCCGCGCGTCATGTACTCACAGCAGTGCAGGCCCACGCCTTCCACCACCGCACCGGCACCGCTGTTGCGCACCGCAAACCGGTCCCCGGCCTGGCCGTTGACCAACAGCGTGCCGCCGGTGGCACCGTAGAGCGCCTGGTTTCCAATGATGGCGTTGTCCTCGGCGGCATACCGGGCTTCCTGCGGCGGGCGCACCACCACCACACCACCGCCCATGGACTTGGCCACGCCGTCATTGGCTTCTCCAAACAACTGGATGGCCATGCCGTTGGTGGTGAACGCTGCAAACCCCTGCCCCGCACTTCCCTTGACCACCGCGCGCATCACGCCGTGGGCCCGGGTGGCGGTCCTGCGGTGCTGGGCCAGTGCGCCGGCCACGGTGGCAAAGGCCGCGCGGTCCACGGTGGTGATGTCATAATGGACCTCCACATCCTCGGCGGCACGCAACACCGGCTGAAGGTCCTGCAAGGCACGGGCATTGAAGGCGCTGGTGTCTGACGCAAAGAGGTTGTGCTGGGTGCAACGCTCCGCGGCGGGAGGCCCCACCAGCAACGACAAATCCAGGTGCCTTGCGCGCACCAGGGCGTCACAGTCCTGGCGTACGCGCAGCAGGTCACTGCGGCCCACCAGGTCCAACAGGTCTTTGGCGCCCATGCCCGCCAGCACGCGGCGCACGTCCTGGGCAATGTAACGCAGCAACGTCTCCACGTGTTCCGGGGTGCCCTTGTATTTGGCCTTGAAGCGCGGGTCATGGGTGGCAATTCCCGTGGGACAGGTGTTCTTCTCGCACACCCTCGCCATCACGCAGCCTTCGGCCACCAGCAGGATCTTTCCAAAATCGTATTCCTCAGCGCCCAACAGCGTGGCCAGGACCACATCTTTGCCGGTGGCCAGGCCACCATCCACGCGCAGCGTGACATGACGGCGCAACCCGTTGGCCACCAGCGCGCGGTGCGCTTCGGTGAGGCCCAGTTCCCACGGAAGCCCCGCGTGTTTCATGCTCAACAGGCCGGCGGCCCCGGTGCCACCGTCCGCGCCGGAGATGTGGATGACGTCTGCTCCGGCCTTGGCCACGCCCACCGCAATGGCGCCAATGCCCGCGCCCGCCACCAGCTTCACGCTCACGCGCGCGGTGGGGTGCACCTGGCGCAGCTCGTAGACCAGCTGTTTGAGGTCCTCAATGCTGTAGAGGTCATGCAGTGGCGGCGGAGAAATGAGGTCAATGCCCGGCAGCGCATGACGCGCGCGCGCAATGTCCTGGGTGACCTTGACGCCCATCAACTGCCCGCCCTCGCCGGGCTTGGCGCCCTGGGCAATCTTGATTTGCAGTTCATTGGCGGCGGTGAGGTATTCCGCGGTGACACCAAAACGTGCGCTGGCCACCTGTTTGGTGGACGCGGTGATGCCGTGGGTGGCGTAGTAGGGATTTTCTCCGCCCTCACCGCTGTTGCTGCGTCCACCAATGTGCTGCATGGCCAGGATGATGTCCCGCTGGCTCTCTGCGCTGATGGCCCCAAAGGACATGGCCCCGGAACCAAAACGCGCCAGGATGGCCTCGGCGCGTTCCACGTCCGCGTCAGCCAGCACGGGCCCCACCGGCGTCACTTCAAGCAGGTGCCGCAGGTTCACCGGCGCATCCCCCTGCGCGTGCCGCAGGTAGGTGTCATACAGCTCCAGGTTGTCCAGGGTGAGCGCGTGTTCGCGCACCAGCGTGTGGATGATCTTGGAGCGGGCGTTGGTCATGGAGTGGTGCTCGCCCTGCTTGCCGCGCACGTGTTCCTTGAACTGGTAGGTGTGAACCAGCGCGTTGGCCGCCGGTGGTGCTTCCTGTGCGTTCTTGAGCACGGCCTCCACCACGTCCGGGAGTTCCAACCCGCCCAACGGGCTGTAGAGCCCCGGGAAGAACTCGCGAACCAATCCCGGCCCAATGCCCACCGCCGAGAACAACCGCGCGCTGTGGTAGCTGCGCACCACGCTGATGCCCATCTTGGACATCACCTTCAACAACCCCACATCCAACGCCGCCACCAGGTGTTGTTCGCGCGCGTCCTGCGTGAGGGATTGCAGCGCCTCATGGTCCCCCAGGCGCGCCCACTCCAGCGCGAGATACGGACACACCGCAGACGCGCCAAACGCCACCAGTGCGGCCACATGGTGCGCGTTGGTGACCTCGCCGCTGTGGACCACCACGCTGGCATCCAAGCGGTTGCCGGATTCATTGAGTTCATTGACCACCGCGCGCAGCACCAGCAGGCTGGGCATGGGGGGCCGCGCTGGGGTGGCGTGCGCGTCTGACAGCACCAGGATTTGTGCGCCATCCCGCACCGCGGTCACGGCCTGTTTGCGTATCTCATCCAGGCGGAACCGGAAGCCCACCACGCCGTGGTGGGCCGGGAAGGTGGTGTCCAACGTCACCACCGTGACCCGCTTGTCCGGTGAACCTGGCGCACCAAATGACGCCAGGTGGGCCATGCCACCCAGGGAGATGATGGGACTGTCCAGCTGCAACGCCACCGGCGGTGGGATGAGCTCCTTGGGAGAAAACGGATTGGGCTTGCGGCCCAGCGTGGTCCCCAGATCCGTCACGGTGGTCTCACGCAGGTAATCCACGGGGGGATTGGTGACCTGCGCAAAGTCCTGGTGGAAATAATCAAAGAAGGACCGCACCTCCTGCGAAAGGATGGCTGGCCGCGCGGTGTCTCCCATGCTGCCAATGGGCTCCTTTCCGGTGGCGGTCATGGGCACCAACAGCCGCTCCACGTCTTCCTGCGTCCATCCAAACAAACGTTGCGTGGCCACCGCGGGTGGCGTGGGATGCACCGGAAGCGTGTGCAGCGGGATGAGGCGCGCGTCGTACGCCGCGTCGTGGTTCTCCTCAGAAGCGCCGGGGTCCGTGAAGTCTATGGCGCCGGTCTCCAGGTTCACCTTGACGCCGCTGCCCGCCGCCAGGCGCCCCTTGGCTTCAATGATGGACTCATCCAGCACAAACGCGCCGGCTTCACTGGCCAGGAAGAAATGGTCCGGCGTGCGCGCCCAGCGGCACGGGCGGAACCCGTTGCGGTCCAACCGCGCGCCAACGCTCAACCCGTCTGAGTAGGTGATGAACGCCGGCCCGTCCCACGGCTCCATGGCCCGGCTCCAGAACCGGTAGAAGTTGTGCGGCATCCCCGCCGGGGGCACCAGGATGGCCATGACGTCTTCAACCCGCGGGATGCTGCTGCGGTAGAGCAACGCCTCCACCATCTCATTGAGGCTGCCGGTGTCTGAGATGCCATGGTGCGTGAGCAACTCATTGGCGCGCAGGCCCAGGGACTTCTCCCGGGAAAAACCCCACGAGCGGTTGCCGGCAATGGTGTTGATCTCCCCGTTGTGCGCAATAAGACGGAACGGTTGCGCCTTGTCCCACGACGTGCGGGTGTTGGTGGAGAAGCGCCGGTGGAACAACGCAAACCGCGTGGCGTAACGCGGGTCCTGCAGGTCCAGATAAAAACGCCCAAGGTCCTGCGCGCGGGTCAACGCCTTGTAGACAATGGTGTTGGTGGACAGCGATGCAAAAAAGAACTCCGGCAGGCCCACGTCAATGGCCTTGGTGCGCGTGAGCTGTTTTGCCGCGTACAGCAGCTTGTTGAAGGACATGTCCGTCCGGCAGTGGTCCGGGCGTTTCACAATGGCGTGCATGATGGCCGGCATGGTGCGGCGCGCCTCGGCACCCAACACGTCCACGTTCACCGGAACATCCCGGAACCCGGCCACGTCCAGACCAAAAAAACCAAACGTCTCCTGGAACACCGCCAGCGCCTTGCGCTGTGCTTCGGCCGCTGGCGGGACCAACAGCACGGCCAGGGCCACGCTGCCTTTTTCCCGCCCCAACAACTCAAACGGGATGTCCGTCATGATGCCCGCGCCGTCGCTGGAGCGCAGGTCCGCGCCGCAGGCACCGCGGTGTTCCACGCAGGTCAACGCGCGCAGCGCCATGTGCAAATGGGCGTTGTCCGCGCGGGCTTTCCGGCTGGCCACAAACCCAACGCCACACGCCGACCGTTCCTGGCTCCACGCTGCTTCGCCTTCCAGGTCTTCCAACGCCACCGTGCGCCTCCTGGCCAACGGAGACGTGTCTACCATGGCCCTTGACGCAATGCATTAACTTGTTGTGGGGCGGGTGTGTCGTCGGGAACATGAACCCAGGCGCAAACGTCACCACCAGAGCCGGGTCAGGGGAACAGGTTGGGCCGGCAGGCCAGCGTGGAGAGTGCCAGCGCGGGCGTGGGCAGGCTGCCGCGGTAGATGCCCACCTCCGCCAGGCCAGCCAGGATGACGTTGCCTTGTTGTGCGGTGGCCCGCACCGGGGTGTTGCGGGCCAGCATGGCACCGGGCCAGGGCGTGGTCCACGACGGAGAAAGTGGCGTTTCCAGGTGCGCCTGTCCCGGCGTGGCCATGACCCAATGTCCAGACTGGTTGGGGCCCAGCAACAGGGGCTGGTCGTTCCACATCAATGCGGTGGCGGGCCCCAGGATGGATTGCTGCGGTTCCATGAAGGTCACCAACGGCGGGACAGCGCGGGTGCCGTCCTCGTACGCAAACGTCTCTTCCACAAAACAACCGTCATCCGGTTGGATGTGGGCCACGCGTGTGCGGTGGAATGCGGCGTTGCCCAGGGCGGTGTGGCCGTGGATGGAGGTCACACCGGGCATGGGGTTCACGTAGAGGTCATTGCCGGAGAAGTAGAGACTCCAGACATCCCGCCATTCATCCTGCACGCAGGACACGCGCGCGTCCGGCGCAATGGCCTGGGACCGCTGGGTCCAGGTGAGACGCCACTCCGGCCCCAGCAGGGACACATCCCCCAGGTTGTTGTGTGCGCCGGGCCAGGGAATGCCGTGCTGGATGGACGTTTCAAACGGAACGTTGGGGTCCAGGTCGTCCTCGGCCGAAGCCCCCATCACCAACACGTGGGCCACCATGGATTCCTGGTCCTGCAGTGCTGCACAATCCGCGTTGGGGGGACAACCACCCAGCACCGTGGCCCAGCTGATTCCAAGCTGTGAGCCCGCCAGGGCGGCGGCCAGCAACGGGCTGCCATCCTTGGTGATGAGCAACGGCGGGTTCTCCACCGAATACAACGACGCGCGCCCAAACCAACGCACCGTGCGTACGCCAAAACCGTCGGCGCTTGCCTCAAAGACAACCAGCGCGGTTCCGTCGGGGACGCACGCCGGCGGGGGTGTGGGCGCCTCGCCACCGTCGGCGGGGGGGGCACCACCGTTGGGCGGGCCGCCGCTGGCGCATGGACCACACGTGGACGCAAACTTCACCAATGCTGCGCCCACCACCTTGTTGAAGTACGGCAACGCAGAGACCGCCAGCACGCTGTGCTCTGGCGCCGGGCTGGCATCCCAGGCGGACCCCGCCACCTGCCGCACGCGCTGGTAGACCAGGTCCGCCGGGAAGAACTGGGTGTTGAACACGGTCCCGGTCACGTCTGACGTGGACAGCAACAGTTTGGTGGAGGTGCCAATGCCCTGCGTGCAGTCTGGCGTGGCGTGGCAGAGTTCAGGGTTGTTGTAGCAGCCGGCGGCCTGCGGGCCGTCTGAGCCGCGCCACAACACCAGCAGCGTTTGCGGCAGCGCGTTGTTGATGTTCTCACCCACCGCGTCCACGGTGATGGGCCAATGCCCCTGGATGGGTGCTTCCTGCAGCGTGGGCATGGGAGGCATTCCACCGTCCACGCCCGGGACGCCGCAGGTGCCAAAGTCACATTCGTTGGTGGTGGCGTTGGTCACCTCACGCAGCAACACCGGTTCGGCCAGGTTGGTTCCGGTCCCTTCGGCCGGGACGCACACCCCGGCCTGGCACGCATCTCCACGCGTGCATGGGTCACCATCATCACAAGGGAAACCTTCCGGCGTGGGCATGGTGCTGCACACGCCTGCCACGCACATGGACACCGTGTTGCAGGACGGTGCACCACACATTGTTCCGGTGGGAGCCAGGCTGTGGCTGCAACCATCCACGCCGGGGAGACCCGCCGCGCACACGTCCACCGTGCAGGGGTCTCCGTCATCACACGCCGCGGCCACGGGCTCAAAGACGCAACCCCGCGCCGGGTCACAGCGGTCTGACGTGCAGGCCACGCCGTCCTGGCAGGTCACCGCGGTGCCAATGCACAAGCCGGACTCACAACGGTCTGCCGTGGTGCAGGCGCTGCCGTCATCACACGCCCCCGCCATGGGCAGGTGCGAACAGCCACCGGGCATCCCCGTGTCCACCTGGTCCAACGTGCAGGGGTTGCGGTCATCGCAGTCTGGGGGCGCGCGGGTCACCGCAGTGACCGGCGTGCGAAGGGTGTGGGTACCATCCGGCCCGGCGTCACCGTCATGGTCCACCACCAGCGTGGCGTTCACGGTGCCGGGAGCCAGCGCAAGGAAACGCAGGCGCAACACACCGGGGCTCCCAGGTGACGCGGCACCCGAGTGGTCTACCAACACCACCGTTGAGGTGGCTGGCTCAAGCCGGGCGGTGAACCGCGTCACGCCGCTGCCGGGATTGGCATAGGTGGCGCGCGCCTCCACCAGCTCACCCACACCGGTCTGGGGAAACGCCACCTGGGCCTGCTCTGCCACCAACAACGGGTGGAAGGCGTCCAACGCTTCAGGCGGCGCCGCACAGCCCACCGCCACCGCCAATGCCACACCTGCGCCCAGCCTCATGGAGGCCGCTTTCAGCAAGGCTGGGGCCACCTGGAAACACACCACTTTTCAAAGCGTTACGGCATGGCACCGGTGTCGGTTTTCTGAGGCCGTTAGGAAACTGCGCCCCGCCGTCACGCGTGCGCTAGGCTCCGGGTTCATGGCACGTGGTCTGGCGTTGGGCGTGGCGTTGTTCCTGATGACCGGCCCGGCGTGCAACGCGGCGTTGATGGTGGACCTGTGTGACAAACTCTGTGACACGGATTCGGACTGTGGCAGCGCCTATGACTGCCGCGCCGGGCGCTGCCGCGGGCCGGATTGTGCGCCTGCAGACAACACCACCTCCAGCGGCGCTTCCGGCGTCAGCACCAGCTCCAGCGGCGTGGTGGCGTCGTCCTCAGGCACAGGGACGTCTTCGTCTTCATCCTCGTCCTCGTCATCCGGCGGCCAGGTGTGTGTCCCCAGTGGCGGAGGGACGCCCTGCCCGCAGGGTTCCTATTGCGCGGCCAACAGCACCTGCACCACGTGCAACACGGCGGACCATTGCGGTGAGACGTGTGGAGACTGCCGGGACCTTCCGCAGTCCGTTGGCGAGCACCAGTTCTACACGTGTGAGAACAACACCGAATCACTGTTCCGCGCGTGTGACCTCACGCCGTGCGGCGCCACGGTGGCCAACTGCAACAACCAGGACACAGACGCGTGCGAGCAGGACATTGTTTCCAGTGCACAACACTGCGGCGGATGCGGGTCCCAGTGTGAATCCGGCCAATGCTCCAACCGCCAATGTGACTGCAGCCCGGAGGACTGCCCCAACAACCAGGTGTGTCAGGGTGGCCGCTGCCGGTGTGACGGGGATGATTGGCGTTGTGAAGATGGCTACCAGTGCAGCAACAACATCTGCGTGCGCTGATTGATCTTGCCGCGCGGCTACTTGCCCGCCAGTTGTTTCTCCAACGCTTCCACGCGGCTTTTGGGCACCTGCGCGCGCGGGAGCGCCTTGGCGTAGGCCAGCGCCTCCTGCAGCACCTTGCGCCGCGCGGCCACGTCTCCCTTCTGCTGGAGGATGGCGGCCTTGGTCTCATATATCCGAATCTTGCGCGGCCCCTGGGTGCACTTGAGCAACGCCCGGTCTGACGCCGCCAACGCCTCGTCCAGGCGGCCCAGCTCCTTGTAGAGGATGGCCAGCCGCGCCGGCGGGTTGTAGTCGGTGGGCAATTCGTTCTCGGAGCGCAACAGCGGCACCACCAGCGCATCCGCCTTCTTGGCGGCCACCGCCGCAGCCACACGGTGGCTGTCAAACACCGCGCGCGCGGCGGGGTTTGGTGCGGCCGCAGCCTGTTTCCCCAGGTACGCCAGCCACTCCACTGCCAGGGCCTGCGCGCCAGCTTCATCCTTGGCGGCGTGCCGTTCATCCACCAGCGCCTCAAACAGGCTGGACACGTCATCCGCCAACACGCCGTCCAGGCTGAGCGCCGCGCGGCCTTCCTTCACCAGCAACGCGGTGAGCGCTGGACGGTCCTTGAAGCTCTGCGCTTCATTGGCGCACCACAGGCCCCACAACACACCATTGAGCCGCTCGGAGGGTGCTGTGAGCGCGGGCAACTGCTGCACGGCCGTCTTCACGCACGGCTCCATCTGCCGGGCCATGTACAGCGTGGACAACATGGACAAGGTTGCGCGCGCATGCGCCCCGACACCACTTCCCGCCGCTGCCAGGTACTTTTGTGCGGCCTCCTCCGTTTTCCCCGCCGCCATCAGCCGGTCCGCCTCGCCGCCACCGCGCGCCGCGTTGAGCAGGGCGGTCATCTGCACCTCATCCGCGCTGCCAATCCACTTGAAGACAACCTTCTCTGTGGCCGGGTCAATGAAGAACAACGTTGGCCACACATCCACCGGGAACTTCTCCAGGAAGGTGGCGTTGCTGGCCTTCTCTGTATCAATGGACGCAAACACCACGTCCTTCTCAAACGCGGCAAACGCCGGGCGGTTGAGCACGTGTTCGCGCATGAACACGCAGGTGTGGCACCAGGGCGCCCAGGCATCCACAAACAGCAACTTCTTTTGCGCCGCGGCCTGCTTCACGGCGGTGGCGTAGTTGTCTTCCACCATGTTGGGCCCGGCGGCCGTCACCCACGCAGCCAGCAGAAGTGTTTGCATGCCCACGCAGCTACGCCGTTGGTTCGGTTTCTTCAAGCACGTTGACCCCACGGGGTCTGGCTCTGTTACAAAGCCCGCAACACCGACGGGGAGCAGAACCCAGCCTTGAGCGCCGATGTTGCCGTCCAGGACTACATTGAACACCTTCAGGACTTTTCCTGGCTGGCCCAACAGCTGGACGGCACCACGCCCCAGGATGTGGAACACGTGGTGCTGCGCGCGCTGACGCCGCCGCTGGACCCGGAGACCACCGGACGCGCGCTGCTGTTTGTGCAGGACGCCGGCACGCTTGCTCCACCGGACCTCCGGCCGCGTCTGGGTGTGGCAGAGCCATCCGCAACCGTGCTTGCAGCCATGGAGGCGCTGGTTTCCTGCTCCAATTACGTGTTGCGCCGGCGCGCCGTGTACACGCTGGCCAAGATATGTTCGTTCAAGAGTGCTGCGGTGCTGGCCGCGCGTTTTGAGGCGTGTCTGGAGACGGACCCGCTGCTGTTGCCCAATCTCGTGAGCGAAAACGCCTGGCTGCGTGGCGGCGTGTTGCCCGGCTTCCCGGAGCGCCTGCTGCACAACGCACACCCTTTGACGCGCTGGGCGCTGGTGCCGCTGCTGTACGAGCGGCCGGTGGGGCTGGATGACGCCGTGCGGGTGGAGGCCTTGCGGCGGTTGATGCAGGACCGCGTGGCACCCATTGGTGAAGAGGCGGCGTATGGACTGGCCGTGCTCAAGGCGGACCGCAGGGACCATACGCGTTCACGCGCGGAGGCACGGGCGTTGCGGCAGGAGGCCGAAGAACTCCGCCCGGCCATCACGTTTGAGGACCTTGAGCTGCGCTTCTCCAATGCCATGGCCCACCAACAAGAGCAGGACTACACCATGGCCACGCTGGCCCGTTTTGCCGAACGCGAGCTGGTCTTGAAACAAGGCGCGTTGCTGGCGCCCTGAGCTTGTGCGCGGCGTCACGCCACACTTTTTCAACCCAGCCCTCCCCCACGCTCCAAAGGATGGATGAGCGGGCGCCAACAGCATGGGCGGCCCCCGGGCGGGAGTCTCAAATGCGCGTTTCTTCTGGTCTTTTTGGTCTGGCAGCGGTGGTGTCCCTGGTGGGTTGTGCGGCGGGCCCGCTGGACGGGGACACGCAGCAACCCATTGCCCCCGCTCCGCCGGCGGCTGAGGTCCACATTGTGGGTCACCGGTTTGTCCCGCTGGGCAGCGTGGATCCGGAACACCTGGCGCCCGGCGCCACCTACGGGCTGCGCGTGAGCCTGGCGTACTTTTCCAAGGACGGCGCGCCGCAGGATTTTGATTTGATCCTGCGCGCCGAAGATGGGGACCTGGGCGCATGGAACCTGCGTGACGAGGACACCGGCAAGTTGTTGGGCACCTCGCCGGATGGCGAGGGCGTTGCACTGCGCGTCAACGGTGTCTCCGGTGATGGCAGCCCCGCGGTGGCCAAGGTGCGCTTTGAAACCCCGCAGATGGCGGGTGCCATGTTGCGTGCGTTGACCCTGGGTGTGTCCGTGCGCGGCGCCAGTCCCAACCCGTTGTTGGGAGATGACCTGCCCCGCCCCTTGCAGCTTGTGGTGCGTCAGGACTGACGCGCCAGGACGGTTGTTGAACAGTTTTGTTCCCCCAGCTACCCCTTGATGCCGGAACAACGTGCGCCCCGCTGGTGTCCCACCCGCGGGCCACGTTCCACCGCGCAACAGGATGACGGAGCTGTTGGAATGAAACGTCTGACGGCGGCGGTGTGCGGTGTGTGGCTGGCCTGCAGCAGTTGTGGCTCGCAACCTTCCAAGCCCTGCGCCCGCGAAGTTCGCACGGTGGTGGACCGCGAAGCCATGCGTGTCCACGGCCTGTCTGAAAATGATGACGCTGCACAGACCATGAACCGCATGCAAAGCGCGGTGCGCTGCGCGCAGCAGGCGGATGTTGAGACGCTGCAAACGCATGTCCTGTTGTTCCGCTCGCGCCTGGAAGCCCGCGGGTTGGTGGAAGAGCTGGTGGCCCTCAACGACCGGCTCAAGGACGTGGGCGTCACCGCAGACTCCGAGGAACACACCCGGCGTGCCGCCGCCGCCACCCAGGAACACCTGGCCGAATATGCCAAGGCCCTGCGTGATGCCACCGGCAGCGACGGAGATGCCATGTTGCGCGCACACCTGGCCTCCATGGCCCTGGACGCGGACTTCCAGGCCGCGTTCCCCCGCGTGACACGCGCTTTTGTGAACCACGTTGGGCCCAAGGAAAGTTGTTTCACCGTGCTCAACCACCAGGAGCTGCCCACCGGTGCCGCGGTGGTGTCCTTCAGCCGCGCGGGCACGGTGATTCCCTTGCACGGGGACTCCCCCACGTTTGGGGTGTCCAAGGGAAAGCCCCGCGTGGTGCGCCTGTGTATCGCCCAGCCCTTCAAGCCGGATGACGTCGTACAAATCTCGGTGGGCGGGGAAAAGGTGTGGCAGCAGGCGCTGGTGGTGACGCCGGATGATGAGATTCGCGGCCTCTTGCGGCGTGAGGCCACACCCAAGGAGACCGAGGAGCTGTGCAAAAATGCGCGGGAACACTCAGCCAAGACCGCGTGCAGTCTGTTGCTGGCGCGGAGGACGCCATGAGCACCCTGCGCATCCGCCCGTTGCGGCGCACGTTGTGGGCCTCCACGCTGATCACCGCGGCGTCGTTGGTGTTGTGCACCTGGATGTTGGGGCGCACGTTGAACCGCCGCTCGGATGAAGGCGCAGGGTCGCTCTCCGGTGCATTGCAGCTGGCCAGCGTCCAGGAGACCAACCGCCTGATGGACGTACTGGCCACGCGCGCGGATGAGCTGGACACCATCCTGACCTCGCTGCTGGCCGAAGCACCGCCGGTGCCGTTGGAAGGCGCGCCGCTCTCCGCCACGCACAAGCTGTGCGAAGCACTTCCGCTGCCACCCGGTGTCACCCGCATGGGTGTCATGGGCATTGCGCCCACCGTGCCCTTGGCCTGGTTGGAGCGCGGTGAAAAAGGTTGCGTGGACCGGTTGTGGTCCATGCAGGTGCAGGCGCTCACCGGCCCGCCGTTCCCCGCGCCGGATGACGTGGCGCGCCTGGCGCAGGCGGGCTTGTTTGGCATGGACCACGCCGAAGAAGGAAAGACGCTGCTGGTGGGCGTCTACCGTGAAGGTGTGCTGGCGCACGTGCGCTATTCGCGCGGCGCCACCGGGCGCGTGGCCTTTGCGGATTTCAAGCTGGCAGACCTTCCGCCGCCACCCCAGGTGCCGGGCGTCCGGCAGGATACGTTCATCACCGTGGGCGGCGTGGTGGCGGGCTACGTCCACGGCGGGCCGGGCGTGGGCACCGTGCCCGCAGCAGTGAAACGCATCAAGGCGCATGAAGACCGCGCGCTGTTGTTGCCGGACGTGGTGGAGGCTTCGGCCTCCCGCGCGGTGATGGCCTGGATGGACAAGACCTTGTGGGACGCCGCTGACCTGGCCGTTGCCGGTCACGCCTTCACCGTGAGCGCCGCGCTGCCCTTCCCCATCCAACTGGTCACCGTGTCCTCCACGCCGTGGCCCGCGGGGACGCTGCGCGCGCGCCTTCAACTGGCGCTGCTGCTTGTTCTTGCGGTAACCCTCCACGCGTTGGCGTTGCTGGTGTTCAACCGGCGCCTGGCGCGGGCCCTGTGGACCAATGTCAACGCTGTTCGCGCGGCGTGGATGGTGTCCCATGAGGACGTGGAACTTCCGGATGACAATGAACGCGCAGCCCAGCTGGTGGACACCATGGCGCGCGGCACACAAGAGACGTTGCGCGCCGCGTTTGGTGACGGGGACCGCACGTGGGCTCCGGGTCCGCTGGAGCGCCTGCTGGACCTGGTGCGCAGCAAGGTGAAGCCCACGGGGAAGAAGCCGTGAACCAGATGTGCCCAGGCCCTGCGTGGCCTCAGGGTGAACCGGGGGACACCGTGATGGTGATGCGTCCGGATTCGGCGGGCGTGAACTTGGCCACCGCGCGCAGGTAGACCTGGCCATGCGCCGCAGACGGTATCTGGTAGGTGCAGAAGAACGTCTGTCCCTCGGTCACCGTGGTGTTGCACACGCCGCTCACCAGCGTGGACACCTCAAACGTCTCCTCCAACGTTCCCACTTCAATCTCCCAACCCGCGGGCGTGGATGCGCCATTGGCCCCGTAGCCCAGCACATTGAAGGTGAGGCCGGACGCAAAACTCTGCTGGCCGGCCCAGCGCCAGAAGTGCATCTCCGCCGACGGGCACACATCCGCAAGCACCGTGCTGTCGAGGTTGAATGTGTACGCGCCGCTGTACGTGTTGTTGGTGGGCTCTGCCGCACATCCCACGCCACCGCTGGTGCCTCCCGTGGACGAAGAGGACGATGTCCCGCCAGAGGAAACCGTGCCCGACGATCCCACGCCACCGGACGACGATGAGGAGGATGACCCGCCGGAACAATCCGAGTCATTGGCGGTGGAGCAACCCGTGGGGCAACACCCGTCCCCGCCGCTGCATTGCGTGATGGGGTTGTGCCCGCACGCCAGGCTGCAGGTGGCCGCGCTGCCGGTGGCGGTGTCCACGGTGCACGCGTTGTTGTCATTGCAGCTTGCCGCGCAGTTGCCGTCACAGGTCTCACCCAGGTCCACCTGGCTGTTCCCGCACGTGGAGGAACAATCATTGTCCGTGGCGCTGGTGCATCCTGCCGGGCAGCAGCCGTCATTGCGGCGGCAGGTCACAATGGGCTGGTAGACACACGCCGCCGAACAGTTGTTGGCGCTGCCGCCCACCGCATCAATGGTGCAGGCAATGTTGTCATTGCACACCGAAGGGCAGTTGCGGTCACACGTCTCACCCACTTCCAACACGCCGTTGCCGCAGCTGGCCGAACAGTCACTGTCATTGGCCGAGGTGCAACCCGGCGCACAGCAACCGTCCCCGCCCTGGCAGGTGGTCACCGGCTGGAACGAGCAGGACGCGTTGCAGTTGATGGCGCTGCCGGTCTGCAGGTCGTTGGTGCAGGCGTTTCCGTCGTTGCAGGAGGACGGGCAGTTCCCATCACAAATCTCATTGACCTCCACCACGCCGTTGCCACAGCTGGCCGAACAGTCATTGTCGTTGGCCGCAGTGCAGCCCGCCGGACAACAACCATCATCCGCACGGCAGGCCACCACCGCCTGGAAGCTGCACGCCGAGCTGCAGCCCGTGGGGTTTCCGGTGAGTACGTCTGCTGTGCAGGCGTTTCCGTCGTCACATTGCGTGGGACAGTTGCCGTCACAAGTTTCACCGTTGCCCACCACGCCGTCCCCGCACGCGTTGGAGCAGTCAGAGTCACTGGCGGCGGTGCACCCCTGCGGGCAGCACCCGTCTCCGCCCGCGCAGGCGTCCAGCAATTCAAAGCGGCACGCCGCGGTGCACGCATCTGCCGAGCCGGTGAGCGTGTCCCTGGTGCACGCATTGCCATCCGAACAGCTGTCTGGGCACACCCCGGCAACGGACATCAACAGCCCCGGATCACACAACTCATGGGCATCCAGCTGGCCGTTGCCACACGCGCCGCCGGCGCCGCCGCGCGGCACACAGGTTCCGGAATCGTCGCAGACGTTCCCGCCCAGACAATCCGCGTTGATGCGGCACTTGTCCTTGTCCCCGCTGGTACAGCCCGCCAACACCACCAACACGCCCAAACACACAATCCGAATCATGGTCACTGCCTCCTGGATGACCATGGTTCGTGGCCCGGGCTGTTGTGGGTTGGCGGATCACACCTCGGACGATCACGTGCCAACCCAAAAACCGGGATGGCAGCAAGGGGAACAGTGCCACTGGTGTCTGGTGCGCCCGTTCAGCCCGGGAAGGCGCGTTCCAGCAACGCAGCAAACGGCGCCTGCGGGGACAGCGTGCCAAACACCTGGCCGTGGCTCCCGGTGAGGCGGGATTCACAAAACGCGTCAGAGACCAGGTTGTTCCCCGCGCGGATCAACACCGACGCCTGAAGTGCCAGCGCCATCTTCTCCACCACGCTGCGTGAACGCACCTCCAGGGTTGCCGTGTCCTGGAATGCCGCGGAGAGCTCGGCGGTGAAGCGGTCAAACGCGGGATGCCCGCCGGAGGCCGCCACAAGCTCGTCAAACACCGCTTCGCGGCTGTCCTGTTCCTTGGCCGCCGCGCGCAACACGTCCAGGCACTGGATGTTGCCGCTTCCCTCCCAGATGCTGTTGAGCGGCGCCTGCCGGTACAAGCGCGCCAGGCTGGCCTCCTCCACGTACCCCGCCCCGCCAAGACATTCCTGCGCTTCATTCACAAACGCCGGCGCGCGCTTGCACACCCAGAACTTTCCAACCGCGGTGGCCATGCGCGCAAACGCGGCCTCCCTGGGGTTGCGCCTGGAGGCGTCCACGGCGCGGGAGATGCGCGCGGTCAACGCGGTGTGCGCCTCACTTTCCAGCGCAAGGTCTGCCAGCACGTTGCGCATCAACACCTGGTCCACCAGCAGCCTTCCAAAAGCCTTGCGGTGCCGCGCGTGGTGGATGGCCTGGACCAACGCCTGGCGCATGATGCTGGACGAACCGATCATGCAATCCTGACGGGTGAGCGCCACCATCTCCAGGATGGTGGCCACCCCGCGGCCTTCCTGGCCAACCATCCACGCCAGGGCCCCGTGGAACTCCACCTCCGAGGATGCGTTGGACCAGTCTCCCAGTTTTTCCTTGAGGCGCTGCACGCGCAGCGCATTGCGTTTTCCGTCCGGCGTCCAGCGCGGGAGCAAAAAGCAGCTCAGGCCACCCTCTGCCTGGGCCAGCACCAGAAACGCGTCACACATGGGCGCGCTGAAGAACCACTTGTGTCCAAGCAGCGTGTAGAGCTGGCCGCCACCGCGTGCGCCCACCGCCGTGGCCCGCGTGGTGTTGGAGCGCACGTCAGAGCCGCCCTGTTTTTCCGTCATGCCCATGCCAAATGTGACGCCCTGCTTCTGCTCCGCCGGCACAAAGCGGCCGTCATAGGAACTGGACGTCACGCGCGGGATCCACGTGGCAGCCAGCTCTGGCTGGTGGCGGAGCGTGGGCACACACGCGTAGGTCATGGTCAACGGGCAGCTGGTCCCCTGGTCCGCCTGGTTGTGCAGGTAGGAAATGGCCATGCGCGCCACGTGCGCACCGGGCCTGTCCTCATTCCGCCACGCATAACCGGTGACGCCGTGCTGGATGCCCAGCTCCATGAGCCGGTGGTAGCTGGGATGGAACTCCACCTCGTCAAGGCGGTTGCCGTAGCGGTCAAACGGGCGGAACTTGGGCCGGTTCTCATTGGCCAGCACGCCCAGCGTCATCATCTCCCCGCCCACCGCCACACCCACGGGCGCAATGGCGGCTTCGGCCCAGCCACCACCTTCACGCTGGATGGCTTCACGCAACACGGTGTCCGTCTTCCACGCGTCATAGACCAGCGGCGGCGCCTGGTTGGTGACCTCATGGGTGATGAAACTTTGCGCAATGGACATGGGGGCTCCTTGTTGGCGGGACCCTAACAAAATGCTGCCGCGCATCCGCGGAGATCCGGCGCGGTGGAATTCTCCTGGACAATAAATACACAGTTATGTATATACACGCTTATGCATGCTGACGTGTTTGAAACCCTTGCCGACCCGACGCGGAGGCGCATTGTGGAGGCCCTGCTGACGGGGGAGCAGGCGGTGAATGACATTGTGGAAGCCGTGGACATCCAACAATCCGGCGTGTCCCGCCACCTGCGCATCCTGCATGAGGCTGGTTTTGTGCAGGTCCGCCCGCAGGGACAACAGAGGCTCTACTCGCTCCGGCCGGAACCTTTCCGTGAGCTGGAGGAATGGGTGGAGCGCTACCGCGTCCTTTGGGAAGGCCGCCTGGACCGCTTTGCCGCCGAACTTGAACGCCGACAAAAAGAGCGCGCCGACCTGCGCAAGGAGCGGAAGAAATGACGACCAAGACCCGCAGAATCACCATGGAGCGTTTTTTCAGGGCGCCCATGGAAGACGTCTGGGACCTGTGGACCACCAAAGAGGGCATTGAGTCCTGGTGGGGGCCGGAGGGCTTCCGCGTGGAGGTTCGAAAGCTGGACCTGCGCGTGGGCGGCCAACTTCTCTACGACATGATTGCCGCAAACCCGGAGACCATTGCGTTCATGAAAGAAGCCGGGATGCCCACGTCACACCCCGCCAGCATCACCTTCACCGAGGTCACGCCCCACCGGCGCCTGGCCTATGACCACGCAGCAGACTTCATTCCCGGCGTGGCCTCCTACAACGTGGCCACACTGGTGGAACTTTTTGATGACCCCAAAGGCGTGCGCATGGTGCTCAGCTTTGATGCCATGCACAACGACGAGTGGACCGAACGTGCGTCCATGGGTTGGGCCAGTGAACTTGGCAAGCTGGAAAAACTCATCAACAGCCCGGACCTGAACCTCACGCGGTGACGCCACACAACCCCAACAAGGAGCACCCCAATGCACGCCACCCCATGCCTCTGGTTTGACAACAACGGCGAAGAAGCCATCACGTTCTACACGTCCATCTTCAAGGACTCCAAGGTGGGAGAAATCTCCCGCAACGCCGAGGGCGGCCCGGGCCCCAAGGGCAGCATGCTCACCGGCACGTTCACCATCCTGGGACGGGAGTTCATGATCCTCAACGGTGGGCCACACTTCAAACTCAATGAAGCAGCATCCATCTTCATCAGCTGTGACAGCCAGCGTGAGGTGGATGAGCTGTGGGAGAAGCTCACCAGCGGTGGCGGCGAGGAAAGCATGTGCGGCTGGCTCAAGGACCGCTTTGGCGTCTCCTGGCAGATTGTGCCCAAGCGGCTGATGGAGCTCATGGGCGACAAGGATGCGCAAAAGGCCGGCCGGGTCATGCAGGCCATGCTGCAAATGAAGAAGATCCACGTCCCCACGTTGGAGAAGGCCAACCAGGGCTGAGGGCCGTCCTGCATCATCCTACAGCGCACCCTTGAGGGCGGTTGCACCTCCCGCCGTGTTCCAGACACAACGCTCGCGCGCCACACCACACCGGCGCGTGGAGCCATGAAGGATGATGTGCCAACTGGTCCTGTTTACCGCCGTGCTGGTCCACGCAGACGCGGCGGCCCCGCAAAAGAAGCCCACGCTTCCCTCGGTGGTGGTCCGGCAACTGGAGCCCCTGGGCGGCATTGACCCGGGCACCACCGCCATCCTCACGGACAAGCTGGTTCATGAACTGCGCAAGTCCGGCCGTTTCTCGCGCGTGGTTTCTCCCCGTGAAATGGGTGAACTGCTGACGCTGGAGCAGACCCGGCAGCTGGCGGGATGTGAAGACCAGTCCTGCATTGCCGAGCTTGCCGGTGCGCTTGGCGTGGACCAGATGACCAGCGGAACGGTGGGACTGGTGGAAGGGTCCCGCGTCATCAACGTGGCGCTGTTGGACACACGCACCAATGAACCCCTGGGCTCGGCGTCCATCACCGTGCGCGGCGAAGAACAGGGTGCTGTGGTTTTTGCCATGGAAGAAGCGGTGGTGAACATGCTGGGCCTGGAACCCATTGGGTCTCCTCCGTTGTGGCAACACAGCTGGCTGTACCCGGGTGTGCTGGCGTTGATCGCGCTGCCCCCGCTGGTGGCGTGTTGTGGACTCACGGCAACGTCCTGCGTGGGCGCGTATGCCTTCACCGACGACACGGTGCTTCCATTGTTCGTCTCGGCATTCTGCGGCGCGGCCTTCACCACCGGCGGCTGCGTGGCCGCCCTGGGTTCACTGCTGGTCACGCCCATCCTGGCGCTGTGGCAGGGCCGCGGCATGTTTGGCCCGCTGGATCACATCATCCTGGGCGGCGTCATGGCCGCGGGTGGTCTGACCGCAACCGCGGGCCTGCTGGTGGCGGTGCTGTCTGTGCTGTTGCACGCAAGCTGGTTGGGCCTGGGCCTCACCACCGGCGGGGCTGACCGGACCACCGGTGTGCTGGTTGTTGCCGCGGGCACCGCCACCACGGTGGCCTTGGCCTTGTTGGCCCTTGGCGGGCTCACCATTGCCGCGGGTGCCACCGCAGAAGCGGCGGCGTTTTTGTCCCGGTCACGGGATTGAGGGGATGGTTGGGGCTGCGGGATAAAAAAACCCCGCGGGTTGCGCGGGGGTTTCTGGCGGGGTGGACGGGACTCGAACCCGCGGCCTCCGGCGTGACAGGCCGGCGTTATAACCGACTTAACTACCACCCCAACTTGCGTTGGTGACGACGTGACAAACGTGTTGCGTCGTCAAAAGCGGGCGGACCCTACATACCCCACCGGACCGTGTCAACCCCGTTGTTGGGATCCCCGCAGGCCCTCCGGACAGGCCGCTTGCCGCGGCACTCCACCGGACGTTACAGCCCCACCACTTTCCGACGTCACGGTACACCGGGGAAACCCGGGAGGATGGGCCAATGCGCAAGGTCTTGATTGGCGTGTTCCTGGTGGTTCCGCTGGTGCTGGTGGGCCTGGTGTTGCTGGTGGCGCTCAACCTGGAGCCGCTCATCAACCAGTACCGCACGGACATTGAAGCGGTGGCCACCAAGACACTGGGGCGCAACGTGACGTTTGGGCCGGTGGACACCAAGTGGGACAACGGCCCCAGCGTGCAGTTCAACCAGCTGGCGTTGAGCGGGCCCACCCCACAATCCCAGCCCACCTTCACGTTGGACCGTGCCGTGCTCAAGGTGGACCTGTGGAAGGCGTTGTTCAGCCTGGGCAAGGATCTGCAGGTCCGGGCGTTTGTATTGACCCAGCCGGTGGTGCGGGTGACGCGCAACAAGGACGGCAGCTGGGACTTCCAGGACATGTTGGACCACATGAAGGCCCGCGCCGCGCAGGAGCCCGCCGAGCCCGAGCCGCCACCCGCCACCGAAAAGGACGACGCGGACTACAAGGGCCTGCGCATTGCGGGCATGGCCATTGAGCGCGCGCGGCTGGAAATCCGTGATGAGACCGCCGCCAAGACCCTCACCGTCAAGGACTTCAACCTCAACGTGAGCGAGGTCATCCCCGGCAAGGACGTCACCGCCGCGTTGACCATGCTGTTGGATGACGGCGGTGGAAAGCCCGCGCCGTTTGAGCTTGAGGCGGCGGTGCGGCCGCTGCCGGCGGACCTGGATTTTTCCCGCGTGCCGGCCACCAACCTCAAGACGCGCCTGGTGGGCGTGGACCTGTCCCCGTGGGCGGAGCTGTTGCCCAAGGACGTCATGGTTCCTTCGGCGGGGAAGGTGTCCTTTGAATTGAAGGCGGCCACCAACGCGGGCGCGCAAAACGCGGATGTGGATGGTTTTGTGGAGCTGGCGGGCCTCACGCTCAAACACAAAGGCATCACCGGGCTGCCATCAGACATCCGCGTGGACGTGGACATCCACGGGGACCTGCAGAAGAAATCTTTTGACGTGCGCGCGTTCAACATCAAGGCGCCGGCGGTGGCACTCAACACCAAGGTGCGCATTGAGTCCCCGTCGGTGGCGGGCATCCAGGACGCCAACGTGGAGCTGCGCGTGACGGATCTGGCGCGCGTGGTGGCCATCCTTCCCAAGGGCAGTGGCGTGTTGCCCCCGGAGCTCACGCTGGAAGGGCCGTTTGAGGTGGACCTCAAGGGTGATGCCGCCGCGGGCTCATTGCGGGTGGACCTGGATGCGGCGCACCTGGCCTGGGCGGATGTGTTCAACAAACAGCAAAAGACGCCCCTCAACCTGAAGGTGGCGGCCAAACGCGCCGGGGACCGCATCAACCTCCCGTCGGTGACGTTGGTGCTGGACAACGCCAAGCTCACCGGCAGCGCCAGTGTGTCCACCAAGGAAGGCGCGCCCATGGAGGCTGCCTTGGACACCGGGCTGGTGACGCTGGCGTCTCTCAAGGGCGTGCTCCCGCCGGTGCAAAAAGCGCTCACCAAGAAGGGGACCAAGGTGGACGGCACGTTCCGCCTGCAGGCCACGGCCAAGGCAGCGGGGGAGAAACAGGCACTGCATGCGCAGCTGGACCTCTCTCAAGTGGATGTGGCCATGGACGCGGTGACCGCCAAGGGAGGCGGGACCATCTTTGTGGACGTGGCGCCTTCGGCGGCCAGCACCACCGCGGCCATGCAGGCCAACCTCACGGGTCTGGCGGTGACCGCCAAGGATGAGAAGAAAAAGACGTTGGTGGCCAAGGTGGCCGGGTTCCCGTTGTCCCTGGACGTCAGGGTGGTGCAAACGGGCGGCAACGCCAACGTGGAAAAAGCCGAGCTGGCATTGGGCAAGACGCTCATCCAGGCGCGCGGCAGTGCGCAGGGGCTGGACCAGCCCGCGCCCACCCTGGACGTCAAGGTGGAACAGCTGGACATTGCGTTCGACGACATACGCGCCCTTGCGCCCGCGGCGGATGTGCTGCCAACCGGTGGCCACCTCAAGGCGCGCATCACCGCGGCGGGCAACCCGCAAAAGATGGAGACGTTGTCCATCAAGGTGGAGGACCTCAACCTGCTGGCCGCCAAGAACATCGTCACCGGGCGTGCCCAGGTGGACAACCTGGCGGACGCATCCTTTGACGTGAACCTCACCAGGGTGGACCTGAACTTTGATGAGCTCCGGCGGCTCACCAAGAATGATTCCATTCCCAAAGGCGGCCTGTTGAAGGCCAAGGTGACCGCCAAGGGCAAGGTGAGCCAGTTGTCCACGCTGGACGTTGCCGTGGAGGACCTGGACACCACCGTCTACAGCAGCCGGGTCAACGGCCACGTGCGGTTCAAGGACGTGGACCGGCCCAGGTTTGACATCAAGCTTCACGGGGACCGCCTGGCGGTCAGTGACATTCTCAAGCAGCTCCCCCAGGGCAAGGAAGAACCCAAGCCCAAAAAAGCGGATGAGAAACCGGAGAACCCCCACGGGCTGCCGGCAGAGACGCGCAAGCTCATCCACAAGATGACCGGCACCGTGGACCTCCATGTGGACCGCGTCACCTATGAGAAGCACACGTTTGATGACGTCACCGCGCTCATCAAGGTGGCCAGCGGGGACATCACGTTTGAGAAGCTGCAGCTCACCACCTACGGCGGCCGCGTGGTGGGAGACGGAACCACGCTGGATACGGATGAGGAATACCTTCGCAGCGTGTTGAAGCTCAACGCCAAGAACGTGGACCTGGGCCAGGTGCTGGACAACAACACGTCCAAGAAGGACGCCGTGGACGGACGCGTAGACTTCACCAGCAACGTCACCGCGCGCGGCATGAACACGGATGACGTCCTCAACACGTTGCAGGGGCCGGTGGGCATCAAGAGCCGCCAGCTCACGCTCAACAACGCCAACCTGCTGGCCGGAATTGCCGGGCCCATTGCCAAGGTGGCCAGCATGGCCGGGAAGCTGTCTGGCAAGGCGGCGGACCCCAAGGCGCCCACCACGTTCAAGGACTTTGACGCGGACCTCACGTTTGAAGGCGGCAAGATGGTGCTCACCCATCCCATCCTGGTCTCCAGCGGCTTTGGGAACCTCTCGTTGGACGGGTACGTGCGTTTTGACAGCCGCATCAATTTTGTGGGCGCCACCGAGCTGACGCCCGCCACCGTGGCGCAGATGACCGGCAACAAGTTCACGCCCAAAAATGGCGTGAAGGTCCCGGTGCGCATTGGCGGGACGTGGAACCAACCCAGCGTGGAAGGTGTGGACGTTGCCGCGTTTTTGCAGGGCGCGGGCATTGGAGACCTGGCCAAGGTGGCGCAGGCCGCCGCCGAAGAAGCGCGCAAGCGGTTGGAAGAGGAAGCCGCCAAGGCGCGCGAGGAGGGTGAGCGCATCAAGAAAGAGGCCGAAGCCCGCGCCGCCGAAGAAGCCCGGCGCGTGCAGGCCATTGCGCAGCAGAAGGGCGAAGAGGCCCGCAAGCTGGCCGAAGAACAACGCAAACGCGCCGAGGACGAAGCCAAAAAACGCGCGCAGGAGGCCAAACAGCGCGCCGAGGACGAGGCCAAAAAGCAGGTGGACAACGCCAAGAAGAAGGCGGAGGACGAAGCAAAGCGCAAGGCCGCCGAGGCCAAGAAGAAGGCGGAAGAAGGCCTCAAGAACCTGTTCAAGTAGGCGGTGCGGCATGTGTACGCTCATCCTGGAGTTCCATCCCGGCACCGCGCGTCCCATCACGCTGCTGGCCAACCGGGATGAACGCCTCAACCGCCCGGCGCAGGGTTGGACGGTGCGGCCTTCCGTCACGGGGCGTTCCATGTTGGCACCGCGGGACCTCACCGCCGGCGGCAGCTGGGTGGGCATCAACAACGCGGGCGTGGTGGTGGCGTTGACCAACCACAACACCGGCAAACCGCCCGAGGACACCCGCGCCTCCCGCGGCGCACTGGTGGAGGAGATGTTGGGCCATCCCAGCGCGGCAGCAGCGCGGGCGGCAGTCAAGGACCGCAACGCGCAGACCTACAACCCGTTCCACCTGGTGGTGGCGGACCAGCACACCGGCTGGCTGTGGCACTCCACCTTGGAGCACCAGCTCCTGGAGCCCCTGGAACGGGGCGTTCACATCATCGTGGAGTCTGATGCGCACGGGGACAGCAAGCGGGGCGCGTTGATTCGCCAAAAGTACGCCAGCGCGGCCACCGCCCAGGACGCACGCGCCCTGTTGTCCATCCATGAGACCATCCCGTTTCATGGAACCTGCCTGCACATGGGGGAAATCTACGGCACGCGTTCATCCGCGCGGCTGGTGCTGGAAGGAAGCGCCTCAACGCTGCATGTGGCGGATGGTCCACCCTGCGTGACGCCCTGGACCGACCGCACGGCGGACCTGCGCGCGCTGTTGGGATGACGTCATGGCGCACCCACGGCTCACCATCCTCAACATGGTGGCGGCGCAAGAATGGGAGCCGCACAAAAACCGCCCGCGTTTCCTCCAACCGGTGGAGTTCTCCCGGGACCCCTGCGCCAATTGTGTGGGCAACTGCTGTTTTGCCGAAATCCGCGTCACCACCGTGGAGGCCCTGCGCATCTGCCTCACCTTGTCTCTGCCGTTCTGGGACGTGGTGGCAGCCAGTGACACGCCAGAGGATCCCGCGCAGCAGGACCACCGCGTGCCCATTCCCACGTCACAAGGCGCCAAGCGCCTGCGTTTGCGCAACCTGGAAGGTGCCCGTTGCGTGTTCCTGCACAGCGTGGGACCGCGTGGCCGCTGCGCCATCCACGCGTTGCGTCCAGGACCATGCAGGTTGTTCCCGTTCAGCGTGGCGGTGGGAGACCGGCGGGTGAGCGTGGGCAGCCAGCAGATGTGTCCGGTGGGATGGCTCAAGGATGCCACGTTGGAACAACGCGTGGCGCGGGACCTGGCCGCGTGGGACAGGGACATTGCCGCAGAAAAGCGCCTGGTGACGGCGTGGACCCGGACGCGGCAGGAGGACCGGTCCCTCCAGGCGTTCCTGGCGTTTGCGGTGGGAAGGCTGGCGCGGCGTTTTGGGAAGGATCCCCAGGAGGTCCTCTCCGGCGGACGGCGGACGTTGGGCAAACCGCTTTGGTGAGTCTGGCGTGGTAGAGGTTTCCTTCCATGGATGACGCTGTCTCCCTCACGCCGTCTTGTCCGCTGCGCCACCAGGCCGCGCTGGTGCCGGCCATCACCAACGCGCAGGACCAGTTTTTTGGCGTGCCGGGGACCTTCAACTACCTGCGCTGTGCGGAGTGCGGGACGCTGGTGTTGTCACCGCGGCCGGCGCCCACGGAATTGGGCCAGTTCTACGCGCCGTATTATCCCCCGCGGCTGCTGCAGCACATCAAGGAGGACGCGCAGCGCCGGGGGAGGATCCGCAGCCCCACCCGGTTGCGGGCCATTGGATACCTGCGCCGCCTCACCCGGTTGATGGGGGGACGCCCCAAGCCGGGAACGCGCCTGTTGGACGTGGGCTGCGGCCTGGGGCTGTTTGCACGGTTTGTGCGGGACATGGCCGGCCTGGAGGTGCGGGGCGTGGATTTTGACCCCACCTGCAAACGTTTTGCGGCGGACATGCACAACGTCACGGTGGATGAAGGTGAGCTGCGCGGCCAGCACTACCCGGACGGCAGCTATGACCTGGTGACCGCGTGGCACGTCATGGAACACGTCTATGACCCGCCCACCGAGCTTGCCGAAATGGTGCGCGTGCTCAAGCCCGGCGGCTGGCTCATGGTGGAGACACCCACGCCGTCCATCTACCTGCGCATTTTTGGGAAGCGCTGGTTGTACCTGCAGCCGCCCACCCATTTCTTCCACTATCCACCCGCGGTGCTGGCCAGCCTCATGGAAGGCGCCGGGGTGAGGGTGAAACACATCCAGCGCCCATGGTTCCTCGGTGAACTGGCGGGCAGCCTGTTGTTCACGCTGGGCTTCAAGGGGTTTTTGCCCCGCCTGTTCCACCCCGGGCGCACCGCGTGGGACAACGTGGTGCGGGTCATCTTCCTGCTTCAGATGTTGTACGACCTTCCGGTCTCCATCATCATGGCGCTGTTGGGACGGGGCGGCATTGTGCGGGTCTTTGCCCAGAAGCCGGACGCCAAGGCGGGTTGAACCCCGTTGGTTGTCCAGAACTCCGGTGGATGCCCAAAACAAAACGCGCCGCCTGGGAGTCCCGGGCAGCGCGCTGTATTTCCTGGGACCAGAACCCTGGTCAGGCCTTCTTGGCCACCCGGGTGTTCCTGACCGACGCGGACATCTTGGGGGTCAGGGTGGTGTTCTTGCCACCAAGGCTCTTGGTCACCTGCGCGGCCTTCACCGTCTTGGCGGCTTTCACCGTCTTGGCGGACTTGGTGGCGCGCGCCACCATGGAGGAGCTGGGGATGTTGATGTTGGCTTCCGCCGTGGGGAACATGGAGACGCGGGTGGCCGGCGTGGTGCGCAGGCGCTCCCCGTGGCTCATCCACTCGGCAAGGATGCGGTCCCGCTGGGCCTTGGTACGGGCCGGGTAGCGGCGGGCCTCAAACTTGGGGACGTGGATGCCGGCGCCCACCAGGCGCTGGTGCAGCCGCGGCCCAAACAGGGTCTTGCACAGGGGGGCAATTTCCTTGAGGCGGGACATGTCCCCACGCCAGTAGAAACCACCACCCTGGAAGATGGCGCGGCCGGCGCCTTCGGTGGTGTGCTGGTGGATGAAGTCCGCCACGCAGGAGCTGTAGAACCGCATTTCGGCGGTCTCTGTCAGACCCTGGCGAATGGCGACCCGACCGGCCCGGCTTTCAACCGTGAGCCAGCGGTCCTCATCGCGGAAATACCAGCTGAAAAGGGTGTCCACGGGCAGAGCAATGTCCGCAGACTGGGCATTCAAAGCATCCACCACAGCGTCGTAGAGCACGCGGGGGGTATAGCAGATTTCCCTACCGCATGTGAATCTCTTTGCGGATCCGCCCAGATCCGGCGCCCTCTACAATTTCAATGGTGTTGGAAATCAATGGCTTAGGAGACCCCTGGGGCCTGGCCGGCAGGCTGGGGGGCTGCGGCCGCTGGAGCCTGCGGCGCAGAGCCGGGCAGAGCCAGGGGGGGCTCCCCGGTGGGAAGCTGGCCGGCCTCCTGGGCGGCTTCCTGGGCTTCCCGGGCCAGGCGGCGGGCCTTGAGGGTCCGGCGCACCAGCAAGCCCACCACCAACAGCACCACCGCACCCACCAGGGCCGTCTGCTGGTATTCCTTGATGCGCTCCAGGATGTACTCCAGGTTTTCCCCAAACTTGTAGCCCACCCAGATGAACAGCGGCACGCTGACGCAGGCTCCCAGGCCGTCTGCAACAATGAACTTGGCCGGGCTCATGCGGGCCACCCCCGCCATCAGGAAACAGGGCGCGCGCAGGCCGGCCATGTGCCGGGCCACCACAATGGTGATGAGCCCGTGCTTCTGGAAGTGCTCATTGAGCTGCTGCTGGCGCTTGGGGGTGAGCACCTTGGCCGCCCAGGGTTTTTGCAGCGCCTTGGGGCCCAGCCGGCGGCCCATGGAAAAAATCATGTAGTCCCCAACAAGGATGGAGACGTAGGCAAACGCAAAGATGAGGTAGACGTTGGTGACGCCCTGGGCGCTGAGCAGGCCGCCCACCATCAACGGGATGTCTTCTGGGAGCGGTACGCCAAGGCCGGCGGCCAGCAGCACCGCCACCATGCCCACGTAGGCAAACTGGGCCATGAAACCTTGGATGAACTCCAGCATGCGGTCCCAGGTCACCCAATCCCGGGCGCGTGGCCCGTCTTTGGACCCGGCCCGGCATGTTCTGTTGCCCTGCAGGTTCCAGGGATAGCCACGCTCTGGGCATTGTGCCACCCGGAGGCTTGCCTGACCGTCCCCGGCACGTGCGGGAGAGAGCGCTCTTGTCACGGGCGGTTGCCACATTTCAAGTGCAAACCCGCGCAACCCCAGCGGCTTTGGCTTGCCAGCGGCAACCGTTGGCCCCACCTTGGCCACCCGCAACAAGCGCGCCCCCGGGGCGCGCAAACAAGGAGGTGGCCGTGCGCTCCTTTGTGTTGACGCAGACCTATGACGCCACCGCGCGCCAGGTCATGGACGCCATGGTCCACCCGGACCTCAACACGTTTCTGGCCGCACGCATCCCGGACCTCAAGGAACGCGTGGAGCTGTCCCGCAACGCCAGCGGGGACCAGCTGGACCGCAGGACCCGCTGCACCCCCAACCCGGACCGCATCCCGGAGGTGGCGCGCGGCGTGGTGAAACCGGAGATGGTGGGCTGGGTGGAGGACGCGCACTTTGATTTCAGCCGCAACGTGGTGAAGGTGGCCATCACGCCCAACGGGTTCCGGGATGTGTTCCGTTTTGAGGGATCCATCCACGTCACGCCGCAGGCCGCCGGATGTGTGCGCCGCGTGGAAGCGTCTTTGGAGATCAAGATGTTTGTGGTGGGGAGGTTTGTGGAGGACTACCTGGTTGAAGAGATCCGCCGGAACATGGAGGCCGAAGGAGAAGCGTTGCGCGCGTTTCTTCCCCGGGTCTCCGGCCAGGCGTGATGGTGCGGCCACGCGCTGGCGTTGCCCGGCCCCAATCACTATGAGGGCCCCCCGCCTGAGGAAACCAACGCGGGAACACGGGAGCAGCGGTGATGGCCAAGAACGTGGACGACCTGGTGGACCAGGCATTTCAAGCACTGGAAGAAGAACGCCTGGAAGCCGCGCTGGACCTGGCCGAACGGGCGCTGCTGGACGCCCCCAAACAGCGCGACGCGTGGCTCATCAAGGCCACGTGCCTGGAAGCGCTGGGAGAGGTGGAGCGGGCGCGCCGGGAATTTGAAGGCCTCACCGAACACCACGCCGACGACGCGGAGGTCTGGGTGCGCGCGGCGGAGTTCTGCCACCACGTGCTGGGTGACCTGGAGGCCGCCGAGGAGGCGCTGCACACCGCGCTGGAGATTTCTGACGGGGAGGAAGGTGACGAGGAGATGGCGGTGCAGGCCAACCTGCTGCTGGCCGAACTCTACCTGGACGTGGGTGACCTGGAGACCGCGCAGGAACACGCGCAGACCGCCAAGACCCTGGACCGCGACAACCCTGACGCCGAGGTGATGCTGGGCGAGGTGTTGTTTGAGATGGGCCAGTTTGAGGACGCGGGGAAGGCTGCCAGCCGCGCCATTGACAAGGACCAGCGTCATCCCGGCGCATGGTTCTTGCGCGGGATGGTGGCCGAGCGCTCGGCGGACACTGCCGCGGCGGCCAAGGCATTTGAAAAGGCACGCACCCTGGACCCGGACAGCTTCCCCGAGGGTCTGGAGATGACCGACGCGGAGTTGATGGAGACCGCCAAGGCGGCCATGGCGGACCTCCCTGAGGAGCACAAAAGTTTTGTGTCACCGCTGCGTTTGTCTGTTGCGGCGCTCCCGCCGCTGGAGGACATCAAGGGTGGCCACGTGTCCCCCACCGCGCCGCTGGCGCTCAAGGGCGAGGCATTGGACGCCGACGGTGGCGCGCCGCGCCCCACCGAGATGGTCATCTACCGCAACAACGTGCTGCGCCACTGCGTGAGCCGGGATGACCTGGGTGAAGGACTGGCCCAGGCGGTGGCCATGGAGGTGGAGGCGTTCCTGTTTGATGACGACGACCTCCCGACCCCGGATGACGCGCTCCCCAACTGACAACCACGCGGCTTGACGTGTGCGGTAGGTGGTGCCAAACACCGCACACTTTTGGACAGCGGCAAAAAGAAAACGCGGAGTGACACCATGGAACGGCGTGTTGGCGTGTTGGTGGCGGTGGTGGTTGGGATGCTGGCGGCGGTGACCCCGGTGATGGCGCAGGAGGCCCAGCCTTCTTCGGCGCCGGCGGCAGTGACCGAACCCGCGGCAACCCCGGCGCCGGCCCCCGAGGCGTCTTCCATGCCCGCGGCAACGCCCCTGAGCCCCGTGGCGGAAGCCACCCCGGCCGCCCCGGCGGCTCCGGCGGCCACACCAACCCCGGCGGCGGGCCCCAAGGAGCGCAAGTACGGCTACCTGGCGGTGCTGGGCGTGGGCTCCATGGCGGCGGGCGCGGTCAGCCTGGCGCTGGCGGGGGCGTCACTGCTCAACCCCTTTGTGGTCCTCAACGGGCTGAACTTCATTGAGCGTGACACCGACGGTCTGGTCATCCCCGGCACCGGGACGTCCATCAACCCGTTCTACGCGTTGGGCGGGGTCCTGCTGGTGCTGGGCATCACGCTGGGCACCGCTGGCCTGGTGATGCTGGGCGTGGAGACGTACCTCAACGGCGGCTTCTGAAACCGCGCAACACGTCCCACCAAGAATCAGCCGTAGAGGAACTTGAGCGCGCGCGGCATGCGGCGGCGCCAAGCCTGTTCATTGTGGTCATGGGTCTTGACCACGCGGTACTGCAATTCATGACGGTGCCAGCCCTGGGCTTCCAACGCGTCACGCATGCGTTGGGTGAGGCGCTGCAGTTTTCCGCCGGCTTCCCGGCCGCCAACGTCCAGGTACACCTTGGTGTGCCATGGCTTGGAGGTGTTCTTGAGGACGTCAAAGATGGCGTTGCGCCCCAGGAACAAGGAGGGGGACATCACCAGCGCGTTGCCAAACACCTCCGGGTGTTTGAGGTGCGCGTAGAGCGCCGTCAGGCCGCCCAGGGAGCTTCCGCCCACGGTGACCCCACCGGGCATGGCGTTGAGGCGGAACTGCCAGGCCAGCGCGGGCACCAGCGTCTTGGTGACCCAACCCAGCAAATGGTCCGTCACGCTGGTACCCACCGGTGACCAGGGCGCCAGCTCGCGGATGCGGTCTGCCCCGCCGTGGTCCAGGCCCACCACCACCGGCGCCACCTTGCCGCGGGCCGCGCGGCGCGCCACCGCGGCGTGCACGTGCCAGCCGCCGGCAAAACTGGGTCCATCCTCAAACACGTTCTGCCCGTCCCACATCAACAACAGGGGATGGTGTTTCCGGGACTGGTCATACCCCGGCGGCAAAGCCACGCGGATGAGACGGGGCCCCACGTGGGGAATCTCCACGGGCCCCAGGTTCACCAGCTGGCAGTTGGCCCTGGCGCGCGTTTTGGGCCGGGTGGAGGTGTTCATGGAAACCTGGGACACGGTCAAACCTTCTGGTGGCGCACAGCGGTTGGGGTTATCTAGACATCCGCCGGCGCACTGTCAGCCCCACCGTGCAAAAAAAGCAGCCGTGTCCCTCTGGGCGGGTTCATGGCGACGTGGCGGCGGCCCCACCGTCCAACGCAGGCGCGGGCAACTCCACACCTTCCACGTGCACCAGGGCGCGGGTGCCCTCCCCCTTCACCACGGAGAACGGCGTGAGCGGGTCTGCTGCGCCGTTGGGAGACTCCTGGGCCACAAGGTGGGCACCCACGGCGCGCACCAGCAGCACCTGGTCCACCGAGAGGCCGCCAAGCACCTGGCCCTGCTCCACGGCCTGCCCCGCCGTCACGGTGAACGCCGCGCCGCGCAGGTGCACCCACAACACGGGGGAGACGCACGCATCCCCACCGCCGTGGCCCAGCACCACGCTGTCCGGCTGCGCGGTCACCACGCAGCCCGTCACGGGAGACACCACCTCCAAACCCTGGGCGGTCATCGGCCGCCACTGCATGGTGGCGTCTCCGGTGGGCAACTCCAACGTGGCGCCGTCCCATTGGGCCTGGCGGTTGAGCACGTGGAGCTGCGCGTAGAAACCCGCACGGTCGGTGCGGCGCAGCGGGAGGTCCAACACATCCTGCACCGAGGGCGTGCGCGGAAAGTGCACTGTGGCGACGGGGCGCGCCTGGTCCTGGGGGCCCACGTCACAAATGAACCCCAACGCATCCATGCGCATGCCGGCAATGACCCGCAAGCCGGAGGCAAACGGTTTGGGGTCCACCTCTGCTTCTTCCTTGCAGGTCCCGCGCAGCGTGGCGTTTTCCGGCCAGCCGGCGGTGAGCTGGGCCACCACCTTGCGGTGCGGGTCACCCAGGTGCGCGCAACGCAGGATGAGCCCGTTGATGACGGTGTACGG
>Ga0154020_10000715_pt1 | contig 40804 bp, 40 predicted proteins | sample Klosneuvirus_201_FD_109709 | JGI IMG/M metagenome (GOLD analysis project Ga0154020, IMG submission 109709) | Active sludge microbial communities from wastewater, Klosterneuburg, Austria - Klosneuvirus_20160825_MG | ecosystem: Engineered > WWTP > Aerobic digester > Activated sludge | place... | reverse complement strand
GGCGCCCGATCCCATCGGAAACAACGCGCAGTTGTTCGCGCAGGGTACGCGGGTGACTGTGGAGCTCACGGTGGTGTCCGGGCTGGCCGGCGTGTTGCTGGGCATGCTGGCGGCGTTGGGCAAGGTCTCACGACTGCCGCCACTGCGTTGGCTGGCAGGCTTTTACATCTGGGTGATGCGCGGCACGCCGCTGCTGGTGCAGGTGTTGTTCGTGTACTTCGCGCTGCCCGAGGTGGTGCCGGTGCTGCGCATGGACGAGTTCACAGCGGCTTGCGTGGCCCTGGCGCTCAACGTGGGCGCCTACAACGCCGAAGCCATACGCTCGGGCCTGCTGGCCGTGCCACGCGGCCAGGTCGAGGCCGCCCATTCTCTGGGTCTGGGCCGGTGGTACACGTTCGCCGACGTGGTGTTCCCGCAGGCCTTCAAGATCGCGCTGCCGCCGCTGGTCAACAACATCGTCGCGCTGCTCAAGGACTCGTCGCTGGCGTTCACCATCGGGGTGGTCGAGCTCACCAACGCCGGCTCGCAGGTCAAGAGCACGTCGTTCCAGGCGGTGCCGGTGTTCATTGCCACGGCCATCATCTACCTCGTGCTCACGACGGTGATGATCCAGATCTCCGATGCGGTCGAGCGCCGCTTCGACATCGAGGGCAAGCTGGGATGATGGCGCCGGCGCTCATCACGGTCGAGGGCGTGAACAAGCACTTCGGGACGCATCATGTCCTGCGCGATGTCACCACACACTTCAATGCCGGCGAGGTGACCGCCATCCTGGGGGCATCGGGCTCGGGCAAGAGCACCCTGCTGCGCATGCTCAACCGGCTCGAGACCCATGACAGCGGCCGCATCATGGTCGATGGCATCGAGGTGCGCGATGACGCGCGTGCACTCGAGAAGCTGCGCACCGACGTGGGCATGGTGTTCCAGCAGTTCAACCTTTTTCCGCACCTCACGGTACTGGACAACATCACGCTGGCGCCGCGCCGCGTGCGACGTTTCGACCGTGCCGCTGCCGAAGCGCGCGCGTTCGAGCTGCTCGAGCGCGTGGGGCTTCGCGACCATGCGCACAAGCACCCGTTCCAGCTCTCCGGCGGCCAGCAGCAGCGCGTGGCCATTGCCCGCAGCCTGGCCATGCAACCCAAGGTCCTGCTGTTCGACGAACCCACCTCGGCGCTCGACCCCGAGATGGTCAAGGAAGTGCTCGACGTGATGAAGCAGCTGGCGCGCAGTGGCATGACCATGCTGGTCGTCACGCATGAAATGGGCTTCGCGCGCGACGTGGCCGATCGTGTTCTCTTCCTGGACCAGGGTCGCATCGCCGCCGATGCGTCGCCCGCCGAGTTCTTCGGGGCGCAGGGCAGTGAGCGCATTCGGGCGTTCCTGGGCCAGATCGGCCACTGACCCCCGGGGGGGCGAGGTTGCGGTGCAGCAGCCCCCTGCCGCCTAGAATACCGGGCTCCATGCCCACCTATCTCTTCGGCGAGCACGCGCCCCAGATCCATCCCACAGCCTGGGTGGCCGACACCGCACAGTTGCTGGGCCGCGTCGCGCTCGAGGCCGACGCCAGCGTCTGGTATGGCGCGGTGCTGCGCGGCGACAACGACCTCATCCATGTGGGTGAGCGCACCAATGTGCAGGACGGCTGCGTGCTGCACACCGACACCGGCTTCGAACTGCGACTGGGCACGGGTGTCACGGTGGGTCACCAGGCGATGCTGCACGGTTGCCAGGTGGGCGACCACACCTTGATCGGCCTGCAGAGCATCGTGCTCAACGGCGCACGCATCGGCAGGCATTGCCTGGTGGGCGCTGGCGCGCTTGTGGGCGAGGGCAAGGTCTTCCCGGATGGGGTGCTTATCCTCGGTGCGCCGGCGCGTGTGGTGCGCGAGTTGGAGCCGCACGAGATCGTGCGCCTGCAGTCGTCTGCCGAGCAATACGTGCAGCAGCAGCGCCGTCATCGGGCGCTCACCCGTCGCATCGACTGAACACCGGCGCCATGGATCGCCTGCACAAGTTTCTTTTCGAAGGCCTGCCCGTGCGCGGCATGATCGTGCGGCTCGAAGGCAGCTGGCGCGACCTGCTCGCGCGGCGCACCAGCTGCGACGACGGCGGCCATGCGTTCGCGCCGCCGGTGCGCTCTCTGCTGGGCGAGATGGCTGCTGCGGCTTGCCTGATGCAGGCCAATCTCAAGTTCAACGGCGCTCTGGTGCTGCAGGTGTTCGGCGACGGACCGGTGAAGCTGGCGGTGGCCGAGGCTCACCCCGATCTGAGCTTCCGCGCCACGGCCAAGGTCAACGGGCCGGTGCCTGCCGGCGCCCGGCTCGCGGCGATGCTCAACGTGCACGGCAAGGGTCGCTGCGCCATCACCCTCGATCCGAAGGACCGCTTGCCCGGTCAGCAGCCCTACCAGGGCGTGGTGCCCTTGCACGGCGACCGGCGTGAACCGCTGAATCGATTGTCCGATGTGCTCGAGCACTACATGCTGCAGTCCGAGCAGCTCGACACCCGGCTGGTGCTGGCCGCCGACGACGCCGCTGCCGCCGGGCTGCTCATCCAGCGCCTGCCGCTGGCCGGCGAGGCCAACCTGGGTGCCGGTCGGGGCGAACCGGACGAAGACGCGATTGGCCGCAGCGAGGACTACAACCGCATCGCGATGCTGGCCGGCACGCTCACTGCCGAGGAACTGCTCGCGCTTGATCCCGAGGAACTGATGCGGCGGCTGTTCTGGCAGGAGCGCGTGCTGCGCTTCGAGCCGCAGACCCCGCACTTTGCCTGCACGTGCTCGCGCGAGCGGGTGGCCCGGATGCTGTTCGGGCTGGGCCGCGGTGAGGTACAGGGCATCGTCGACGAGCAGGGCCAGGTCGAAATCGGCTGCGATTTCTGTGGTGCGCAGTACCGTTTCGATTCGGTGGACGCGCTGGCGCTGTTCACCCCCGGTGCCGAGCGAGCGCCGGGGAGCCCGTCGGTTCAGTAGCGCGCACCCCGAGCCATGGCGCGATGGCCTCGAGCACCGACTCGAGCCGCAGGTCACCCTGCCCATGCACGCGGCGCCACGGCAGGGCATGGCTGTCGAGCAGTTGTTGCAGCAAGTTGTCGATGGGCTCGCGCACGTGGGGCCCGTCGCGCTGCAGGCCGTCGGCCTGCCAGGGCAGGTCGAGTGCCGTGACCAGCGTGAGCGCGCAACTGCGTTGCCAGCGCAGCGCGGGATAATGCAACGAGCGGTCGCCGAACACATGCTCGCTGTAGACCGCCGTCATCAGCGGCGTGGTGTCGCACAGCACCAGCTCGAACCGGGCAGCCGCCTCGGTGATGCGCCGCGCCTGCTCGGCCGCAATGGCCGCCTGCTCGTCGATGCGCGGCGTTCGGCCGTGTTCATCGCACCACTGCCGCAGGACCTCCGGCACCCAGGTGCTGCGCACTGCGCGGTGCGATGCCAGGTGCTCGCTGGCGTGGCGGGCGAGCCAGGTCTTTCCCGTGCTCTCGGCGCCGACGATGGCGATGCACAGGCCGCTGGATGTGCCGGGCGCGGGCAGCGCGGCTGGTGCGTTCGTGGTCATCTGCCGGCCTGTCCCACCCATGCGCGCAGGCCGTCGAGGCTGAGCACGGTCATGCCTCGCGGTTCCAGCTCGAGCAGGCCGTCTTCGCGCAGGCGCTGCAGGGCACGATTGACACGCTGGCGCGACAGGCCACACAGCAGCGCCACCTCGGCCTGCCGCACATCGAGCGCCAGCCGCTGTGCTGGCTCCTGTTCGGGGTCGAACAGCGATGCCAGGCAACGTGCCACCCGGGCATCCGGCCCCAACAGCCGACCGTGTTCGAGCATGCCGATGAACTGTGCCAGGCGCGCATTCATCAGGTGCTGCAGTGCATGGTTGAACGGCAGGCTGTTCTGACGCATCCACTCGAAGGCGGTCGCTGGCACCAGGGCGATGCGGCACTCGCGCAGCGCCACGATGTCATAGCGCCGTGGCTCGTGCTTGATCAACGAGCCCTCACCGAACCAACCTGGCGTGGCCAGGCCACTGAGCGTGGACACGCGGCCGTCGGCCGAGGTGACGGACATTTTCAGCACACCGTTCATCAGCCCAAGCCAATGCGTCGGCGGCTCGCCCATGTGGGCTACATAGCCGCCCGCCGGCACGGTGCGCGCGGTTGCCGACTCGAGCACGCGGCGCAGCTCGATAGGCCCGAGCACGCGACCCCAGCGCGATTCGCCGATGAATGCCGCCAGTCGGTCGGGGTCGCGCACAGGCGCCGGCGTGTCGACGCTCGGGTGGATCATGCGGCCCGTGCCAGTCGCGCCCAGGCGCGCCAGCCCCACAGTGCCATCGCCGTGAACAGCGCGTAGAGCAGGACGGTCAGCCACAGCCCCTTCACACTGAACAGCACCACGCTGACCAGGTTCACCGCCACCCACACCGGCCAGTTCTCGACCAACTTGCGGCCGAGCAGGAACTGCCCGGCAATGCTGCCGACAGTAGGCAGCGCGTCGAGGTAGGGTACGTCGGTGTCGGTGGTGTACGCCAGCAGCAGGCCCAGCAGCGGCCAAGCTGCCAGCGTGGCACCGGCGATCCACCAGCGCGAGCGTTGGGGCAGTTGGTGCACCTGCAGCGGCGTGCCGGCGCTGGTGGTACCGCGCAGCCATTGCCACCAGCCCCAGCCCGCCACCACGATGAACAGCACCTGCAGCCCGGCCTCGCCGTACAAGCGGCTGTGCAGGAACAACAAGCCATACAACGCCGAGGCCGCCATGGCCAGCGGCCATGCCAGCACCTGCACCCGGATGTTGCAGACCACCATCCAGATCGACAGCACGAACGCCACCATCTCGATCCATGTGACCGGGCTGCCCCACAGCGTGAACGCCGCGGCGTAGGGATCGAGCGCCGCGAGCGTCACCGCCGGGTGATCTGCACGAAGACTTCGTCCGGTCGGACCATGCCCAGTTCCAGCCGGGCGCGCTCTTCCACCATCTCGAGACCCTGCCGCAGGTCTTCGACCTCAGCCACCATGCGGGCGTTGCGCATGCGCTGCGCATCGTTGGACTGGCGCAATCCGTCGAGCTGCGCCTGCAACTTCATCACCTGTGGTGCGCCGCCATCACCCAGCCACAGCTTGGCGTGCACGAGCCCCAGCAGGGCCAGCAGCAGCAGCGTGGTGGGGCGCATGACAGGGCGCGGGCGGCAGACAGCGGGTGTGGCGGGCCCCTGACTCAGCGCAGGTTGTAGAACGCACCGCGGCCCGGGTAGGCGGCCACGTCGCCGAGGTCTTCTTCGATGCGCAGCAGCTGGTTGTACTTGGCGATGCGGTCGCTGCGGCTCATCGAGCCGGTCTTGATCTGGCCGGCATTGGTGCCCACTGCGATGTCGGCGATGGTACTGTCCTCAGTCTCGCCAGAGCGGTGGCTGATCACGGCCGTGTAGCCGGCGCGCTTGGCCATCTCGATGGCAGCGAAGGTCTCGCTGAGCGTGCCTATTTGGTTGATCTTGATGAGGATCGAGTTGGCGATGCGACGGTCGATGCCTTCCTTCAGGATCTTGGTATTGGTGACGAACAGGTCGTCACCGACCAACTGCACCTTCTGGCCCAGGCGCTCCGTGAGGTGCTTCCAGCCCTCCCAGTCACCTTCGCCCATGCCGTCTTCGATGCTGATGATCGGGTACTTGTCGACCCAGGTGGCGAGCATGTCGGTCCACGCCGGTGCACTGAGTTTGAGCCCGCCTTCGCCTTCGAGCACGTACTGGCCGTCCTTGCAGAACTCGCTGGCGGCACAGTCCAGGCCGATCGCGATCTGGGTGCCGGGCGTGTAGCCCGCGCGGTCGATGGCTTCGAGGATGAGCTGGATGGCGGCCTCGTGATTGGCCACATTGGGGGCGAAGCCGCCTTCGTCGCCCACCGCGGTGCTCATGCCGCGACCGTCGATGATCTTCTTGAGTGCGTGGAACACCTCGGCGCCATAGCGCACCGCTTCGCGGAAGCTGGGCGCTCCCACCGGGATGATCATCAACTCCTGCAGGTCGAGGTTGTTGTTGGCATGGGCACCGCCGTTGATGACGTTCATCATCGGTACGGGCATCTGCATGCCACCCGAGCCGCCGAAGTATCGGTACAGCGGCAATCCGGACTCCTCGGCCGCAGCTCGCGCGACCGCCATGCTCACGGCCAAGGTGGCGTTTGCACCCAGGCGGCTCTTGTTGTCGGTGCCGTCCAGGTCGACCAGGGTCTTGTCCAGAAATGCCTGCTCAGAGGCGTCCAACCCCAGCACGGCCTCGCTGATCTCGGTGTTGATGTGCTCGACGGCCCTGAGCACGCCCTTGCCCAGGTAACGCGACTTGTCGCCATCGCGCAGCTCGATCGCCTCCCGACTTCCGGTGGATGCCCCTGACGGCACGGCCGCGCGACCCATGGTGCCGCTTTCCAGCAGCACGTCACATTCGACAGTGGGGTTGCCGCGGCTGTCGAGGATCTCTCGGCCGACGATATCGACGATGGCGCTCATCAGGTCTACTCACGGATCGGAAACGGATCCAGGAGTTTACGCCGGCAAGCAGGTGCGCGAGGCCTCGGCCAGCATGGCTACTGGGTGTTCGTCACCCGGCTCGGTATCGAGCCCGCGGCGCGCCACGCAGCTGCTGCACCGGACAGCGTGGCCCACCGCACTTGTGGCAGCACACCGAGCCGGTTCGCGAACGCCTCGATCTGCTCGATGCCGTCGCTGGATGTGGTGGCATTGACGGCGTCGGAGACGGTCAATGTGACCTGGTCCACCATCACGGTGGCGCTGTAGACCGGCGCCGTGTAGCTGCCTTGGGTGAGTCGGGCGGCGAGCGACTCGGCACCCGCGAGGTCGCGGCTGCCGCCGCCGACGATCGCCAGGCCACTGGCGGATGGGTCGTGGGCCATCCAGTCGCTGCTGCTGCGCGGTTGCCACAGACCGCTGCTCAGGTCCTCCGACCCAGGACCGTGGTTGCCTTCGCGAACGACACCCCACAGGCTCTGCGCCTGCCAGCTGTACCCGGTTGTGCCGGGCTGAGCGCTGCGGAATCGTTCGATGTCGGCCGTTTTGACACCGGACAGCACGGTGTTCGGCGTGCCGCCCAGTGCCACGATGCGCTGCGCAGCGCCAGCGGCGTCAGCCGGCGAGTGCACATGTACGTCCCACTCGACGCCGAGCGCGCTGAGCGTTCGGATGACTTCTGCGGCGCGCGCTTCACCATCGAGCCAGCCCACGTCCGCACCAATCGACCAGCGCATGCCGGTGGCCTGGTTGCCGACCCGGCCAGCAGCCGTCGCGCGCTGGAAGAACGCGATGAGCTTGTCCGGGTCGGGCCAACGCAACGGGCTACTCTCGATGTGCATGGTGCCCGACACGAGCAGCAGGGGTGTCGCGGGAGCGGCAGCGAGGGCGGCGCCCATGCCCAAGGCATTGACCGATGCGACGCGCGTGCGATTGCCCTGGGCCCATGCCAGCGCCTCCTCGTACAGGGTCCACTGTGCCTGCATGTCGGCATCGCTCTTCAGGTCGGACTTGGTGTCGAGGGCCCACGGCGGCGTGGTGTGCGGCTTGCCATAGGTCGTGGTCCAGGCCGATGCCAGCGCGAAGAAGTCGTTGTCGTGCATCTTCACACCCACCACGTAGGGGTTGGTCGCACCGGCGGCGGCTCGCGCGGCGGCCAGTCCGGCCTCGATCAGGCCGCCGGCACTCTGGCCTGGCGACTGGTAGAGCTTCAGGTCGGCGTGTTCGGGGCGCACGGTCAGCCCCTGACTCGTCGTCCCCAGGTTGACATAGGCCGCCGAGTGGGAGACGGTCATCGTCGCGCCCAACTCGCGGAAGACCTGGGCGACGCTCGGGTACAGCGTCGGATCTGCCTGTAGCGAGGCGATGACCGGGTGGCCGGTGGTGTACTGGACCAATCGGGCGAACCCGCCGCTGGCACCGCCGGGCAGCCCGGTGACCGGATCGGTCACATGGGACTCGTAGTCGCGGATCGTGGCCAGTTGTTCGGCCGCCGTCTTCATCCACAAGCTCGCCCAGTCATAGCCGGCGTAGTAGGGCTTGGGCGGGCGAACGTGGTAGTTCAAGGCGACGTAGGGTGAGCTGCGCAGCCGTGTCAACAGCGCCGGGTAGCCGGCCTCGAAGGTGGCCAGCATCGTGTCGGTCAGATAAACGTCCAGTGGCAACTGGTAGCGCTCGTGCAGCGAAATCACGCGGTCGACGGTGGCCGCACTGCGGTCGGGGTATGCGAAGTCCTGAACGTTCAGTGAAAACGTGAGCCAATCGCCGGCAGTGGCCGAGCCGGCATAGGACCCCGGCACGGTGTACAGCACCGCGTAGCGCCTCGCATCGAGCATTTCCTGCACGCTGCTGCCGTAGCCCGCGTAGATGATCGTGCCTGCCAGAGACGTGGCATCCAGGCTCGACGAAATCGCCAGCGCGTGGTCACCCAGGGTGCCGCTGAAGTAGACCGGCAATGCAGTGCCGCTGACGCGCGACCAACTGCCGTTGGACAACCCGTACAAGCTGCCATCGGGCAGCGTGGCGGCCACGAACACCACTCCGGGATGGCCGCGATCGGCATCGGCCACGACCAGGGAAGCCGAAACGCTCAGCCTGGCCGGGGTACCGACCACCGATGGGTTCAGTGTCCAAGTTGCGCCGGCATGGGCCGGGACCGCCATTGCAAGTACGGCGGCGCAGCAGAGATGCCCTGCCGAGACCCAAACCGTGCGCGCCAGGCGCTCCAGGTTCGCAGACACCGCATATCCCAGCATGGCGCCCTCCCGTCCATAGTGTTGCGCAGGGCAGTGTGGACCCTGAGCGTATGGACCGGTCGTCACAACTGACCGGCGATTCGCGGTCAATCGGCGCCATGGGCGTCAGTTCACGCCGTCGACCACCACCATGCGCATGATGCCGGCACCCTCGCGCAGGCTGCGCGCGTGCGTGTAAGTCTGGCTGGCGTAGAAGGCCTTGGCGGTGGCGCGATCCTTGAACCGCAGCAGCACGAGCCGGTTCGGGGTCCAGGGCCCCTCGAGTACCTCGAACTCGCCACCGCGCACCAGCACCTCGGCGCCATGCTCCTGCATGGCTTTGGTGCTCCACTCGCGATAGCGGGCCATGGCGTCGGGGTCGGTGACAGTGACGTCGGCGATGATGTAGGCGGGCATAGCTGATTCTGGCCGAGACTGCGGCGTCAGTGGGCCTTGCGGCGCAGGTAGACCACGAGCGCGCCGCCAATAGCGCCGGCAACCGCAAGAACCTCCACCAAGAGCAGCGTGGTTTCCCAATACAGATGCAAGACCAGAACCCCGACGATCCAGGCAATTGCGGCACCCGTAAGAAGCCCCAGTGACGCGGCCAGGACTGGCATGGATCCGGCTCCGACCGTCGGTGTCTCAGCCGGTCACGGCGCGAAATCACTCTCCAGCAGCGCTTGGCTCTTCACCACACGGTCGAGTGCGACGAGCTGTTCGAGCAGGGCTCGCATGTACTTGAGCGGAACGGCGTTGGGGCCGTCGGACAGGGCGTGGGCGGGGTCGGGATGGGTCTCCATAAACAGGCCGGCGACGCCCACGGCCACCGCGGCGCGCGCCAGCACCGGCACGAACTCGCGCTGGCCGCCGGAGCTGGTGCCCTGGCCGCCGGGCAGCTGCACCGAGTGCGTGGCATCGAACACCACCGGCGCTGCGGTCTCGCGCATGATCGCCAGGCTGCGCATGTCGGAGACCAGGTTGTTGTAGCCGAAGCTCACGCCGCGCTCGCAGGCCATGAAGCGGTCTTGCGACAGGCCCGCCTCGCGCGCAGCGGCGCGGGCCTTGTCGATCACGTTCTTCATGTCGTGCGGAGCGAGGAACTGGCCCTTCTTGATGTTCACTGGCTTGCCGCTGCGCGCCACCGCGTGGATGAAGTCGGTCTGCCGGCACAGGAAGGCTGGCGTTTGCAGCACGTCGACCACCGAGGCGACCTGTTCGATCTCAGTCTCGGTGTGGACATCGGTGAGTACAGGCACCCCGATCTGGCGCTTCACTTCGGCCAGTATCTGCAGGCCGCGGTCCATGCCGGGGCCGCGAAAGGACGCGCCACTGGAGCGGTTGGCCTTGTCGTAGCTCGACTTGAAGATGAAGGGGATACCCAGCTCAGCGGTGATTTCGCGCAGTTGACCGGCCACGTCGAGCTGCAGTTGCTCGGACTCGACCACACAGGGGCCGGCGATCAGGAAGAACGGCTGGTCGAGACCGGCCTGGAAGTGGCAGAGCTGCATGGTGGGGCGGGTTCCGTTCGACAGGTGCCGTGGTTAGGGCGGACCCGGCCGCGGTGCCTGCGTGCGTTGAAGCGGTTCGGTGCGGACGATCCGGTCAGGCGGCGTGGCGCCGCTCGCCGCTGGCCGCGGCGTTGCGCTGCGCCTGGTGCTCGAGCGCGGCGTGGATATAACTGTTGAACAGCGGGTGCGCGTCCCAGGGCGTGCTCTTGAACTCGGGGTGGAACTGGACGCCTACGAACCACGGGTGCTGGGTCTGCGGCAGCTCTACGATTTCGGTGAGCTTCTCGCGCTGGGTGATGGCGGAGATCACCAGTCCAGCAGCCTGAAGGCGCTCGAGGTAATGCTCGTTTGCCTCATAGCGGTGGCGGTGGCGCTCAGTGACCACGGGGCCGTAGACGCGGTGCGCCAGGGTGCCGGCTTTCACATCGGAACTCTGCGCGCCCAGTCGCATGGTGCCGCCCATGTCGGACTGCGCGCTGCGCTTCTGGATGGTGCCGTCGCGGTCCTGCCATTCGTCGATGAGGGCGATGACCGGGTGCGGAGTGTCAGGTTCGAACTCGGTGGAATTGGCGTGTTCGAGACCGGCCACATGGCGGGCGAACTCGATGGTGGCCACCTGCATGCCCAGGCAGATGCCCAGGTAGGGTACGCGGTGCTCGCGCGCAAAGCGAGCGGCCGCGATCTTGCCTTCGATGCCGCGCTTGCCAAAGCCGCCGGGCACCAGGATGGCGTCGTAGCGGGCGAGCTGCGCGGCGTTCTGGCCGTCCAGAGTTTCCGAGTCGACGTACTCGATGTGCACGCGGGCGTGGTGGTGGATGCCGGCGTGGCGCAGCGCCTCATTGAGCGACTTGTACGAATCCGACAGATCGGTGTACTTGCCGCACATCGCGATGGTGACCTCGCGCTGTGGGTGCAGCACCTCGTGCACCAAGTGGTCCCAGCGCTTGAGATCGGCTGGGCGCGTGAGCAACTGCAGCTTCATGCAGATCAGCTCGTCCAGGCCCTGTTCGTGCAGCACGCGGGGAACCTTGTAGATGGTGTCGACGTCCCACATGCTGATCACGCCGTGGGCGGCCACGTTGGTGAACAGCGAGATCTTCTCGCGCTCGTCGGATGGCACCTCCCGGTCGGCCCGGCACAGCAGCACATCGGGCTGGATGCCGATCTCGCGCAGCTTCTGCACCGTGTGTTGCGTGGGCTTGGTCTTGAGCTCTCCGGCCGCGGCGATGAATGGCACGTAGGTCAGGTGCACGAAGGCGGTGTTCTGCGGCCCCAGCTTCAGGCTCATCTGGCGCACGGCCTCGAGAAAGGGCAGGCTCTCGATGTCGCCCACCGTGCCCCCGATCTCGACGATGGCCACGTCGACATCGGCCGCGCCGCGCCGCACGAATTCCTGGATCTCGTTGGTCACATGCGGGATCACCTGCACCGTCTTGCCCAGGTAGTCGCCTCGCCGTTCTTTCTCGAGGACGCTCTTGTAGACCTGTCCTGCGGTGAAGTTATTGCTGCGCTTCATCCGTGTGGTGATGAAGCGCTCATAGTGGCCGAGGTCGAGGTCGGTCTCGGCACCATCGTCGGTGACAAAGACTTCGCCATGCTGGAACGGGCTCATGGTGCCCGGGTCCACATTGAGGTACGGGTCCAGCTTGATGAGGGTGACCCTGAGGCCGCGCGACTCGAGGATCGCAGCCAGGGATGCCGAAGCGATGCCCTTGCCGAGCGAGGACACCACACCGCCTGTGACGAAGACGAACTTGGTCATGTCATGTCGCATCCGCGGGTGTTGCGCCGGCGCCCTCGTGGGGCGGCCGACGCCAGCAGCGGCGGCCCGGACGCCCTGTTCGGACGAATGCTCTGGTGGTAAAGCGCGATTATACGGGGCGGGTCTGGACCGGCGTCGCGCCGGATCGCACCTGCGATGTGCGCCGGTCAGCGCCAGCCGGCAGGCCCATGCCGTCGAGCAGCTCGAGCACCAGGGCTGCGGTCTGGTCGGGCTTCTCCATCGGGTAAAGGTGGGTACCGTCGATCCACCGGAATCGCTCGCCGGCCAGTCGGCGCGAACCGTCCATGCCGCCCAGGCGCATCTCCTGCGAGCGCGTGCCGGCGATGAAGCCGACCGGGCAGCGTGGCGGGTGGCGGCCCAGCAGCCGCGGGAAGTGGTGCGGCACGGTGTCGTAGATGCGGGTTTCGATCATGCGGTCGAATGCCAATACGGTGCGCCCGCCGGCGCGGCGGGTGCCGGCCGCGATGTAGTCGTGCAGCACACCCGGTGCCCAGCGGGCGAACGTGGGCTTGGCTGCGAAGTGTGCGAGTGCCGCCTGCCGCGTGGGCCACTCGTAGCGGCGAGCGCGCGACACCCTGCCCGGCGAGAACCGCTGCATCAATCCACTGGCCTTGAGCATGCGCACGCTGTGAGCCCGCCATCCGATGACCACGGGCGAGTCGAGCATGACCAGGCCGCCCACCAGCTCTGGCCGCCGGCAGGCCACCAGCAGGCTGAGCAGACCACCCAGGGAGTGGCCCACCAGTGCGACCGGATGCGGGGCGTGAGTGGCAACGTAGTCGGCCAGCTGGTCGCGCAATCGGGACCAGTTGCCGGAAACGGGATACGTTGGGTCGTGTCCGAGCATCTCCGGAGCCATCACCGTCCAGCCGGCTTGTCGCCAGGCATCGAAGAGCTGGCGGTAAGTGCCGGCCGGAAAGCCGTTGGCATGGGCAAACACGATGGTGCGGGGCATGGGGCGAGGGCAGAACCTGGGGCGAATAGCTCGGAGTGTGCCTTGTCGCATGGGCCACCCCAGCAACGGGCACGGGCGTACCCTTCTTGTGGCGGCTGCGCAGCACGAGGCGCGTGCTCGGGCGATGGCGACACGGGAGTTAGGTGCCCGAGGGCCCCGGCGGCTACACTTTTCGCCACACGGGCCGTGTGGCCCGGGGTCGTGGGGCGGGATCATGGGATTCCGGCAGGGGGCACGGTGGCAATGCGTCTGAGCGGGCTGTGGGCGATGCGTGCGGTGTGCGTGGCGCTGGCGGGCTTGGGCCTCGCCACGGTGCAGGCCCAGACCAGCGATTGCGCGGTGGCCTCCGACCAGGCGCTCGCGGCCGACCTGGAGGCGGCCACCACGCCCCATATGGCCGGGCAGACCGCCGAGGCGGTGAAGCGCTGGGACCAGGCCGTGGCTTGGTGGGAGCAAGCAGCGCAGGTGTGCCAGGGCGCCTTCAAGCAGCGTGCCGAGCGCAACCTGGCAGACAGCCAGCAGGCGCGGTCGCGGTTACTCACCGGAAGCAGCGGCGGCCAGGTCTGCAGTTCCAGCCACAAGGACGCCGCCGGCGTTGATCTGCTGGCCGAGGTGGCAGCCGTCGAGCGACGCGATGCCGACGCGGCGCTGTTGTTTCGAAAGGCAGCGGTGGCGTGGGAACTGGCTGCCGAGCGGTGCCGGGGCAGCTCTCAGCGCGTGGCGCAACTCAGGCGCGATCGATCGGTCGAGGCTGCCGCCAATTTGGTGGCCGGCGGCGGCAGGGCCGCTGCATCGCCAGCGCCCACGACGACCAGCGCAGCCGCCGTGCCCATGCCAGCCGCGCCGCAAGCGGCTTCGGTGCAGCCGGCGATAGTGCCACCTGTCGCTGCAACGCCGGTCACGGTCACGGCGCCTTCCCGCGCGCCCAGTCCGGTTGATATTGCTCTAGGCGGCGGCACCCGCATGGTCGGCGCCTTTACGTCCGATGCCGGCGGGCGCACCTACAGCGGCAACGGCCGCATTGTCTGGCCCAATGGCGAGGTCTACGAAGGCCAGGTGGTGGCCAGCCAGCGCCAGGGGCAGGGCGAGTTCACCTGGGTGAGCGGACAGCGCTACAAGGGTCAGTGGGTGGCCGACCGCCCCGAAGGCGTCGGAACGCTGCGCTTTGCCAATGGCAATGTCTACGAAGGCCCAGTGGTCGGTGGCGATCCTCAGGGCACCGGTCGCATGGTGTACGCGTCGGGCGACGTGTACGTGGGGCAGTTCACCCGCGGCGAACCCGACGGGCAAGGCCAGTACACCTGGCTCAACGGGCAGCGATACGACGGCACCTGGGTTACCGGACGTGCGCGCGGCCGCGGGGCGATGGCCTTTCCCAATGGCAACACCTACCAAGGCGATGTGAAAGACGGCGTGCCCGACGGGGAAGGCCGGATGGATTTTTCCTCGGGTGACAGCTACCGAGGTCAGTTCGCCGTTGGTCTGCCTGAGGGCCAGGGGGTCTACACATGGGCAAACGGCGACCAGTACACCGGAGGCTGGCGCGCCGGACGCCGCCACGGCCAGGGCGTGATGCGCTGGCGCAATGGTGACCGCTGGGAAGGCGAGTTCGAAGCCGATGCACAGACACCCCGCGGCTCGTTGATCCGCGCCAACCGCTGAACCCGGCGCCAGGGGCGTGCGCGGGCTCAGACGATGTGCTCGCCCGCATGCCTGACCTTGCGCATCGGCTCGTAGCGGCTGCCGGTGGTGATCAGCGGGTGCTGGGCATCTCCGCCGTCCCAACGCGGGTCGTCGATGCCCTCGAACACCTCGCGCAGGCGCTGGCCCCAGGTCTCGCGGATCATGCGGAAGTAGGGGTTGGCCTCGTCGATGCACACATGCTCGTCGCTGCGTAGCGCGCCCTCGCGGTAGACCAGCAGGTCCAGCGGCAGACCCACCGACAGGTTGGACTTCAACGTGGAGTCCATCGACACCAGCGCGCACTTGGCGGCCTCGTCTAGCGGCGTCTGCGGCGTGAGCACGCGGTCAAGGATGGGTTTGCCGTACTTGCTTTCGCCCACTTGGAAGAAGCAGGTCTCGCGGGTGGCCTCGATGAAGTTGCCCGCCGAGTAGACGAGGAACATGCGCATTGCTTCGCCGTTGATCTGGCCCCCAAAGATCATCGAGGCATTGAAGTCCACTCCTGTTGCCTTGAGTGAGGGGCCGTCCTGGTCGTAGACGCGGCGCACCGTAGCGCCCAGCACGCGTGCAGCGTCGAACATGCTCTGCGCATTCCAGACCGTCAGCGGCGGCTGGTCGGGACCGCCATCGATCTTTTCCACCTGCAAAAGTTCGCGAACCGATTGGCTGATGCTCAGGTTGCCGGCTGACAGCAGCACCATGAAGCGATCGTCGGGTTTCTCGTAGATCATCATCTTGCGGAAGGTGCTGATCTGGTCCATGCCCGCGTTGGTGCGCGAGTCGGACAGGAACACCAGTCCGGCGTTGAGGCGGATGCCGATGCAGTAGGTCATGGCTGTGTATCCCGGGCGATGGTCTTGAGTCGGTACAGGGCCTCGAGCGCCTGGCGCGGGCTCAGAGTGTCGGGGTCGATGGCGTGCAGTTCGCGCTCGAGCAACGACGGCGACGCCGGCACGTCGGCGGCTGGCGGCGGGGCCGCGAACAGATCCACCTGCGCCTGCTGCGCGCGCTGCTGCGCTTCCAGCGCCTCGAGCGTGGCACGCGCCTGGCGCACCAATGGTGCAGGCATCCCGGCCAGGCGCGCCACTTGCACGCCGTAGCTGCGGCTGGCGGGGCCAGGTTCCACCGCATGCAGGAACACGATGTCGTGCCCGCTCTCGGCGGCCGAGACATGCATGTTCACTGCCCGCTCGTGGCGCGTAGGGAACTCGGTGAGCTCAAAGTAGTGTGTGGCGAACAGCGTAAAGGCGCGGCTGCGGTCGTGCAGGTGGCTGGCGATGGCACCGGCCAGCGCCAGGCCGTCGAAGGTGCTGGTGCCGCGGCCGATCTCGTCCATCAGCACCAGGCTGTGCTCGGTGGCGCTGTGCACGATGGCCGCGGCCTCGGTCATCTCGACCATGAAGGTCGACTGCGCATTGGCCAGATCGTCGGCCGCGCCGATGCGGGTATGGATGGCGTCGATCGGCCCCAGCCGGCAGGCATGCGCGGGCACATACGAGCCCATCGACGCCAGCAGCACGATCAGCGCCACCTGCCGCATGTAGGTGCTCTTGCCGCCCATGTTGGGCCCGGTGATGACCATCATGCGGCTGCGGGCGTCGAGCCGGCAATCGTTGGCGATGAACGGCCCGCCGCCGGCTTCCTGCAGCCGCGCCTGCACCACGGGGTGACGGCCCTGCTCGATTTCGATGCACGGCTGCGGCACGAACTGCGGGCACACCCAGTCGAGCGTGGCGGCGCGTTCGGCCAGCGCCGCCAGTGCATCCAGCGTGGCCAGCGCGCGCGCCAGAGCCGCCAGCGTGGCCAGGTGTGGCTGCAGATCGTCGAGCAGCTGCTCGTACAGCCAGCGCTCGCGTGCCAGGGCGCGCTCCTGCGCCGACAGCGCCTTGTCCTCGAAGGTCTTGAGCTCGGGCGTGATGAAGCGCTCGGCGTTCTTCAGTGTCTGGCGGCGCTGGTAGTCGGCCGGCACACGGTCCAGTCCCGATGCGGTGACTTCGATGTAGAAACCGTGCACGCGGTTGTACTGCACGCGCAGATTGCCGATGCCGGTGCGCTGGCGCTCGCGCGCTTCGAGTTCGAGCAGGAAGGCGTCGCAGTTCTGGCCGATGGCGCGCAGCTCGTCGAGCTCGTCATCGAAGCCCTGGGCGATGACGCCACCATCGCGCAGCAGCGCCGCGGGTTCGTCGGCAATGGCGCAGGCCAGGCGCACGGCCAGTGCCGGCGGCACTTCGAGTGCCTGGTGAGCGTGCACCAGGACGGGCGCGGTGCCAGGTACGGCCTGCCGCAATTCGGGCAGGGCCTGCAGCGTGTGGCGAAGGCCGGCCAGCTCGCGCGGGCGCACCTGGCGCAGGGCCACGCGCGCGGCGATGCGCTCGACGTCGCTGACCGCGCGCAGGCGCTCGCGCAGCGGCTCGAACCCGCGCGCGATGAGCTCGCCCAGCGCCTGGTGACGCTCGCGTGCCTGCGCGCGCTCGCGAGCCGGGTGTGCCAGCCAATGCCGCAGCGCACGGCTGCCCATGCCGGTGCGGCAGCTGTCCAGCAGCGACAGCAGCGTGGGCGAGTCCTCGCCGCGCAGCGTGCGCGTGAGCTCGAGGTTGCGGTGCGTGGCCAGCGGCAGGTCGATCAGATCTTGCGCCCGCAGCACCTGCAGCGCATCGACATGGGCCAGCGCCTGGCCCTGCGTGTGCTCGGCATAGGCCAGAAGCGCCGCCGCCGCGGCCAGCGCCGGGCCCAAATGCTCGCCCTGGTAGGCCTGCAGCGAACCCACCCGCAGCAGCGCACACAGCTTGCGCTCGCCCAAGGCGGCATCGAACTGCCATGCCGGGCGCTGCGTGCGCGCCGCGCGATGCGCAGCGACCACGGGCGGCACCTCGGCATCGGCCAGCAGCACCTCGGCCGGCTCGAGCCGGGCGAGCCAGGCCGCCAGTTCGGTCTCGCTGCACTCGGTGGCGCCGAGCTGGCCGCCGGACAGCGCCAGCCAGGCCAGGCCCCAGCGATGGCTGGCGGGATGGGGCCCGGCGCGCGTGCCGCCGTCGCGCGCCAGCGCCAGCAGCACGGTGTCGGCGCGCTCGGCCAGCAGCTCGCTGTCGGTTACCGTTCCAGGTGTCACCACCCGCACCACCTTGCGCTCCACCGGCCCCTTGGCGCTGGCCACGTCGCCCACCTGCTCGGCAATGGCCACCGCTTCGCCCAGCTTGATCAGGCGCGCGAGGTAGCTTTCCACCGAATGCACCGGCACCCCTGCCATCACCACCGGCTCGCCCGCGCTCTGGCCGCGCGTGGTCAGCGTGATGTCGAGCAGCCGGTTGGCCTTGCGCGCGTCGTCGTAGAACAACTCGTAAAAATCGCCCATGCGATAGAACACGAGCGTGTCGGGGAACTCGGCCTTGATGCGCAGGTACTGCTGCATCATCGGCGTATGGGCGGCGAGCGCGTGCTCGCCAACAGGAGAAGAAGGGGCCTGAGTGTTCATCGAGGACGCGATGTTAGGGGACGCCAGGGTGTGCGGACCCGGCCGCAGCGCCCCAGAATCGGCGTTCCGAACACACGAGGAGGACAGCATGTCACACCCGATCGAGTTGCGCCGCTGCTGGCGCTGGGCCCTGGCCGCTGCGGCGGCCGCTGCGTTGGCCGCCTGCGGCACGCCGACCCGCGCGCCCAAGGGGCAGGCCAGTCTGGAGATTCATGCGAGGCTCGCCGGACCTGGCATCGGCGGCATCACGCAAATGCCCGACGGACGCCTCATCCTGGGCTATCACCCCTTCTATGGCCATTCGGTCCAGGTGGCGCTGCTGGGCGATGATCGCCTCACAACCACGCCCTATCCCAGCGCCGACTGGCAGAGCTGCAAGACGGCAGATGGCCGTTGGAAGACCGACTTCACGCGCTGCCTCGATTGGGTGCTGGGCCTGCACACCGATGCCGAAGGGATCCTGTGGATGCTGGACTCGGCCAAGACCACCGACCGCGCCAAGGGTCGCCCGGCCGCACTCGTACCCAAGCTCGTGGCCTGGGACACGCGTGCGAACCGGCTCGCGCGGGTTATCGAGATTCCCGAGCCGGCATCGCTGCCGGAGTCCCAGCACAACGATTTCGTCGTCGACCTGAAACACCAGGTCATCGTCATCGCCGACGAAGCCATCGGCGAGGGCTCCAACGGCCACGGCGGCAAGGCGGCCCTGGTGGTGGTTGACCTGCGCTCGGGCAAGAGCCGGCGCGTGTTGCAGGGCCACGAGAGCGTACTGCCGCTGCGTGAGCCCATACGCTGGGACGTGGGGCAGCCCAGCGAGGGCTCAGTGGGGTTGAACGTCGGGGCCGACGGCATCGCACTCGACCACGCCAGCGAGTGGCTCTACTTCGCACCGCTGAACAACTACAAGGTCTATCGCGTGCGCATGAGTGACCTGGTCGACACGACTCTGAGCGGCGCCGAGCTGGGTCGCCGCGTGCAGGTTTGGTCGGACAAGCCCTTTGCCGGGGGCATGACCATCGACGCGCAGGGCAATCTGTACCTCACGGAAGTCGGCGAGCGGGCCGTAGGCATCATCCCGGCCGACACGCGACGTTATCGGCGATATGTGCAGGATCCGGCGATGGTCTGGCCCGACGGCGTGGTCTACAACAGCGACGGCTGGATGTATACCGGTGCCGCCCAGTTGCCGCTCGTCGGGCCGTTGCAGAAGGATGGAGTGGCGCGTAACAAGCCGCCGTACCTGGTCTACCGGTTCCGGCCCGAGGCTGCCGGCCGGCCCGGGTCTTGAAGGCAGGACCGCCCCGGCCAAAACACCCTGGGCATCGCCCAGGGCTCCGCGCCGCGGCGCTCAGCCGCGGTCGTTGTTGCGTCGCCGCGGCGGCGGGGGCGATCGGTCGGCGCTGCCGGTACGGCGGCCACCGGCACCTGTGCGCGGCTGGCCTTTGGGTCCGGCCTTGCCAGGGTTGGGCCGATCGGCGCTGCTGAGCATGGGTGCCTTCGATGCCCGCGCGTTGGTCGGCGCCGGCTCGGTGGCATCGCGGCGGCGCTGCGGCGCCGGCACCGTCGGCAGCGCGTCGGCAGCGGCCGGGTCGACCTCGGCCGGCCGACGGATACGGATCGGCTGTCGCTGGCGTGGCGGCGCGGAAGTCGAAGGCGACGCACCAGCGTCGGACATCTGCTTCGGAGCTTGCGCGTGCAGGTCGGCGTGGCTGTCGGCCTCCGCGGCGGCGGCCAGTGCCTGCGTCGGCGTGACGGTCGAGTGCGCAGTTGCCGCGTCTGCGGGGTTGTCGGCCACCGCGTCATCGGCCTTGACTACCCGGCTGTATGGCGCAAGCAGCGTCACGAGCTGGCCGTAGACCTTCGGATTGCCCGCCACGAGCTCGCGCTGGTAGAGGAAGTCGGCTTCGCCGGTGAAATTGCCGACCAGGCCACCGGCCTCGGTGATGATCAGCGAGCCCGCGGCCATGTCCCAGGGATTCAACCCGGTCTCGAAGAAGCCGTCGTACCAGCCGGCGGCCACGTAACACAGATCGAGTGCGGCGGCGCCGGGCCTGCGCACACCGGCGCACGACTGCATCACGGACTCGAACATCTTGACGTAGCGCTGGAAGCTGTCGCCCTTGCGGAAGGGGAACCCGGTACCGATCAGCGCGTCGGCCAGCCGCGTGCGCTTGCTCACGCGCAGGCGCCGGTCGTTGAGGAAGGCGCCACGCCCGCGCGAGGCGAAGAACAGATCGTTGCGGGTCGGGTCGTAAACCACCGCTTGCTGCACGATGCCGCGGTGCGCCAGTGCGATGGAAACCGCATAGACCGGGAAGCCGTGCAGGAAGTTGGTGGTGCCGTCGAGCGGGTCGATGATCCAGACGAATTCGCTGTGCCGGGCGCCGTGTGTGCGACCGGACTCCTCGGCCAGGATGCCGTGGGCCGGGTAAGCCGTGAGCAGCGTGTCGATGATGGCCGCTTCGGCGGCCTGGTCAACCTCGCTGACGAAGTCGTTCGGCCCCTTGTGGGTGACCTTCAGCAGGTCGAGATCCTGCGAGCCGCGGTTGATGATCGCCCCAGCGGCGCGAGCCGCCTTGATGGCGATGTTGAGCATGGGGTGGAGCGATTGCGACATGGGATCGGTGAGCGCGCGGTCGCGCCGAGGCAGGCTGGCGTGGGGGGACAGGGCGCCCCCGGGCGGCGGCAAGGGTCGGCTGGCGCCCCCTTCGATGGGGCCGAGTCAAACTGGGGCAGCCCGGTGTTGACTCCACGGCGTTGGCGCGACAATGGCCGCAAGACATCCGATTTTACCGGCCGCCCATGCCATTGCCCGGCAATCACGCACGATTCGTCCTGATGCACACCAGCCACCCAGGGAATGTGGGCGCTGCGGCGCGCGCCATGAAGGTGATGGGCTTCACCGATCTGGTGCTGGTGAGCCCGCGGCAGGCCGGTGTCACCTGTCACGAGGACACCGTGGCGATGGCCAGCGGCGCCGCCGATGTGCTGGTGCGTGCCAGGGTCGTGGCCACCCTGGACGAAGCGCTCGAGGGCATCACCCATGCCTGTGCCACGGCCATGACGCCACGTGACTTTGGCCCACCCACCGATGCACCGCGTGCGCACTTCCAGGCCCTCGCGCCCCAGGCGAAGGCGGTGGCCTTCGTGTTCGGGAGCGAGAGGTACGGACTGTCCAACGACGATGTCTGGCGCTGCCACGCCTGCCTGAGCATTCCCACGCATCCGGACTACGGCTCGCTCAACCTGGCCCAGGCGGTGCAGGTGATCGCCTACGAGTGGCGTCAGGCGTTGGGCGGATTCGACGTCGTCGAGCGCACGCAGCCGGTGGAACTGGCCACCCTGCCCGAAGTGGCGGGCGCCCTGGCGCACTGGCAGCAGGCGCTGCAGGATATCGGCTTCCTCGACCCGGCAGCGCCCAAGCGCCTCATGCCGCGCCTGCAGCAGTTGCTCAACCGTGCGCAGCTCACCCAGCAGGAACTGCACATTCTGCGCGGCATCGCGCGTGCCGTGCAGCGCCCGCGGCCACCGCGCTAGCGGGTGCGCCCTGCAGCGGCGTGGGGCATGGCCGCCACAGGGTCAGTTCGGTGCTGCAATGCCGCATACTTGGGGCTCGCACTGCCAAGATACGCCATGTTCAGCCGCCTTCGTGAAGATATCGCCTGCATCCGTGAGCGCGACCCTGCCGCGCGCTCGACGTGGGAGGTGCTCACCTGTTATCCGGGCCTGCATGCGCTGATCTGGCATCGAATGGCGCACGCAGCGTGGCGCGCGGGCTTCAAGTGGACCGGGCGATTCCTGTCGCACCTGGGCCGCTTCTTCAGCGGCATCGAGATCCACCCGGGCGCCACCATGGGCCGGCGGGTGTTCATCGACCACGGCATGGGCGTGGTGATCGGCGAAACCGCCGAGGTGGGTGATGAGTGCACGATCTACCAGGGCGTGACCCTGGGCGGCACGACGCTCACCCGTGGTGCGAAACGCCACCCCACCTTGGGGCGCGGCGTGATCGTCGGTGCCAACGCCCAGGTGCTGGGTGGCTTCACCGTGGGCGATGGGGCCCGGGTGGGCTCAGGTGCAGTGGTGGTCAAGCCGGTGCCGCCGGGTGCCACCGCAGTGGGCAACCCGGCGCGCATCCTGCAGGCCGAGGCCGAGTCTGCGCGCGAGGCCGCTGCCGCGCGTATGGGCTTTTCGGCCTACGGCGTGACGCAGGGCGACGACCCCGTGGCGCAGGCCATGAAAGGCCTGATCGACAACGCGGCGGGGCACGAGCACCAGATCGCGTTGCTTTGGCAGGCCATCGAGAAGCTCTCGGCACGTTCGCGCGAACTGCCTGCGTCCGACTGCGTACCGCAAGATGCGCATACCACCGAGACCTTCGACGCTGACGGGTTGAACCGACTGGTCAAGTAGCGTTGCGCGGCGGCCGTACGGCGTTCTTGGGCCGGAAGGCCTTGCACACCGCTTCATCGGTCTCGAGATACGGCCCACCGATGAGATCGATGCAGTACGGCACAGCAGCGAAGATGCCGGCTGCGCCCTGCTCGGGCAGGCCCTGCAGCGTTTCGGCAATCGATTTGGGCTGCCCGGGCAGGTTGATGATGAGCGTGCGGCCGCGGATCACGGCCACCTGGCGCGACAGGATGGCAGTGGGCACGAAGCGCAGGCTGATCTGGCGCATCTGCTCGCCGAAGCCCGGCATCTCGCGGTCGGCTACATCCAGCGTGGCCTCGGGCGTGACATCGCGCGGGGCTGGCCCGGTGCCGCCGGTGGTGAGCACCAGGTCGCAGTGCTCGTCATCGACCAGCGCACGCAACGCCTGCGCGATGGTCTCGCGCTCGTCGGGAATCAGCCGCGTCTGCCACTCGATGGGGTTGCGCAGCGCACGCCCCAGCCAGTCCTGCAGCGCCGGTATGCCCTGGTCGGTGTAGGTGCCGCTGGAGGCGCGGTCGCTGATCGATACCACGCCGATGCGCACGGGGTCGAAGTCACTCATGGTGTTGGGATGGGGGTCCGATGTGGGGAGGCCGACGGTTCATGCCGAGGTGTCCTCGTCGCCGTCGGCCACGGTCGGCGAACCGGCCTGCATCTCGGCCAGGATGGGCTTGATGAACTGGAACAGCTCGCGGTAAGCGCGTGCCTGGCGCTGCCGGGGCGTGGCCTGGGCATCGCGTCTCGCGGCCCGCAGGAGGCTGCGCAGGCGCTGCAGGTCGGTGTCTGGGTGAGTCAGTGCCCAGCGGTCGAGTGCGCCATCGTCGGCGATCAATTCGTCGCGCCAGCGCTCCACCTCGTGCAACGCCAAGGTGTCGCGGGCCGACCCGAGCTGGTAGGCGGCCACCGCCTCGCGCAGCGGCGCAGGGTCGGCCAGGCGCATGCACTTGCCCACGTACTGCATCTGGCGCCGGCGGCCTTCGTGCGAACGGGTGCGCCGGTACTCGGCGATGGCTTCGCGCAGGCGCTCGGGCATGGCGATCGCCGCAAACCGGTCGTCTGGCAAGGCGGCCAGCGCCAATCCCAGCGTTTGCAACTCGTGGGCCTGTTGCTTGAGCTGTGTCTTGCTGGGGCGTTCGCCGCCGTCGTAAGCGGTGTCCGCCGCCGCGGGTGCGGGTCGCGTGCGCATGGCTATGATTGTCGCCCACCCTGAGCCGGCTCTCGATCCATGACCCCATCGACCACACCGCAAGGCTTCGCCTACGCGCGCGAACAGTTCCAGCAGATCATCGAAGACACGCTGGCCATAGCGCGGGGGCTGGGCGCCAGCGATGCTGCCGCCGAAGTCTCCGAGGGTGCTGGCCTATCGGTATCGGTGCGCAAGGGCGAGCTCGAGAACGTGGAGCGCAACCGTGACAAGTCGGTCGGCGTCACGGTCTACCTGGGCCAGCGTCGCGGCAATGCGAGCACTTCCGACTTCTCGCGCCAGGCGCTGGAGCAGACGGTGCGCGCGGCCTACGACATCGCCCGCTTCACCGCCGAAGACCCGGCTGCCGGGCTTCCCGACGAGGCGGATCTCGCCGGCCCCGACGAAGCCGCGCTCGACCTCGACCTCTTCCATCCTTGGACCGTCGAGGCGGCCCAGGCCGCTGAGCTGGCGCAGCGCTGCGAGGATGCGGCCTTCGCCACCGACCGACGCATCACCAACAGCGAGGGTGCAGCGGTGTCGGCCCAGCAGTCGCACTTCTGGGCTGGCAACACGCGCGGCTTTCGTGGCGGCTATGCGAGCTCGCGCCACTCGATCTCGGTGGCTCCCATCGCCGGGCGCGGTGCGCACATGGAGCGCGATGCCTGGTACACCTCGATGCGCGACCCGATGGCACTGGCCTCGCCCGAGTCGGTGGGCCGCTATGCCGCCGAGCGGGCACTGGCCCGCCTGCACGGGCGCAAGGTCACGACCTGCGAGGTGCCCGTGCTCTTCGAGGCACCGCTGGCAGCCGGACTACTGGGCGCCTACGTGCAGGCCACCAGCGGCGGTGCGCTCTACCGGCGGGCGAGCTTTCTTCTCGACAGCCTCGGTCAGGTGGCCATGGCCGAGCACCTGGACGTGGACGAGGAACCCCACGAGCCGCGCGGCAAGGCCAGTGCACCGTTCGACGACGAGGGTGTGCGCACCCGCAGGCGCCGGGTGGTGGCTGCTGGCGTGGTCCAAGGCTATTTCCTGTCCAGCTACTCGGCGCGCAAGCTTGGCTCGAAGACCACGGGCCACGCGGGCGGATCTCAGAACCTGCGCCTGCGCAGCCGACTCACGCGACCAGGTGATCATCTCGAGCAGATGCTGCGCACGCTCGGCCGGGGCTTGTTCGTCACCGAGCTGATGGGGCAGGGCGTCAACTACGTCACCGGCGACTACTCACGCGGCGTGGCCGGGTACTGGGTGGAAGGCGGTCGCATCGTTCACCCTGTGCATGAAGTCACCATAGCCGGCAACCTGCGCGACATGCTGCGCCGCATCGTCGCCGTGGGCGCCGACGTCTACACCATGGGCGGCAAGTCGGTGGGCTCGGTGCTCATTGCCGACATGAAAGTCGCGGGCGACTGACCTCGGCGGTGCAAGGCGTCGCGAGGCGCCGCACACGCCCCAGGACTTACCCGAATTTCAGCGGCTTTCAAGGTCGCGGCCCTACGCTGGCCGGCGGCCGCGTGGCAAGCCAGGCGCCGGCCCTGCCCAGGACGGGGTTTTACCTGCGCTCCCGGGCAGGGGCGGCACCTAGAATGCCGCGCACCTCATTGCGTTTTTGCATAGGAGACCTGCATGGAACGTCGTTCCTTTGTACGTGGCGCCGGCTTGGCCGGCGTGTTGGCAGCCGGTGTCGCACCTGCGGTGCACGCCCAGCAGACGCTGCGCTGGCGTCTGACTTCGAGCTTTCCGAAGGCCCTGGACACGCTGTTCGGCGTGAACGAGACCTTCGCCCAGAAGGTCAAGGAGCTCTCGGGGGGCAAGTTCCAGATCACCGTGCATGCGCCGGGCGAGCTGGTGCCTGCGTTCGGCACCATCGACGCTGTCAAGGACGGCACCGTCGAGATGGCGAACACCGCGCCGTACTACTACTTCGGCAAGGACGAGACCTTCGCGTTGTCGTGCGCCATCCCCTTCGGCTTGAACAGCCGGCAGATGACGGCCTGGTACTTCGAAGGCAACGGCCTGAAGCTGATGCGCGACTTCTACCGCCAGTACAACATCGTGAACTTCCCGATGGGCAACACCGGCGCGCAGATGGGTGGCTGGTTCCGCAAGGAGATCAAGTCGCTCGAGGACGTCAAGGGCCTCAAGATGCGCATCGGCGGTTTCGCCGGCAAGGTGCTCGAGCGCGTGGGCGGCGTGCCGCAGAACATTCCCGGCGGCGAGATCTACCAGGCGCTGGAAAAGGGCACCATCGATGCGGCCGAGTGGGTGGGCCCGTACGACGACCTGAAGCTCGGGTTCTTCAAGGTGGCCCAGCACTATGCCTACCCGGGTTGGTGGGAAGGTGGCCCGCAGCTCGAGCTGCACGTCAACACCAAGGCCTACGACAGCCTGTCGGCCGAGTACAAGGCCATCATCGAGGCAGCCGCGACCTACGGCCACGTCGACATGCAGGCTAAGTACGACGGCAAGAACGCGCAAGCGTTGAAGCAACTGGTGGCCGGCGGTGCCAAGCTGTTCCCGTTCCCGAAGGACTTCATGGACGCCGCGTTCAAGGAGGCGATGGCGCTGTACAGCGATATCGCCGGCAAGAACCCGAACTGGAAGAAGGTCTACGACGACTACGCCGTGTTCCGACGCGACGCCAACCTCTGGTTCCGCTTCACCGAAGCCAACTTCGACAACTTCATGCAGCGCCAGAAGCTGTGATGTGAGCTGGGCTGATCGGCCTTCTCGGCCGGTCAGCGGCGCCGCATCGGCGGTGCCAGCATCAGCAACGGGGCCCCGACGCCGATGGCGTGCGGGGCCCCGATTTCATTGGGGGCGCGATCGACGACCGCACCGCGCGCAGGCGCTGCCCTACTTCTTGCCCTTGGCGTTGTCTTCCTTCACCGCCTCGAGCAGCGCCTTCATCGGGTCTTCTTCCTTTTCAGCCGCCGGCGCAGTGCCGGAAGCGCCTGTGGCGCCTGCCGCGGGTGCCGCATTGCCGGATGCGCCAGGCGCGCCAGACGCGCCAGACGACGCGGGTGCGGCCGGCATCTCGGGCGCTGCAGCAGGCTCTGGCTCGGTCGGCAGTGGCACCGAAAGCTGCTCGATGGCCTTGTCCAGGTCGATCTTCTGGCCGCTGTCCATGCCGTCGATCACGAGCTTGGGCCAGGCGATGATCACCGCGACCATGATGACCTGAAGCACGATGAAGGCGATCGAGCCCTTGTAGATCTGGCCGGTGGTCACGGCCGGTATCGTGGCGCCGGTGATGCGGTCTTTGTAGTCGGACTTGGCCGCCACGCTGCGCAGGTAGAACAGCGCGAACCCGAACGGCGGCGTGAGGAACGAGGTCTGAAGGTTCATCGCGATGACGACCCCGAACCAGATCATGATGCCGTCCACTGGCGTGCCGGGCGGGAACATGCCGGGCAGCAGCTTCTCGGCCACGGGTGCCAGCATCGGGATCACGATGAAGGCGATCTCGAAGAAGTCGATGAACATGCCCAGGATGAACACCAGCAGGTTCACCACGATCAGGAAGCCCAGCGCGCCGCCGGGCAGCTGCGAGAACAAGTGCTCGACCCACACATGGCCGTCAGCGGCGTTGAAGGTGAAGCTGAAGACCGTGGAGCCGATCAGGATGAACAGCACGAACGTGGCCAGGCGGGTGGTGCTGTCCAGCGCCTGCCGCATGAGCTTCAGGCTCAGCTTGCGGCGGCCGCCGGCCATGATGAGCGCTCCGGCAGCGCCCATGGCGCCGCCCTCGGTGGGTGTGGCCACGCCCAGGAAGATGGTGCCCAGGACGAGGAAGATGAGCACCAGCGGCGGAATCAGCACGAAGGTGACGCGCTCCGAAAGCCGCGACAGCAGGCCCATGCCGGTGAACTTGTTGACCAGCGCCAGGGCGAGCGCCAGCAGCGATGACACGGTCATCGACATGATCACCACTTCATCCCCGGGTGCCGAGCTGGTGCGACCGGTCCAGGCCTTCATCATGCCGTCGTGTACCTGCGCCCAGGCAAAGCCGGCCGCGCCGCAGATGGCCAACAGCAGCAGCAACGAGACATGGCCACTGCTGCCGTTGGCTTCGCGGTAGATGCGCGCCTCGGCAGGCAGTGCCGGCACCCACGCCGGGCGCACGAAGGCCACCACCGCGACGAAGAGCAGGTACAGACCCACCAGCAGCAGGCCGGGCAGCATGGCGCCAGCGTACATGTCGCCCACCGAGCGGCCGAGCTGGTCGGCCAGCACGATGAGCACCAGGCTGGGCGGTATGGCCTGCGCCAGCGTGCCCGATGCCGTGATGGTGCCGGTGGCGATCGTGCGGTTGTAGCCGTAGCGCAGCATGATGGGCAGCGAGATCAGGCCCATCGAGATGACCGCCGCGGCCACCACGCCGGTGGTGGCGGCCAGCAGCGCGCCCACCAGGATCACCGCGATGGCCAGGCCGCCGCGCACCGGGCCGAACACCTGGCCCACGGTTTCGAGCAGGTCCTCGGCCATGCCCGAGCGCTCGAGGATGATGCCCATGAAGGTGAAGAACGGGATGGCCAGCAGCGTCTCGTTGGACATGATCGAGAACACGCGCTGCGGCAGGGCCTGGAACAGCGTGGACTGGAACAGGTCGACCGACATGCCTATGTAGCCGAACAGCAAGCCAGTGGCCGCAAGGCCGAAGGCCACCGGAATGCCGGTGAGCAGGAAGACCAGCAGCCCGGCGAAGAGCAGCGGTACAAAGTTCTGGACGATGAATGCGGACATGGTCACTTGCTCGCGAGTGCGTGTTTCTCGGCCTCGGCGGCCAGTTCTTCGGCGAGCAGTTCCTCGGCCGACTTCTCATGTTCCACGCTGAACGGCTCGCTGCGGTGACCCGTTAGGAAGGCCACCCGTTTGATCAGCTCGGATGACGCCTGCGCCAACAGGATCGCAAACCCCAACGGCACCAGCATCAGCACCGGCCAGCGGATCAACCCGCCGGCGTTCTGGCTCATCTCACCGGTAGACAGGGCCTGCTGGGCCAGCGGCCAGCCCAGCTTGATCATGATGATGGACAGCGGGATGGTGAACACGACGATGCCGACCGCATCGATCACGGCGTTCGTGCGCTTGCTCAGGCGGCTGGAGATGAAGTCGATGCGCACATGGGCGTTCTTCAGCATCACGTAGCCCACGCCCAGCATGAACACGGCGGCGAACAGATACCACTGCACCTCGAGCCAGGCGTTCGAGCCGATATTGAAGAGCTTGCGAATGATCGCGTTGCCGGCGCTGATGAGCACCGCGGCGAGCACGAACCACGACATCGCGCGGCCCAACAGCTCGTTGACGCGGTCGATCAGGCGGGAGAGTTGCAGAAGGGCTGTCACCTTGTCTCCGATCGAGTGGGGATCCGATGCCCGATGCGGTGCGGCCTGCGGATGGGGCAGCGACGCGTCGGGTAGGGACCCTACTGTAAGGAGAGGTGGCTGAATGCCCTCTGAAAGCGGGGCCTAATTCGGGTAACCCCTGATGCCGTTTGCACCCGGGCGAGTCGGGTTCAGTCAGTCGCGCAGTTGCAGTGCGGCGACGTACAACCGGGTGGAGCGGGCGCCGCTGCGGCAATAGGCCAGCACAGGGCCCGGCAGCTCATCGAGCAACGCGGCCATTGCCGCGATTTCGTCGGGTGAGTGGTGACCGGGGGCCACCGGCAGGTAACGGTAGGTGAGCCCAGCGGCTTCGGCCGCCACACGCACGGCGGCGTCGGTGGGTTGTTCGGGGCCGGCCTCGAAGTCGGGCCGGTTGTTCACCACGCTGCGAAAACCCAGCGCAGCCACCTCGGCCATGTGCTCGGGCCCCAGCTGTGCGGCCACGAAGAAGCCGGCATCCACCGGGCGCAACGGCAAGGACGTGTTCATCGCCGCACCTGCGCTCAGCGTGGGGCCAGGGCCGCCTTTACGGCTGCCGACACGACGGCCATTTCGGCCTGTCCGCCCAGCCGCGACTTGGCCAGCCCCATGACCTTGCCCATGTCGCCCGGGCCGCTCGCGCCGAGCTCGGCCACGATGGCAGCCACGGCCGCGGCGATGGCCTCGGCCGACAAGCGCTGTGGCAGGTAGCCTTGCAGCACCGTGAGCTCGGCCGACTCCTTGTCGACCAGGTCGGTGCGGCCCGCGGCCTGGAACGCTGCAATGGAGTCCTTGCGCTGCTTCACCAGCTTGTCGACCACACCCACCACGGCGGCATCGTCGAGCACGATGCGCTCGTCGACCTCGCGCTGCTTGATGGCCGCCAGCAGCATGCGGATGGTGGACAGTCGATCGGCCTGACGGGCGCGCATGGCGTCCTTCATGTGCTCGGTGATCTGGTCTTTGAGGCTCATGGTGGGCGATGAAGGGTACGTGAAAAGCACAACGCCCGCAGCGGCGTCCCGCGCGGGCGTTGTGGACTCGGGGTCATTCGCGGCGCAGGCGGCGCAGGCCGCGGCACAGCGTCTTCAGTACAGCTTCTTGGGCAGCTGCATGCTGCGCACGCGCTTGTAGTGGCGCTTGACGGCCGCGGCCTTCTTGCGCTTGCGCTCGGAAGTGGGCTTCTCGTAGAACTCGCGTGCGCGCAGTTCGGTCAGCAGGCCCAGCTTCTCGATCGTGCGCTTGAAGCGGCGCAGGGCCACATCGAACGGCTCGTTTTCCTTGACGCGAATGGTGGTCATTTAGCGGTTGGATCCTAAGGTTTGCGCTCGGTGTTCCTGTCTCGGCCTTGCGACGCGATGGCACCGGGCCCATCCGGCGCACGCCAGGGGTGGATGCCCCGGGTGCGTACAGGGTGTCGCCCAGGTGCTACCCAGGCACGCCACCCGCACAGGTGGGCCGACACATCACGCAGCATCAGCAATTCCGGACTTGCCAGGCCGGGGAATCGACACGCGGTTTGCCAGCAAAGACTGCGATTCTACTGTGAATGCAAGGGCTTTGCCAACCCGTCGGCGCATGCTGCCGCACTGGACCAGGCCCACTGGAAGTTGTAGCCACCCAGCCAGCCGGTCACGTCGACCACCTCGCCGATGAAGTGCAACCCGGGTTGGCGTCGGCTGCCCATGTGGCGCGAGTCCAGTTCGCGGGTATCCACGCCACCGGCGGTGACCTCGGCCTTGCGAAAGCCCTCGGTGCCGGTGGGTACCAGCGACCATCGAGCCAGGCTGGCGGCCAGCCGATCGAGGTCGCGGTCGCGCAGCTCGGCCAACGGGCGCTGACCGTCCAGCCCTTGTTGTTGCGCCCAGGTGGCAGCCAGCCGCTGGGGCAGCCACTGGGCCAGTTCGCTGACGAGCTGGCGCCGGGAGACGGACTTGGCCTGGCGCAGTTCGCTCGCCAGGTCCCGGGCGCCGGTGAGATCGATGTGCAGCGGCTGCCCGGGTCGCCAGGCGGTGGAGACTTGCAGCACAGCCGGACCGCTGAGCCCGCGATGGGTGAACAGCAGGTCCTCGACGAAGCGGGTGCGCGCGCGACCCTGGCCGGTCTCGATGGCCACTTCGAGCGACACCCCGGCCAGCGCTGCGAACGGCGCCCAGGCCTGGGCGTCGAAGGTCAGCGGCACCAGTGCCGGGCGCGGCTCGATGACGTGATGGCCGAACTGTCGCGCCAGGCGATGGCCGAAGTCACTGGCACCGACCTGGGGCAGCGACAACCCGCCCGTTGCCACCACGAGTTGCGCCGCGCACGCGGGCCCGAGGGCGGTGTCGAGCTCGAATCCGGCAGACCCATGGCGCACCGCATTCACGGCGCAGGGCTGGCGGTGCTCGACCCGGCCGGCGCGGCACTCGGCCAGCAGCAGCTCGATGATGCGCTGGCTGGAGTCGTCGCAGAAGAGCTGGCCGCGGTGCTTCTCGTGGTAGCCGATGCCGTGGGCCTGCACCAGCGCGATGAACTCCGCAGCCGGGTGGCGTGCCAGGGCCGAGCGGCAGAAGTCGGGGTTGGCGCTGAAGTAGTTCGTCGGCGCCGCATCGCGATTGGTGAAGTTGCAGCGCCCGCCGCCGGAAATGCGGATCTTTTCGGCCACCCGGCTGGCGTGGTCCAGCAGCAGCACGCGCAGGCCCTTGTGGCCGGCACGGGCGGCGCAATACAGGCCGGCGGCGCCGGCACCGATGACGGCAACATCGAACGCGTCGGCCATGGGCGCGGATTATCCAGGGCGCCGGCTGGCCCCCTCGGGTCGCGCGAATGACCGATCGCCGACGAGTCGGTCAGCCCCCTGCGCAGGCGCACGCGCACGCACGTGGTCCGGCGGTCGGCGCGCAGGCGTCGAGCGCCCGATGTGCCAGTTCATCGGCGTCCAGGTACACCACACCTGCGTCCACCCGGCAGGCAAACGTTGGTGTGCGGCCTTCGTCCGGCGCCTGCGCGCTGCCGTCGGCCAGGCCGATCGTCCAGCCGTGCAGGGGGCAGCTCACGCGGTCGCCGGCGACCAGGCCCTGGCTCAGCGGGCCGCCCTTGTGCGGGCAGCGGTCGAGCAGGGCGTATACGCGGTCATCGTGGGCGCGGAACACCGCCACCGGCAGGCCCTGGTCGCGTGCGATGCGCCGCGCGCCCAGGGGTGGCAGGTCGTCGAGGGAACAGACGGCGGTCCAGCGGGTCATGGGTCGGGCTCCTGGGGTGGGGTTCATTTGCAGGCGAAGGCAGCGACCGGCGCTGGTGCGTTCAGTGTGCCGCCACCGGCCGGTGCGGCAATGGCATCGAACTGGCGCAGATCCACCCGCGCCGGGGCATGGTCGAACCACGGGTCGGGTTCACCCTCCAGCGCGTGCTGCAGGCGGGCCCACATCGCGCGGCGGTTGTCGGCGTCGTCGAGGATGCGTTTGCGCACATGGTCCAAGCCCACCCGGGCGACGTAGTGGCAGGTGCGCTCGAGGTACCAGCCCTCCTCGCGGTAGAGCTGCAGGAAGGCGCCGGCGTACTCCAGCACCTCGGCCGCGGTCCTGACCTTCACCAGGAAGTGGGCGACCTCGGTCTTGATGCCGCCGTTGCCCGCGATGTGGATCTCCCAGCCGGAATCGACCCCGATCACACCGACGTCCTTGATGCCGGCCTCGGCGCAGTTGCGAGGGCAGCCGCTCACGGCGAGCTTGACCTTGTGCGGCGCATACATGCGCCACAGGGCGCGCTCGAGATCCTGCCCCAGGCCTGTGGAGTCTTGGGTGCCGAAGCGGCACCACTCGCTGCCCACACAGGTCTTGACGGTGCGCAGCGCCTTGGCATACGCATGGCCACAGGGCATGCCCAGGTCGCGCCAGACGCCCGGGAGGTCTTCCTTCTTCACGCCCAGCAGGTCGATGCGCTGGCCTCCGGTCACCTTGACGGTGGGGATGCGGTACTTGTCCACCACGTCGGCGATGCGGCGCAGCTCGCTGGCGTTGGTCTCGCCACCCCACATGCGCGGCACGACCGAGTAGGTGCCGTCCTTCTGGATATTGGCATGGCTGCGCTCGTTGATCAGCCGGCTCTGCGGGTCGTCTGCGGCCTCGTGTGGCCAGGTGCTGGTGAGGTAGTAGTTGACGGCGGGCCGGCAGGTGGCGCAGCCATTGGGGGTGCGCCAGCCCAACTGCGTGAACACGCCCTCGGTGGTGAGCAAGCGGGTGCCGTCGGGCAGCGGGCGGCGTATGGCGTCGCGCAGCTCGCCGTGGCTGACGTCGGTGCAACCGCACACGGCCTTCTTCTTGGGTGTGGCCGAGTAGTCGCCACCGGCCGTCGCCATCAGCAGCTGCTCCACCAGGCCGGTGCAGGACCCGCACGACGCGCTGGCCTTGGTGTGCTTGCGCACTTCCTCCAGCGTGAACAGGCCCTTGTCCTTGATCGCCTTGCAGATCTGGCCCTTGGTCACGCCGTTGCAGCCGCAGACTTCGTCGGTGTCGGCCATCGCGGCGGCCTTGTTGTGCCCCTGGTGGCCGGCGTCGCCGATGTTGGATTCACCTATCATCAGGCGGTCGCGGATGTCGGCAATGCTGCGTCCTTCGCGCAGCAGCTTGAAGTACCAGCTGCCATCGACCGTGTCGCCGTACAGGCATGCGCCCACCAGCTTGTCGTCCTTGAGCACGAGTTTCTTGTAGACGCCGGCTGCGGGGTCGCTCATCAGGATCTGCTCAGTGCCGGCGCCGCCGACGAAGTCGCCTGCCGAGAACAGGTCGATGCCCGTCACCTTGAGCTTGGTACTGGTCTGGCTGCCGGCGTAGCGGCCGATGCCGAACTGCGCCAGATGGGTGGCGCACACCTTGCCCTGCTCGAACAGCGGCGCCACGAGGCCGTAGGCGACGCCGCGGTGTGCGGCGCACTCGCCCACCGCATAGACGCGTGGATCGGTGATGGTCTGCATGGTGTCGTTCACCACGACGCCGCGCTGACAGTGCAGGCCGGCGCTTTCGGCCAGCTGCGTGTTGGGCCGGATGCCGGCGGCCATCACCACGAGGTCGGCGGGAATTTCCTGACCGTCGGCGAATTGCACGGCCATCACGCGTCCGCCCTGGCCGTCGTCGCGGTCGCCGATCAGCGCGCGTGTCTGGGCGCCGATGCGGAACTGCAGGCCGCGTGCTTCTAGCGAGCGTTGCAGCATTCGTGCGGCGGCCTCGTCGAGCTGGCGCTCCATCAGCCAGGGGGCGATGTGCACGACCGTGACCTGCATGCCACGCAGCATCAGGCCGTTGGCCGCCTCCAGGCCCAGCAGGCCACCACCGATGACCACGGCATGCCGGTAGCGCGTGGCTGCGTCGATCATCGCCTGGGTGTCGGCGATGTCGCGGTAGCCGATCACACCGGCCAGCTGGTGACCGGGTACCGGCAGGATGAACGGGCTCGAACCGGTGGCCAGCAGCAGGCGATCATAGGTGGCGCTGGTGCCGTCCTCGGCGATGACCTGGCGACGCGGGCGGTCGATGCGGATGACCTTGCGGCCCAGGTGCAGTTCGATGCCGTGCTCGGCGTACCACGACAGCGGGTTGAGCACGATCTGCTCGAGGGTCTGTTCGCCGGCGAGCACCGGGCTGAGCAGGATGCGGTTGTAGTTGGGATGTGGCTCTGCGCCGAACACGGTGATGTCATAGAGGTCGGGCGCTATGCGCAGCAGCTCTTCGAGCGTGCGCACGCCTGCCATGCCATTGCCCACCATCACCAGCTTCATCTTCTTCATCGGTGCATCTCCATGATTGCCTGTGACTGAGCAAGGCTTGTGCCAGCCGCCACCAGCGGGGACGCGCACCGCAGGGAGCGGGCGATCTGGCCCATTGCACCGAACGGGTGCGTCGGGCCCGCAGACGGTGCGTTCGCACGTCGGTGGGTGAACCGTTATCCTTGGCAGCCCGACACAGGTTGTGCCCACACCAAATCCTTGACATGTCGATGCTGGTTGCCGCTGCGGATGAATCGCGTGCTCGCGGGCTGGCCGACGCCCTGACGTCGGTCGGGCTGCCGGTCGCCGGGTGCACGGTCTGCAGCGCCATGGTGCGCGAGTCGGTCCGGTGCGCGCCTGAGCTGATCGTCGTCGACCTCGACGTGGCGGACCAGACGATGCTGCACGAGCTGGTGCTGGTGCAGACGGCGCGTCCGACGGCTGTGATGCTGTTTGCGCGCGTCTTCGAAGACGACTGGACTCGGCTGGCCGGTGCAGCCGGGATCTGGCATGCGGCGCCTGGGCCCTGTGTGCCCGAGGCAGTGGCCGCGGCCTGGCCGCTGGTGCGCCTGCGCGCGCAGCAGTTCCGCGAGCACAGCAGGGCGCTCGAAGGAGCCCTGGCGCGCCTGGAAGAGCGCAAGTGGGTCGACCGTGCCAAGGGCGTGCTGATGAGCGCCCAGGGTCTGAGCGAGGCGGACGCGTTCGCGCTGCTGCGCACGGCATCGATGCAGACGAACATGCGCGTCGGTGAGGTCTCGCGCGCGGTCTTCGAGGCGGCGTCCGCGGCCAGCGCACTCAACCGCGTGGGACTGCTGCGCATGCTGTCGCAGCGGATCGTCAAGTCACTGGCGCTGCTGGTGGCCGGCGTCGACCGCGCGGCGGCGATGACCTCCCTGGAGGACTCCCTGCTGCGGGGGCAGGCCACCATCGACCACCTGGACAAGCTCGACCTGCCCGCAGAGTTGAATCCGGTCTGCGAGGCGGTAAGGGCATCCTGGAAGGCGCTGCGCAGCTCGATCGACGTGAGCCCGCGGGCACAGACGCCTGACTTGCGCGCGGTCGATCTGCTCGCCCAGACCCTGCTGGATGATGCGCAACGCGTCACCGACGACCTGCAGCATGTGCTGGGTCGCCCGAAGCTGCAGATCGTGAACCTGACGGCCCGCCAGCGCATGCTGGCGTTGCGTGTGGCCAAGGAGGCCTTGCTGCGCAGCGTGGCGGCCAAGGGCGTTGAATCTACAGCAGAGCTCGATGCTGCGGTGTCGGAGTTCGAGGCGGCGCTGGCGCAGATCGAGCGCTCGCAGCTGCACGGCGAAGAGATTCGTGCCACCTTGGCCGTGGCGAGAGCACAGTGGCAGCGCCTGTTGACGGCCACCCGCGACGCGCCGGGTCGTGGCGCCCGGGACAGCCGCGTGGTGCTGGCGCGCGAGAGCGAGGCGCTGCTGGAGAGCTTTGAGCACCTCACCGGGCTGGTCGAGCGCAGCATGCTGGTGCTGATGTCCTGAGATCCCCTTGGCCTGTGGGCGCGCGACTGGCATCTCGCCAGACGGGTCAATGAAGCCCGGGTGCGGGCCTGCGCTTTTCGTGAGAGGTTCCCCGACCTACCGGATGCGTGCTGGTTATGATCGCCGCCTGCCCCCCCGGCCACAACCCGACAGCCTCGCCCATGAGTCCCGACGAAGCCCCTGCCGATGCCCGACCCGGCGACATCGCTGCAGAGTTGGCGCCAGCACTGGCAGAACTGGCGCGCGGCCTGGGCGAGCGCGCTGGCTCCATGCTCGCCGTCAAGGATGCGGCCGATGGGCGCTACCGGTTCGTCAACGACGCCATGGCCGAGTTCCTCGGTCGGCCGGCAGCGGCCGTCGTCGGGTCCAACGATGCCGAACTGATCGACCCGGCCATCGCGACGCTGTTGCGCACGGCCGAGCAGACTGCCCTGGCATTGGGCCGTCCCCTGGCGAGCGAACATCGCTTCGACTGGCAAGGCGAGAGGCGCGAGTGGTCGGTGCTGCGAATCAGTGTGGACGCTGGCGCGCGTCGCCTGCTGTGCAGTCTGTGGGAAGACCTGGGCCCGCAGCGCCAACGTGAGGCGCAGTTGAAGGCGGCGCTCGAGCAACTCGAGCAGGAGCAGAAGGCCAATGCCACGCTGCGACGCGAAGGCGGCGAGCAGCGGCTGCGCGATGTCGCCACCGGCCTGGCCACGCGGGCCCACTTCGACGACCAGATGCGCAGGGAGCTCGATTTGTCCACCCGCGAGCATCGGGAGTTCGCGCTGGTCCACATGGAGCTCGACCCGCTCACCGAGCGCGCGGCCGCCTTCGGCGAGCGGGCCACCGAGCGCATCCACGAGGCGATGGGCCGCCTGCTTCGCGGCAATACCCGCGCCATGGACGCATCGTGCCGCGTGGACGAGCGACGCTTTGCGGTGCTGCTGTCCGGCGTGGGCCTGGCCACCGCGCATTCGCGGATGGAAGGCTTGCGGCGGCAGTGCGCCACGCAGTTGGTGGTGATCGACGGCCAGGAGTTCGGCTTCACCATTTCGATGGGCGTGGCCAGCTACCCGCACACCGCGCACACGCAGGAAGAGGTGATGGCAGCCTGCGACGCCGCGCTGCTGGAGGCACGCAAGCGCGGTGGCAACACCGTTGCCCTGGCGGCGATCCGATTTGGCGACTGACGCCCAGCGCACGCACCCCAGCGGGGGACCCGGGAAGTGCCGGCGCCAACTGGCGAGCGGTGCAACTAGAGCAGGGCGCCGACGGCGCGCCACTCTTGCGGCGTGACAGGCGTGATCGACAGCCGGTTGCCGCGCTGCAGCACCCGCATCGCAGCCAGCTCCGATCGCTCGCGCATTTCGGCCAGCGAAAGCAAGCGGGTCTTGCGGACGAGCTTCACGTCCACGAGCACCCAGCGTGGCGCCTGCGGGCTCGAACTGGCGTCATGGTAGACACTGGCTGGATCGAACTGCGTCGGGTCAGCGTAGGGCGCGCTGGCCACCTGCGCCAACCCGGCAATGCCGGGCTCGGGGCAAGAGGAGTGGTAGAACAGCACCCCGTCCCCCACGCGCATGACGTCGCGCATGAAGTTGCGGGCCTGGTAGTTGCGTACACCTGTCCATGGCACCGTATGGTTCGGCGCCTGGACCAGGTCATCGATCGAGCACTCGCCCGGCTCGCTCTTCATCAGCCAATACGACGCCATACGCGAACGCTGTGTTGCGCGCCAGCGGCGCCGGTGGATCGATGGGGTGTCCGACAGGTGCCGTGGGCCGCATTCCTGAACCCTTATGGTCAGATCCAGGTGGGCGAGGTCAGAGTGGCTTCGGGTTCATCTGACGCGAGACGATCACACCAGCCCCACGATATTCCAAGCCCTTGCTCAACGAGCATCGGTTCAGGGAAATATAGAACCCACGCACACCTGCCGGACGAGGACCATTCTACGGAACGCGCGGCCACCTCGCACGTGAAATTGGTCTGGCACCGGATGCCTCCAGCGCCGTACAGATGCGCGGCGCTCAGGGAGCGTCGACGCAGCCGTGCGGGCTACAGCAAAAGTCCGTCGTCGTTGAGCGCCGCATCGATGCGGCGCACCAGTGCAGCGATGTCCGCAGAGCCCGGCGCCACTCCAGCCGCTGGCGCTGTGCTCTGGCTGGTGACCAGGACCGCGGGTGCCGCCGGCACCGCTGCCAGTTCGGCACGTTGGTAGGCCAGGTTGAGCGCAGCCAATACGGCCATACGCTCGCGGGCCTTGACCTTGCCGGCGTCGCGGATGGCACTCATTTCGCGGTCGACGATGTTCACCGCCTCCAGCAGCAGGGCCTCGCCTCCAGGGGGACAAGCCAGGATGTAGCTTTGGCCGAGGATCGTCGCTTCGATCTGCTTCATTCGGATGGCAGGTTGCTATCGGCGCCAGCCGGTGCCGGGATGCGTTCGAGCAGTGCATCGACACGCTGGCGGGCTGTCGACAGGCGGGCGCGCAATTGGTCGCGCTCCTGGGTCACGGCCGCCAACTGATGCTCGAGCAGGGAGTTGGTGCGTTTGAGCTCCTCGTGTCGAAGCACGAGACGCTCGATGCGTTCGGCAAGATCGTCGAGTGTGGACATGGCACGCCCGCAGCCAGCTGGTGGTGGACATGCATTGTAGGGGCCGCGTCATGCTCGGCGGGATCAGCGCTTGCCACCGGCGGCCTTGGACGCCCCCTCGCGGCCGGTGTCACAACACGCGCGCACGCTGCACGCCGTGCACCGGGGGGCTCGCGCCGTGCAGACATAGCGCCCGTGCAGTATGAGCCAATGGTGGGCCTCGAGGCGGTAGCGCGCGGGCACCCGCTGCTCCAGGCCCTGCTCCACGCGCAACGGGTCGGCACCGGGGGCCAGGCCGGTGCGATTGGCGACCCGAAAGACATGCGTGTCTACCGCGCACGTGGGCTCGCCGAAGGCGACGTTCAACACCACGTTGGCTGTCTTGCGTCCCACTCCAGGCAGCGCTTGCAGCGATGCGCGATCGCGCGGGACCTCGCCACCGTGGCGATCGACCAGAATGCGACAAGTCTGCAGTAGGTGGCGTGCCTTGGTGCGATACAGCCCGATCGTGCGGATGGCCTCGCACAGGCGTTCTTCGCCCAGCGCCAGCAGCGCCTGCGGCGTGTTGGCGTATGTGAACAGCTGCCGCGTGGCCTTGTTGACGCTGGCGTCGGTGGCCTGTGCAGACAACACGACAGCGGCCAGCAGTTCGAACACGCTCGTGTACTCGAGCTCGCTGGCCGGCTGCGGGTTGGCTGCTGCCAGCGTTGCGAAGAAGACTTCGATGTCGGCGTCTGTCATGGCACGGCGGGTTGGGTGGGATACGGCGCGCCGAGCGCAGGAGTGTCAGGCCGAGAGGCGCCGGCCCAGCATCGGCAACACCTGCACGGCGACGATGCACGCCAGGATGAGCCCGGCACCGGTCAGGCCAAGCATGCCCAGGCGGTCGCCCATGAACCAGGCACCGAACAGCGCTGCGAAGACGGTCTCGGACGACAGGATGATGGCGGCATCGGCAGGGTGCGCATGTCGCTGCCCGACCACTTGCAGGGTGTAGCCAATGCCGACCGACACGAACCCGGTATAGGCGATTGAAGCGGCGGCGCGCCAAAGGCCGTCCAGCGTGATTGACTCGAGCGCCAGCGCCATAAGGCCGCTCCACAGCGCGCACACCGCAAACTGTCCGCAGGCCAGCACATAGGCGCCGCGCAGTCGATTGGCCAGGTGCCCGACCAGCAGCACGTGCAATGCCCATGGGCCGATGCTGCCCAGCAACCAGAGGTCGCCGCGCTGCGGCGCCTGCAGCGAGGCGCCGGTCAGCAGCCATGTGCCCACCAGGCATCCGAGCGCCGCCGGCCAAACGCTCCAGTGCGGCAACTGACGATAGGCCAGCCATGCCAGCACCGGCACCAGCGGTACGTACAACGCAGTAAGGAAGCCGGCGTTGGTCACCGAAGTGGTCATCAAGGCGATCTGCTGCATCACCACGCCGGCACACAGCAACGTGCCCATGGCCAGCACCGCGCTGGCCTGCTGTTGCCCGAGTTGGTGCCCTCCCGCCTGCAGCTGGTGCCACTCGCGCCAGGCCAGCGGTAGCACCACGATCGCGCCCAGCATGAACCGGACGGCGGTGAAGGTCAGCGGTCCCACACCATCCATGCCCAGCGCCTGGCCGACGAAGGCCGAGCCCCAGATCAAGGCTGCCAGCAGCAGTAATGCGCCGGATTGCCAGCGTGTCAGCCCTTGCGAGGCCGTGGCGCTGATCGGACGATGCGCCATGCCGGCAGCGATTTCGGGGGCGCTCACCGATCGGGTTCCTTCTTGGGTGTACCAGCACGCGCCAAGGCCGCGTCGATCACCGCTTGCTTCGCCGCGACTGCATCGTCGTCGATGGCC
>Ga0154020_10000714_pt1 | contig 40851 bp, 30 predicted proteins | sample Klosneuvirus_201_FD_109709 | JGI IMG/M metagenome (GOLD analysis project Ga0154020, IMG submission 109709) | Active sludge microbial communities from wastewater, Klosterneuburg, Austria - Klosneuvirus_20160825_MG | ecosystem: Engineered > WWTP > Aerobic digester > Activated sludge | place... | reverse complement strand
TGATTTTTAAGGTTTGATTTTAGAGTTTGCTACTTTTTGCTCCCTAAGCAAAAATAAGGAAATACGGACTAAATAAAATCAAGAGGTTAGTTGAGATAAAAATTCGATTCTCTCTCTCCGCCAATCAATTAGTCAGTGCCTTTTAGAACATCAGCTAAGTTATCTTTGAATTTCAATTTTGAAAAATGTTAACTGTTCGGCGAATGATTGGAGGTGTTGGCTCATTAAGAAATCCTTGCAATACTTTTGCAAGTTTCTCAGGTTGCTGATGATGAAGATAGTGGCCACAGTCGTTGAATTGAACAAGCCTAATGCCTTCAAATTCCTTAACTAAAGAAATGCCATGGGCAACAGGGATAACTTTGTCATTGTTGCCCCAGAATATCCTGATTGGCGGTAGCTCTGAAATTTCATCAACACGTTCCTGGAATTTATAGCGCTGTCCATGTAAACTCATCAAGTCTCGAACAGTTCTAGCGAATGCTCGAGCTGAACCTTCACGCGCATTCATTTCACTAATGGCTGCAATATCTTGAATTGTACGACCATCACGGGCAATCCTCAATGCGATTTTTGTTCCAATTTGCATGAAGGGTTGTCCCATATTTTCGACTATAAATGGAATTGAGGCCAATCTTATGGCAATCGAAATTTCACGACCGAGTCCTCCAGCTGCAATAAGGCACAGCCGGCGGATTCGCTCTCGGCATGTCAGCAGCATAAACTGTGCCACTCCACCCCCAAAAGAATGGCCCGCAATATCCACCGTATTGAGTTCAATAGTAGTAAGCCAGTCTGTCATAACTTTACTATACCATTCGAGTGTGTAACTAGCGTCAGGGCGATCAGATAGACCGTGGCCAGGTAAGTCTGGTATTATAACTTGGCGTTCTTGAGTTAGAGTGGAGACAATTTTTAACCATGTTAAATGGCTATCAGCAAGTCCATGCAATAAAACAAGCGGAGGAGACTCAGATGGTTTACCACCTTCCACCCAATGAATTTTGACTCCATTTATAAGTTGATATTTGTGAATTAACTTCGGTTGCATAAATCTAACTTCTCCTTAATTGATTGTGAATTCGAATATTATTTGAGTAAGCAAATTAAGTACCAAACACTTACATCCCAAATTCCTCCTCTGTTGCATTAAGTGATTTAAATTTTTAGAGAGCAAGTTTGTTATTATAAATATTAAATATTTATAATTCTAATGAATAAAAATGATGGACGTGGCCGAGAAGTGTTGATTTTTTGGTAGTTTTCAATTGTTTCTTTTAATCATGTGCACCAACTCAATTCCGGGCAATACAATTTTTAGCGAGGTCAAATTGCCACGATTGCGGGTAAAATATGAACATTCATGAAAATGTCTGTTACACTGACGGCGGTGGAGTGAAAGTATTACCATTTTCAGCGTTTTGATGGTGACCTATGAACCAATAAAAGCGTTTTGGGACTCGCCATTTCGACTCTTTGGTTGCACAAGTCCATACGTTAAATTTTTAAAATTAAAAAAATAGGATCTAAACAGATCCTATTTTAAATCTTTTATTTTTTAACTTTTGGTTATTTTTTCATTTTCCTCTTGAAGGCTTTTTTTTTCTTTAATTTTGCTTGGCGTTCTAACGGTCTATAGCTGGGTCACTCCATATAAAATACCTCAGACTCATTAACAAGTCGATCTACGATGGCCACAAGATGCCATTGAAAGTCTTGAAAGTCGCCTGAGAGTTTAAGAAAAGTATTCCTTATTCTTATCGCACACCACTGCAAGATAAAAAAAATAGAGTTTGCTACTTCTTGCTCCCTGAGCAAAAGTAAGGAAAGCTGAACTAAATAAAATCAAGTGGTTAACTGAGATGGAAATTCAATTCTCTCTCTCCGCCATTCAAAGCAAAACAAATCCACTTTAAAAAACAGAAAAATCAAAAAAACGAACAGTTCTAAGTAATTAAAAAAACACAAAAGCGCCAGACGATCCAATGTCGAATATTTCCGCATCAGTCGCAATACTTCTTGGAGTTGCAACTTTTGTTACTCAATTTGCTAACTGAAAAAATGTGGGAAAAATATACTGCACCCACAAAAAAGGTTGGGTGCAGATTCAAATTTAATTAAACGCACTGAAGATATGGAACCATTTCCTAATCACTAAAGGGCACAAACCTTTGCATGTCTGTGCCCTTTTTCTATTAATCAGTTACATAGCACTCCGACCTTCCACAGATGCGGCCATATTTTCCAGGACTTCTTCGATGTTGGTATAGCCATCGCGATCATCGTCACCGCTTGGATTGGCCGGAATAAAGTCGGTAAGCGTTCTGGTCGTGAGAGTGTTATATATAGTCGGCCAGCCACCGGCCTCCGCGATTGAGTTCTTGTGAGTGCCTGTGCCGTTTCGAACATCGTTAATTACTCGTGTTTCGGCCGAATCCCTAAAGGCAGGCCATGCACCGACATGCCCGAGGACATAGTCTTTAACGGCAGATGCCTTCAGGATGGTGCTGTCATCAGAAATGGGAGGTGTGGCCACGACGGAGTTACCTGTTCCGTCACTAAAGAGTGTTCGGGACTTGATTCCAGTCACTAGGTTGTCAGTCTGGTAGATGCGGCTACCAATTCCGCTGGTGGCTACATAGATCGCAGTTCCGCCATAGTCTGAAGCACCTGTGATAAAATGGTTGCCGATAATGCTAGCAGTTGTCGGGCCGTCGTTTAAACCCACAACAATGAATTGGTATTTGGCGTTGTAGGAAAGGTTATTGATGACCACGGCGTTGACGTCGCGACTCAGCGAAGGACTTCGTTCATCATTGTGGGCATAAAGATTTTTGACGAGGCTGATTTTATCGACCCAATTCGGGCCTGGTGAAGGAGTATAGGGTGCCCCAACAATGGTGCCATAGCCATGGTCACCAAGGCCTTCTGCGATAATGTTATTGCTCAACGTAACATCATGTATCGGGAGGTTGTTGGTCCAGATCGTGGCAACCTCATCATCGGCCCACATGAAGGTGCAATGATCTACCACTACGTTGTAGGAGCCTGTAATTACACGCATGGCGTGACTTTCATTTGTACCGGAGTAGTCACCGTAGCGCGCACGAAGATGCTGGACCAGAACATCGTGAGTCTGGATGGTGAGTCGCCCATTAGAAATCTGGATGCCCGGGAAGGGAGCACTCTGTCCGGCGATGGTGACAAATGGTTGGCGGACCTCCAGGTCACTCGATAGTTTTATATTACCTCCCACTTCAAAGATAATGATTCTCGCTCCGGCGGTGGTGATAGCTGCCCGCAATGAACCGGCCCCGCTGTCGTTAAGATTGGTTACTTTGAGGATTTGCCCACCACGGCCGGCCACGGTCTTCGTTCCGAAACCTTCTGCCCCAGGGAAGACGGGAAGCGATATGGGTGGGGTCACTGAAGTGATGTCAATCGCTTTGCTCAGATTATTATTGCTCTCATTTGACTCAGAGAAACGAAGAGCATCATCAGCAAAAACATTAATAGTGTGAGGGCCATTAGGAATTATGTAAGGCTCTCCTCCAGTGCCGATAGTGATAGAAGCTCCGGCCCCGCTAAGGGCCCCATCACACTTCCCCAGGAACGGTAGGTTCCATCGACAGAATAGGAAACACCGACATAGACACCATCAGGAGTTGCAGCTGTTCCTTGATTTTTTACGACCGAAGTAAAAATTCCGGTAGTCGCATTGTAGCTAACACTTGTTACGATGACATCTGGAGAAGTTTCAGTCGTTGAAACTGTAGGTGACGATGTATCCAAAGGAGTAACTGTACTAGATAATGTTGAATTTTTATCAGTAAGGGTTTTATTTGAGCAGTTTTGAAATAACAAAAAACTTACGCTGCTAATAAAAAATAAGTGAAAAATAATTCTTCTACGTTTCAGAAAAAACTGTATTGATAGGAATTTTGAATGCGTTCTTCTCTTAGAACTCATAATTCTCCCTTAATTTTGGATTTACCAAAAATCTTCTACGTTTAAACTCAACACGGAAATTGTGATTATTATATTATATCTTAAAGGACTCATTTTCTAATAACAAAAAATTATTTGTGTAGATATGGGATGTAAATTTATTATTATAAAATATTCCAGGGAAGTGACTCAAATTAAGACACTACTCATAAGTAAAAATAATAATTGCTTCTGCTTTTTCTAAAAATTGTAGAAAATATTCATTTAATTCAGATTGAGTGGCCTCATCCGTAGAGAGTAGTACTGAGAAACAATATTTTTTACCATGTTAAAAGCCTGGAATGATTTTCTTTCCATTCGTTTCAAAAGTAACACCAGTTGGACTCATCCAATTAAGTTGAAGTAATGAGTCTACATGAACGGAAATTTTTATTTTACTTAAATCACTCATTGAATTTTTGAGTTCAATAAACGGACTTGATTATATTACTATTTTAATTTAAGTATGAATAATGTCTGATCTTACGCTTTCACCACCTTAAATGCACTTCCATTAAATAAATATTTTTTCGAGAACTTTTATTACAATAGTACTCTTTATAAAAGAAGTACTATTTACAATTACATTGGAGCTTATATGACTGAGAAAGGTAAAGTGCAAAAAGCACATTCAGAAGAGTATTTTGGTGAATACAGAGACTATTGGTGGAATCCAGATTTCTTGAGTCTGATGGGAGATCGTTTAAAATTTGACCAAATAAATACCGTACTCGATGTTGGCTGTGGAGTTGGTCACTGGGGTCAGCTTTTAGCCTCAGTGCTTCCTAAAAATGCAATCCTAACTGGTATTGATCAGGAGGATTCATCTTTACTAAAAGCTTCTGTGCGAGCTAAACAAAAAGGTTTATTGGATCGCTTTCATTATCAAAAAGGCAATGCCATATCGCTGCCATTTCCTGATGCTGTATTTGATATGGTGACTTGCCAAACTGTTTTAATACACTTGAATGACCCTAAACAGGGACTTAAAGAAATGATAAGAGTTTTAAAACCTGGTGGACTTCTGCTTGCGGCAGAACCTAATAATTTTGCGAATAGAGCTATTGCAAGTAATCTGACACAAAACTTATCCGTAGATGAAGTTATGGAGCGCCTTAAATTTGATTTACTTATTCAGCGAGGAAAGAAAGCTTTAGGGTTTGGTTTTAATTCAGAAGGAGACTTGATCCCTGGCTATTTATCTCAGTTAGGGGTTAAAAATATTCAAGTCTACTTATCTGACAAGGCAACTCCCTTTTTTGCACCTTACGACAGTGATGATCAAAAAGCTAATATTCAACAAATGTATGATTGGGTTAAAAAAGATTTCTTAGGTTGGGATCGTGAGGACATGCATCGCTACTTTATTGCAGGTGGTGGTAATCCGCTGAAATTTGATTTTTATTGGGATTTATTTTTGGAGGATGCAAAAAAGACTATAAAAGAAATTGAAGCAGGAACTTATCATACGGCAGGTGGCTGTGTAATCTATCTTATTTCAGGGGTAAAAGCAGAGTAATCAAAAATTTTTAAACTCAAAAAGTTAAATCTATTTGAAAAATAAGCTCTCTTTGCAAGACTAATATATTCATTCCTTAGATACACGACTTGAGTAATTTTTATAGAAATCGATAAATATTTTTTCTCTTGCAGTTGTGGGTCGTTCGAGTCGACGAGTAAGAGTGATCTGATTTGTCAGCTCACGCCCTGTTGCGTTTATTAGCTTAAGTCGGCCTGACTTTAATTCATTTTCCACTAATTGTTCGGGGACAACGGCCATTCCAAGACCACCTTTGGCCGCATTAATAACTGCACAAGCATGATTTTAACACTTATTTTAACAAATATTTTGGAGATTCGATCGAATCTCCAATTGAGGTATTGATCAACTCAAGTAGTTACGACTCTGGTTACATCCCTCTGAATTACAGTGAGGGTTGTCTCTATATCTTGTCTCTCCAAATCAGAGAGCTGGAGTACTTAGTGTAAAATCATCATAAACACTCAATCCGCCTGGATCTTTAACTCGAATTCGAATCGTATAATTTTTAATTCCAACTGGAGGTTTGCCCGATAGTACGCGTGTCGAAGCATTAAAGCTCAACCATGCTGGTAATGCGGAACCATTAGATTGTCGAGCGGTATAAGTAAGTGGGTCGCCGTTGGGGTCGCTAAAAGTACTTAACGGCACAGTGAATGAATGATTTGAACCTTCAACCCAAGATTTATTGGCAATGGGCGATACGAGTACAGGAGCTTTATTAACAACAATAGCTCCTGAATAGTTACAGGCTAAATAAATTTTAGGACAATCTTCTTTCAACGGAACTGTCCGATCGATGAGGCGAGCTTTTAATGGAGCCAGATAAATATCGGTCGGTGAAACTTGCCAAGCTAAAAAATTTGAACCCAGAGTATTTTTAGCAAAAAAATACACTGCTTGTACGGAATCAGGTCCACTATAATTATGAGGAATATCTGCGCGCAGATTAAGGATCGAAGAGTATTGTAGATTTTTTTGATGGACTTGCATACCAATGGGAAGAACACCAAAATTACTAAGATTGTAATTGTAAATTCCAGGAGAAGCGCCATCACTATTTGTTTTAGTAAGAGGATCATCAGGCGAATCAAAGGCACCAAAAAATGTATCGGGACCGCCAAAACCCAAATGATAATTGGTGATATTTAATATAAAGGACTCCAATTCTCCTCGAGGAGAATTTAAACTTTGAATCACTGGAGTATGTAAAAATATTGTACCCATAAGAGCTTGCATTTTATAAATTCCATTCAAGTAACTAACTTCTAGTTGGTCTAAATTAGGATACTTGGCAGGATCAGCACTTGATGCCGTTTCTGTAATTTGGATGTAGGCTACATTGAGGTCATTATCATATCTTCTTACTATTTCCTTCATGAGGTCAGAATAACCAGTAAATGTATCGGGATGACCAAAATTAGCAATATCACCCGTGAACTCTCCAGGTTTTTGATGAAAATAAGATGGCACCATAACGTCACCGACTAATTTTGGTTTTATGGCGTAGATATAATCAGGTAGAACTTGATATTTAAAACCAAGAATAATGGATAGCTTTTTATTATATTTTTTAACAAAAGCAATATCCCTGTCAATGAGACTAAAATCATAAGATCCCTTAGCGTTCTCTAAGGATTTCCAAGGATAAACAAGTTGTATTCCTTTAAACTCAGGAGTTGAAGCTAATTCTGAAAATAATATATTCATATTAGTTGCACTATAGTTGGGATCATTTCTATAGAGATAGTGCCCAGGATACCACTTAACCACTTTTTCTGGTGTATAGGAATTTGCTTTAAAGCAAGATAAAGAAATTAATAAAATATTTAGGAAAAAAAATGAACGATTTCGCAATATAAATACACGTTGCATGTGCCCCCCTTTAGAAAAGTTAATCCAATAATGGAATGAATTTGTTTTGTTCATTAAAATAATTAATTGTAACAATGAAACAAACAAAAACTTAGTTTTTATATTTTTATATATGAATCATACAAAAGTGACGAACAATTATGAGTATGAACTTCCCCTCGAGTCAGTTTATAGTGAAATCTATAAAAATAAAATATAAAATTCACTGGTTATCGAATTGATACAAATTTTAGTACTCAGTAAAGTTTAACTAGATTTTATTTAAAAGAATTAGCGCAATCAAAGTTATAGATCTGATGAGTAAAGAGCAACCAACGTCGGGGCTGAAGCACACAAAGGTGAGTCAGCTTTTTTCATTTAATCGATATTTTCAAATAATCTGAATCCATCAAAATGGAAACAGCTCTAATTTTATTGTTTTGCTAATTGAAGAATCTTGGGGATAGAAGTTCACATTCTATGGTTAGAAAAAAATCTGAAACTCTAAATGGCCCATTTAGGAAAAGCTTAAGTTTATTTGTACAACAAATGAAATGGCTCGTACACACTCTTAGTGTGTACGGCAATATAATTGACGAGTTGACTCAATCGGAGAAATACAAGAAGACTATTTCGAATCAAGTAAATCAAAACTTTGAGTATTATATGTTCTAAGAGAACTCATGACTTGCTTGCTCCCCAGCAAAAACCAACTTAAACTTCTTTTCCCCTGTAAATTAACTTTACGAATATTCGAAATGATACTCTAACTTTTAAACATTATTTTACCAATTCGAATTAGAGAGATCAGGAGCCATTAAGACAAGAGATAAGAAGTAAACTTGAAAAATAAGTAGAATATTTACAGCGCTCCTTCTATCCTAAATCTAATGCGCTAATGCGATAAACTAATTCAATTTAATTATAGGGGAATAAAAATTATGAAAAATCAATATCACAATATAACTAAATACAGTGGAGGGCTAGCTTCTCTACTGGTGCTTATGATGGCTGCTTTTTTTTCGATAGAGTCAAATGCACAAGTGAAGTGGCATCCTGGGCATTATCTACACTGCCAGGTAGGTCAAGATAAAAGTGGTTACTCATGGGGTGCAAATGAATGTTATCCCGAAATTGAGGGCTATGGCGGCGCCTTAGCTGGAATTCAGATTCGTTTTAATTGGGCCGATTTAGAGAAAGGCAAAGGAGAGTATATCTATAAATATATTGATGAACATTTAAATAGATTGGCGACACAAGGAAGTAAAAAGAAGCGTTTTTTTATGATTATTGAAACCAGAACATTTGATACAAGTAATCCTTTAGTACCTTGTTATTTAATGAATAAATGTCCTGGTTATGAAACTGCTTATGAGGGTGGAAGATATTCCTGGACAAGATCGGGAAGCAGCACAGTTATCGGTTATGGTATGAGGCTTTGGGTTCCAGCAGTTAAAAATCGATTTATCGCTTTGATACAAGCACTAGGTAAACGATATAATTCTAATTCTCATTTTGAAGGGATTGGATTAGGTGAAACGTCTATGGGTATTCCAATAGCTTCAACTAACTTTAGTGCGACTGACGAAGATAACTACTATGAAGCCCATCTTGATATTCAACAAGCCATGAGAGATGCTTTTCCTAATTCTGTAACGACTCAATTTGCTAACTCTCCTGCAAAGAGACTTCCCTATTTGATACCTCATTTTGAAAACATGGGAACTGGATTAGGAGGGCCTGATGTTTACATCGAAGAAGAACAGTACCTCCGCCAAGGAACTGCTACAACTAGTCCTGGAGTTTATACCTACTATCCTGATCTTTCTGGAATAGTACCTCTTACTCCATCAGTCATGTCGGATAATTACTTACACACTCAAACCGCAGATTCATCTCGCCAGCCTACCGTTAATGAACTCTTAAATTTTAGCCGAGATAAATTAAAAGCCACGCACTTATTCTGGACTCGTGATGGCGGAAAAAATGATCCTAAAATTTATGTAAAAGCTCTGCAGATGCTTCAAAATTTGAAGGCTAATAATCCTTCTAAATGGAGGCTAAGCACTGCTTGTCCTATTAAATACAATAGTTGTAATACTAATTAAGATATTAGAAATAATTAAAACCACGGCCCTCACTGTTTCTGGGGTGAAGGGCTTCACTTATGTGAAGTCAGGTTTTTTGGATCTTATATTAAAATTTCCCTTACAGGCGAGTGTGAAAATACCTGTCGTATGTAGTTCTGTCACAGCTATTTTAATAACTCAAGTTCCATGCTGTACTTAATTGTGGCACCTGGATTGGCTGAGGCAATGTTTCCGTTCAAATTGTAATACAAGCAGACGGAATCACCTGTGTTCCTACATTTATATTAAAAAACGAAATTTATAGTTTTATATATTCTTGCGATGGATTAGTTATTAATACTGATGGATCAATGAGTATATTCACGTTTAGACGCCATTAATTCATTGATAAGTTTTTCATATCCTTCTAAATTTACGATCTCCCAAGATCTTTTATAAACAGGTCCCGGGATTTTTGAGTCCCATTCGATGATTTTTTGTAGTTCATTTTGTTTTTTCTGAGACAGATAAACTGATTTTAAAATTGCCAAAAGATGCATATGGACAAGCACACCATCGACCTCTTTTGCATACTTTTTAAATAAAGGCGATTTTCTTTCTGTAAGAAATTGATCAAAATTTGAATCTAAATATTGATGTAACAATTCGTGAAATGTCAATGCTACAAAATAAAATTCAGGTTTGGGATCTTTAGTTGAAGACTTAAGAAAATCACGCATCCTAATCATTAATGGAGAACTCATTGGAGGAAACCAAGGACATAAAATTAAGGTGGCGACCTCTTCTTTCCTATTAAAGTTCAATTTAAATAGGTTTACCGTTGCTCTTAGATTTTCTTCGCCTTGTGAATTCCACAAACGTTGGAACTGTGGAATGCGATCGGTTAATTCTTTTTGCATTTCAGAAGTAATTGGTTTTTCTTCATCTGGGTGGCAATACATATCAAAAATACCATATTCGAAATTTAATTTAGGAATAGAATTTGCAAAAGCCAAAGTTGGCTCAAGTGACAGTAGCAATATAATATATTTTATCATTGATTCTCCGCTTTTAAAGTAAAGTCTAAAAAATTAAGCTCTAAAATGAAAGAATGTCACCATAGTACTAAAAGGAATTGCTTAAGTAAGCGATAAAATCCTTAATTTTACTATCCATAGGATGGGATTTCCTTTTAACTAAATACACTTTTCGTTTTACCTTAGGGAATTGAGCAGCAAAAATTAATTCCAGTCGATATTTTTCTATCACTCGAGCATTGTGAGCTTTAATCACCGTAGATGGACAAAATACCACGGCTCCTCCCTGGCGAGCCATATCAAGTGCTGTTTCAAGGAGCTCAAATTCAAAAGCAATTTTTCTTTGTACTCCAGCTGGCCAATTATCTAAGGTTTTAACTCCCGTTGGCGATTCAGGAAATACAGTTATCGGTACTGCAAAGGGAATTTCTTTATTATCAAATTTATGAAACTTATTTTTAACACCATAAACCCCATACTCTATGGTACCAAGCTTAATAAATTCTAAATCTGAATGAGGAATAGGAGCATAGGTAATTCCTACCTCGGCATGATTTTCTAAAATAGCTTTCTCTAAATCATAAGGCGTTCGTTCGAGCACTCTTATCTTGAACTTTTTCTGATGATCAATTGAAAATTGAGTAAGGAAGTAGCTTGTAAAGACCTCCCAAGATGCGATAGTAAAAAGATTAGATGTTTCTACGGAAGTAAGAGTATTTTTTAAAGCATCGTACTCCTTAATCAAATTAGTGGATCGTGAATAAAAGGATTTACCAAAGTCAGTGGGGATAATATTGCGACCTTGAGGTATAAAGAGTGCTCTATCTAATTCAGTTTCTAATACCTTAATTGCTTTCGATAAAGCTCCAGGAGTCATATTGAGTATTTCAGAGGCCTTACGCACACTGCCAACTTCAAATATAACTCTAAAATATTTTATCCTATTGATGTCCATATGGAAACATATGTATTTAATAATTCGCTTTTATTCAACTGTTTTATTGATTAGATTGATGAAATCAATATCCTATCAGAAAGAGAGATGTCACTATGGACTTAAGTGAAAGTAAAGTATCTACACACACATTAACGCTAAAAACACTTGTTAAGGTGATGCAAACTGAGCCACTTCCCAGTTCGGGTTCAAATGTTAAATTGTGGTCCATTAAGCAAGATGAACATATTCGAATTAATCTAGTAGAATTCTATGGCGCTATCCCAAGGCATTTGCATCCTGATGCAGATCATAGCTTAATGATTTTAGAGGGTGAAGTGATGGCTGAAGTAAACGGAAATCATTTCCAATTAACTAAGGGTGATTTTATTTCTATTCCCAAGAATGTGCCTCATAGTTATGAAAGCATCACTAAAAAAAGTCTTTTTGTCAGCATGGATGCTCCTTATTATGACCCCAAAAAAACCATTTACATGCCGTGAAATTTGAAGGAGTTCGTATGTTGAATAAAGAGAAATTTTTAAAATACCTTGAATTGATACTTCGATTATGGATTGCCTATGTTCTTATTACTAATGCTGGTGTTGGCACGCTTACCCCATTAAAAGATCTAGGATTACCCCCTCATATTTATACTATAATTGATAGTATGTGGCAAACTGGCTTTATGATGCATTTAGTGAAAGTCATTGAATTTACCACTGGGCTCATGCTGTTATTTAATTTTTTCGTACCTCTAGCACTCATTGCTTTATTTCCCGTCGTAATTAATATTTATGGAATGCATATTTTTTTATTTAAACAATATATTACGACTGGCCTAGGTATGATACTAGTTTGCGGATTATTAATTTATAATCATAGGGATAAATTCCGTCCTCTATTAGTTAGAAAATAAAGTAATAAATAAAATTAGTCAAAAATGAATTAATTAAATTAAAAATGTGTACAACTCACCATTAACATACAAGCTAAATATAGTAATTTGGTTAAATGTAATAGTGAAAAATTTACTAAATCTATGTTTCAAGGGCCTTTGAAATCAAAAAGGTTTTATTAAAGTATTCTGTAGAATTGAGTCCAATTGAAGAAGCTTCAACTATGAAATCATCTGAAGTTGTTTTAATTTTAACAAGAATAAAATTAAATTCACCAGTAACGGCACATCTTCGTTGCTTTACATTTGATTGAATAACATCGTCTTGAGGTATGCCCATCTTATTTTCTAGATATTTTTTCTTACTGTGAATACTGCTCGATGTGATTTCATACAAGGGATACCCAGCAATATCAGGTTCAATCCTTTGAATTTCGGAATAATGGATATCTCCAGAGGTAAGAAGTACTGGTTTGGGGGATGCTTTAATTTTTTTAACAAACCAATCGTTAAAACTAGATGGGTGAATCCATTCATAAGATTCTTTGCCCTGTCTGTATGCTCCAAAAAATTGATTGCCGTTCATAATCCAAATTGGTGAGGATGAATTTGCGAGTGTGGACTCAACCCATGCCTCTTGTTGAGCACCCCATTGCGAAGGATTAGGATCTGTTTTTAATGTACGAAAGGAGTGACTATCCATCATCAATATTTCTAATCCAAATAATTTTAAATGAGAACCAATTCCATAAGTTCTTTTTAATATAGAATCAATATTAAACTGAGGAAAAGCGATATTAAAAATATGAGTGGCTTCACTTATAAGAGGACTATCCTTATAACTATTATCGGCACCAGTATCATGATCATCCCAAATCGCAAAAGTGGGAATCAAAGACGGCATTTTATATAAATAAAATAAATTTCTAATTTGAATATATCTATTCCATAAATGGACTTTATCGACTATTCCAGACTGAGGCAATGCCTCGTTCCAATCAACATAGACATTGTCACCGAGTAAAAATAAAACATCAGGGCTGGATTTTTCAACTGACTTCCACATGTTTTCTTGGATATTAGCATGTCGATCATGAGCACATGATATTAATGCACAGATGGCTTCTCTCTTCTGAACATCCAGAGTTTTAAAAAAGCGGCGATCTAGTATATCTCCCATCTCATTTTCAATGATCAACGAATAGGATTCGTTAACGGAAAGATTATTAAATACTACAGTTAAAAACTGATGCGAAAAATCAGTTTCTGTGTTTTCAATTAGTTTTGGATTACTAACAGTATTTTGACTGTCGATGGCGTAGACCTTTATTTTTTGCTCGCTATGAAAGCAAATTGAAATTTGAGTCTGAGTAGAAGAGGTTGCTCCTTGAAGAATGGAGAGTCGATCCTTGGAAGCGAAATTGATTTCACTTATTAAATCCTGATTATTCCAAAACTTTCGTAAAGAATAAAGCAGTCCTAATATTGCAGAAGTCATAAATCCTTGAATAAGTCTTCTTCTTTTTAATTTATGCATATGTTCATTTTAAGTTAACACTAAAAATACTTCAATTTAATATTCATAGAAGCTGGCCAGATACCTAAAATTTTGAGTACAGTATATACATAACCAGGAATTGCTTCTTAACCTTGGTCTACAGGACAAAATAAAACTATAACTAAATAATAATTAGTCACATTATAAAGCATATAATTTTACAGTTTTGCACTTATTTTATCCAATATAAAGACTTAAAAATTAGTAATTTTTATGAAAGCAATTTATTAAAAGTTGTAGGAATTATCCTACAGTTGAGGGATAATCCATCAACAGGAAAATCAGAAAATACGATTAACTTATTGATTTTACGAAATTTAAAACTTGGCCTTTAAGTTGCTATTGTAAATTCACGGCAAATCAAAATAGTAAGTTATCTTGAAGGAGAAAAAATATGAATTTACTAACAGAAGCATTAATTATAATTATCATGTTAGGACTAGCCTCGATTTCAATAAGAACTCAAGCGCAAAGTACTTCATTACAAACAGAGTCACCTGAAGTGTATAAAAGTCCTTTGTTTATCGATGATGTTCATTGTGAAGGATTTGAATATGATATCCAAAAAATTTCTTATCTTACTGATTCGGAGAAAGAATTAGAAAAGAAAATCAAGTTACGTAAGACATGCATAGAGACTTTGTCCTTTTTTGGTGTCAAGCTTCATGATTGGATTTCTCAAGAAGATTTAGATAATGCTTCGATTCTTATGAAATCTTCAGGTTATTTTGAAACCATTGATTTATGGATAAAAAAGTCAGATTTAAAAAATCACGTCCATCTTTTTATTAAAATAGTTGATAAGCCCATGCAAGCCCATCGACTTAATTTAGAAGCTAGCACTTATAAGGGTGTATCAAAAACCAAAGGATTGGATAATAAAGAATTACTTTCCAATTTTGATTACTCTTATAATAGAAAAACTGGGCCTTCTTTATTACAAAGCTTTTCGTTGGGTAAAAGCTATGTATTTGATGGATCTTATGAATTTAATAATGGTAGCTATAAACTTTCGCCAGAAGTTCGGGATGTTTATCTCGCTCAAATGAAAGTGATAGACAAGAGTTTTCATGTAGCCAGTTCGGTTGAAATTAATTTGTTACAACAAAAATTTGCAAGCATAGATAATACTAGTAAATCTGCGTTTGATTTTGAGATAGAAGGAAATTTTTATACTTCACATATCTTTGGATTAAATAATAAAATGATTTATGGAGTGAGTTTTCATTATTTTAATGCACAAAAGTATGAAGATTATTTTAATGAAAATGCAATGGAAAAGCAACATGTTGTTTTGGCTCCAGGATTATTTTATCAAATGGAGCTTGGTTCAGATGATGCCTACAAGGTAATACTGTCTGTCGAAGGAAATACTGTTATTTCGAAAGAAGATATTCATCGATTTAAAACTCATATAGAATTTAGCAAATCATTAACAAGTTTAAATTTTATGGGATCAAAATTTAATTTTGGTGGTGATACGGTTGAGTATAAGAATTATCAGAGTGCTTTGGGTCGGAGTAAGATTAATAATCGTGTTGACGCTCATACTTATTTCAATTTTTTAAAAGACGTAAAAAGAGATAATAAAACAGATCAATTTATATATGGATTTGAGTCAAATGGACTAAAAGGTAGCGGTCCTATATCGGGTAGTCCCTTAATGACGACAGTGCAAGATGTAGATTATTTTGAGAACTCCCAATTCAAAGTCTCCTACAAAACTAGTATTAATGATATTGATATCAATTTAGGATTTGGTTATGGCTTATAAAAATCAGAACCCTAAATGTAGCTTTTATAAATCATATAAAATAGCCTTTACGCTTTCGTTGTTATATTCTTTTTCAGTTTATGGAATGACAGATGTCGAAACTATTTGTGGTTTAGATTCTTTAAAATCTTTTTCTCAAAAACTTGAAACAGAAGTGAAAAAGGGAATATCAGTTGAAGTGGTAGGTGTAGTCAGTCAAAATGATCAACTTCTTTGCAAGAAAAGCCTTTCATTAACCTTTGATCTTTGGGATGAAGTGGTTAGAATTACGCCTTTCTTAAGTACTAAAAGGTCTTTGAAACTGACTGAATTAAAGGAATCAATTTGCCATGCCACATTTTGTATAACTGATGAACAGAAAGTAATAGGCAAATTAAGATTTCGTATTTTGCTAAATCCATTATGGGAAAATAGAGTTGCAAAAGTTTTGCAATTAAATCCCAATATTGAAAAAATGCAATTAATCAGATTAAATGCAAAATCAATTGCAAAAGAACTACCGAACGAGATAATTATCTATGATAAGGAGTCTAGTTTTTGAATAATATTTTCTTATCTCTTTGGTTAAAATTAAGTAGCTTGGTATTCATCAGTATCATACCCATAAGTTTTTTATTGGTTAAAATATCAAATGAGACTTCTAAAAACCTAGAGTTTAAGTCGGAAGAAGTGATTGAAGCATTAGTTCATTATGAGAGTCTACTCAAGGATGAGAATAAAAGGCCAGGTTCAAATGAAAATCTACTCAGAAGAGCGTTTCAAAAATCAGTGGATTTAAGAAGTAAAATTGAAGATCAAGCTAGCTTAACTAATCTTTTTTACGATAGAATTAGAGTTCAAGCGCTCCAATGGCTCTTTCTGGTTGCCTCTTTTTCTATATTATTTTCAGCTTTTTTTTCATTCAGTATTAAAAATCAATTTCATAATCTTTTTTTAGAGAATTTAAAAAATGTTAATAAACTTAATGCTCTCCGCCAGCTTGAGTCGTGGCAGAGAGCACTGCGTGTGCTGGTTCATGAAATTCGAGGACCTCTTACTCCATTAAAATTAACAATCTCCTCTCTTAAAGAAAAATCACAGCTAACTCCAAAAGAGATAACTGAATCGATAGAGTCCTTAATGAAATATTATGAGGCGGGAAGTCGATTTTCTCTTGAGCAAATAAGTTATATTGAAAGATTAATGCAGTCTTTCACCAGTTTTACACGTTTACCAGAACCACAAAAAAAAGAAGAGTCTTTAATTGAAATTATTACTGATTTTATTAGAATTACTAATGACGTATATGGAGTTCAAGTTGAATTTGTAAGAAATAATATAGTTGATGGCACTGATTTAGTTCTTGTTGATCGTGATTTAATTATAACAGTTTTAAATAATTTATTTAAAAATGCAAAAGAAGCAGGTGCCTCGTCATATAGTTTAATTCTTGAACTCAGTGGTAATGGTTTTTACATTGATATAAAAAATAATGGTCCTATAATACCATCAGAGATATCTAGTGGAATTTTTGAGTTTGGACTTTCAAGTAAATTGCAATCTAATGGAAATAACCTTGGCGTTGGATTAACCGTGTGTAAAAAAATTATGTTAGATCATGGAGGTGATTTATTTCTCCATTCAAACACTCTTTCTTCAGGTGTTATTTTTAGACTTTTCATTCCTAAAGAGCAGGAGTTAAAATGAAAATACTAATTGCTGATGATGATAAGCGAATTCGAGAAGCGATTCGGTTTTCACTTTTAGATTCAAAAGACGAAGTTGATGAAGTCGGTACTATAGCAGAATTAAATTCACTAATTCAAAAAAACAACTATGATTTGTTGATTTTAGATATTCATTTTCCTGATGGATCAGGAATTGAATTTTATAAAAAAATGAAAGTGGAGTATAAAATTGATATACCTACGCTTTGCATATCTGGAGCTGCGACGGCATCTGAGGCTGCAGCTGCTGTTAAATACGGAGTTTTTGATTATCTGGAAAAACCAATTTCGATAGAAAGATTAAAAACAACTATTTATAGATTGCAACAGCATCAATTATGGGTCCAATCAACCTATGAATCAGTGATGAATAATTCAGACCTATCCAATTTTATTATTGGTGAGTCACCTTTTATCAAAAAACTTCGAAAAGATATTTTAAATTATGCAACTAAAGATTTTAAAGTGCTCATTACAGGAGAAACTGGTACAGGTAAAGAAGTTGTTGCAAAGTCCCTTTGGGGTAATTCAAAACGAAACAAAAAACCATTAGTTTCTATTAATGCAGCCGCTATTCCTGAGTCTCTTTTTGAAAGCGAATTATTTGGTCATAAAAAGGGCTCCTTTACAGGAGCCCTCACAGATAAATTAGGAAAGGTGAGTTTGGCACATCAAGGGACTCTTTTTATCGATGAATTAGGCGATTTATCTCTTCATTCTCAAGTTAAATTACTAAGATTTTTAGAGTCTGGTGAGATACAAAAAGTAGGATCACTGGAGGAAGAAAAAGTTGATGTTAAAGTCATTGCAGCGACTTCAAAAGATCTATTAAAAGAGATGAACGAAGGTCGTTTTCGATCTGATCTATTTTATAGACTTAATCTCATCCAAATTCATTTACTACCTTTGCGAGATCGAAAAGAAGATGTCATTCCCTTAATATATCATTTTATGAAACAGTGTTGTCTAAAGTATGAATTGAACTTTAAACAAATTGATGATGAAGGCATAGATTATCTTTTAAATTATCAATGGCCAGGTAATATTCGGGAACTCAAGAATTGTGCAGAAAAAATGGCAATTCTTGATGGAACGATGATTCGAAAAAATGATATTTCTTCTATTCATCCCATGTTACAATCAACTTTAAATCAAACTTTTAATTCGCATTCTGCCTCTGTGGATTCTAGTTTTAATTTTGATGGGTTAACTTATAAAGAATTCCGAGCACGTTCTGATTTTCATTTTTTGAACTCTATTTTAAAGAAAACAGAAGGTAATATTAGTGAGGCGGCAAGATTATTAAATTTAGATCGAAGTACGCTCCATCAAAAAATTAAAGATTTAAAAATCCAAAATTAAGGAATTATTTTCATATTAAATTTGTTCTGGGTTGAATGGCAATGCACCATATTTCAAAATTAATTGGGTGTTGAAGAGCTTTCCATGCTGCTAAAGCAGTATTTCCAGTAGTTACAACATCATCCACAAAAATAATTGTACCAATATGAACGTTCTGAACATTTTCAATAAATTCATTAGGATTTTTAGTTAAAATTTTAATATTTTCCCTCAATTTAAACACTCGTTGTTTCCTTTCATTTAAGGTCTTCCCTTTTTGAGCCTGTATTTCAGTATTTTTAAATTCTAATATATTATTTAAATGCCAACCTGTTACATCTGACAAAGCCTTTGCAAGGCAGAAGGCATGATCTTTGGCCCCAATGATGTGCGAAGGTGATGGAATAATTGTAATGGGAAAATTCAATGAAAATTCAGAATTAAAGTTTCTTCTAACCAACCAAGTTCTTGCAATTCTGATATAATCTTCGTTTGTGCCTCCGTTTTTCAAGGCTCGTACCCATGTTCTAACTTCATGTGACGAATAAGTTCCCAGTGAAAGACAACAAAATTTGTTTTTTGATATATACAGATAATTATTGGAAACAATTGATCCATTTAAATTAAAAGTAATTGATAAGCAATGACGACAAAGAAAGCTATTTCTAAAAGTTGGTGCCCCGCATGAACAGCAATGTTGAAAAAGTATTCGTAATATTTTAATAACAATGGAAGGACTGTAAGATTGTTTCATTCAATTCAATTATTGCAATTAACACTTGTAGATAGAAATCAATTATAAGCAGCTTAAATGGACAAGGTTTCCGAAAGGCGGGCTGTGGAATTTTTAAGAATTTAAATATTATTACAATAGGATATTCAAATCGATAATAAACTATTATACAAAAATAGCTCTTACAAAAATGTAGGAGCTATCACAGACTCAATTAGTCAAAAAGAAAATTAGGATTTTATTAAAACATCCAAGGTTGCAATTTTTTTGCACCAAAATAGTGATTATACTTAATCAATGAACCAGTTGTGCGGCTTAAGGCAGACTCTTCCAATTTTATCTCAGTAATAAATGGGACAACGTCTCGGCAGACTCTTCTTGAGTGATCAATAACAATAATTTCTACACGAGATCCATCAACTGGGGTTTTATCGCTAATAGCTCTATAATAAACACTTCCACAGCTTTGAGCTTTTTGAATTATTTGAGCTGTGTATTTAAATAACTGAGGCATAACCGCAGTACACATTTGCCCTGAAGGACATGACTTTCTTTCGAGTAAATTAAGAGTAATTTGATTTTCAGCTAAAATGACTGCACCACCCTGAATTTTATAATTAGCTAAATACGAATTTTGATCAATTTTCATGTGAACTATTTCAGCTGTATAGACAGGGGTATGTGGTAATAATGTTGTTCCAAAAACCTGATTTGAAATCATTATAGCTAAGGCTAAAAAATAAAGTTTGTTCATAATATTCTCCTTTTAATTATTTATTATTTATCGAATCATTAATTGATCGAATAAAATCTTTATGCCACAGATTAATGTATTATTAATAATTATTTGATTTCATAGGTATACATTAATAATTTTAATGTACTTGCTATGTAAAAATGTTAATATAAAAATATGGAAAAACGTCAGATCAATTATAATGCATTACGAATCTTTTTATCGGTTTATCAAACAGAAAGTATGACCCTTGCGGCATCTCAGCTTCATCTCACGCAAAGTGGTGTAAGTCAGTATATTCAAGCCCTTGAAGAAGAGTTCGGTCGCTCCTTGTTCACTCGATTTCCTCGCAAGATAATACCAACTCCTTTTGCACATGAATTATTTGAAATTGTAAATAATAGCTACACGAGTCTAGAATCTGGATTATCTCAATTACTGAAAATTGAAGAAAACATCACAGGTCGAGTTTCTATAGGGATGCCGATTGAATTTGGAACAAATATTATCGTGCCACTCTTAGCTGAATTAGGGATCAAGCAGTCGAATATCTCTTTTGAAATCACTTTAGATTATACTTCTGTTTTACAAGATAAACTTTTGCTAAATGATCTAGATTTTGCATTTATTGATGAGGCGCCAAAGGATGCGAGAATAGCTTATCAAGCAGTGGGTTCCGAAAAGATTTTACTTTGTACCACTCCTGAATACTTTGCTCGACATCCAAAAGTTTCATATAGCAGCGAATATTTTGAAAAATTAGATTATGTGGAGTACAAGGGGGAGGAACCCATTATAAGAAGATGGATGTTGCACCATTTAAAAAGAAAGAATTTAAATTTGAATGTTCGGGCGCATATTATGGATGTCCAAGGGGTTGCAAAATTTGTTACATCAGGTTTGGGTGTCGGTGCGCTTCCGGATCATGTTGTAGAAAAATTAAAACATTCTGGACAAGAAATTAAGGTATTCGAGGGAAAAGGAAGGCCACTTCTCAATGAAATTAGATTAGCTAAACTCAAAAACCATCCCTTATCTCGTGCTAGTCAGTTAACTCTAGATGAACTAATGAAATCTCTAGAAAAAAAATAAATGGAGTACCTAAGAAGTAAGATTAACGTAGGTCAGTTCTTATTCTTTCAAATAGCTTTTGCACGAATTAATTTAAAAAATAATCCAGGACAAAAGACTGGGTTGGAATTTAATTTTTAAATAGACGAAAGTTGAAAAATTACCTAAGCTATAAAGTATCAATTAATAATTATTATTTATAAGAAATGAGTGATGAATGTTCAGTTTTAAAAATAATTTTAAAAATAGTTATGTCAAATTTAGCATAGTAGCTGGTTTATTATTTTTAGGCGGCCTTATAATGTTTGATAACCTGTCAAACATGGAAGATGAAAATAATACTAATCTATCATCAATTGAAACCCAAGAGTTGAAGGTTGATAATTATACAAAGGTGCAAAAAATATTTAATGCGCGTTGTATAGCTTGCCATGCTTGTTATGAATCTCCATGCCAATTAAATCTACAGTCCTTTGCTGGTCTTCAAAGAGGTGTTTTAAAAATTGATATTTTTAACAGATACCGCATAAATGAAATTCCTCCTACAAGACTATATGAGGATGGAAGTACTTTAGAAGATTGGAAAAACTTAGGATTCCACGATGTTATAGGCAATAGCACTTCTTCAGTCTTACTAAATGCTGTAGTAAAAGGTTCAAATTCAAATCGTCAAGAATTACCAAATAATTATCCTGAAGAAAGACAATGTATTAATCACGATACTGAAAATCTTATAACTCAATTAACTAACCCTCATTTAGCAATGCCGTACAATCTCCCAGGATTAAGTGAAACTGAAGTTGCGACCATTAAAGCGTGGGTGAATGAGGGTGCAATTCCTCCTAAAAATGATATGGTCGTTACAGATACTTATGCACTTAGCGTAATAAAGCCATGGGTTGATTTTTTGAATTCAACTCCTGATGGACAGAAGTATAAATATAAACTGACTAGTCGATATATGTATGAACATCTTAACTTAGCACATTTGTACATAAAAGATGAAATTTATAATAAAAATCAACAACGACAGTTTTATAGTTTAATTCGCTCTAAAACTAGTTGTGAATCTCCAACAATGATATCAACGCGCACTCCAGGCAATGACCCTGGAGTTGAAAATTTTTATTATTGTATTGTTAAGTTTTCTGGAACAATTGTGAATAAAAATCATTTACCTTATGAAATAAGTTTAAAAAAATTAAATTGGATTAAAAAGTTATTTATAGATACTCCATGGGACAATGAGAAGGATAGCACTCCTTTACCTCCTTACCAGGTTTCGGGAGATAAATTAAAAGCAATTGGTATTGATACAAGTCAAATTGATTTTGATAATTTAATGATAAAAAAGGGTAAAGTAACTATTGATAATCTACTCAAAGATTTCAAACATTTGAAACAAGAATGGGAAGATGTATTAAAAGCAAGAAAAAATGAAAAAGTGCAAATTGAAAATTACATTAAGCAAAATAAAATTGCTTCTAATCCATTCGTTATATATAAAGACATTCCTCAAGAATCTCGTTATCGATTTTTATTGGAAGATTCCTATTATCATATAATGACTTTTATGAAAGGTACTAGTTGCAATGGCACTATGGCCGTCAATGCTGTCCAAGATCATTTCTACTTACTTTTTCTTGCGCCCAATGTAAATCAACAACTCAATACCTGGGATGTATTAAAGGAACATAATTTTCCAGGTCGTTATGGGCGAGAAACAGGAATTGGAGTTGTTAAATCATATTTGAATCAAGCTACAGATCGAAATAAAGCGAGAGCTCAGTTAAATTCTAATTTAAAAAAATATTATGAGAATGGTCTTCCAATAAATGTTATTTGGGATGGTGATAAGAGCCAAAGTAATAATGAAATGGTTCTGACGAGTCCAAATCCAAATGCTATGCTTACTATATTTAGACATAATGACAGTGCTTCAGTTGTTAGAGGGCCCGTGGGAGATCTAACTAAAACAGTTATGTTAATGGATTACGCGACTTTTGAACGTATGGCCTATGATTTAGTGATTAATTTTGATGCCTTTGGAAGTCTTGGACATATGATTTTGACTCGATCCTATATGGGGCTCATCCGAACAGATGCTGAAAATATGTATTTAAGTTTATTGCCTCCTACAGAAAGAATTAAACTGAAAAAAAATTGGTATAATGACAGTGAAACAAAATCAGATTTAGAAAAATTAGAAGAAGATACTTTAACAATTATGATACGAAGCCTGTTGCAAAAAGCCGGATTGACCGAACATCAACAAGCGCTACTTTATAAAGAGTCACAGATCACAGATATTAAGCAAAATGCGATTGAATTTAATTCTTCATATTCTAATCCTGAAGAGGCCCATTTAGGGTTGATGAAAAAAATAATTTTTAAATATTTAGGTCGGGAAATTATTGGAGAAGGAGATCCAATGAATTGGCAAAAACTGCAAAAGGATAAGGAAGATTTTAGCATTAAGTCTAAAATTAAATCTGAATCCTCTATGAAAATTGAGGCAGCTCTGGCTGGATTAACTCGAGAAGTTAAAGATGTGAAAGTTCCTTTTTTATATTATTTTCCAGAAATGAGCATTCTTGTTTTGGGGAATGGAATTGACGGAAAAAAAGAATATAAAAAGTTTTATTCTTTAATTTTAAATAGACAGTTTAATTCAATATCCTTAATGGCTGGTGAAGACTATCATCGATTACCAGAAAAGGAAACCTTAACCTTATCTTCCAAAATGATTGGATATTATCCAAATCAGTTTTTTTATGTTAATAACTCACCAGAAGATGTAAATATTTTTGTTAAAGCAGCTCTTAATATTAAGAGTAAAGACGATTATGAAAATTTTTTAGATACATATGGAGTTCAAAGAATGAACCCTGAAATCTGGAAAATCTATGATTTTATCGTCGATAAATATCATAAACTGGAGCCAATAGATGCGGGTTACCTCGATTTATCGAGATATAATTATTCAAATTAGCAATTAATATATATGAGTAGGCAGCATCTTGATCCAGTTCTACGTGAACTAGTAAATCAATCGGTCACTCTACTTGGAGAAGTGATACAGAAGTATGTTGGAAAAAAATTGTATATCAAAATTGAGCTCATTCGCCAGGAAATGACTCGGTTACGAATTGGAACTTTTCAAAGTAAAGTTTATCGTTTAGAGAGGTTATATGCGGACCTCAAGATGCTTAAACCAAAAGAACAATTTTATGTAGCACATTCATTTGCTCTGATGTTAGAGATTATGAATACCTGTGAAAGTGCATACAGAACCAAAGTGAATCATCAGAGAACTCCAATTTTTCATTATGAACATCCTGATGGAATTTTCTATGTTTTAACGGCACATCCTACTGAATCTCGCTCGCCACAGAATGTGGCGATATTTGGAGAAATGCAAAAACTGCTTGTAGAGATACTAAATACTTATTTTGTTTGGAATAAAGAACGTCTCAAAAGCATTATTGAAAAAGCATGGAATACTCCAATCACTCGTCAACGTAAACCAGAAGTGAGTGATGAAGCGGAGTACATTTATTCTATTATTTTAAATCCACAGATATTAAGATCTCTACTAAGAGCAAGTATTGAAGTTTCACCTTTTTTTATTCGAAGTTGGGTGGGTGGTGATAAAGATGGACATCCTGGTGTAAGTGCAAAAACTATGCTTATGAGCTTAACAATGTCGCGAATAAAAATTTTAACTTTCTTATTAGACCTTTTTACTAAAGTAGAATTTGACCTTGTGTTAATTAAAAATAAAAACTTTTTAAGTGAATGTAAAAAAATAATAAGATTATTAAAAAAAATGCATGAAATAAACTATAAAGACGGGGAGAAAATAGACAAAATAAGACTAAAGATCGAAAAATTTATTGCTGATTATTCAAATTTATTCGGATCAAGATTACAATCTATGATTGATATAAGTCTATTACTTAAAATGTTTCCTGGCTTAGTTGTGCCGCTTGAATTACGGGAATCCTCAGACTTAGTAGACAAAGCTTCAAAAAATAAAACTCTTCAACCAATCTCAATAATGTTAAAAAAGCTGCAACAGGTATCTAAAGGTGGCAATCCACGCTGGTATGTCAGAGGATTTATTATAAGTATGTGCGGAAGTATCGATAATGTAAAATCAGGTTTGTTACTAGTTGAGCGATTTTTTGGTGCCCCGAAACTTCCTGTGATACCACTTTTTGAGCAAGAAGCAGCTCTCAAACTCAGTGCTAGTATTGTTGAAAAAATGTTAAAAAATTCCTTTATCAAGAAAGGGATAAAAACGTATTGGCATAATCGTTTAGAAATAATGCTTGGTTACTCTGATTCAGCAAAAGAAGTGGGAGTTTTACAGAGCCGATTATTGATATCAGAAACAGTTCAAAAAATAGAAAAGCTTTGTTTTAAAAGCAAAGTGACGCCACTTTTTTTCCATGGTTCAGGAGGTAGCGTCGATAGAGGTGGCGGTTCTATTCAGGAGCAAACGTCCTGGCTTTCCGATCAGAGTCGATCATTATTTAAGGCAACGATTCAAGGTGAGATGGTGGAACGTACTTTTTCAAGTCCTGCTATATTTAGATCAGGGTTAGATCAATTAGCGATTCAAATTTCAGGGCACTCAAAAAATGTAATTAAAACATCACCAGTACTTTTCAGTTTTGCTGCACAGGTTAGTAAATGTTATAAGGAAGCAATCCATTCACCTGATTTTTTGGAAGTAGTGCAAAAAGCCACGCCCTATCGTTATCTCAGTGCTTTAAAAATTGGATCAAGACCCAGTAAAAGAGGTAAAATTTCAAATGTTTTAAATTTACGAGCAATACCTTGGGTACTTTGTTGGACTCAAACTCGGACTTTATTTCCAGTTTGGTGGGGTGTGGGTAGTTCGTGGAATGAGTTAACTAATAAAGAAAAAAAAATATTAAAAATGGAATTCAAAAAAAACCCTTTATTTCGTAGTTATATTAAACTATTAGGTTTTACTTTAGCTAAAGTAGAGCTACCAATTTGGGAGATTTATTTAAGAAAGAGTGGACTTGCATCACAAAAAGCAGATCGTACTGCCAAATTATTTCAAAAAGAATATCGGGCATCTACTTCATTTATTCATGCCATCACAGATCAGAAAAATCTTCTCTGGTATCGTCCCTGGTTAGGTGAAAGCATTTTGTTGCGTTCGCCAATGATTCACCCACTCAATTTACTCCAAATTATAAGTCTTGAAAAAAATGAACCAACGATGATTCGTGAAACTGTTGCTGGTATTGCTAATGGTATGATGACGACTGGATGAGTCAAATCCCTTTAAACGAATGTTTGAATAGATTAAGAATTTTTTTTCGATTATTTCTTGATAGTGATACGGTCATTCCATTTTTAAGTGTGATTACAGATTCATTGGTTCCACTCACAGAATGGATTTGATTGATGGCAATAATATTATTCCTATGGCAGCGAATAAAGTAATTGGGATCAATATGCTCCTCAAGCCAGTTCAGCGAGATATCGGAGATCAACTCACCCCCTCCAGAATAGATACAGGTGTAATGATCTTGGCTAATAAAACAGTCTACTGAAGTTAGCTCAACAATCTTCAGCTTTCCTGATTGTTTAACGGCAATTTTATCCAAATAACCCATTTTCTGATGCACATCCAATTCTAATCTTTTAAGAACTTCACTTTGTGCTTCGATATTTAAAACTTTTGAAATTGATTTCTGAAATCGTTCTTTGCTAAATGGTTTTAACAAATAATCACAGGCGTTTTCATCAAAAGCCTTGATGGCGTATTCATCGTAAGCAGTTTGAAAGATCAGTTGAAAATTTCTATTTTCAACATGTTGTAATACTTCAAATCCATTCAATCCGGGCATTTGTATATCTAAAAAAACAATTTCAGGTTGAAATAAGATTATTTTTTCAAGAGCTTTAAGTCCATCAGCAGCTTCTTCGATTTGAACTGTAATATTTAATTCATTTAGAAATCGGCGAATTCTGTCTCGAGCTAATGATTCATCATCAATAATTAAAATTTTTTTAATTGGCATTTGAATCCCCAGAAAACCAGAAGCTGACCACAGTTTCATCTCCTCGTTTTTCAAGATTTAATTCGTGTTTGTCTCCGTATAATAACGCGAGTCGGGATCGCGAATTTTCAAGTCCTGTACCCTTATTATTGCTTAAAATAGTAATTCCACCTGTGTTGCTAACTTCAGCACTAAATCCTGAACCGTGTATATTTTTACTCACCTTTACATGTACGAGGCTCTCACTCGTTGAACGTGCGACTCCATGTTTTACTGCATTTTCAACCAGTGTTTGTAACATAAGACTTGGAATAAAAATGGAATCACTATTTAGAATGTCATCAACTTTGTAATTTAATCGATTCCCGAATCGGAGTTTTTCAAGTATCAAATATTTATTAATGATAGAGAGTTCGCTTTGTACTGTTGAGAGTTGATGTGTAGAGTTAACTAAAATTTCTCGATAAAGATCAGATAAGTTTTGCGTCATAGTTGAGGCATATTCCTTATCTGATTCAATGAGTTCTGCTAAGCTGTTTAGTGAGTTGAATAAAAAATGAGGTTGCATCTGATTTTTTAAAACATGTAATTCAGCTTCAGTTTTTGCGGCTTTGAGTTTGAGATTTTCTTGCATTGAATGTTTGTAAGCATAATAGAATTGAAACATCAATGTTATAAAGGTGCCAATTAGTAGTGAGTCCCAGATTCCATTAAAACTAAAGGCTTGATTAAAAATATAAGATTGTATCCATTTTGCCGAGAGAAGACCACCACACATACCAACTAAACCCAAACTAATATGGAGACTTCGTGATACAGGCCAATCTTTTCCAGTTTTAATTTTATATTTTACAATGATGGCCCAAAGTCCGGCATAGGTAAGCCAGATCCAGGCAAATATTGTTATTCCATACAAGATGGAGATATATAACGTTTTAAAGTGTTCATCGGCTTGAAGATTTGGAATTGCAAAGACATAAAAGAGGAGTGAAACACCGACTGCTAAAACGACAACAGACAATCGTTTTAACATCATTTTTCTGTATTGTTTCCACTCCTCATGCATAAGTATCTCCAAAATAAAGTATTCTAAATATATTAATTTTTATCCAAAGCTTCTTGCCAAAAGATGCGTCCGGATCCTTCATCCTTTGAACCAAAACGATAAAGTTTATTTCCTTGTATAGTTAGAGTTTCTTCTAAAACTAATTGCCCCACGGCTATTTCATAATGGCAAAGTTCAACTTTGTCCAAACAATAGCCTTTGCCAATTTCAGCCCCATAGGCCTTCACTTTAAAAAAACCGTTTTTAGTTTGCTCCATTTCAAAGCTCCATTTTTTGGGTTTTCCGCCTTGATGAAGGTAGGAGCTGTCAATGATATTACTATTTACATTAGTAGTCACTTCATATGTCCCTTGATCAGCGTTTGACTTCCATAGACCCTTTCCTACGAATGTTCCATTTTGTATTGTACCCGCGTATATGTTGGTAACAATTGTACTTGTTAAAAAAAATATTTTTAGATTCATGTGTGCCTCCTTTTGGCATTAATTGTTTGTAAAATTGTTTTCGTCTAAAAAATTGAAAAGGAAAATCTTCTTCCTCTGAACGGTATAGAATAGCGACTCAACGGTTATAATAAGGTGAGGATCTATTTTAAATAAGTATTTTGGGTTGGTCGTTATGTATTTTTTTCACTGTAGAAAGAGCAGATCTTCGTTCTAATCTAAGTATTTAGCTCAAATGATAAGTTCGTAAAATCTTTTTCCATTTTCAAACAAAATTAAACTTGGAACTTTTTCATTAATAAATTTTTACGAGATAAATCCAAATTATATAGATATAATATATTTTAATAATTATTATTAAGAAACTGATGAATATAACAAGTCTTAAGACACTGATTTAGCTTTAATTTCAATTGATTGAGCAAATACAATTTAAGTTTATTTAAAATAACTATATTGCACTAATATTAATTAATTTGATTATAAGTTGCTTCTCTAAATTGCTATTTATAAATGATTCAACTTCCAATTCCATAATCCAGTCGTTAAGTTCATTTGAATCAACTAATCTTTGTTCAATCTTCCACATTTGGCTTGCCATTTGAGTAGGATGGGAAAGATGAGGTGGAATTGGCGTTATTTTTACAAACTCAGTACTGCGGGCCTTAAAATCTGTTAAAATGCGTTCATGACCGGATTGGTAATACGACTCAAGCCATTGACTCCACTGCTCTACCAGCTGAGTTTTCTCTTTTTCTATACTTAGTGTCGGAGTGTTATTAGAATTGTTAGATGTAGAGGAATCGGGATATAAAAAATCAAATGCACTATTCATATCTCCTTGGGCAAATAACTTTAATAATCTAAAACTGATATTCCTTAAATGAACAATTAGTGACTTGCGATCCCACTCAGGAGGTTTGATTTGTTTTAATTGAGTCGAGTTCTCGTTTGGTTTCGATGTCTCCCATTGAGGATTTTTCATCCTTTCCCATTCATCCAGTAAACTAGAATCGATACCACGAATAATGTTTTCGAAATAAACTTCAATTTCAAAAATAAAATCAGTTTTGGCAAAATCTGGTACATTTTGAGTGAGGGCTTTATAAAAATCGGTAAGGTAGCGTAATAGAATTCCCTCTGCGCGCTGTAGATCATACTCTTTAATATAATCGCCAAATGAATAAAAACCCTCATACATTTCTCGAGCAATAGATTTTGGTCTTATATTTTCTCCATCAAGCCAAGGATGTAAACTTGAAAATTCATTAAAAGTATTATAAATGAAGTCACGCATGGGTTTAGGATGTTCTAGTTTATCTAGTTCCTCAATTCGCTCTTCATATTCCATGCCAGCAGCTTTCATTTCGATCATTTTTTCTGATTTTACACGATCTAGTTGTTTACGCAGAATAATTTCAGGGCTCTCAAGAATGGATTCTGTTAAAGTTATGACTTCAAGTGGGTATTCGATTTTGTTTTGATCTAAGAGGCGAAGTGAATCTATTAAAAAAAGTGATAGTGCATGATTCAAAGAAAAGTCTTCCTGAAATTCTACATTCACGCGGAGCGGATTTAATTCAATAATTTTACGATCAACGAGTGAACGAAATAGTTCGAATCCCTTTTTAAATAGTAATTTTTTACTTTCTGGCGTTTCATGGCAATCAGAAATCATTTTTTGCATTGCTCGACAACCATCTTCATGAGTGCGGCTTAGCATATGAAGAAGCATTGCATGGGTGATTTTAAAACGAGAGATTAAAGGTTCTGCCTGACTATGAATGAGTTTGTGAAAAGTATCTTGGTTCCAAGGAACATATCCACGCTCGGGTGGTTTTTTTTTGACCAGTTTTTTTAGTTTTTTTGGATCTGATGCAGCCTTCAATTCATTTCGTTTATTTTCAATAACATGCTCAGGAGCTTGCGCGACGACTGTGCCTAAAGTGTCAAATCCTTTGCGACCCGCGCGTCCAGCAATCTGTTGAAAGTCTCGAATACTTAAAAGGGTGGACTTAGCTCCATCAAATTTACAGAGTTTTGTAAATAGAACTGTTTTTAAAGGTACGTTTACTCCTACCCCTAAAGTGTCTGTTCCAAAAATGATTTTTAATAAACCACGTTGCGCTAATTTCTCAACCAGCACACGATACTTTGGTAATAAGCCAGCATGGTGTAAGCCTAGACCATGTTTTAAAAACCTCTGCAACTCTTTACCGTAGGGGCTAGAAAATTTAAACCCAATAAGTGATTCATTAATAGTTAACTTTTCTTCTTTAGTACAAGCATCGATACTCATAAAATTTTGAATTTCTTCAGCACATTCTCTCTGTGAAAAACTCACTAAATAAATAGGTGCTCGACCGTTTTTGATTAGTTCTGCAACTGTTTCGTGAAGTGGAGTTTCAGAATATTTAAATTCCAAAGGTACTGGTCTATCCATTGACTTCACTATGACAGTAGGAAGTTGATTTAAGTTGGTTAAAATGTCTTTAAAGCGATCGGCATCACCTATAGTTGCTGACATTAACAACATTCTAGTTTGAGGTAAACAAAGTAATGGGATTCGCCATGAAACACCTCGGTCGCGATCAGAATAATAATGAAATTCATCAATCACAACATCTTGAATGTTCGCTTGTTGACCATCCCTTAAGGCATCCATAGCAAGAATCTCTGCCGTACAACAAATAATTAAAGCTGTAGGATTAACCGTGGAATCTCCTGTTATCATTCCAACGTTTTCAGGCCCAAAATCTTTACAGAGTGCAAAAAATTTTTCATTAACGAGAGCTTTAATAGGAGAAGTGTAATAAGAGCGTTTTTTAAGTGCTATTGAATTAAAGTGTAAAGCTAATGCTACTAATGATTTTCCAGAACCTGTTGGAGTATTTAAAATAACATTTTTCCCACTAATTATTTCTAGAATAGCTTCTTCTTGGGAGGGGTAAAGCTCAAGTCCTTTTTCTTTTACAAATTCTAAAAATAAATCTAAAATATGGTCATGAGAGATCTGGTTATTGAGTTCTTGTAATCTTTGGATTTTATTTTTTAATAAGTACATTCTTGTAATTATCACATAAATTTAACAAGAATAAAACCTGATTATATTTATTTATTAAATTATGTTGTTTTAGCTATTTCTGATTGTTTCTTAACATGTATACGTTAAACTTTTATATCCAACATTTGAGTTAGATTTGAGTTTGTCTGGTTCAAATTCATCCGATGAATATTAATTGTTTTATGCTCAATAAGTATTCTCTATTGCCATTGATAAAATTTTATGATTTATGCAAAACAGGAAATTAATGGAGGATAACATGAATATTTTAAAAGTCTGTTTTATTTTAGTTCTAATAGGTATAGTGAATCAAGCATATGCTGTTGAATGCACTCTATCTGTAACTGAAGCATCTACAAAAACAACTGAATCTATTGTTTTTAATGATAAAGAAGAGATTAATACTGTCACTCTTCGTCATTTTAGCGCTACATATTATGTAGATAATATAAATAAAATTGAGTCCCTTGCTTTAACACTACCTTCAGGATCAACTTCAGCTCCCTACTATAAATTAGGATCACTACCCAAAATGGGAATTTTGGCTCAATTGGAAAACGGGGATACTGCTTCTTTTATTTGTATTCGATAGAGAGATCTTGGTAAAACTTTTTTATTCAAAAATCTTATCAGAACTCAGGGACGTCTCAAATTCAAGTATGATACTATTTGATGAATCAAAAGACGACCCTGATACTATTGTAAAATCAAACTTAATAATTTTCCAAATTGGTTTTCTGAAATTTTTTTGTAAATATACAGTAATTAATTAAATTGATCTTACCATTAGCTTTTGCCTTTCGTTTTGAGTTCTTTCATACTCAGCATCCATATGATAGTGATCATCTTCACCCCATTTGAAAACTTTCGGTAAGGAGTAATACATTAGTGCGTGATACATTGATTGAGGAAGTAGCTTGCGGAGTAGTCCAAAGAAGTAGGCATCGGGTGTCGCAGGAATTCGTAATGGAGGATTTTCAGATTCGATGGCCCGACGAATTTTTCTTGCGATTTTTTCAGGTGTGGATGGGGACAACTTCATCATTTTCTCAATGAATGGAGCCATAGATGTATAATGGTAATAATACGGATTATTTTTATCTCGAATGGATTTTTGACTTTCACGTGTCAGCTTCACATTTTTAAAAGAGTCAGAATTGATAAAACCTGGTTGAATCAAGCAAACCTTGATTTTCCATGGTCGAACTTCATACCACAGTGCCTCTGTCGCTCCCTCAAGAGCAAATTTTGAGGCGCTATAAATTGACATAGTGGGCATCGCCATCATACCTCCAACGGAGGACAAGTTTATGATATGGCCTGATCGCTTCTTTCTCATGTGCGGTAGAACTCCTCGAATCAATGCCATTGGTGCTCGAAAGTTTGTATCTATTTGGCGAAGGCGTTCCGTTTCATTGACCTGTTCCACAACACTTCTTAAACAATAGCCAGCATTGTTTATTAATACATCGATCCCACCAAGCTTATCAATAGCTTCTTTTATGACTGCGTCACGATCTGATTTCAACAACACATCAAGCGAGCGAATCCAAAGGTGCTCAGACTCAAAAACTCCTGCTTCTGAGAATCGATGAAGAGATGACTCACGTGCAGTTGCTATCACATGAAACTTGCCGATCTGGTTAAGTTCTTTAACGAGTGCTAAGCCCAAACCAGTGCTGGCTCCAGTGATGAGAACCACACGACGTTGAACTTCAGAATTTTCAAAAAATTTCAAGACTCTCCAGAACATTAATCCTCCTTATGTTTACTAGTACTCAGGAGAAAGATCGATCTTTCCTTGCTGAGCAATGGTTCGTATGTATTGATCGATTTCAAAAGTTGATTCCAATGAACCCATTATTGGGCTGAACGGCTCATTTTTTTGCACGCGGCAGACTGCCGCGGTTCGTTTGGTGGTAACCCTGATTGGTTTTTCATTTTGTACCTCCTTTATTACGGGCTAATCGCACGAATTAAATAAAGAAGCTACTGCATAATGCCATAGCCCTAATAATTATAAGATTATTTTCGTTTCAGACACAAAAAAGTCAAGTTGATCAAAATGAATTTTTTTAAATATAAGTATTAATTTAAAATTATTTAATAAAATCAAAAAATTAAATATTCGAAAAAATTTGAAATGAATGAAGTAACTGTTTAATTTCGAGAATTCACCACGAGTGAGAAACTCTTTTGTGACATCGTGTTGAGTCAAATTTAAGAAATTTATAAACTTTAATTTCTGTTTGATTTCATAATTAGACTTCAGATTTTTTTTAAAAAAATCTTAATTGGAAAGTTTGTTGATTCCTATGTAGAATAAAATATTTTTTTAATTACAGAGCTTTCAAAAAAAATTGATAAAAAATAAATTTGTTAAATTTAGAGTTTATTGAATAACTTTTAAACAAGTATTTCTTGAGCTTCTTTATCTATAGATCTTCATACTTTAGAATATTTGCCGATAACATTATAAGTTTTGTACTAAACGAGTTTGGATTTTATCCGATGATAGTTAAGAAAACCAGAATTTGGTCTAGAGAAAAATAATATGTAGCTTTAGCAGGAGTAAAATTTTATATGATTTCAATTAGTAAACTTTCGATTAAAACTAAATTGTTGTTTCTCGTTGTTGGAATATTAATTCCTATGGGACTAGGTGGTCTCTACTCTACTTTTCAATTATCTAATTATTCCGAAAAATTACTTACTGATTCATATGCTCAAAATGCAAAAGGATTAAATTCTACCATAGCAACTCTTTTTTTTGAAAGATATGGAGATGTCCAGACCTTTGCTATAAATCAAGCTGTCATTTCCATGAATGAAGAAACAATGACCGCTTATCTGAATAATTATGTTTCCTTGTACGGTATTTATGACCTTATAATTGTTGTTGATAAAAATGGAAAATTTATAGCATCTAATAATCAAGATGTTGCAGGTAAAACAGTTAATAAAAATGAACTAAGAAATTTCAATTATGCAGATACTCCTTGGTTTCAATCTGCAATTAATCATCGATTTACTGAAGATAAAAGCAAAGGTTTTGTCGGAACCTTTGTCGAAGATTTCATATATGATCCACTTCAAAAAAAAGCTTTCGGAGAAGATCGAACAGCATCTAGCTTTACATCTTTAATTAAAAATGGAAAGGGTGAAGTATTAGGCGTAATTACAAATAGAGCAAATTCTCGATGGTTTGAAGCAGAAATGGTAAAATTATATGATCATTTAAAAAATCATGGATTAATTTCTTCTGAAATTGCTGTGATAAATAAAGACGGATTTATATTAAGTGAGTACGATCCACACCTAAAGGGGTCTAGTTATGCAACTATTCATGATCCAGAAGTGACTCTAAAGCAAAATATTTATACTTTGGGGCATGCAACGACAAATCTACTTCGCGAAAAAAAATCTGGAAGCATCATTTCAAATCACATACGGAAAAAAACTACTCAAATTGTGGGATATAGTTTCAATGATGATCCAAAATTTATATCTGATATCGGTTGGTCTGTATTAGTTAGAGAAGCTAAAGATGTGGCTTTTATGACTCAAGGAAAAATCATGACCACAACCTATTCTACAATTGCCTTAATTGTGGTGTTATCACTTCTGGGAGCGTTTTGGTTTTCTAATAATCTATCGACGAGTATTGCTTTTATTACTGAACAAGTTTCCACCGCGAGCGGTACCGTGGCTTCTGCAAGCGAAGAACTCTCTAAGTCTTCAGGATATCTTTCTAATGCTGCTCAAAAACAAGTGAGTTCAATTGAAACAACCTCTGCGTCTCTAAAAGAAATTTCAGGCAAAATCAATTTGAATGTAAAATCAGCCGAAAAAGCCAATACGATTTCACAGGAAGTAAAAAAATATACTAATGAAACACAAAAAAGTGTGAGTGATTTATCTCATGCCATGTCAGAGATTCTTGATAGCAATCATCGTATCGAGAAGCTCGTAAAAATTATTGAACAAATTGGTGAAAAAACAGAAGTGATTGATGAAATTGTTTTTAAAACTCAACTACTCTCCTTTAATGCCTCTGTTGAAGCGGAAAGAGCAGGTGAACATGGTCGAGGTTTTGCCGTTGTTGCACAAGAAGTCGGAAATCTAGCTCAAATGAGTGGAGAAGCTGCAACTGAAATTTCTGATATTGTTAAAAATAGTATTAAAGAAGCCGAATCCGTTGCAAAAGAAAATAAGGAAAAAGTAGAAAATGGTGGACAATTAGTTTCTAATACTCAAGATAAAATACAACAAGTAATTAAAAAGATGAATGCTATTCATGAAAGTACCAATGAAATTGTTACGGCTAGCCGCGAGCAATCCCAAGAAATAAATCAAATAACAGGAAGCATTGAAAGTCTCAGTCAAACGACACAACAAACAGCGAGTAGTGCCGAGGAGTCAGCAAGTTTTAGTACAGAGTTGGCATCGCAGGGAGAATGCTTGATGAGTTTAGTGGAACAAATGAAACAATTAGTTTTAGGTCAAAGAGGTCTCTCGCAATTGCAAAGTCCTACTGGAAGACAAGAATATAATTCATCTTATTCTCACAATAAAATGCAGACCATAAACGAAAAAAAACGCGCAGCATAGGTAAATATTTTTTATTTTCTTTACTTAACCTAAAGTTAACCAGACTCTTACTTAAAAATAAGTAAGAGTCTGGTTTTTTTACTTTTAATAGGTTTAATACAAACATCAAGAAGTAAAAGAATAACTATCAAAGAATGCTGAATATACGCGATAACCTTGTTTCAATGATTAAAATTAAAATTATATTTTAATCCAAATAGGGAAGTTTATGGCAATAATTCTGCAAGATCCATACGGACTCATTATTTTGCTCTTGCACACTGACATCATAGAAAGTAGCTGTCGATCTAACGAGTCCTCAACCATTTTAAACTTATATTTAAGTTTCTACTGTGAAATTTACTTCGATGTTTCCACGAGTAGCATTGGAGTAAGGACAGACCTGATGAGCATTCTCAACGATAGAGTTAGCAACTTCAGAAGTGAGCCCTGGAAGCACCACACGCAAATCTACTTTAATTCCAAAACCTTTTTCGAGGGGTCCTATTCCTACTTGTGATTCTACAAATAAATTGTCAGGCAGTTTAGTTTTTGCAGCGGCAGCAACTACTTTTAATGCTCCAATAAAACAAGCGGAGTACCCTGCAGCAAAAAGTTGTTCTGGGTTCGTGCCAGGCCCATCATTTCCACCTAATGACTTTGGAGTAGATAAACTGACTTTTAGGCGCCCATCACTTGACTCTGATGTTCCTTCGCGCCCACCTGTTGACTTAGCTTTAGCGGTGTAGAGTACTTTTTCTAATTTTTTCATTGCAATCTCCTTGCTTTTAGTTAATTACCTTGCATACAAGGTGTTATGTGCCTTAAAAATAATAGCTTGTCAATACATTGCATACAAGGTATTGTAAAAAAGAGGTGTTTATGGCTCAAAATGATCTTTTAAAAATAGGTAACCAGCTTTGCCATCCCCTTTATAGCACGACCAATACCCTAATGAGACTTTATAAGCCCTTATTGGCTTCGCTAAATATTACTTATCCACAGTACTTAATTCTAATGGTTTTATGGGAAGAGGATGGAATTAATATGAATGCCGTATCAGAACGTACTTATTTTGATTCTGGCACCTTAACCCCTTTGATAAAAAAATTAAAACAAAAAGGCTTTATTCAAATCGAAGTTAATAAGGCAGATCGTCGTAACAAAATCCTGTTTCTTACACCAAAGGGTCAGCGTTTAAAAACTTCGGCTAATGCTGTTCCGAAATCTCTTATGTGTTTTGTACCATTTTCAAAAGAAGACACGCTAAACTATATGAGAATGACTCGACGTCTCCATAAAGCCTTGTTGGATGTGGAAGATAAAGCTGGAGTTATTAGGCACTTGCCTTAAATTCCAAATAACTTTCATATAACCAGTTATCTCTTATACTTTTGTAAATTCGATAAATATTTTTACGCACTAACTAGCACAAGATATAGTCTAGACTGTAGGCGCCGGAGCGAATTGGGACCAAAAACGACGATCTAGCGGTCCCATGGACCACTGTTAATAGCCATAGTAAATGGGACCATTTAATAACAATACCTATATATTCTGTTTAATGAGTATTTATTTCACAATGATGAACTATTTTAATTTGAAATAGTAATGATCATTATAAATGAATCACACTATAAAGCGAAAATTGACTTCTCCTATTTTAATGAGATTTATTACTTGGCTAGCATAATACTGAAAGGTTTCTCCAAAATTTACCCTGTTTTACTTATATCACCGAAGAAGAACTAGCATACGTTTGCAAAGTTGTAAAAGGTGCTATTTAATTTTGATCAAAATGGTAAATTAAAAATATTTAGAGGTCTCAAAATCATAAAACTAAGTCCTTTGTTATCAATAGTGAAAAGTAAATTCATGATATGATTCATCATGTAGACCCACCATTTAGTTTTAAATGATGGGTCTACATTTATTTCTATTAGTTAGGGTAACGATATTATTTTTGATAAATTATTATTGGTCTCATTGGATTCATCGAATCGTAAGGCATCATCAGCATTTACCGTTATCGTGTGTGTTCCCTTTGGAATAAAGTATGCACCACCGCCGGTGTTAATTATGACTGAGGCACCAGCAGCAAGTGGACCCATAACGCTGCCCCATGTTTTGTAAGAACCATTTACCGAATAAGAGACGCCCACATAAACACCAACAGGAGTCGCTTTAGTTCCTTGGTTTTTAACGGTAGATGTAAAGAGACCAGTGCTAGTATTATAAGTTACATTAGTAACGATGACATCAGGAAGTGATGTACCTATAGTAATAGATTTCGATAACTTATTATTAGTTTCATTTGATTCAATAAACCTCAATGCATCATCGGCAAACGCTTCAATTGTGTAAGTTCCGTTTGATAAAAAATAAGCGCCACCTTGTGTGCCAATAGTGACTGAAGCACCAGCAGCAAGTGGACCCATAACGCTACCCCATGTTTTGTAAGAACCATTTACCGAATAAGAGACGCCAATATAAACTCCAGTTGGAGTCTCTTTAGTTCCTTGATTTTTAACCACGGCCTTAAAAAGTCCTGTACTTGCATCATAAGTGACATTTGTAACAATAACATCGGGAAATGTTGTGGGTGGTGGAGGAGGTGGCGGTGTGGAGGATGAAAACTCAAAAGCACCCATATCTGGAGCAGAACCAACATAAGGAAGACCGACATTAACTCCTTTATTAATAAGGTCACTACTAGAAGTTAAGTGCAAGAACGAACAATCAGGCAATGATCCATCAGCTTTTCTAGGCCCTCTAGCGCAAGAATCATCAAGCGATTTGAAATCAGCATCGTTCACTGTCGCTGTGATTGACCACGAATTATTGGGCTCATAGGATTTAATATAACCAAAAGTTCCAAGACTGATATTATTTATTAAAGTATGAATAGATTGGGAGAAAACATAATTTTCTTTATTATTCCAGGCAGTATTATTATAAAGTGTATCCGGTTTTGATTGAGCTTCAGTCGATGAGCTTAGGTTATCATCAAAACCACTTGCAAGATTCGACCAGGCAAGGTTGTAGCGTAGAGTATGTCCACCCGACTTTCCGGTCGTCGCATTTCTGATCCCACCTAATTTATATCCATTTCCATTTCCGACGGGATTCATATACTCATCATAGCCATTATCGAAGGCCCAATTGTTTTCTAGTAAAACAGTGGAGCATTCTTTGTTATCATGCACACAGAAAAAATCAAAACCATCGTCAGAGTTATTCCAAGCTCTATTACCTCTGTACACATTTCCTACGCCAAGATTTCCTGCCGAAATGCCATCCGCATCTCCAGCATCTATATCTCTATTGTGGTGAACATCATTATTTATTATTAAGTTGTATGATGGGGTTCCGTAGACTGAAATTCCACTGGCGGCCCATTCAGAATTATTTCCATTGTGATGAATATTATTGTTTTCAATAATATTATTATTGTTAGAACCTTCACCAATATAAATTCCTCCCCCTTTGGGGTTATTCTTTATCTCAAGGCCTTTGATATGCCACCATGAAGCTGTACCAGTAAGTTTAATAACCCAGGTATCGGTAGTGGTTATTCCTGAAGCATCAAGAATAGGTTTTTCACCCGGATACGGCATTACTTTAATCAATGCTCCACTGCTCCCACTGCGAGTAAATCGTATGCCTGCATTGATTTTATAGGTTCCACCTCTCAAATAAATAACATCGCCAGGATTGGCTAGGTTGTGAAACTTCACCAGCGTAGCAAAAGGCGAACTGATAGTTCCAGTATTAGTAGTATCATTTCCTGTCGGTGCCATATAGTAAGTGTCAGCTTTAGCCTCACCTATTCCTATTAATAAAAGACATAGAGTCATTCCTCTACTAATGACTGAATTTAACCCTTTCATTTTACCCCCTTGATTTGGATTTCAAAACGAATTCCGTTTGAATTTTTATCCCCTGACTTATTAAAGTATAAATATTGAATGCTAAAATCTAAAGTTACAAAAATGAATCGACAAAAAGAGAGCCGTTATTTATTAAAATAAGCTCGAAATATTTCAATATTAGAATGAACTATTAAAAAGATACGTAATTACGACTCAAATTGAAATGTTTTAATGTTTATCATTTTAATACACTTAAAACCTCGATTAAAGTTTAATATTCCATATAAAATTGAACTCATCGCAGTTCAAATACCAGACTGGAATGCGCTCCACTTGTTTGACATTGCTCCCCCACATTCAGTGCGTTTCCATAAATCATTCGAAACACCTCTGAATGCCACCTTGAAATGTTGATCTGGCCCCGATTTGATGGAGTCGAAAATTTGTGATATAAGGCGGTCAACGAAGGAATTTAAAATGACCCCAAGAATTAAAAAGACGTATACAAAAGAGTTTCGAATTGAAGCATTG
>Ga0154020_10000711_pt1 | contig 40879 bp, 41 predicted proteins | sample Klosneuvirus_201_FD_109709 | JGI IMG/M metagenome (GOLD analysis project Ga0154020, IMG submission 109709) | Active sludge microbial communities from wastewater, Klosterneuburg, Austria - Klosneuvirus_20160825_MG | ecosystem: Engineered > WWTP > Aerobic digester > Activated sludge | place... | reverse complement strand
TCCCATCGTCGACGAGCGCGGACCGATACGACGAGCGCGGACGATGCGACGAGCGGGGACCGATGCGACGAGCGGGGGCTGTGCGACGAGCGCACGGCGCGCGTGATTCCGTAGGGTGGACGAACCGGGCTCCGTCCCCAGTTCCCCGCACATTCGACGACTGGCGCACTCGAATTCCCGCGGAAACGGGTCGGTCAAAATCGGTCGTCTGACGCCGTCCTCTTCAAACCAGAACCGGGGTCCGTCCCCAGTTCCCCCCAGTTTCCCCGCGCAGTCGCGTTTCCGCGGAAACGCGTGAGTCTTTAGCTCCCGGCCTATGTCAGTCGTCTTCTTCGACGAGCTTGGCCAACCGCGCCAACGCGTTGTCCCACTGCGCGCTGATGCGATCGAGGTAGCCCTTCGCATCGTCGAACCGCTCGGGCACGAAGCTCCAGATGTGCTCGCGTCCTTCGCGCTTGCCGACGACAAGGCCCGCGCCCGCGAGGACCTCGAGGTGCTTCGTGATCGCCTGGCGCGTGACGTGCGCGTGCTCGGAGAGGCCGGCGATCGAATCGGGACCGTCGGCGCACAACCGTGCGAGGACTTGCAGGCGCGTCTGATCGCCGAGCGCGGCGAATAGGGGCGCGGCATCGCGAATTGCCGACGTGGCGAGCGCGCTACGCGACATCGAGACCTCGCATGATGCGCGAGGTGCGCCCACCCGCGAGCGATGCGGCGACCGCACCCGCGTGCGATGCGGCGACCGCACCCGCGTGCGATGCGGCGACCGCACCCGCGTGCGATGCGGCGACCGCACCCGCGTGCGATGCGGCGACCGCACCCGCGAGCGATGCGGGGCGAGCATCCGCGGGCTGTGCGATGCGATCACCCGCCGACATGCGCCTCGATGTTCTTCATCTGCTCGGTCCAGCCGCCGTCGTTGTCGCGGAACGCCTTCTCGCGAAGGGCGGGCGGCAGCGCGTCGAAGCCGGACTCGACGAGCGTCAAACGCGTTCCGCCGCCGGGCGCGTCATCGAGACGGAACTCGACGCGCGTGGTCGGATCCTTGTCGAACGACAGGTTCTGCGCGTCGGAGCCCGGGTGCCAGCGAAACACGAAGGTGTGCTCGGGATCCATCGTCTCGACGAGGGCTTCGAGCTTCAGGTGCTCGTACCCGGGATACGTGATCTGCCCGTGCGCGATCTTGCCGACGACGAACGGGGTCTCCATCTTCGCGCGGAACCAAGTTCCGAACTCTTTGTAGTCCGTGATCGCACGCCAGACGCGTGAGCGTGGGGCCTTCAGGATGATCTGCTTCTCGATCTTGTCCGTGTTCGACATCGGCAACCTCCAGGTTGCACATTAGCTCGCTTCGCGACATACGCAACCCTACGGTTGCATTTTTGATGGAGGCCGCATGAAGCGAGAGAACTTCCGACCGAGTCCGCTCGGCGACGCACGCATCGAGAAGCCGAGCACGCTCGTGTTCGTACGAGAGCTTCGGGCGCCGCCGGAGCGCGTGTGGGCCGCGCTGACCGATCCCGCGAAGATCGCGCAGTGGGCGCCGTTCGATGCGAACCGCGACCTCGCGACGACCGGCAGCGCCGCATTGGTGGCCGGCGGTACGGGCGATCCGAGCGAGACCTCGGCGATCGTCGTGAAACGCGCCGACCCGCCGCGCGTGCTCGAGTACACGTGGGGCAATGATCTGCTGCACTGGGAGCTCGAGCCGATCGCGACCGGCACGCGGCTCACGTTGCGCCACACCGTCGAGGATGCGGGCTAGCTCTCGCGGATCACCGCGGGCTGGCACATGTGCCTCGACGTCATGGACCATGCGCTCGTTGGGGACGCGTTCGGTCGCATCGTCGGTGCCGAGGCGAAGCAGTTCGGCTGGGGCGACCTCGCGAAGAGCAATGTCGCCATGCTCGGCGTGCCCGCGCCCGACGACGCGTGACCGTTGTCGTTTGGCGCGTCATGACGGACGCGATCGTTCACGGTGATCGTTGTCCCTCGGGCGCGTTGTGCCCGGCGACGCGCTCGAGGACTACCAGCCGATGTTCGCGCCGAGCTCGAACAACAGCACGTCGGTGAACGTGCCCGCGCCGTTCTTGATCAGGCGCATGCCGCCCTGGAACTTCGCGTCGTGACCCGCGCCGAAGAAGTTCGCGGCCACGCTGATCTCCTGCTGATCGCGCGGGGTCGTGCTCTTCAGCGTCACGTCGTTGACGTAGCCATAGCGCGCGACCGCTTCCCACTGCTTGGTCAGCATGTAGCCGGCCTGCGCGTGGAAGCCGAACAGCGACGAGGCTTGGTCGAGGATGCTGTCTCCATCCTGCGCGGTCATGAAATAGACGCCGCCCGTCGTCGAGAAGCCCTCGGCCTTGACGATGTAGTCGGCCTCCACCTTCTGATCGGAGACCGCGTTGTCGTCGAAGTCGCCCTCGAGCCACACGCTCGCGCCGAAGCCGTACCGCAGGGGCCCGCCTTCGAGATCGGCTTCGCTGTACCCCTTGAGGCCCTTCTTGTTGTAGCCGACGCGGCCGACGATCGCGGGCCGGAGCTCGGCGGGCACGTTCGTGTTCGTGGTCGTGCCGAGCGTGCCCATGCCCGTCATCGGATCGACGGTGACGGTGCCGCTCAGCGCAGGTGCTTCGCCGCGACCGTTGAACACGCCGAGCGTCCACTCGATCTCCGGCGACTTCTCGTAGTCGTTGCGGATCGCGATGCCGACGTCGCGGCCCGCGCCGAACGCCTTGTCGGTGATCGAGCGATCTGTCATCTCGAGTCGCCCCGACGAGTTGATCTGCTGGCGCGAGAACGGTCGCTTCCACTGACCGAAGCGCAGCCAGGCATCGCCGGACAAGCGGACGTCGATGTGCGCGTCCTTCACGCTCGGGACGCCTTTGCCGAAATCGGACTGGAACTTGTAGAGGAGGTTCTTGCCGTGCAGGTTGCCTTCGAGCACGAGGCGCATCCGCCGCATCTCGAGCTGCGGTCGGGAGTCCTTCGAGGACTTCACGTAGGAGTAGTTGAAGAACGGCTGGAAGCGACCGGTGATCTTCAGCGCGTACTTCTCGTCGTCGCTGCGCAAGAAGAAGCCCTTGTCGAAGCCTGCGGTTGGCTTCTTCTCTTCGACGACGGGGGGCGGTTCTTCGGGGATCAGCGGCTGATCCGTCGGTGGCGGATTGGGCGGCGTTTCGGTCGAAGCCGGCTCCGTGGGGGGCTCCGAGGCTTTGGCCGGCCCGTCGGGGGCAGGCTGTGCGAGGGCAACCGAGCTAAGTAGGCAAAGGAACGTGAGGGACCGGGCGATGCGGCTCATCTGTGCTTCGAGTAACTCATCTCCGGTGACGACATCGTGACGCCGTTGCGACAGGATCGACCGTCAGCAGATCTCGCCACCCGTTACCTGCCCTTCCCAAGGCCGTCACCTCCCCGTCACATGCTCCGTGCTAAGGCTTGCGCATGCTCGTATTAGTCATCGAGGACGAAGTCGACCTCGCGACGACCGTCGAGTACAACCTCCGCGCTGAGGGGTTTACGGTCCGTCTCGCACACAGCGGACGTCAGGGGCTCGCGAGCGCGACCGCTGACCCGCTTCCCGACATCATCGTGCTCGATCTGATGCTGCCGGATCTCTCGGGTACCGAGATCTGCCGGCGGCTGCGCGATCAGGAGCGCACGCGGGACATCCCCGTGATCATGTGCACCGCGAAGGGCGAAGAGATCGATCGCGTCGTCGGCTTCGAGGTCGGCGCCGATGACTACGTGGTCAAGCCGTTCAGCGTGCGCGAGCTCGTGCTGCGCATTCGCGCGCTGCTTCGCCGAGCGAACCGCGTCGAAGGCGAGCCGTCGCTGATCAAGTTCGGCCGCCTCAAGATCGATCGCGATGCCCATCGCGCGTGGGTCGACGAAGCCGAGATCGGGCTGACCGCCCTCGAGTTCCGCTTGCTGCATGCGTTCGTCTCGCGCCGCGGCCGTGTGCAGACACGCGATGCGTTGCTCTCGGACGTGTGGGGCATCGAGGCCGACGTCACCACGCGCACCGTGGACACGCACGTGAAGCGCCTGCGCGAGAAGCTCGGTGACGCGGGAATGTACATCGAGACGCTGCGCGGCGTGGGATATCGCTTCAAAGACGCCCCCGAAGAGGCGACCGCTTGATCCTCCGAGTGCGCGCGCGGCTCCTCTTGGTCGCCGTCGCACTCTCGCTCGTGGCGGGTGGCGTCTACGCGCTGTTCGTGACCGACCTCACCGCGCTCTCGATGAGCGGCAAGGTGCTCGCGCTGATGATCCTCGCGTTCGTCATCGCGATGATCGCGGGAGCCGCCGTGTACCTCGTGCTGCGGCGCGACCTGCGCGACGTGATCACCGCGACCAAGGAGGTCGTGCGCGACACGACTCGGCGCGTGCCGATCGGCGATGCGCCGCCCGGCGACGAGGTGCGCGAGCTGTCGGAGTGGGTGAACTTCCTCGCCGAGGATGCGACGAAGAGTCACCATGCGCTCGCTCGCGAACGCGCGCTGCTCGCGGCCGTGGCCGACACGTTGAACCAAGGCGTGATCGCCGTCGACGCGGACCATCGCATCGAGCTGCTCAACGATGCGGCGCGCAAGATGCTCGGCGTGTCGTCGACGCCGGTCGGCATGCCGCTGATCGAGTTCATGCGCGTCCCGCAGGCGTTCGAGCTGATCGACTCCGTCGAAGCGGCGCAGGCCGAGGTCCAGCTGCCGAACGGTCCGCGCACGCTGATCCGCGTCGGTCGCAAGTGGGAAGACGATGAAGGCCGCGTGCTTCTCCTCGAGGACGTGACCGCGATGCGCCGCCTCGAGACGATGCGCCGCGACTTCGTGGCCAACGTCTCGCACGAGCTGCGCACGCCGGTCGCCGTGATCCGCGCGAACGCGGAGACGTTGCTCGCCGGTGCGAAGGATGACCCGGTGATGGGCGCGAAGCTGATCGATGCGGTGCATCGCAACAGCGAGCGTCTCGCGCGTATCCTCGCCGACCTGCTCGATCTGTCGCGCCTCGACGCGGGCCAGTACCGCATGGAGGTCTCGCCCGTGGCGCTCGCGGCGCTGTGCGAGCAATCGCTCACGGCGATCGAGCCGCAGGCGGCAGCTCGACAGGTCGAGGTCAAGGTCGCGATCCCGAGCGACCTGTCGGTGAAGGCCGACGCGAAGGCGCTCGACCAGATCTTCGTGAACCTGATCGACAACGCGGTGAAGTACACGAAGGCCGGCGGCCATGTCTGGGTCGAAGCGCGCCCCGACGGTGATCGCGTGCGGATCGAGATCCGCGATGACGGACCGGGCATCGCCGACAAGCATCGCGAGCGGGTGTTCGAGCGGTTCTACCGCGCCGATCCGAGCCGCTCGCGCGAAGCCGGCGGGACGGGCCTCGGGCTCTCGATCGTGAAGCACTTGGTCGAAAGCATGGGTGGCGAGGTCGGCGTCGAGCCAAATACGCCGAATGGCAGTATCTTCTGGGTCCGGCTAAGGAGCGCGAGCAAATGACGGCACAGCACACGAGCAAAGAGTTCGACCTAGAGCTGCGGACGCTGCGCGAAAAGCTCGCGACGATGGGCACGAGGGCCGAGGAGCAGATCGCACTCGCGATGAAAGCCCTCGCCGATCGCGACGACGATCTCGCGCGTCACGTGATCAAGAACGACGCCACGATCGACAAAGACGAAAACGAGATCGACGAGCTCGCGCTGCAGATCCTCGCGACCCGTCAACCCGTCGCATCGGACCTGCGGTTCATCACGATGTCGCTCAAGTTCGTCATCGACGTCGAGCGCATCGGCGATCTCGCCGCGGGCATCGCGAAGCGCGCGCTCGAGCTCAATCGCTTGCCGCCGCTCGACTCCAAGGTCGACCTGCACAAGATGGCGGTCCTGGCGCAGCGCAACATGCACGCCGCGCTCGACGCATTCGTCAAAAAGGACGCGGAAGCGGCGACCGCCGTCATCACCGCAGATGTCGAGATCGACAAGCTCAACGCGAGCCTATTCGCCGAGCTGATCGCGCACGTCGCGACCGATCCCGCCACCGTGACCCGCGTTCTGCCGCTGACCTCGGTCTGCCGCTACCTGGAGCGGATCGGCGATCACATCAAGAACCTTGCCGAAGAAGTGATCTACATGGTCAAGGCGACCGACGTGCGGCACCGGCCGATCCACCCGGCGAATTAGCGGCAAATCGTCGGCGTCACCGTCCCGTCACAGATGGGCCGCGAGTCCGTTACGTGGGTTTCCTACGGTGCCGGCATATGAACAAGGCGCTGCTTCTGGGACTCGTTCTGTTCGCTGGCTGTGGAAAGAAGGATGACGGCGGCGGCGGCGGAACGGGCAAGACGACGGAAGGAAGTGGCAACACTCCGGCACCGTCGGGTGACGTGACGCTCAACGCGAGCGGCGCGACGTTCCAGAAGGCGTTCCAGGAAGTCGCCATCGAGGGCTACACGAAGGCGCACAAGGGAACGAAGATCAACTACGGCGCCGGCGGCTCGGGAAAGGGCCGGCAGGACTTCGCCGATCAGGTCGTCGACTTCGCGTGCAGCGACGCGCCCTACAAAGAAGGCAGCGCGGCGCCCAAGGGCGGCAACTTCTTCTACATCCCGAACGTCCTCGGCGCGATCACCGTCAGCTACAACCTCGACGGCGTGAAGCTCCAGCTCTCGGCCGAGACGCTGGCAAAGATCTTCCAGCGCGAGATCACGAAGTGGAACGACCCCGCGATCGCGGCCGACAACACCGGTGTGACCTTGCCCGACACGGCGATCGTCGTCGCGCGTCGCTCGGATGGCTCCGGCACCACCGAGAACTTCACGAAGTTCTTGGCCATGGCGGGCGGTCCCGGCTGGAAGCTCGCGAGCGGCTCGACGGTGGAGTGGCCCAACGACACGCAAGCCGGCAACGGTAACGGCGGTGTCGCGCAGATCGTGAAGTCCACGAAGGGCGCGATCGGCTACGTCGACCTCTCCGATGCGAAGGCGTCGGGGCTCACCTACGCCGCGATCAAGAACCAAGCGGGCAAGTTCGTCGAGCCGACCGTGGCCGCGACGACCGCCGCCGGCGACGGCATCGAGGTGAAGGACGACTTGATCTTCACCGCGCTCAACGCGAAGGGTGATGCCGCGTATCCGATCACGGCGCAGAGCTGGTGCATGGTCTACGAGAAGCAGACCGACAAAGCCAAGGGCACCGCGATCAAGGCGTACTTCAAGTACATGCTCACCGACGCGCAGGCCCTGCTTCCCGAGATCGACTTCGCGCCGATCCCGAAGTCGCTCGCTGACAAGGCGCTCGCCAACATCGAGAAGGTGCAGGTCCCCTAACGTGGCTCTCGACCTTCGCAGCAAGGGTGACTCCGCCGACGCCGCGTTCCGTTGGATCGCGATCGGCGCGGGCGCGCTCGTGCTCGTGGTCCTCGGACTTATCGCGATCGTGATGACGAGTCGCGCGGCGCCCGTGCTCGGCAAGATGGGCGTCGAGTTCTTCGGCTCCGACAAGTGGTCCGCGCCCGAAGGTCTCTACGGCGCCCTGCCGTTCATCTGGGGCACGCTGTTCACCGCGACGATCGCGATCGTCATCTCGGTGCCGGTCAGCCTCGGCGTGGCGCTGTTCGTCACGAACGTCGCGCCGCCGTGGCTGAAGAAGCCGATGGTCTACATGATCGATCTGCTCGCAGTCGTGCCGAGCGTGGTGTTCGGTCTGTGGGGCGTGCTCGTGCTGTCGCAGCACTTCGGCCTCGGCCGCTCGTTCCTCACCGCCGGAATCATCCTCGGCATCATGATCACGCCGATCATCACCTCGCTGTCGCGCGAGGTGATCGAGACAACGCCCGCGTCGGACAAAGAAGCCGCGCTCGCGCTCGGTGCCACGCGGTGGGAAATGATCCGCGCCTCCGTGCTCCCGCACAGCAAGGGTGGGCTCGTCGGCGCGGTGATGCTCGGACTCGGACGCGCGATGGGCGAGACGATCGCCGCCGCGCTCGTCATCGGATCGGCCGCGCAGATCACGCTGAACCCGTTCGCGTCGGGCAACTCGATGCCGGCGGTAATCGCGAACGAATGGGGCGAAGCCGACGAGCTCCACAAGTCGGCGCTGATCGCGCTCGCGGTGACGCTGTTCTTGATCACGATCATCGTGAACTTGGTGGCGACGTGGATCGTGCAGCGCTCGATGGCGAAGAGCCGCGGGAGGACGACATGATGCCCGCCGAGACCACGCTCGATCTGCGCGCGAAGCCGAGCTGGCGCTCGACGAAGAGCGTGCTGATGACCGGCCTGATGATCCTCGCCGTGATCGCGGTCCTCGTGCCGCTGATCGCGGTCATCTACTCCGTCGTCACGCGCGGTGGTGGAACGGTGTTGAAGGCGTTCCCCGACTTCTTCACCAAAGAGATCCCGCTCGTCTCGCGACGCGCGGGACCGGGCATGGGCCCCGCGATCGTCGGCACGCTGCTCGTCACGCTCGGTGCGACGTTCATCGCCGTTCCGCTCGGCATCCTCGGCGCCGTGTACCTCCACGAGTACGGCGGCAAGTCCAAGTTCGCGACACTCGTCCGCTTCATGTCGACGGTGATGACCGGCGTGCCGTCGATCGTCATGGGCCTGTTCATCTACCTCTTGTGGACGATGCGCTTCGGCTACTCGGCGTTCGGCGGCGCGCTCGCGCTCGCCTGCTTGATGCTGCCGGTCGTCATCGGCTCGACGGAGCAGATGCTGCGGCTCGTGCCCGCGAACCTGCGCGAAGCGTCGTATGCGCTCGGCGCGACGAAGAGCCGCACGATCTTGACCGTGGTGCTCCCTGCGGCGTTACCCGGCATCGTGAGTGGCTCGCTGCTCGCGATCGCTCGCGCGGCGGGCGAGACCGCACCGCTGCTGTTCGCCGTCGGTGCCGCCACCGCGTACAACCCGCATCTGTTCACCGAAGCGAACACCGCGCTGTCGGTGCAGATCTTCGGCAACGCGACGTCGTCATTCGTCGCGGCACAGGATCGCGCGTGGGGCGCTGCGCTCACGCTGATGATCGTCGCATTCTTGATCACCTTCGTTGCGCGAACGTTCACCGCGCGGTTTGCGCTGAAACGATGATGTCGATTCCCGAGGAGAAACCCATGGCCGAACCGACTGCAGCTCCCCCGCGTGCGGAGACTCGTAACGAACGCGCCAAGCCGAACTCTCCTCGCGTGGTCGTCGAGCGCCGGTCATCGCCGGCTCTCGAGGAGACGCCCGTGGTGTTCGATGTCGAGGACGTCGAGGTGTTCTACGGCGCGTTCCGTGCGGTTCACGACGTGACGATGAAGATCCACAAGAACCAGATCACCGCGTTCATCGGACCGTCGGGCTGCGGCAAGACGACGATGCTGCGCGCGTTCAACCGCATGCACGACGTGATTCCCGGCGCTCGCGTCGCCGGAAAGCTGCAGTATCACGGCGTCGACCTGTATGGCCCCGACGTGTCGGCCACCGAGGTTCGCCGCCGCATCGGCATGGTGTTCCAGAAGCCGAACCCGTTTCCGAAGAGCATCTACGACAACATCGCGTTCGGCCCGCGCGTGAACGGCGTGAAGTCGAAGCAGGACCTCGATGCCATCGTCGAGAAATCGCTGCGCGCGGCGGCGCTGTGGGACGAAGTGAAAGATCGCCTGCGCCACTCCGCGCTCGGCATGTCCGGTGGTCAGCAGCAGCGCTTGTGCATCGCGCGCACGATCGCCGTCGAACCGGAGGTCGTGCTGATGGACGAGCCGTGCAGCGCACTCGATCCGATCGCGACCGCGCGCATCGAGGAGCTGATGCGCCAGCTGAAGGATCGCTTCACGATCGTGATCGTCACGCACAACATGCAGCAAGCCGCGCGCGTCAGCGATCGCACGGCGTTCTTCACGGCGGAGCTCGACTCGAAGAACGATCAACGCACCGGCACGCTCGTCGAGTACGACGCGACCGCGCGGATCTTCTCGAACCCCAGCGACGAGCGTACCGAGAACTACATCACCGGTCGCTTCGGCTGAGCGCAACGCGCTGACTCGCCGAAACTTACACGTGTAAGCCCGCGCGATTGCTCGCGATGGATAGGCATGCGCCATCTCCGGTCCGTCGCTCTCGTCCTTCTCGCTGCGTGTGGTGGTTACAAGTCGGCCCGTGCCCCGTCGGGTGGATACGCCTACGAGCCCGCTCCCAGCTCGATCGCCGCTTCCGACGTGCAGAGCGGCGAGAGCTACACGGATTGGGGCAAGAACCCGTGGGTCGACACGTCGAAGGATCACCTCTCGACGTTCGCCGCGGACGTCGACACCGCGTCGTACACGATCGCGCGTCGCAAGCTAAACGAGGGCGCGCTCCCGCCAAAGGAGAGCGTCCGCGTCGAAGAGTTCATGAACTACTTCTCGTATTCGTTCGCCGCGCCGCAGCCGGGCTCGCCGTTCAGCGTGATCATGGACGCGGCGCCGTCGCCGCTCGGCGTGGGTCATCACATCCTGCGCGTCGGTGTCGCGACGAAGGCGAAGTCGCAAGCGGAGCGCAAGCCCGCGCACCTCGTGTTCCTCGTCGACGTGTCGGGCTCGATGGGCTCGGCCGACAAGATCGGACTCGCGCAGCAATCGCTGCGCATCCTGACCGAGAACCTCGGGCCGCAGGACTCGGTGTCGCTCGTGACCTACGCGGGCTCGACGCGCGTGGTGCTCGAGCCGACGGGCATGGAGGACCGCGACAAGATCTTCACCGCGATCGATCAGCTGTCCGCGGGTGGCTCGACCGCGATGGCCTCGGGGCTCGACCTCGCCTACGAGCAGGCGATGAAGGGCGTGATGCCCGGTGCGAACGCCCGCGTGATCGTGCTGTCCGACGGTGACGCGAACGTCGGACCGCAAGGCCACGAAGCGCACCTGCGCATCATCGCCGAGCGTGCGAAGAAGGGCGTGACGCTGTCGACGATCGGCTTCGGCATGGGCAACTACAAAGACGACCAGATGGAGCAGCTGGCGAACAAGGGCAACGGCAACAACTACTACATCGACTCGGTGTCCGCGGCGAGGAAGGTGTTCGAGACGCAGCTCGGCGCAACGCTCGAGGTCGTCGCGAAGGACGTGAAGCTGCAGGTCGACTTCGATCCGGCGATCGTCGCGAAGTACCGATTGATCGGATACGAGAACCGGAACGTCGCCGACAATGACTTCCGCAAGGATGCCGTCGACGCCGGCGAGATCGGCGCGGGTCATCAGGTGACCGCGATGTACGAGATCGAGCTGACTCCGAAGGGCCTCGCGCAGAACAGTGGCTTCGGTGTGGTCCGCATCCGTCACAAGGCGCCCGACGGAGATGCCGCGACGGAGAACGCGTTTCCGATGACGGCGCCGGGTGCGGCGTCGTTCGAATCGGCGCCCGCCGATCTGCGCTTCGCATTCGCGGTGGCCGCGTTCGCCGACGTGCTGCGCGGCGCCGACGAAGCGAAGGGCTGGTCGCTCGACAAGATCGCGAATGTCGCGCGCGAAGCATCCGGCGACGTCGCGGAGCGGACCGAGCTCGTCGGCCTCGTCGAGAAGGCGCGTGCGTTGCGCGGTACGCCGAGTACCGTCGCGCGCTAGTCGTCTATAGTCGGCGCGGTGATCACGCGCCTGCTGATCTTGGTGCCCGTGCTGGTGATCAGCGCGGGCATCGTCGTTTTGCTGCTCGGACGCAGCGCGACGATCGAGGCGAGCGACGGGTTGGCGAGGAAGCAGCTCGCGGCACAAGCCGGCGACGTGCAGCGCGATGTCGCGCTCGCGTTGGATCAGGCAGCGCCGATGCTCGAGCGATTGCGTGCGATGGCAGACCCGCGCCTGCCGATCGAAGCCGTGGCGCCGCGCCTCGTCGAGCTGATGGTCGGACGGCCCGGCGTCGCCAACGTCAGCATCGGATTTCCCTCGGGCCTCATGCGCGGGACGTTCGTGCCGCCGGCGGCGCCCGGCGAGATCCACGTGCAAGAGAGCGTGATCGTCGGTGGCTCGACGGTGCGCACGAACTACCAGGTCGTCGGCAGCGAGCTGCGCAGGACCAGCTCGCAGACCACGGACTACGACGTGCGAACCCGACCGCACTACACGCTCGCCGCAGCGACGAAGGTCCGCTCGTGGACGCCGCCCCACGTGTACTTCACGTCGAAGGCGACCGGCGTGTCGGCGGTGGAGCCGATCTACGGCGGCGAAGGTGAGCTCGCGGCGGTGATCACGGTGGACTTCGATGTCGCGACGCTGTCTCGGTTCATCGATCACTCGCCACTTCAGGGCGCGCGCACGGCGGTGATCTCGCGCGACGGTGCGATCCTCGCGTTTCCGTCGGCGGCCGTCCCGCCCGCCGCGAGTGGCCGGCTCGTCCGCGCCGAGGACTATCGCGATGCCGCGCTCGTCTCGCTCATCTCGACGCTCGGTGGTCGTGCACCGATGCAGCTCGAGTTCCTCGAGGTCGCCGCGAGCGACGGTGCGTACCTCGCATCGATCACGCCGGTCGGCGGTCAGCGCGCCGGCGTCGAGGCACCACTCGATTGGTACCTGGCAGCGCTCGTGCCGGAGGCAACGCTGCTCGCGCCGACGAAGCGCATGCAGACGAAGAGCCTGATCGCATCGGGTGCCGCACTCCTGCTCGCGCTGGGGATCGCGCTGTTGCTCGCGTGGAACGTCATGCGCATGCGGCGCGACGTCAGCGAGGCGAAGGCGCGCGAGCAATCGGCGAACGAGAAGATCCGCGAGCTCGGCGCGTATCGCTTGATCAGCAAGCTCGGGGCTGGCGGGATGGGAGAGGTGTGGCGCGCGCAGCATCGGCTGCTCGCGCGACAAGCGGCGGTGAAGATCGTGCGCGAAGACACCATCGTCGACGAGGATGGCCGCAAGAAAGCACGCTCGCGGTTCAAGCGCGAGGCACAGACGCTCGCGCAGATGAAGTCGCGGCACACGATCGCGCTCTACGACTATGGCGTCAGCGACGACGGCGAGAGCTTGTACTACGTGATGGAGCTACTCGACGGCGTCGATCTCGACAAGCTCGTGCGCGAGATGGGAGCCCTCCCCGCCGCGCGCGTGATCGCGATCTTGATCGCCGCGTGTCAATCGCTCGGCGAAGCACACGAAGCGGGCCTCCTCCATCGCGACATCAAGCCCGCGAACATCTTTCTCAGCCGCGCCGCCGACGAGGTCGACGTGGTGAAGGTGCTCGACTTCGGCATCGTGCACTCGATCGACGAGCCCGGAGACGGCGACGGCACCGGGGCAGCCCAGCGCATCCCGCAGACCAAGCTGACCCGCGAAGGTGCGCTCGTCGGAACGCCGGGGTTCATCGCGCCCGAGCAGATGCGCGGCGAGCGACTCGATCCGAGGAGTGATCTGTACGCGCTCGGTTGCGTCGCGTGGTGGTTGCTCGCGCGTGGCGAAGTGTTTCCCTGCCCCGACGGAAAAGCCGCGCTCCGCAATCACCTCTACCTGCCGGTGCCGAGCCTGCGCATGTACGTGCACGGATGGCTGCCCGCCGAGCTCGAGCAGCTGGTGACCGCGCTGCTCGCGAAGCACCCCGAGGATCGTCCCGCGAGTGCGCGCGAGCTCGCGGACAAGCTGCGAGCGATCGAGATCCCCGACGAGCACGCGTGGTCCGAACAGCGAGCGCAGGAGTGGTGGGCGAGCTATCGCCCCGCCGCCCCCGAGGTAAGCGACAAGACAGAGGTCGAGCCCGAGCGCGTGCTCGCGACCGCGACGCTCGCGCCGACCTCGGCGATCGACTAGATGATCTCGATCCAGATCTCGTTGCGGCGAACGAGCGGCAGCGTCGACGGCGGATCGAAGCCCGCGAACATCGGACGACCCTTCGCCGACAAGCCGGCGTCTGCGACGAGGCGCAGCAGCTCGCGCTCCTTCTCCTCGACAACATCGCCGCGGTACCGACCGCGATACGGCAACACCGCGATGCGCCGCGACGGCACTTCGAGCAGACGCACGTGCGAATCGTCGGGGCCCGGCAGCGAGATCAGCGAACGACCGGGCGGCATCACGAACGACATCGTGTGGCCTTGCCCTTCGCGGCTCATCTCGACGGGGGCGGTCATCGCCAGCTCGTGGCTGAAGATGTAGTGCGCGAGGCGCTGGAAGAGTTGCTGCTGGGCCTTGTCGAAGTCGGGAAGCATCGTGTGCGCGCGAGCGATCACGAGCGGCTTGTACGTGCGGAGCTCGAGATCACCGATACGGCGTTCGACCTCGTACGCGGGCTCGTCCGTGAAGAAGCGCTGGAGCTGCCAGCGGACGAGTGCCAGAGCGCCCGCAGCAATTCCGCCCGCGAGCGCACCCGCACGCTTCGATCGCACGAGCGTCCCGACCCCACTTCCGATGGCGGCCGGCAGGACCGCCAGCGCTCCCGCGAACAAGCCCTTGCGAAGGCCGAGACGCGACTTCGCCTTGGTCACGATGTCCTCGCCTGCTGAGTGGATACGACCGTTGGAGGTCGACGGCGTCGTCGATTCGGTTTGCATGCGTCGACGAACAGCAATCGACATGCCGGCCTCGGGTGAAATGTTGTCGTTCCTTCGCGACAAAGAAGAACGAGATCGTGCAGAACAAATCGCCCTGACGTCCGTGCAAGCGCAGACACGACCCCGAGGAGGATCCGTCTCTATGCGTAAGACCCTGGCGTCCCTGCTGCTTTGCACCCTGCTCGCTCCTGCCTGTAGCAAAAAGGCCGATATGGCTGTCGAGGCCCGTCGCCATGGCAGCGAGACGGGTGCTGTCGCGCGGTCCTCTGCGGACAAGGGTCCGATCAGCGCCGACGCCTCCGCCGCGGTGGGCTCGGGCGCGTCCGTGACCGTCGCCATGGGCTCTGCGACGAACGGCACCATCGCCTACAACCAGCCCGCGTACCCGCAGGCCGAAGAGCAGTCGAACGACAACGCGTTCAAGAACTACGGGCAGAACCCGTGGGTCGATGCAGCGAAGGACAATCTGTCGACATTTGCCGCCGATGTCGACACGGCGTCGTACACGCTCGCGCGTCGTATGTTGACCGAAGGCACGCTCCCGCCGAAGGCCGCGGTCCGCGTCGAGGAGTTCGTGAACTACTTCTCGTATTCGTTCCCGGCACCGCCGGGAGACTCGCCGTTCGCGGTGGTGATGGATGCAGCGCCGTCGCCGCTGTCGCCCGGCCGGCACATCCTGCGGGTCGGCGTGTCGACGAAAGCGAAGTCCGCGCAGGAGCGCAAGCCCGCGAACCTCGTGTTCCTCGTCGACGTCTCGGGATCGATGTCCGGCGAGGACCGGATCGGTCTCGCGAAGAAAGCGCTGCGGATCCTCACCGCGAACCTGATCGAAGGCGACACGGTCTCGCTCGTGACCTACGCGGGCTCGACGCGCGTCGTGCTCGAGCCGACCGGCGACAAGGCAAAGATCCTGTCGGCCCTCGACGACCTCCAGTCGGGAGGCTCGACGGGAATGGCGTCGGGGATCGACCTCGCGTACCAGCAGGCGACGAAGGGCCTGCGCCCGGGTCACATCTCGCGCGTGATCATCCTCAGCGATGGCGACGCGAACGTCGGCGCGCACACGCACGAGGAGATCCTGAAGATCATCGCGGGTCGCGTGAAGGAAGGCGTGACGCTGTCGACGATCGGCTTCGGTCTCGGCAACTACAAGGACACGACGATGGAGCAGCTCGCGAACAAGGGCAACGGCAACAACTTCTACGTCGACTCGATCGACGCGGCGAAGAAGGTGTTCCAGGAGCAGATCGGCTCCACGCTCGAGGTCGTCGCGAAGGACGCGAAGTTCCAGGTCGACTTCGATCCGAAAATTGTCTCGCGCTATCGCCTCGTGGGATACGAGAACCGCGACATCGCCGACGACTCGTTCCGCGACGACAAGGTCGACGCCGGCGAGATCGGCGCGGGCCATCAGGTCACCGCGATGTACGAGATCGAGCTCACCGACGAAGGCAAGCAGTCCAACGCTCCGCTCGGCGGCGTTCGCATCCGCCACAAGGCACCGACCGCCGAGAAGGCGACGGAAGCCGCGTTCCCGATGATCGGCGGCGTGGCCGCATCGTTCGCGAACTCCTCCGTCGACTTCCGCTTCGCATTCGCGACCGCCGCGTTCGCCGACGTACTGCGCGGCTCGACGGAGTCCGAGCACTGGTCGCTCGCCGACATCCGCGACATGGCGAAGCGCGCGGCCGGCGACGACAAGGACCGCCGTGAGCTGGTCTCACTCATCGAGCGCACGATGCAGCTGACGGGACGCAGCGCGGCTCGCTGATTGCTACTTCTCGGGGCGATGCGTTGCGCGCCCCTCCTGATTGTTCTGACTGTATCGCTCGCGCACGCTGCGCCACCGCCGCTCGAACCAACGGGCCCGCACCCGCGGATCATCCTCGACACCGCGGTGCGGACGGCGTGGCGTGCGCTGGCGACGCAGGAGCGTGGGCCGATCGCGGGATCGATCGCGCTCTGCGAGTCCGGACAGACGCAGGAGCACGATCGCGCGGTCTACATGGGCAGCGAGTGGTCGCGCGTGTTGCAAGCGTGCCTCGTCGCGTACGTGGCCACCGACAAGCCCGAGCACGCGAAGACCGCGATCAAGTTCTTCACCGCGCTGATCGACGATCTCGACAAGATCGGTGACGGCTCCGGCGGGACACAGGCTGCGCGTCGCGACTCGGGCTACGCGCTGCGCAACCTCGGCGTGTACACGGCGATCGCGTACGACTGGCTCCACGATCAACTGCCGCCCGCGCTCCGCCAGCGCGCGCGCGAACGGTGGGAAGCGTGGCTCGGCTGGTATCGCGAGAAGGGCTATCGCGCGCGAGTGCCCGGCACGAACTACCAGGCCGGGTTCCTCGCCGCCGCGACGCTGATCGCGATCGCACAAGGTGGCGAAGCGACCGAGCAGCGCGGCCCCGAGCTATGGCGCTTCGTCGCCGACGAGCTGTGGGGCAAGGACATGGCCGCCGCGCTCGCACCGGGCGGAATCCTCGACGGCGGCGATTGGCCCGAGGGCTGGCAGTACGGCCCGCTGTCGATCGCGCACTACGCGCTCGCCGCGCGCGCCGCCAAGCGCGCGGGCATTCCGGTCGATGGCGTCGATCGCTGGCTCGCGGCCGTCCTGCGCCGCCACACGTATGCGCTATCGCCGGTGGATCAGCTCTACGTCGCGCAGGACACCGAGTCCGAGACGCCGAACGTCGCCCCGCACGTGCTCACGCTCGATGCGATCGCGCTCGGCGACGCGTCCCCCGAGGTCCGCGCACAAGCTCGATCGGAGCTGTCGCGGCTGCGAATCGCCGACAAGGACTTCTTCCTCTACGACGCGCTCGCGACCGGCAACGCGGGCACCGCGATCGCGCGCGAGACGCTGCCGACGATGTACACCGCCACGAACACCGGGACGATCTACGCGCGCACGCGCTGGGATGCCCGCGCCGTGTGGTTCGTCGCCGAGTGCGGCCGGTCGCTCGACGTCGATCATCGCCAACCCAAAGCAGGTAACTTCGTCCTCTCACGCGGCGCCGACGACGCGATCGTGGATCCATCGCCGTATGGCTCGGCCTCGTCGCTGACGTCGAATGCACCGTCCGTCGTCTCGCCGCACTTTCCCGAGGAGTACAAGCCGTCGCAAGGCAACTGGAGCACGCGCACCACGTGGGACTTCTCGACGCAGACTCGCTCGGGTGTCGTCGCCGCGCGCTGCGACTATGCGGGTGCCTATCAGCTGCAGAAGAATGCTTCGGACATCTCCGACGCGACGCGCGACTTCATCTTGCTGCCCGACGCGGCCGGCACGGATGCAGCGCTCGTCGTCATCGATCGCGCGCGCGCCTCCGCGATGAGTTTGCGCTTCCGCGTCGCCGGCGGCCTCACGCTCGCCGACGATCGCGCCGAGAAGACGTTCGGCTCGACGCGGCTGTCGATCGCGGGCACGCGGTCCTCGGGCCGCGCGGTCGTCGGGCGACCGTCGCAGAAGGATTGCTTCGCGAAGGACACGATCAAGGGCCGCTGCGACGCCGCGCGGTTCGAAGCGTCGGACTATCGCGTCGAGATCGCCGGGCCATCACCGAGCGCGATCCACGTGATCGGCGTTGTCGATCAGCGCGCCGCGCCGGTGACCTCGACGTCGCTCTCGGGCGAGGCATTCGCGGGCCTCGCGATCACCGCGCCGCGCGCAGCATCCATCATCTGGCCCACGAAGCCGGGTGCGCTGTCCTATCGCGCGAGACCGGAACGCACGTGATCCTCGACGCGCCCGAGCTCGGCGGCTTCGCGACGATCAGCGCGCGACGCGACGGCGATGCCTGCAGCGTGAAGGTCACCCCCGGCGGCGCGACGCGGGTGCAGCCGCTGATCGCGATCCTCGACGAGAGCTGCGCGATCACAGCCGACCCTGCGACGACGAATGCCGACTCGGCGATCGGAACGAAGCCGTCGCGTGCGCCGCGCGGTGGCGCACCCGAGCCGCGATCGTCGCGCGCCGGCTGCTGCGGAGCGCAGACCACGCCCGGCTCCCCGATCGCGATGTCGCTCGTGGTGCTCGCGATCGTGCTCCGGCGCCGGAAGCACTCGTGAGTCACACGCAGGTCGTGCGGTGCTTCGCCATGCCGCCGCGGAAGCGGACCTTGCAGCGATCGCACGTCGTGCAGCACGGGGCGTAGTGCGTGATCATCGGACTTCGGTGACACGCGCACGTACATTCGTCGGGCTCCCCGGCCTCGAACCGGGAGGCGGGAGTCGCCGGCGATCGGCGGAGCAGGCGGTGGAGCCAGCGGAACATCGTGTGAGTATGCCTTGACGATAGTTAACGATGGCGTTAACTATTTCATCATCATGAAACCAACACCAAAGGGCTGGCCGCGCCTGACGAGCTCGGCCTTCTATCAGGACGCGAACGCGGCCATCGACTGGCTGTGCAAAGCATTCAGCTTCGAGGTGCGCCTCAAGATCGAGGGCGAAGGCGGCATCGTCGAGCACAGCGAGCTCACGTACGGCGAAGGCTTGTTCTTCGTCGGCGACGAACGCCGCCAGGGCGACAAAGGCCGACCGATGCGGAGTCCGAAGTCCCTCGGTGGCGCAACAACGCAGGCGATGATGTTCTTCGTCGACGACGTCGATGCCCACTGCGCGCACGCGCGCGCGAATGGCGCGACCATCGCCATGGAACCCACGGTGGACGACTACGGCGAGGAGTATTGGACGGATAAGAGTTACGGCGCCCTCGATCCCGAAGGCCACTACTGGTGGTTCTGCCAACGAATGCGCGGGTGATGCAGGCTCTCGATGAGACGTTCGTCGCGCTCGCGGATCCCGCGCGACGCGGCGCGATCGATCTCCTGCGCAAGAAGCCCCGGCGCGCCGGCGAGCTCGCAGATGCGCTCGGACTGTCGGCTCCCGCGATGAGCCGGCACTTGCGCGTCTTGCGCGATACGGGGCTCGTCGAGCGCGCCTTCGACGACGACGATGCGCGTGCGAACATCTATCGCCTTCGCCCGGAGAAATTCATGCAGCTTCGCTCGTGGCTCGACGACGTCGAACGGTTCTGGGGGCTCCAGCTCGATGCGTTCGCGCAACACGCGGAGAAGACCCGCGGGAAACGCAAGTGACGATCGCGGGAGACAAGGTCCGCGTGCAGACGTTCGTGCGCGTGCCACAGCGAGATGCGTTCGACGTGTTCACGCTCGAGCTCGACACGTGGTGGCGTACAGGTCCTGCGTATCGCGTCGGCGGCAAGCATCCCGGCCCGATGCACCTCGAGCCCGTGCTCGGTGGACGCGTGTTCCAGCAATACGGCCCGTCGAGCGAGCGCCTGCACGAGATCGGACGCATCACCGCGTGGGATCCGCCCGCGCACTTCGCGTTCACCTGGCGCGGGATCAACTTCAAAGACTCGGATGCGGACACGACCGTCGAGGTTTGGTTCGAGGAAGCGGCCGAGGGCACGCGCGTGATCCTCGAGCATCGCGGCTTCGCGAACCTGCGGCCGAATCATCCGGTGCGGCACGGCAAGCCGGTGGTCGAGTTCATCGGCGATATGGCACGGTGGTGGGGCTCGCTCGCCACCGCGCTTCGCGAGTTTGCCGAGGAGAAATCGTCATGAGTGTCATCTCCCAGCCCCTGATCGTGGTTCGCGATGTCGAAGCCGCGTCGCGTTGGTACTGCCAGCTGCTCGGCGCGACGAGCGGTCACGGAGGTCCCGAGTACGAGCGCGTGATGGTCGGCGACGAGTTCATCCTGCAGCTCCACGCGTGGGACGTGCACGACCATCAGCACCTCGGTGATCCGGCACTCCCCGTCGGCAACGGCGTGGTGCTCTGGTTCAAGGTCGCGGACTTCGACGGGACCGTCACACGCGCGCGAGCGCTCGGCGCGACCGTACTCGAGGAGGTGCACGAGAATCCCGGCGCGAACCACGTCGAGATCTGGCTTCGCGATCCAGATGGTTACGTCGTCGTCCTCGCGTCGACGCCGCCCTGACGCGGGCGCCAGCGGCGGCGTACGTCCGCGCAGTCCTTCATTGCAGGCCCTGATAGAGTAGGCCCGTGCACGTGCGGCGGGTCTTGCTTCCGATGGTCCTCCTCGTCGCATTCGTCTACGTCCACTGCGCGCCGCTCTCCCCGCGCCCCGCTCCGATCGACGAGGACATGCCGCGGGTCGAGCAGGCCGTCGTGGACGCGCCGGATTCGATCGAAGAGCTCCAGCGCCGCATCGCGGACGTGCTCCGCTACGAGCGCGTGGCAGGCGCAGCGGTCGGGCTCGTCGATCACAGCGGTCCGATCTGGGTCGGTGGCATCGGTCTTCGCGATGTCGATACGAAGGCGCCGATGCAGCCGGACACGGTGTTCCGCGTCGGCTCGCTCACGAAGTCGATGGTCGCGCTCGGCGTGATGCGCCTCGCGGAGCAGGGCAAGCTCGATATCGACGCTCCGTTGCGCGAGCTGCTGCCGGGCCTCGTCGACAACCCGTGGGAGGCGACCGCTCCGGTCACGCTCGCGCAGTGCCTCGAGCACACCGCCGGCCTCGACGACGTGCGGTTCAACGAGATCTTCGCCGACGACGATTGGATGCCCGTCGCCGATGCACTGGCGCTGAACCCGCGCTCCCGCGTCGTTCGCTGGCGACCAGGTACACGCCACGGCTACTCCAACGTCGGCTACGCGGTCGCCGCGCGCGCGATCGAGGTCGCGAGTGGCGAACCGTTCGATGTCTATCTGCGACGAGAGATCCTCGCGCCGATGGGCATCGGCGACGCGGACTTCGGGCGCACCGCGACGATCACGCCGCACCTCGCGATCGGCTATCGCGACGGCAAACCGCAAACGTTTCATCCGTTCGCGCATCGCGGCGCCGGATCGCTTCTCGTCTCGGCCGCCGATCTCGTCAAGTTCGTCCACTTCTGGATCCGGCGCGGCGACGGGTATCCGCCGATCGTGTCCGCGACCGGTCTCGCTCGCATCGAGCGCAGCCAGACCCTGCCCTATCCCCACATCGACAACGAGTACGGGCTCGCGAACTACGTCGACGTCTCGCACCCGACGTTGTCGCACGGTCACGACGGCGGCATGCCCGGCTTTCACGCGAGCTATCGCTACTTCTCCGATCTCGGCGTCGGCTACGTGATGCTGCTCAACGGCAACTACTCGTTTCGCGGGTACGTCCGGCTGCGCGCGCTCCTCTACGCGTACCTCACGCGCGGCCGCACGCTCTCGCCGCCCACGCGGAACGTGCGCGAGCGTCCCGGTGCCGAGTACTACGCACTCGCGAATCCGCACAGCGAGATCTCCGGCTTCATGGAGCGAGTCACGGAAGGCTGGCGCTTCTTCGAGACGTCCTATGGCTTGATCGCGCGCACGATCGGCGGCATCGAGTTCGATCTCCATGCCGCGCCCGACGGTGGGTATCGATTCGGTAGCGACAGCGGCACCTCGATTCGATTCACGAACAACCGCGAAGGCACGCCGATCGTGATCATGAGCTTCATGTACGGCGAAGCGGGGTCGTACTGGGTCGCGCGTGCTCGCTACCTCGCCTTCGGATTCGTCGTGCTGCTACTGAAGTTCGCGCCGCTGTGGACGCTCGGCGTGTTGATCTTCGACGCGCTTCGCCGCGAGCGCTCGTTGTCGCGGTGGCTGGTACTTCCACCCGCGATCGCGGGGCTGGCGTGCTTCGCGATGCCGCACCTGCTCGAAGCCGCGTTCGACCGAGCCGTGATCGGGATCGTGCATCCGTTGACGATCGCGTTCTGCGGCGCCTCGATCGTGCTCGCTGTCTCGTCGGTGACGACGCTGCTCGCGTCGCTTCGCTGGTGGAAGCGTCTGCCCTGGTACGCGCTCGCGATTCCGCTCCTGTGCGGCATCGCGTTCACCGGGTTCTCGCTGTGGCTGTTCGCGAACGATTGGATCGGGATGCGAACGTGGGCGTACTAGTCACATCACGCGAACGGGAGCCGTGCGCGCGTTGATCAGCGCGGGCTTCGGATCCGTGAGCGTGCCGCGCTTGCGGATCTTTCCGATGCGCACCCAGTACGTCTGACCGCGCTTGAGCTGCCAGCGCTCGTCGGGCGCGCGCATGTCCTGGCCGCCGTACGACGGTCGCTCGCCGGGCAGCGCGAGCAGCGCGAACGGAACATCGCCGAGCTCGTTCGCCACGAGCCAGCCATCACCCTCGGTGACCGGCGGCGGACCCACGATCTGGAAGTACACCGCGTCGTTGTCGCGCGAGACGCTGATCGTGCGCGCGCCCGACGGGAGGTCGCCGTTCACGATCGCGTGCGACGGGACGGCCGCCGGCGGATCTTTGAGATCACTCGGCGGCGGCGGTGGCACCGGCTCGACGGCATCGACGCGCCAGAACCAGCGCTTCTGGTCGTCGAGCTCCCACGCGCCACCGATCGCGACGCGATCGCCTTCCTTGGCTTTGCCGTCGAGCTTGACGCGAATACCGAGCGTACCGTTGCCCTCGGTGTCGTCGACGAGCCAGTGGTAGCCGGTCGACATCATCGGTGGCGGCCCTGCATCGGAGACGGGCGGACCGGGCTCGAGGATCGGTGGGCCGACGCGGCCATAGACCACGCCGCGCTGGTTGCGGCGGCCGAGGTACTGCGCGCGATCGATCACGGACTGCCACGCGCTGATCGCGCCGAGCTCCGCGATCACCTTGCCGGGATCGGGAGCCTCGGGCTCCTCGGGTTTGTTCGGAGCGTCGACCGATGGAAGCGCGACGTCGGCGTCGTCGGGGATCACCGCATCGGATCCCGACGCCGTGTCGCCCGGCACCGGCGCGCTGCCGCTGCCCGTGCTGTTCCCTCGGCCCTGTCCCTGACACGCGACGAGGGCGAACGCGACGACAGCGAGGATCGACTGGGTCGACAAACGCTCAGCCCGCGGCGAGCGCACGCGCTGCGTTGAGCGCGCGCGGGATGCCGAACGGCGACGCGCGCAGCTGCAGGATCAGGAAGTCGCCCTCGGTGGACAGCCCCGAGACATTCACGACCGGCGTCAGCGTTCCGAGGATGCCGCGCACGCGATCGTTCTCCGCGAACTTCTTGTCCTGCATGAGGTCGACCACGATGATGTCGTCGTGCGCCTCGACGAGGACCGGCGGGCGCTTCGGCATGAACTTGGCGAGGTTGCCGGGCTTGCTCAGATCGAGCGCGCCGCTCTTGATGAGACCGGCGACCGGTGTGAACGACTCGCCGAGGACCTTCATCGTCACGTCGGACAGGCGAAGCGTCACTTTGAACTCGGTGTCGCTGACCTCGATCTTGTCGACGCGGATCGACGCACCCGCGCGCACCGTGGTGCCCATCAGATCGATCGTCGCGCCGATTCCGATCGCCGGCGGACGCGGAGAGATCGTCACGTCCTGCGGCGCCTTCTTGGACGGCGGCGTGTTCGAGATGAACCAGCGAAGCGCGTCGAGCGGCACCGCGATGCGCATGCCGAGCGCGTGGCGCGCCATGCTCAGCATCGTCGTGGGGTTCTTCATCATGAAGCGGCCTGCGGAACGGAGCGCGGCGCGAAGCGGAAGTGCCATGTGTCGATCCTATAGCGCGGCACCGTTCCCCCGTCGCTGGCAACGCCGTCAAATCGTTGGGTTCGGGCTCAGAACAGGATGACGCGAAGCGGCTTCGCGACGACAGCACCCGTGACGGGCGAACCCTCGACGATCGTCGCGAACACGACCTCGCCATCGCCGGTCACGCTGCGTTTCGGGTCGCCGGTCCGCGGATCGATCACGAGCAGCAGGTCGAGGCCGTCCGGAGCGTCTCCGACGAGGATGATCTCGCTACCCGACGGCCCACGCGGTTGCCACCTCGCACCCTTCACACCTTGGCCTAGATCGTACTCGGCGCGCACACGCACACCGCCGGTCGGTTCGAAGATCGTCAGCTGCTGCCCCGCGCCCACCACGGGCGGCGGAGCGATCGGCGTCCAGAGATTCGGCAGCTCGGGATCGTCCGGCACGAGCAGCTTGTGCGCAGCGCTGTGGATCGCCGGCGCCGGGGGACGCGGCACGGGTGCGCCGAACAGCGCACCTCCCGCGGTGAGACCCGCGAGCAGATCCGGGCCCGCGTGCCACTCGAGCCCGATCCCCGGCACGCCGATGATCGTGCCATCCCGCGCGACGATGCGATACGCGTCGCCGTCGTCGAGCTGCACGAGCACGCCGTCACCCGCTGCGGTGACCGCGGTCGCGACGCCATCGATCGCGAGGGTCCACACCGGCCGCATGTCGAGCTTCGCCGCGCGCGCGACGAGCCGGCCGTGCTGCGCGGCGATGACCATGCGCCCCCACTCGGGGGTGTCGACGATCGCGACCAGCGCGACTCCATCCGCGGCGGCGAGCGTGAGTCGCGTGTGGCCCGTCGCGGCGTCGAGAACGTACGCGCGATCGCCCGACGCGACGACGAGCAACGAACCGCTCGCCGTGACGGTGTCGACGCCATCGCCTTCCCACTCCCACCGCGTCTGCCCCGTGCGTGATGTCGCGCGCACGAGGGCGGTGCCCGGCCGCGTGCCTTGCGTTCCGCACGCGACGACATCGTCGCCGACGGCGATCGCCTTCACGATGCCACCACCACACGCATCGGAGCGCTCCCACAGCCACGTCTTCGTCGCGAGATCGAGGGCGACGATCGCACGTGGCGTGTCGTCATCGATCGGCTTCTCCGCGGTCGCGATGTACAGAACGTTCGGCGCCACCGGATCGATCGCGATCGGTCCGACGCCCTCCATCCCCGTATCGACCTTCTCGATCGCGCCGGTGGTCGAAAGCGGTTTCGGCGCGGGCAGATCGCGCAGCTCCGTCGGGACCGCGACGCCCTTCGCCGGCAGCGACACGCGGAGCGATCGCGAGTAGCGCGCGGGCAGTGCGAAGCGCTCGATCGTGTTCGCGCGCGAGCCATCCCAATCCGATGCGACGATCGCGGTGTCGCCGAGTACGGCGCCCTGCGCTCCGAGCGCGACGTAGCTCGCGACCCCTCCGCGATCGAGCACCACCATCGTCGACGGTGTCACGCGCACGAGACGACGATCGCCACGCGACGAGAGCAGCGCGCCGACCGGGGCCACCAGCACCGCCGTGCCCGCGGTCGCGAGATCGCGATTCCACCGCGCCACGCCCGCGAGCGTCGCGACCTCGAGCTGCGCGCTCCCATCGCGCGCGGGCCAGAAGCCACGAACGCCATCGACGCGCCCGGTCTGTGCTCCGCTTCCACGCGCGAACGCGACGAGACTCTGATCGACGTGCGCGACGACGTGGTCACCGGCGCATGCATCGATCGCCGTGACTTGCCCGAGCGGCACGCTCCAGGTGATCGCCGGCTTGCCCTTCACGTCGGTGATGCGCTGGAGCTTGCGATCCACCGTGGACACGAACAGCTCGCGTCCGGCATCGCCGCAGCTCGCGACGATCGTCTCGGCGACGACCGCCGGCGGCAACTTCACACGCGAGAGCTCGTCGCCGCTGGCCGAGTCGAGGATCACCGCCTGCCCTTCGGCCGCGACGACCACGCGGTCATCGGTGATCGCGACGAACGGTAGCTCCACCTTCCACGCGGATTTTCCGTCGAGCGTCACGCCTCGCACGCCGGTTCCGTCGGAGCACACGATGGCGGCCTCGGTCACGCCGACGACCGGCCCGGTGCACAGCGCGGTATCGCGCCAGATCACGCGGCCCGCATCGACGTCGATCAGCTCGACCGCCGCGCGCACTCCCTCGTAGCCGTACGCCGCCGCCCGCGCCTTCTCGCCGGGAACCTCCCACAACGTCGCGAGGCGCAGCGGCACCTTTTGCGTGCCCGCGATGCCGAGCGACGCCATTGCCTGCGGTGCTTGCGCGCGACCGAAGCGGCCCTTGGGCGCACTGACCGGCCACCCCGATGGCGCGGGCGCATACACCCACTGCGGCGGAGGTGGCTCCGGCGGTGGCGCCGGCGCTTCGCAAGCTGCGATCAGCGCCAGCAGCAACATGCGACGAGCCACACCCGTTCGTACCACGCCGGGTGCAGTGCCGCCGATCGGCTAGACGCGCTCGACGATCGTCGCGATGCCCATGCCGCCGCCGATGCAGAGCGTGATCAGCGCGGTGGACTTGTTCGTGCGCTCGAGCTCGTCGATCGCGGTCCCGAGGAGGATCGCACCGGTCGCGCCCAGCGGGTGACCGAGAGCGATCGCGCCGCCGTTGACGTTGATGCGCTCGGGATCGATCCCGAGAGCGCGCGCCGTCTGCATCGGCACCGTCGCGAACGCTTCGTTGATCTCCCACAGGTCGATGTCCTTGACGGACATCCCCGCGCGGTCGAGCGCCTTCTTCGACGCCGGAGCCGGCGCCGTCAGCATGATCACCGGCTCGGCACCGACCGTCGCCATCGAGCGAATGCGAGCGCGCGGCTTGAGGCCCGCCTTCTTGCCCCACTCCGCGGAGCCCATCAATACAACGGCCGCGCCGTCGACGATGCCCGACGAGTTGCCGCCGGTGTGAACGTGATCGATCGCTTTGGTGTCGCTGTACTTCGCGAGCGCGAGCTGGTCGAGCGTCTCGCCGTTCGGGCCCATCGCCATGCCGCCCATGTCGGCGAACGCGGCCTTGAGACCTGCGAGGCCCTCGAGCGTCGTATCGGCGCGCGGGTGCTCGTCGCGGTCGAGCGCGACCGAGCCGTCGTCGTTCTTCACCGCGAACATGCCGTTCGCGAAGCGCTTCTCTTCGATCGCGCGCGCGGCCTTCTTCTGGCTGTTCAGCGCGAAGTTGTCGACGTCGGTGCGCGAGAAGCCCTCGCGCGTCGCGATCAAGTCAGCCGAGATGCCCTGCGGCACGAGGTAGATGCGCTTGCGCAGCTTCTCGTTGAGACCGTCGAGCATCGCGCCATCCGAGCCCATCGGCACGCGCGACATCGACTCGACGCCGCCGCCGATTCCGCTGTCCGTGAACCCCGCGCCGATCTTCGCGGCGATCGAGTTCACCGCTTCGAGGCCCGAGCCGCAGAAGCGATTGATCGTGAAGCCGGTGACCTCTTCGGGCCACTGCGCCGCGATCAGCGCGACACGCGCGATGCATGCGCCTTGCTCTTTGACCTGCGTGACGCAGCCGACCGCGAGATCGTCGACGAGCGACTTGTCGAGCTTCTTGCGCTCGGCCATCGCGTTGAGCGTCTGCGCGAGCAGCTCTTGCGGGTGATGGTTCGCGAGCCCACCCTTGCCGGCTTTGCCGCGGCCGCGCGGCGTACGAAGTGCGTCGTAAATGAAGACGTCAGCCATGAAACACCTCTTCCGTTAGATAGCCGGAGGGTGGACCAACTACAGAGTGCAGGCAAGGTCGGTGGCGTGACGCTTCAAGGACTCCAGGGACTGCGCGCAAGCCCCCGCAAGCTTTGCCTTGTCCTGCAGCGAGACCTTGTGCATCGGCAGGTTCCACGCCTCGACGGTCTCGGTCCCGAGCTGGATCCGCGCGTCCGCGTCGAGCGTCGCGCAGTCCATCATCCGTGTGACCGCTGCGACGAAGTTGTCGCAGCTCGTGATCCCGACCTGGAGCGCCCCGAGCTTCGTGACCACGTCCGCGAGCTCCGCAGACTGATCGGGCTGGGCGCCTTTGATCTCGACGAGCAACGACGCGCGCTGCTCGATCGGGAGCTGTCCGACACACGTGGCCAGCTCGGATGTCCCGTCGGACGGTGAATCCGACGCGAGCTTCGCGAAGCACTCGATCGCCTTCTGCGACCACTCGTCGCGAGCACACCGCGCGCGCATCGGCGGCACGACCTCTTGCTCCGGCGGATGCAGATCCTTCGCCGCGCGATCGATGCCGAACGCGGCATCGGTACACGTCTTCGGCATCTCGGTGATCGGCGTCGCGATCGGCACGGCCGGCGCGGGCTTCGCGGGTGGCGGCGCGGCCGGGCTGCTGCAGCCAACGAGAACAAGCAGGAGGGCGCGCCGCACGTCGGGACTATGACACGCCCCGACGAAGGTGGTTGCTAGGCCTGCTGCCAGCGGCCGCTCGCGTCGACGTTCGCGGGGTCGACGTGCTCGCGCGGCACGATCAACCGCAGCGCGCGCGGCAGCACCTCGATGCGATAGCGATCGCCCGCGGGGAGCTCCTCGCCGTCGCATTGTGCCGACGGTAGCGGGCGCGCTCGCACGTCGAGCTCGAACCGCGCGCCGGTCACGGGCTTGTCGTGCGTGAACCCGAGCATCGACAGATCGTCGACGCCGACAGGACTGCGCCGCAACGAGCCGAGCATCTTCGCGCCGAAATCGCGGCGGCCGGTGACGGGCACCATCTCGAACAAGCCATCGTCGGATTCGATGTTCGGATCGAACACCCACTCGCCACCGAAGATCTGCGTGTTCTTGATGATCACGTCGAGCAGGTTGTCGAACGAGTAGACCTTGCCGTCGACCACGGCCTCGAGATCGAACTTCACGTCGACGATGTAGCTCTCCGCGAGGCGCTGCAGGATCGCGCCCGCGTACACGAGCTGATCGCGATACAGCATGCCGAGGCCGGGGATCAGCCCCACGCGTTCGCGATCGCGGTTGCGCGTCGCGAGCGATGCAGCGCCGAGGCCGACGCTGAACGAATCGAAGAACATGTCGCGATGGATCTCTTTCTGATCCCGCTCGACGACGAGCCGCCCGACGTCGCAGCCCACGGTCGCGCCGGCCGCGATCACCGCGACGTTGCGCTCGAGCGCACCCGGACCCGACTCGAGCCCGAACGACTTTCCCTGATCGTTCGCCGTCCCGGTCGGCAGCATTCCCATCGCGCACGACGCCGCGTGCTTCGAGGCGAGGATCCCCTTCGCGACCTCCGCGAACGTGCCGTCGCCGCCCATGTAGATGACGGCGCGCACGCCTTCGTTGTCGATAACTTCGGTCACGCGATCGATCGTGCGGCCCTCGGGCTCGGTCGGTACGAAGCGATGCGCGATGTGTGCTTCGTCGAGGAGCGCGCGTGCGTGGCGGATCCAGTCGGCGGCCTTGCCGCTCTGCGCGGTGGGATTCGCGAACAGGATGACGGGTTGTCCCGCAGCCCACCGCTCGATGTAACCAGGGCTCACGTGGCAACTCTAACCTGGTAAGGTCCACGCGTGTCCGCGCCAACGGTGTCCGACGAGCACGAGCTTCTGCGCCAGACGGTTCGTCAGTTCGTCCAATCGCGCGTCGAACCGCAGGCCGAAGAGCACGATCAGGCGCAGAAGTTCAACACCGGCCTGTTGCGCGAGCTCGGTGGCCTCGGCCTGATCGGCGTGACCATCCCCGAGGCCGATGGCGGCGCGGGCCTCGACGCCACCGCGTCGTGCATCGTTCACGACGAGCTCGCGTACGCGGATCCGGGGTTCGCGCTCGGCTACCTCGCGCACGCGCTGCTCTTCGTCAACAACTTCTACTACGCGGGCAACGCCGAGATTCGCTCGCGCTACCTCCCGAAGACGCTGACCGGCGAGCTCGTCGGCGCGATGGGCATGACCGAACCCGCCGTCGGCACCGACGTGCTCGGGCTGCAATCGGTCGCGCGGCGCACGAGCGATGGCTACGTGCTCGACGGGCGCAAGACGTTCATCACGAACGGCCCCGAAGCGAACGTGTTCCTGGTCTACGCGAAGCTCGACGAGCGCATCACGTCGTTCGTCGTCGAGCGCTCGTTCAAGGGCTTCGCCTCCGGCGCGAAGATCCCCAAGGTCGGCATGCGCGCATCGTCGATGTCCGAGCTGATCTTCGAGGACCTGCACGTCCCGGCCGCGAACCTCCTCGGCAGCGAGGGCGGCGGCATCACGAACATGATGCGCAACCTCGAGATCGAGCGCCTCGGTCTGTCGGCGATGAGCCTCGGTATCGCGCGCCGCTGCCTCGAGGTGATGGTTCGCTACACCACGGAGCGCCGCAGCTTCGGCAAGCCACTGCACGAGCACGGACAGATCCAGCGCTACATCGGCGAGAGCTTCGCGAAGGTCGAGGCGATGCGCGCGCTGGTCTACAACGTCGCCGCGACGACCGGTCCCGACAAGCGCAACCGCCTCGGCACCGACGCGGCGAAGCTGTTCACGTCGACCGCGGCGAAAGAGGTCGCCGACAACGCGATCCAAGTGCTCGGCGGGTACGGCTACGCGAGCGAGTATCGCGTCGAGCAGTTCTGGCGCGACGCGAAGCTGATGGAGATCGGCGGCGGCACGCTCGAAGCGCACCAGAAGAACATCACGCGCGATCTCACGCGCCCGTAACTGGCTCGCTCGATACTGGGCGACGATCGCGCTCCCCAGCGAATTCGAATTACTGCGCGCTGCCGGCCGGTGCGGCGCTGCCCGCGGGCGCTGCGCTGCTGCCACTACCAACGGCGTTGCCACCACCGCCACCACTGCCACCGCCGGCTCCGCCGCCACTACCGCCACCCATATCGCCGTGCGGGCCGCCCATGTCGCCGTGGGGACCGCCCATGCCGCCACCCATACCGCCGCCACCCATGCCGCCGCCCATGCCGCGATTGCGAGCGTTCTCGCGCGCACCCGAGCTCATCGCCTTGATGATGTCCGTCTGGAGCTTCTGCGCTTGCTCCTGCGGCAGCTGCTGCCGGCACTTCTTGATGCTCGGTTGATCGCTCGCGGACGAGAAGCACGCGATGACGTCTGCGGACCACTTGTCCTCGCGGCAGTGCTGCGTCATCAGCGTGCGCAGCTTGTTCGCGATCTCGGTCATCGCCGGCGGCGCGTCGGTGCCGCGCGCCGAGATCATCTTGTCGACGGCCGAGTTGATCGCGGTGGCGCACGGATCACCGCTCGCCTGCTCGCTCTTCTTGCTGCAACCGACGACGAGGAGCGCGGATGCGAGGAGGATCGTCTTCATGCGCGAACCATACGCTGGCCGCCCGAAATGAAGAAAGCCCGACATCGCGAGATGCCGGGCTTCCTAGTCTAGTGAAGGTATCGAGCTAGTAAGCAGTGCTTACTTGCACGCCGCCGCAGCCTGCTTGACCGCGTCCGCGCCGGCCTTGCAGCCAGTCGCCGCCGCCGCCTTGCCCTCGGCCGGGAGGCTCGCCCACGCGCCGGACGCCTGGTCGAACGAGTCCTTCATCATCTTGCGCGTCGCCTCGGGGATCGCGTCGCACGACGCGAGCTTGTCGATCGCCGCCTTGTAGTCGTCGCACTCCGGGATGCCCGTCGAGCCGCCGGCCGCCGGGGCCGCCGCCGTGTCCGAACCCGAGCCAGCCGGCGCCGCCGAGCCCGAGTCCGAGCCCGAGCCCGCGCCGCCTGCGGGCGGGGTCTCCGTGGCAGACATCGCCTTGGTCATGCACTCGCCGTAGGCCTGACCGACCTCGGTCATCTTCTTCATCGTGGCCTCGTCGGCCTTCTGGTCCTTCTTGTCGCCGGCCTTGGTGGCCATCTCTTGCGACCACTTGGTCATGCCCTCTTGGACCTTGTCCGCGCACGCCTTGTCCTTGCACGCGCACATCTGATCCTTGAACTCCGTCATCTTCGCGACGGCTTCACCGGCGTCGCCGCCGCCCTTCTTCTTGCAGGCGCCAACGGCGAAGAGCGAAGCAGTAGCGATGAATGCGATCGTCAGGTTCTTCATGTGTTCTCTGGGTCCCTCTGTTGAGTGAGGCGTCTGTTGTAAGGCATCCGAGAACAGCGATCGAGAAACGCACTGAACTCTATCGTCGCGCAGTCGTCGTCGATGAAGTCGTGCCTCGCGACAATCGGCGACAATTGTTGTCGCGCGAAGACAAACGTTCGTTCGCACGGAGAAGCCTCCGTGGAGACGGAAACGAACGAGCCTCAAGCCCCCGCGAGGAACCGCTCGTATGCCGTGAAGTCATACTCGCGCCCGAGGAAGTCGCGCACGAGATCGGCTGCGTCGCGACTACCGCCCGGCGCGAGGACCTTGTCGCGATACGCGTAGGTCACGTCGGTCGACATCAGGCCGCTCTGCGTGAACGGCGTGAGCAGGTCTTTGGCGATCACCAGCGACCATTGGTACGTGTAGTACATCGCCGAGTAGCCGACGAGGTGGCCGAACGACGCGTGGAAGCGCGTCCCCTTCACGTACGCGAACGGCGTGTAGCGCTTCTGCAGCGTCTGGACTTCGGCGAGCTGCTCGATCGTCGCCGGATCCGCGCGATGGAACCGCAGCGAGATCGCCGCGTAGAAGATCTGCTGCACCGTCTGCGTGCCGAGCCCGAACTTGTCGGCGCGGCGCATCTTGTCGACGAGGTCGGCCGGGATGATCTCTCCGGTCTTCGCGTGGCGCGCGAAGCGGGCGAGCGTGTCGTGGCTCCACGCCCACTCCTCGAACATCTGCGACGGCGCTTCGACGAAGTCCCACTCCGTCGCGACGCCGCTCTGCGAGATCCACTTCTGATGACCACCGAGCACGTGGTGCATGAGGTGACCGAACTCGTGGAACATGGTGACGACGTCGTCGTGCTCGAGGAGCGCGACCGGATCGTCCGCCGTCGGCTGCGGGAAGTTGCACACGAGCACGCCCTCGGGCAGCTGCGCGCCTCGCACGCCATCGAGCAGCGGGAACTGCGCCGCGTGCTTGTACTTGCCCTCGCGCGGATGCATGTCGAGGTAGATGCGGCCGAGCTTGTCGCCCGCGCGCATGACGTCATAGATGACGACGCTCGGGTGCCACGGGTTTCCGTCCCCGACCGGCACGTAGGTGATGTCGAAGATCTCGCTCGTGATCGCGAGGAGGCCATCGAGCACCTTCGCGTACGGGAAGTACTCGCGCACCTCGCTCGCGTCGACCTGGTAGCGATCGCGCTTCACGAGGTTCTCGAGGTAGATCTTCTGCCAGTCGGTGACCGCGGTCGCGTCCGGATCGATCGTGCGCAGCTGCCGCAGCAGCTCCGCGTAGTCCTCTTTCGCGCGCGGCTCGGCGAGCTTCCACACGCGCTCCAAGAACTCCGCGGCACGATCGCCGCTGCGGATCATCTTGTCCGCGGTGATGTAGTCGGCCCAGTTCGCGAAGCCGAGCAGCTGTGCCTTCTCGGAGCGCAGCGCGAGGATCTGCCGCAGCGTGTCCTCGTTACCGCCGTCGCCGCGGCTGCGGAACGCGATGTACAACTTCTTCCGCAGCTCGTCGTCGGCCGCGTACGTCATGAACGGGTTGTAGTCGGGATAGTCCGTGGTGATCCGGATGACGCCCTTGGCATCGGGCGGATGCGAGGCGAGGAAGTCCGCCGGCAAGCCCGCGAGCCGGCTCGCGTCGAGGACCTCGAGCGTGCGGACGTCCTCCGCGATCGTCTTGCTGAACTGCTGCCCGAGCTTCGTCAGCTCCTCGTCGATCTCTTCGAGCCGGCGGCGAACCTCGGGCGACTTGTCGACACCCGCCCGCCGGTAGTCGCGCAGCGTGAGCGCGTGGAAGCGCTTCGTCTCCGCATCCGCGGCGCTGACATCCACCGCTGCGAGCGCGTCGTAGATCTCGCGATCGAGCGCGAGCGCCGAATAGAACTTGGACACCTGCTGCTCGCACTCGCGCGCGGCATCGCGGATCGCCTCGTCGGGGTGAACCTCGGACATCAGGCCCGCCAACGCATTGGACGCGCTCGCTGCCATCAGCAGCTCGTTGTAGCGCTCGAGGCTGGTCACCGTCGGGCGAAGCGTCTTCGCGCGCTCGAGGCCTGCGAGGCAATCGGTGCGAAACTGATCGGTGCTCTCGACCTTGTTCACGACTTTGAACGTAACATCATTGCGAGATGGACGACGCGGTCCCCGATCTTGGCGATGCACTGCCGCTGGTCGGCACCGATCCGCGGTGGTTGCCCATCGCACTCGACGATCTCGATGCGGTGCACGCGGATCACCTGCACTGCGAGCGCAAGGCCGCGCAGTCGGCGCTGTCGCTGATCCGTTCGTATCCCGAGCGCACGGACCTCGTCACCGCGATGGCGCGCCTCGCGCACGACGAGACCCGCCACGTCGTGCAAGTCAGCCAGCTGATGTCACGACGCGGTCAGCCGGCCGCCTATGACTTCGGCGACGACTACGCGAAGGCGCTGCGCGATCACATCCGCAAGGGTGAGCCAGCGCGGCTCCTCGATCGCTTGCTCGTGTTCGCGGTGATCGAAGGCCGCAGCGCCGAGCGCCTCGGCCTCCTCGCGGGCGCGCTCGACGATCCGAAGTCCCGCGCGCTGTACGCGGATCTCGCGACCGCCGAGGTGCGCCATCGCGACATCTTCCTCGGACTCGCGCGCGATGCGGATCCCGCGACGTGGCGGACGCGAGCCGCCGAGCTCGCGGTGATCGAAGCCGAGATCCTCGAGCACCGCGCGATCAGCGCGCGCATCCATTAGTCTTCGAGCTGATTGGGATGAACGCCCTGGGCGGGGACGTTCGCGTGCTCGCCGACACGCAGCGTGGCATCGGCGACGATCGAGGCCGTCTTCGACAGCGTGTATCCGCCGGCGCCGAGGACGATCGTACCGCCGCCGTTGATGTAGCGAACGCGCAGCGTGCCGAGCACGCGCAGCTCGCCGAACATCGTCATGCCCTGGAGCTCGAGGTCGCCGGTCACGACGATCGGCCCCTTCTCCGTGGGACACGCGGTCCACGCCATCCCGTCGCCGATGATGACGATGGGAGCCACGGACAAGAGTCCACGCGCGATCTTCGTCGTGCCCCACCACCCTCCACCGTGCCGGGGTTCGATCTTGATGTCGTGCTTCGTCATCGTCACCGCCGGAGGCGCACCGACGCGGTGCTGCGCGACGGCGAGCCACGCCAACGCATCGGTGCCGCCCTTGCGAAAGATCTCGATCGGCTTCGTCGCTTTCGTCGCGATCGCTTTCGCCTTGGCAAGCGTCAGCGAGGATCCGAGAAAGCGTGCGAGCGCGGGATCGTGCTTCGCATCGGCCGCGATCGCGTCGAGCTCGTCGACGAGGTCGGCGAACCCCGTCGGATTCGCGGGAATCTCCTCGCGCTCGACCTTCGGACGATTGCCGCGCCGCTCGGCGAGCGTGTCTGGAGCGTAGGCCATCGCCCGTGCGTATCACGCCGTGCAGCGCACGCGGATCGAGTGCGTGTGGCCGCTGACGTTGGTCGACGTGGTCATGATCGATCCGCTTTGCTTCAGCTCCGCGAACTGCGCGACGGTGATCGTCACGCCGTGCGGATGATCGGCGCCACCCTGGATGGCGTACATCTTGGGCGACGTCGACTCGAGGTCCGCGGGCTCGACGGTCATCTCGTGGCCGTGATTCGTACCGATGGTGACGCTGTTCGTCGCGCACGTGCCCGTGAACGCATCCGCGGGTGCCGCATCGGCCGCGCTGCCACTCGCGTCGGCCGGAGAGGGATCCCCGGTGCCGTCGTCTCCGCACGCGGCGAGCACGGCCGCGCCGAGGCCCGTCATCCAGAGGCTACGGAGAAATTCTTGGCGATTCAGCATGGAGCTACGAGGAGACCTCGATCGACAAGTCGCACACAACCGGCGCGCGAGCACCATCTCTCACGCGCACGTCACCGTGATCGCGTGCGGATGCCCACTATTGGTCGACGACATGACACTCAGTGTTCCATTCGCACGCAGCATCGCGAACTGCGCGGGCGTGATGGTCACCGTGTGCGGGTGCAAGGACGTGCCCTGGATCGCGTACATCTTCGGCGCGGTCGCGTCGAGATCCGCAGGCGCGACCGTCATCGCGTGGCCGTGGTTCGAACCGATCGTGACGTTCGTCGCGCTGCATGTCGTCGTCGGTGGCGCGTCGAGGGGCGTCTGCGTCGCCGCATCCGCGCTGGTGTTGTTGCCCGCATCGACGGGCGTGCCCGTGTTGGCATCCGGCGACGGCTCGCCGCCCGGATCGCCGGTTCCCGTGTCCGTGCCGCACGCGGCGAGCGCCGATGCGCCGACGCTGAGGCCGAGACCGAGACCGACGAACGAGCGGAGGAATTCGTACCGAGTCATCATGCCGACGCTATAGCGAGAGACACCGCCCGACCGCGAGTCCTAATTTGGAAACGCTCGTTCGCTCGCTGCGCAAGTCGTGCACGAATCGCGTGAGCTGGCACACGACGCGAACCTCGAGCTATCGCACGAGCGAGAGACGATGCGTTCCGGTCGGCTCGACCACGACGTGCGTCGCGCGCGAGCGTGCGAGCTGAACGCACAAAAGCTCGGGGATCGCGTAGCGCACGACGCGAATGCCGAGCCGATCGGAGGGCCGCAGCAGCGCGCGCTCGACGACTCCGGGGAGCTGCGTTCCGAACAAGCGCTGCGCCCACGCGGGCATCAGCGACATCGATGCGTGCAGCGTCAACCACCGCTGCACCTTCTCCGCACGACCGACGACGAGCTCGCCGTTGCCCGAGATGAAGTCGACGAACGACACCGTCTGCTCGTTGATCGCGAGGTGAGGACGCATGCGGCGGACGTAGTCGTCGAGCTGAGCCACGGACTCGGGCACCCACGTCGCGCCACCCATGCGACCGATCACCGCCTGCTCGCGCAGATAGCGATCCTTCTCCTCGGTCGACAGCCGGCGCGTGTAGCGATCGTATGCGGTCATCACCGCCCACGGGATGCACGTGTGAACCCACGCGAGTAGCTCGGGATCTCCGGCGTGATACGGGATGCCGTCGGGACGCGTGCCGCGGATGCGCTCGTGAATCGCGCGCACGCTCTCGATCACGCGAGTCGCGGCGCGCGTGGTGCCGAACGTAGTGCGGAGGATGTAGCCGAGCGTGTTGCGAGCGCGCTGCTCGGGCTTCGTGCGATACGACGATTGCTCGAACACGCCCGCCATCACCGATGGATGCGCGAGCTCCATCAGGATCGCGGCGGTGCCGGCGACGAACAGCGTCGCGAGATCCGCGTGGATCTCCCACGAGATGCTGCCCGGACCTCCGGCGAGGCCCGGATCACCGGGGTCACCGCTGTAGATCGCGGGTTCATCGTGCCGTCCGACGATGGCTTCGATCTGCGCGACGAGGCGACCGTGGAGTGACATGTACCGACCATACGCCGTCACGCGTCCGGCGGCTTCAATTCCGAGAGCGGCGGCATCCGGGCGAGCTCCTTCCACGCGAGCGCGACGACGACGGTGACCAGCACGGCGATCGCACCGCCGCCGACGATCGCGGGCACCGTCCCGACGAGCCACGCGGCGAAGCCCGACTCCGCCGCGCCGAGCTCGTTCGACATGCCGATGAACACGTAGTGCACCGAGCTCACGCGGCCGCGGATCGCGTCGGGGACGACGATCTGCTCGAGCGTCAGCCGGATCACGACGGAGATATTGTCGAGCGCACCGCAGATGACGAGCAGCGCGACGGTCAGCGGCAGCGATGTCGAGAATCCGATCAGCGACGTCGCGACGCCGAACAGCGCGACGACGATCAGCAGCACGCGTCCCGGTCGCTTCCACGGCGAAATGCGGCCGCCGATCACCGCCATGAGCACGGCGCCGGTGGATTGCGAGGCGCGCAAGATGCCGTAGCCCAGTGCGTCGGTGTGGAGGATGTCCGTCGCGATCGCGGGGAGCAGCGCGACGACGCCCGCGAACAACACGGCGAACATGTCGAGCGTGAGAGCCGGCAGCAGCAGAGGCGACTTGAAGATGAAGCGCAGGCCGACGCGCCAGTCCTTGCGCGCGTTCGGTGTGTGGACGACGGCGCGAGGCTTGGGCAGCGAGCGGTACAAGATCGCCGACGACACGCCGGTGATCGCGACGAAGCCATAGATGCCCGCCGGCACGACGATGGTGAGTGCGAGCCCGGCCAGCGCCGGCCCGATGATCGCGCAGAGCTCCTGCATCGTGGCGCCGATGCGGTTCGCGCGCTCGAGGTGACCGCGCTCGATGATCATCGGCATCAACGAGCCGCTCGCGGGAGCGTGGATCGTGGCGATGACGCCCTGAACGAGCAGCAGCATGTAGTAGACGCTCACCGGAGCCGACAGCGCCGATGCGAGCGCGAGCCCGATCCCGACGGCGCCGGTCAGCGTTGCCGCGAGCGTGGTGAGCAAGCGCCGATCGGTGCGATCGACGAACGCGCCCGCCGGCACGAACAGCGCGATGACGGGCAGCATCTGCAACGCGCCGACACCGGCGAGGACCAGCTTCGAGTGCGTGCGCTCGTACAGCTCCCACAGCACCGTCGCGTTGATCACCGAGCGACCGAACGTGTTCAGGGATCGCGCGCCGACGACGCGGTAGATCCGACCAGACACGGCATCGGTCACGACGCTTGGATGCTATCTCACGGGATTGCGTCGCGTCGTCGCATGCTTATGCTCGTTTCACGATGAACACACGCTGGGGTGCTGTGGTGTTGTTGGCGCTTGTCGGCTGTGGTGGTGGGACGTCCGGGAAGGAGAATAAAGTGTGCGAGCACGCTGCGAAGCTGTGCGACGCGCAGGACGAGGTCGCGAGCTGCCGCGACGACCTGTCGAACGTGAAGAAGACGATGGGCGATCAGTACGAGAAGTTTCTCGACTGCTCGATGGCCGCGAAGTCGTGCGGCGAGTATGTCGGCTGCGCGATCGGCGGCCTGGGCAACGAAGCGATCGACCAGCTCGATGGCTTCGGCAAGGGCATGAAGAAGATGATGAAGGACCACCTCGGCGATCTGCCGGGGCTCGACGACATCAAGAGCCGCGTGAAGAGCGAGGTCCGTCAGGCGGTCGGCGACGACGAGGCCCTGCCCGGCCCGTGCATGCGCATCGAGAAGGTCTGCGCGCCCGACGAGCCGTTCGTGCGCAAGGAGTGTCGCCGGATGGTCCAGAACCTCGGCGAGGACAAGGCGAACATCGGCGAGCTGACGACGTGTATCAACGCCGCGACCAACTGCTACGCGCTCAAGAACTGCATCGACCAGCTCGAGCGCAAGATGAGCGGCTTCTAGCGACTACTGGCAGTTGCCGGTGCGCCACGCGTCGGCCGCGTAGTCGACGAACGTGCCCGCGTACGCGGCGCCCGGTGCGGGGCGCAGCTCGCCGCCGTTGACCGTGATGAAGTACTCGACGCGGATCTCGGAGCGGCCGCCGTCACCGTTCGCCGGCGGAGTCACCGTCGGCGCGACCTCGGGGCAGTGATAGCTGCGCAGCGGATCGATCGCGCGCCAGTTGAACGCGTAGCGCGTGTTGTTGCCGACGCGACGATCGAGATCGACCGGGCGTGTCTGCCATGCCGTCGAGGCCGTCGCTCCGATGAACCGATAGTGCAGCTGCGTGTCGAGGAACGGCCAGATGCGGCCCGGATCGTCCTGCTCGGTGATCCCCGGCTGATAGACCTCGAAGCACAGGTTCGAGATCGCCGCGCGCTGCCGCGCCCACGTGTCGAACGAGAAGCCGGTCTGCGCGGCGACGCCGCCGATGCACGGATCATCCGCGCCGCGCGTGATCAGCGAGCGCGCCTCGCCCATCCACTGCGGCGGCACCGCGGCATCGAACGAGTAGTTCGCGCCCAGGTTCGAGTCCCACGCTTGGCATCCCGGGATCGCGGTGTTCTCGAACCACAGCGTCACGCTACGCGCGTCGCTCGGGACGGGGATCGTCGGCGCGGTATCGCGAACGCTGACGTCGCGGCGCTGGTTGCCCGGCGAGAACACGACGTGCGCCGTGATGTCGTACAGCGCGTTGCCGTTGCGCCAGTTGCGGCACTGCGAGAGGCGCGCGTTGTCGTAGACGATCGCCATCTCCCCGCCCGGCGCGAGGACGCCTTCGCGATGCTCGGACCAGTCCGCGCCGAACACGAGGCGCGCGCGCGTCGGACCCGCCGCAGCCGGACACACGGTCGAGCTACTCCAGATCGCGAGATCCGGAGACGTCATCACGTAGTTGTCGAAGTCGTTCGAGTACCGATTGTGATCGAACAAGCGGCCACCACCGGTGAGGCGCATGTACGGCACCACCTCGATCTTCGCGTTCGACAACGACGTGCCGCTCCACCCCGGACCCGGCAGGCCCTGATGGATGCGCACGCTGAACTTCTGAAAGCCGGGCGTGCCCGCTTGATCGATCGGCGTCGCGTCGACGCTCGACCACGCGCCGCTCGGCGCCATTCGATACATCGCGCTCGGAACGAGTCCCTCGGCCGCCGCCTCGTCGCTGATCTCGATCGTTCCGCCCCAAACCCAGCTCGAACCGACGGTCTCGAACGTGAACCCCGACCCGCTGCGCTCCATCTCGCGAAGCACGACGTGGCAGTTGCGGTCGGCTTGATCGTTCGAGCCGTCCACGCCGACCAACGGCGCGGGCTCGGCCGTGGCGTAGTCCCCGTCCCCGGACTCCGCGCAGGAGGCAACGGCGAGGGCGAGACCGAACCAGGCGAGGCGCTTCATAGACGCCGCGATCAGCAGGGGACATGCCACCAAGTCGCTCCCTGATTTCAGGGGCTTACGGAGAAAGGGCCGGTGCGCACGCTGCCGATCGCAACGCCTGGTGGCTACTCCACTTCGTCGCGAAGACC